>Ga0268265_10000088_pt1 | contig 117017 bp, 94 predicted proteins | sample KBSSwiS52_FD_190355 | JGI IMG/M metagenome (GOLD analysis project Ga0268265, IMG submission 190355) | Switchgrass rhizosphere microbial communities from Kellogg Biological Station, Michigan, USA - KBS Switchgrass S5-2 (SPAdes) (version 2) | ecosystem: Host-associated > Plants > Roots >... | reverse complement strand
GATCGCCTGCCGGATCCACCACGTCGCATACGTCGAGAACTTGTAGCCCTTGGTGTAGTCGAACTTCTCGACCGCCCGGATCAGACCCAGGTTCCCCTCCTGGATCAGGTCCAGGAACAGCATTCCCCGGCCGACGTAGCGGCGGGCGATGGAGACGACCAGCCGCAGGTTCGCCTCGACCAGCCGGCTCTTGGCGACGTCGCCGTCGCGCTCGACCCAGACCAGGTCCTCGCGCAGCCGGACCGCCAGGTTGCCGCCGTCGGCGGCGAGCTTCTCAGCGGCGAACAGGCCGGCCTCGACCCGTTTGGCCAGGTCGACCTCTTCCTCGGCCGTCAGCAGCCGGACGCGGCCGATCTGGGAGAGGTACTGGCGGACGCTGTCGTGCGACATCCGGTCCGCGGCCGTCGACGGCGTGGGGGCGGGCTCGTCCGGTTCTTCGCGGTCGGACTCGGCCTCCGCCTCGGCGGACGCGTCGAACTCGGCGTCCTCCTCGTCCTCCTCGTCACCGCCCGCGGCGCGTGGGGCCGGGGCCGCCTCGGCCGGCGTCGCTGCCTTGTCGGCGTCCCCCTTACGGCGCGACGCCCCACCCGGGGCAGCCGGTCGGCGGGGCGAGCCTTTCGCGGCCTGCCGAGGGGCCTGCGCTGATGGCTGCCCCGGGTCCTGAGCGCCAGGCTGCTGCGCTGACGGCTGCCCTGAGGACTGCGTGACAGGCTGAGTCGCGGGCTGTGTCAACGCCACCCCTCCCGAATCCTGTTGCCGGAATGACGATGATGGGCCGATCTGGCGTGATCGACCGACCTACAGTAATCGCCCGAGAGGCCAAGACCGGGGGATGCGGACCCAATTTTCAAGATCGCACCTCCTCTGGTCGGTCTTCTCTGCCCGATCCGGCCGCTTCGTCGTGCCGAATCGTTGCCGGGCTCACCTCTGCCGGCCCACCGATGTATTGACCGAACTACGGTGATGTAGTATAGTCGCGAGGTTTCGCCCTCAAGGATACGACACAACTCGCGGTGAGTGGGTGGCGAGGCGCAGGCTTCGTTCGACAAAGTCCTACCCACTGCCTCCCGCCCTTGGTACCGCGATGCGAGCCACTTGCCGCTGCGGGGGCATCCAGTGATCGTCGAGGCCGCTGGAAAATGGATGCGCTCGGTCGATCTCCCGTTCAGGCTACGGTCGGCCTCGGTCGGTGGCGATCCTAGAGGCATCGGCCGCCGGACGCGCAAATGAAGATCATCTTTATGCGTTCGTCGACCCTCGAAGCGGCGTGGCCGAACGGTCCTCCCGCTGGAGCTCCCCACGGCTGGGACGGCCCGGCTCCCGGATGTCACGCTTGGGCTCGCTCCGATCCGCGCGGGTCGCCATGGCTGACCCGCATACTTTCGCACCTCGGCACCCGCCCGACCGGCGGCGCGCGGGAAGCACGGCACAAGGACTCCCCGCCTGGCCTGGCCGGACTCGCCCATAGCGCCCATCTCCTCGCTCCAGACCTCCCGGTCGACCTGCCCGCGGATACCTGATCGCAGACGGCGACCCTGTCGCCGATCAGGTGGCAACCCCGGATCCGGGAAAGACCCGGGCCTCGCCAGACGCGGCTCGGCCGGGCTGTGATCGTTACGGGAGCGCCGCCATGGTCGCACGATCTCGCCGCCGCCACCACACCAGCGCGCCCGGGACACCGTTACGGTGCCGCGGGCGCGGTTCCTCGCCGGTGGTCAGGGAGCCAGGACCCGATCGGAGATACGCCAACCACCGGCGGTGCGAACCAGGGTGACGTCGTGGCGTTCGGCCACAGCCTGCTCCTTACGCAGGAGGACGTTGCCACGCGAATCCAGGATTTCATAAGCGCCAAGCTGTTCGGTGACCCGGAGCACCGCGCGGTCGCTCGTCTGTTCCTGGATCTGCAGATCGAGGACGTGCAGCGACAGGCCCGAGGCATGCCCGCCCTGGCCGGTGACCTGTCGCAGCGACGCCAGGTCAGCGGCGTAGACGGCGCTGCCGACCTCGTAGACGTCCTTGAGCGCGGACTCGTCGCCCTTCTCGAACGCTCGGCCTCTGGCCGCGTCCAGCCCGGCGAGCACGGTTTCCCACGCCTTCTCGGGCGACTGGCTTGCCGTCGCCGCCGACGTCGGCGGCCGAGTGCCGGGCCCGCTTCCCGAGGCCCCACCAGGGCCGGTGACACCCGGCATGGCGGCGCCCACCTGGCCCGGGGTTCCGTCGCCGGACGCGTTCAGCAGGACCGCGGCGACGACGACAACGACGATGCCGACGAGGCCCGTCACCACGAGCGCCCAGCGAGGCAGCCGCCCGCGCCCGCGGCCTCCCCGGCTGCCCTGCCGCGCCGGACGTGCTCTCGGCCGGCCACCGTCGGGACCGTGACCCCCTCGTCCCCCCACCGCACCGCCTGGCCGCGACGCGGTGTCGGAGTCGGCGGGGCGTGGGACGGCACGTGGGACGGTCGCGGGACCACGCCCGGTGTCGAGGGCCGAGCCGCGCTGGGAACGGTGGGCGGGGGAGGGCGCGGGCGCCCGTCCGCGTCGGGGGTCGGCCCCGAACAGCCCAGGAGGCCGGGGAGTCCCGGGAAACCGCGGGCCCGCCGGGTCCTGCCGGGGCAGCATCGGCACGACGTCCAGGTCCGGATCGACGACCGCGCCTTCCACAACGGCGCCATCCAGGACGGGCGCGTCCATGATGACGGCGTCGACGACGTCATCGTCATCGTCGTCGTCGTCAGTACCGGCACGGTCAGGGGGTGCCAGACGAGCGCCAACATCGTGGTGCCTGCTGTACCCGTCGTCGTCCCCTTCGTCGTCCCGGTCGTCTTCCTCGTAATCGTCGTAATCGTCGTCCGGGTCGTCTGGGTCGAGACCGATCGCCGAGACGCGTTCACCCGCCTCGTCGCCCGCCGGCCGCGCCGTCGAGCTGCCGCCGGCCGCGCCGTCCATGCCGAGCGGGATCCTCGAAATCTCACCAGGTGGCGGCACCGGTGGCGGCGGGCTGATCATCTGGACTGGGGCGGGCCGGGCGCTGTGCGCGAGTGCCGAGGCCAGCTCCGCCGCGGCGGGCCGTCTGGTCGGGTCGGGCACCAGGGCCGTCGCGACGGCGACGGCGACCGCCGCCGCGTCCGGCCCGGTCGCCCGCGCCATCGTGTCGAGCAGCAGGTCCGCGAGGTCGTACACGTCGGCCGCCGCGGTCGGCGCGAGCCCGCCGTCCACGATCGCGCGCAGCCCGGCGATACCAACCCAGACGAGCTGGGGCCGGCCGTTCGGCTCCAGCAGGATGTCCGCCGGGGTGAGCGCGCCGTGCGCGAAGCCGGCGGCATGGGCGGCCGTGAGCGCCTGCGCGATGGGCAGGCCGATGGTGACGACCTCGCCCGGCTCCAGCCGGCCGCGGGCGGCGAGCAGCCGTTGCAGACTGACGGCCTCCGCCACCTGCGCCGTCACCACCGCCAAACCTTCGTCGATCTCCTCGACCGCGAGCACCGGCGCCAGATGGGGATGACGCAGCTCGGTGAGCCGCTGCCCGGCGGTGGCCGCCTGGCTGCGCCGGGTCGGGTCCGGGGGCATCCGGACCAGCCGAGCCACGGCCGGGACGCCGTCGTCGAGGGTCGCGGCCCAGACCTCACCCGCGCCCGCGTCGCCCGGCCATCCGTCGAGCGTCACACCGGGGACCGCCGGCGGTGTGGGCATCTCCGCGTCCCGCTGAGGTCTCGGTTCGTCCGAGCCGGCGGAAGAGGGCGGCTCTGTCCCAGAACCGCCGGTCGTCCCAAAACCGTGGGTCGAGGTCACAAAACGGGACGCTGGCTGATTGGGAGGGTGCTGTCCGGCGTTCCACCCAAGTTGTGGATAACTTTCCCTCGATGGGAGTCTTTCGCACCGATTGGGCGTATGGAGTTCCACGGCGCTGTCACGCTGGCCGCCGATGCGACCGGTCGCCGGTCCTCGTGCAGGTCGCCGGTCCTCGCGCGGGTCGATGGTCCTCGTGCGGGTCGCCGGTCCTCGTGCGGGTCGATCGAGTCGACCGTGAGGAATACCAAGGACGGACTGGGAGCCCACGGGGCGTCATCGCGCGGATAGGTTGGCGTGCAGGCCGGACCCGGCCGAAAGCCCGCCCGAGACTGGAGGGCAGCGGTGAACATCCTTGCGACGAGCGGCGGCTACCGTCCAGACGGGCGCTACGGCGCCCGGATCGGGCCACTGATCGAGCACGCGATCGCCCTGTCGGCCGCGGGCCAGCGGCCACGGGTGTGCCTGCTGGAGACGGCGCTCGGCGACGACTCGGCCGCCTACGCCCGCTGGTATGCGGCCGTGTCCCGCGACCGCCCCGACGTGGTGCCCAGCCACCTCGCGCTGTTCCCCATGCCGAACGTGGCCGACGTGCGCACGCACCTGCTCGGCCAGGACGTCATCTGGGTCGGTGGCGGCAGCGTCGCGAACCTGCTGGCCGTGTGGCGTACCCACGGGCTACCTGAGATCCTCGCCGAGGCCTGGCGGGCCGGGGTGGTCCTCGCCGGCGTCTCGGCCGGCTCGCTGTGCTGGCACGTCGGCGGGACGACCGACTCCTTCGGCCCCGACCTGCGGCCGGTCACCAACGGACTCGCGCTGCTGCCGTTCAGCAACACCCCGCACTACGACTCCGAGGCGGCGCGTCGGCCGCTCTACCAGAAGCTCGTCGGCGACGGTGTGCTGCCCGCCGGCTGGGCCACCGACGACGGCGTCGGCCTGCACTTCCGCGGCACCGAGCTTGTCGAGGCGGTCGCCGACCGGCCGAATGCCAAGGCCTGGCGGGTCGAGCTCGGCGAGGACGGCGCGGTCGTCGAGACCGCCGTCGAGCCGCGCCGGCTCCCTGACCCACGTGCCAGCATCTGAGCTGTTCCAGCTGTTCCGGCCGTGCCGTGGCGCGGCCCAGGGCCGCGCGCGAGCGGACTGAGCCCTCGACGGGGGCAGCGTAGGCTCGGACGGGTGGATGTCCTGCGGTTGTCCGTTGTGCCGTATGTCGAGGCGTGGGACCTGCAGCGTGACCTCGCGGCCCGACGGGCCACCAGGGACGCGCCGGACACGCTGATCCTGCTGGAGCACCCCGACGTCTACACCGCCGGGCGGCGCACCGAGGCCTGGGAACGCCCGGTCGACGGTACCCCGGTCGTCGACGTCGACCGGGGTGGCAAGATCACGTGGCATGGGCCGGGCCAGCTGGTCGGCTACCCGATCGTGGCGCTGCCTCGCCCGCTCGACGTGGTCGCCTACGTCAGGGTGCTGGAGGACGCGATGATTGCCGCGTGCGCCGAGTTCGGCGTGCCGACCCACCGGGTCGACGGGCGCTCGGGGGTGTGGACGATGGACGACGAACGCAAGCTGGGCGCCATCGGCATCCGGGTCCGCCAGGGTGTCACCTACCACGGCTTCGCGCTGAACTGTTGCCCCGACCTGGGCGTCTTCGGCCGGATCGTCCCCTGTGGCATCACCGACGCGAGCGCGGGCAGCCTCTCCGGCGAGCTGGGCCGGACCGTCGCCGTCGCCGAGGCCCGACCGGTCGTGGAGCGGCACATGCTCCACCACCTCGGCGGCTTCCTCGCCGGCGGCCGCCCGTCCGACGGAGACGGCGCCCTCCTGCCGGCCCGTGAAGCCGCCCACGCCCCGCTCGCCGCGGCGGTGTCCGCATGACCCAGGTCACGCCGGACGGGCGCCCACTGCTGCGGCTCGAGGCCCGCAACGCGGCGACGCCGATCGAGCGCAAGCCACCGTGGATCCGCACCCGGCTGCGCACCGGCCCGCAGTACTCCGACATCAAGAGCCTGGTCCGCTCCGAAGGCCTGCACACGGTGTGCGAGGAGGCCGGCTGCCCCAACATCTACGAGTGCTGGGAAGACCGGGAGGCGACGTTCCTCATCGGCGGCGATGTCTGCACCCGGCGGTGCGACTTCTGCCAGATCGACTCCGGCCGGCCCACGCCGCTCGACCGGGACGAGCCGCGTAGGGTCGCCGAGTCGGTACGCACGATGGGCCTGCGCTACGCGACGATCACCGGTGTCGCCCGCGACGACCTGCCCGACGGCGGCTCGTGGCTGTACGCCGAGACGGTCCGCGCGGTGCATGAGCTGTCCGCGGGCACCGGGGTCGAGGTGCTCATCCCCGATTTCGGCGGCCGTCCCGAGCAGCTCTCCGAGGTCTTCGGCACGGCGCCCGAGGTGCTCGCGCACAACGTCGAGACCGTTCCGCGGATCTTCAAGCGGATTCGGCCGGCGTTCCGGTACGAGCGCTCGCTGGAGGTCATCGGCGCCGCCCGGGCGGCCGGCCTGGTGACGAAGTCGAACCTCATCCTGGGCCTCGGCGAGACCGACGACGAGATCGAGACGGCGATGGCCGACCTGCTCGCCGCTGGCTGCGACCTGCTGACCGTCACCCAGTACCTGCGACCCACCCCGCGCCACCACCCGGTGGAGCGCTGGGTGAAGCCGGAGGAGTTCGTCTCCTGGGCGCAGCACGGTGAGCGGCTGGGATTCGCCGGCGTGCTCGCCGGACCGCTGGTCCGCTCCTCCTACCGCGCCGGCCGGCTCTACCAGCAGGCGATCGCCGCCCGCAGCGAGGCGGCGAAGGTCGCGTCCGCCTAATCCTGCCCGGTCACAGGTCCGGCCGGAACGGGCGTCCCTCGAATGATCCTGTTTCCGATATCAATCGGATCTGGAGTGGTTGGGGTCGGGCGGGAAGGTTTGACATTGGTTCGCTGCGTGCGGGCGGCGCGCATCGGCCGCGTCCTCCGCAGGCTCCGGACGCGGCCGCTACGCGCCGTCCTCCTCCGCGAACGGGCGCTCCGGCGGCCTCCTCCGTGGTCCACCACTTCGCTTCGCTCGTGTTGGACCACTGCGGAGGCCGCCTCCGCGCCCAGCTCAGTTGCGTGCCGCTTGCACGTCACGAGTTGAGCTCTTGCCTGGGGTGGCGGTGGTGGCCCTGCCACTGCATGCGACTGGGCTCTAACGTTCCAGCGGCATGCGACTGCGCTGGCCCGGAGGCGTGCCTCCGCGGAGGCCCGGCCCCGGAGCGAAGCGAACGGGGTTGGGCCGCAGCGGAGGTCGCCGGAGGGCACCGTCCGCGGAGGAGGACGCCGCGCGGAGGTCCCTTCCGCAGCGAAGCGAGGAAGGGGCCGGAGCGCGGCGCCCGGACGGAGCGGACCAATGTCACAGCGGACCAATGTCACAGCCCGAGTTCGGCCTCGAAGGCGCCTTCCTCCAGGCGGTTCTTGATCGTGTTGAGGAAGCGTGCGGCGTCGGCGCCGTCGACGACCCGGTGGTCGTAGGTCAGCGACAGGTAGACCGTCGAACGGACCGCGATCACCTCGCCGAGGTTCGGATCCTCGATGACGGCCGGGCGCTTGACGACGGCACCGGTGCCGAGGATGCCGACCTGCGGCTGGTTGATGATCGGCGTGTCGATCAGTGCACCCCGGCTGCCCGTGTTGGTCAGCGTGAACGTGCCGCCGCCCAGCTCGTCGGGGGAGACCTGGTTCGCCCGGGTCCGCTTCGCGAGGTCGTCGATCTTGCGGGCCATGCCGGCGAGGTTCAGGTCGCCGGCGCTGTGGATCACGGGCACCAGGAGGCCGCGGTCGCTGTCCACCGCGAAGCCCAGGTGCTCGACGTCGTAGTAGGTGATCGTGCCGGCCTCGGTGTCGACGCTGGAGTTCAGCACCGGGTGCTCGCGCAGCGCCTCGCAGGCGGCCACCGCGAAGAACGGCATGAAGGACAGCTTGACGCCCTCGCGGGCAAGGAACGCGTCCTTCGCCTGCGTGCGCAGCCGGGCGATCTTCGTGACGTCGGCCTCGACGATCGTGGTCAGCTGGGCGCTGACCTGCAGGGACTCCACCATGCGGCGGGCGATGACCGAGCGCAGCCGGGACAGCTTCTCGGTCTTGCCCCGCAGCGCCGGCACCGGAGCCTTCGCGGCGGCCGCGGGGCGGGCGGGCGCGGGTGCCGCGGCGGCGGCCGCCGCCGCGGCGACAGGAGCGGGGGACGCGGGAGCGGGAGCGGGAGCAGGCGCGGAGGTGGCGGAGGTGGCGCGGGCCGCGTCCAGGATGTCCTGCTTGCTGATGCGGCCGCCGGGGCCGGAGCCCGTGATCGACCCCAGGTCGACGCCCATCTCGGCGGCCATCTTGCGTACCAGCGGCGTCACGTAGCGCGTCTCGCCGTTGGCGGACGGGGCTGGGACGGCCGCGACAGGCGCGGCGGGCGTCGGGGCCGGCGGGGGAGTGACCGGGGTCGGCGCTGGAGCCGGTGTGGCGGCGGCAGGCGCCGGAGCCGGTGTAGATGCCGGCGGCGGTGTGGGTGCCGGCGGCGGTGTGGGTGCGGGAGCCGGCGGTGGGGTTGGGGGCGTGGGTGCCGGTGCCGCCGCAGCGGCCGGCGCCGCGGTACCGGCCGCGCCGTCCTCGATCACCGCCAGCTCGACGCCGACCTCGACGGTCTCGTCCTCGCCGACCTTGATCGAGGAAAGCACGCCGGAAGCGGGCGCCGGGATCTCGGTGTCTACCTTGTCGGTGCTGACCTCGAGGAGGGGCTCGTCGGCCTCGACGCGCTCGCCCTCCTGCTTGAGCCACCGGGTGACCGTGCCCTCGGACACGCTCTCGCCCAGCCGGGGCATCGTGACGGATACAGACATTCCTGCGGAACTCCTGTGATGACTGGGGGCCAAGTGCGGGCCGTGGGGCGGGCGCCTGCCTAGGCGGCAGCTCGTCGGGATCCCGCGTGGGCGGAGCGACCGGCGTAGGCCGGCTGCCAGCGCCGGCCGGCTAGTTGTGCGAGTGCAGCGGCTTGCCGGCCAGGGCGAGGTGGGCCTCGCCGATCGCCTCCGACATCGTCGGGTGCGGGTGGATCAGCTGCGCGACGTCCGACGGGAACGCCTCCCAGTTGGTGATCAGCTGCGCCTCGGCGATCAGCTCGCCGACGCGGTCGCCGACCATGTGCACGCCGACCACCGGCCCGTCCTTGACGGCGATGACGGTGACCGCGCCGGCGGTCTTCAGGATCTGCGACTTCCCGTTGCCGGCGAGGTTGTAGGTCACCGAGGTGACCGAGTCCGCCCCGAACCGCTCCTTCGCGACGGCCAGCGTCAGGCCGACCGACGCGACCTCCGGCGAGGAGTAGGTGACCTTGGGCACGTTGTCGTAGTCGATCGGCACCGGGTTCAGCCCGGCGAGCTGCTCGGCGACGAAGATGCCCTCGGCGAAGCCGACGTGCGCGAGCTGCAGGCCCGGCCGCAGGTCGCCGATCGCCGAGATGGTCGGGATGTTGGTGCGCAGGTTCCGGTCGACGAGCACGAATCCGCGCTCGATCGCGACCCCGACCTCGTCGTAGCCGAGCCCTTCGGAGACCGGGCCGCGGCCGACCGCGACGAGGAGCAGCTCCGCGTCCAGCGTCGATCCGTCTTCCAGCGCCACCGTCACGCCATGGTCGGTGGTCTTCACTCCGGAGAACCGGGTGTTCAGCTTGAACTTGATGCCACGGCGGCGGAAGCCGCGCTCCAGCAGTTTCGAGCTGGACTCGTCCTCCAGCGGCACCAGGTGCGGCAGAGCCTCGACGATCGTGACGTCGGCGCCGTAGGAGCGCCAGACCGATGCGAACTCGCAGCCGATCACGCCGCCGCCGAGGACGACCACCGAGCCGGGCACCCGGTCGAGCCCCAGCGCGTCCTCGCTGGTGATGACCTTCTCGTGGTCGATCTCCAGGCCAGGCAGGGTCCGCGAATAGGAGCCCGTGGCCAGGATCACGTGCCGGCCCTCGATGACCCGCCCGTCGACCGCCACGGCGGTGGGGGAGACCAGCTTGCCCTCACCCGCGACGACCTCGATGCCGCCCGCCTTGATGAGTCCCGTCAGGCCCTTGAACAGGCCGTTGATGACGGAATCCTTGTAGGAGTTGACCTTGGCCATGTCGACCCCGTTGAAGGTCGACAGGACGCCGAAGGTCTCGCTCTCGTGGATGTTGTCCACGATCTCCGCCGAGTGCAGCAGCGCCTTCGTCGGGATGCACCCGCGGTGCAGGCACGTGCCGCCAAGCTTGTCCTTCTCGATCAGGACAACGCTCAGTCCGAGCTCGGCGGCGCGCAGCGCGGCGGCGTATCCGCCGCTGCCGCCACCGAGGATGACAAGGTCGACGGGACCGGCCGCAGATTCTGCCACGCCAAGGGCCCCTTCTCGTTACTCGTAGCCAGCAGGGCCGCGCGAGCCGCGATCATGATGTTCCGCGTGCTGTGCCACCCGTGCGGGGCCGCCGACGGCCCCGGCTGCCCAGTCTTTCATGGCATGCCAACACGTCGGGCATGATGTCGGCCCGTGCGACGGGTCACGTCGCGTTCATCGGCAACCGTTGTCTGGGCAACAATCCACACAACGGCTGACGGGCGTCGAATATGCCGCGCGCCGCGCCTCGCCGCGCATGGCGGCGACAGCCGTCGAGCACCGCGGCGACGGTCCGTCCACTGTCAGGGCCGGACACCGCCACCTGGCGGGAATACCTGGGCTATTTGGGCGACGACGCGACGAACGGCGGGCGCGTCACGGTCATCGTCGAACGCCGCCCGCGGACGTCGACACTGACCTCGTCACCCTCGTCAACCGACCGGTCGAGCAGCGCGAGGCCGATGCCAGCCCGCAGGGTCGGTGAGAACGTTCCGCTGGTGACCTCGCCCACATCGGTGCCGGCGGCGTCGAGAACGCGCATGTGCGGCCGGGGGATGCCCCGGTCGGTGGCCTTCAGACCCCACAGCAGGCGTGCCGCCCCCGCCGCCCGCTCGGCGAGCAGCGCGTCGCGCCCCCAGAACGCCTCCTTGCCCCAGCCGACCGCCCAGCCGGCCCGTGCCTGAACCGGGCTGATCGAGAGTGACAGGTCCTGGCCGTGCAACGGGTAGCCCATCTCGGTGCGCAGCGTGTCCCGGGCGCCCAGACCACAGGGCCGCCCGCCAAGACCCGCGGCGGCGGCGACGACCGCGTCCCACAGCTCGACCGCGTCGTCCCAGCGCGGCAGCAGCTCGAAGCCGCGCTCGCCGGTGTAGCCCGACCGGCAGACGACCACCGGCCGGCCCTTCCAGTCGGCATCCCGGAACGACATGTAACCGCCCTCGGCCGGTAGTCCCAGGGCCGTGAGCACCTCGGGCGCGCGCGGGCCCTGCACGGCGAGCACACCGAAGGAGTCGTGGAGGTTGCTGACGGCCAGCTCCGCAGGCGCGGCAGCAGCCAGCCGGCGCACCACCTCGGCGGTGTTCGCCGCGTTCGGCACGAGGAAGACGTCGTCGTCGCCGTAGAGGTAGGCGATCAGGTCGTCGACGACCCCGCCGGACTCCTCGCAGCACAGCGTGTACTGGGCCTGCCCCGGGCTGATCCGGCCGAGGTCGTTCGTGAGGGTGGCGTTGACGAAGGCCGCGGCGCCGGGGCCGGTCACCCTTGCCTTGCCGAGGTGACTGACGTCGAAGACGCCGACGGACTCACGCACCGCCCGGTGCTCGGCAAGCACCCCGCCGCCGGCGTACTCGATCGGCATCTCCCAGCCGCCGAACGAGGCGAGCTTGGCGCCGGCGTCGACGTGCCGCCCGAACAGCGGCGTGCGCAGCAACGCCCCCGCGCTGGCGGTCTCGGTGGTCTCGGAGGATTCGGGATGCTCGGCCATGGCACGGCAGCGTACTGGCGGCCGCCGGGAAGCCAGCCGGCACGACCGCCAGTGTGGTTGCTCGCACGAGTCCATTCAGGGCGTTGGGCCTGCGCAGGAATCGTGAGCTGTCGATGTCACCCGGCCACAGGAAGTGACGGCGCGTCAGCGCCGTACCGGCGGCACGGCCACCTCGTCGACTCCGAAACCGGCCCGGCCCCGCTGTGTGCCTTTAGCCCGGCTCACCTGGGAGGGCGCCCCAGCGCCCGATGGCTGGTGCGAACCGCCAGCCGCACTAGGCTTTGGAGGCATGACCTCCGCCTCCGTCGTCGCAGCAGCCCTCAAAACCCTCGACGTGGACGCGGTGGTGATCGCAACCGCCGCCGGAGACGACGGCCCGGTGCCGCTGGGCGGCACCGCCGAGCTGGACGCGGCGCTCGGAGGCCGGCTGACCAAGGTGCTCGCGGACGTGGGCGCGACCGGCCGGGCCGGTGACGTCGTCCGGTTCTCGACGCTCGGGGCGGTGCCGGCGGGCAGCGTCGTCGCCGTCGGAGTCGGGCCGCTGCCAGCCGGCGGCGCCGCGGCGCTCGACCTCGAGGCGCTGCGGCGGGCCGCCGGGGCGGCCACGCGGGCGCTCGCGGGCACGACCAGGATCGCGACGACGCTCGCCCTCGCGGGCGGCGCGGCCACCGCCGAGACGGTGCGTGCAGCCGCCGAGGGCGCACTGCTCGGCGCGTACAGCTTCGACACGTTCCGCACGACCTCGGCCAAGGGCCGCCCGTCGCCGGTCGAGGAGCTGGCAGTGCTCGTCGAGGAGACGGACGCGGCGGAGCCGGCCCTGACCACCGCCGTCGAGCATGCCGTGGCGGTGACCGACGCCGTCCGGCTCACGCGCGACCTGGTGAACACCCCACCCGGCCACCTGCCGCCGGCCCGGCTCGCGCAGATCGCCGAGCAGGAGGCCACGGCCGCGGGCCTGCTCGTCGAGATCCTGGACGAGAAGGAGCTGGCGGACGGCGGCTACGGCGGTCTGCTCGGCGTCGGGCAAGGCTCGACCAACCCGCCGCGCCTGGTGCGCCTGGAGTGGCCGGGAACGGCTGCCACCGACGGTGCCGAGCCGGCTGCGCCGGCGCTGGCGCTCGTCGGCAAGGGCATCACGTTCGACTCGGGCGGCCTCTCGCTCAAGCCGCCGACGTCGATGGAGTGGATGAAGACCGACATGGCGGGCGCCGCCTCGGTGCTCGCGGCGCTCGTCGCTGCCGCGCGGCTGCGAGTGCCAGCGCGGGTGGTCGGGTGGCTCGCCTGCGCGGAGAACATGCCGAGCGGGACGGCGATCCGGCCATCGGACGTGCTGACGCTGCGCGGCGGCACCCGGGTCGAGGTGCTCAACACCGACGCCGAGGGCCGGCTGGTCCTCGGCGACGCGCTGGTGCGGGCGGCCGAAGAGAAGCCGGCGATGATCGTCGACGTCGCGACGCTCACCGGTGCGCAGATCGTCGCCCTCGGGCAGCGCACCACCGGGCTGCTCGGCCGGGACGGCGCCGTCGAGGCGGTCGTGGCGGCCGCGAAGGCCACGGGCGAGGCGGTCTGGCCGATGCCGATGCCCCCTGAGCTGCGCAAGGGCCTGGACTCGATGGTCGCCGACATCGCCAACGTGCCCGCGAACGGCAGCCGAGACGGCGGCATGCTGGTCGCCGGCCATTTCCTCGCCGCCTTCGTGCCCGACGAGGTTCCGTGGGCCCACCTGGACATCGCCGGACCGTCGTGGAACGGCGGCGAGCCCTACGGTCACACCCCCAAGGCCGGCACCGGCGCGATCGTGCGCACCCTCATCCAACTGGCGGAGGACCGGTCCGCCGCCGGCTGACGGCGACCGGGATGGCTGATCCCGACCGATCCCGCTCATCCCCACTGGTCCACGGGGCCGGCGGCCGGCGTCGGGATCAGCCGCCGACGGCCGCCTGGATGAGGTGCGGGACCGTGCAGGCCATCGTGACCAGGGCAACCGTGACGGTCAGCTCGACGACGGCGCCGAGGACGGGCTGCGAGACGCCGCCGAACCGGCCGGCCAGGAACCGGCGCATCAGCAGACCGGCGGCGGTGGCGAGCGCGAGCGCGACGACGGCGCGCAGGGCCCGGCTGGGGTCGCCGCCGTCGTAGTCGAGCAGGCCGGCGATGGCCGCCAGCGCGAACGACAGCACCGTCGCCAGCGCCGCGCCGGCCGCCGACACCCGGCCGACCACGACCCGCCGTCCCAGCACCGCGCTCGCCGGCCCGGGCGCTTCCGCAGTGCCTGGGCGGTGCATGCCGGCGAGGGTGACGGCCAGGCGGCTGGCCAGGCAGGCGACCAGGATGCTCACCGTGCCGCGGTGCGCCAGGATGGCGGTACTGAGCGCGCACACCTGGATCAGCACGACGAAGACCAACGCGGCCGTGCCCGCCCCGCCCGGCCCCGAACCACGGCCGTCGCCGTCGGCCGCCCGGCCCGCCGCGGCCCGCCCGGTTCTGCCCGTGGCCAGGTCGTCCGCGACCGCGGCGACGCCGGTCAGGTGACGCGCGCTCGTGGCCAGCGCCAGCAGCCCCAGCCCGACGGCCGCCGGCAGCAGCGACTGGGGCTGCCCACCGGGCAGTTTCGCCCACACCCGGACGGTGACGACGACCACGCCGGTGACAAGGCCAAGGAGCAGGCCGCCGAGCGGGGCGAGCGTCGTCAACCGGGTCGCGGCGCGGCTGCTCACCGGCTGGGCCGGGCGCACCGGCGCGGCGATGAGGAGCGCGAGGGCCGTACGAAGGCTCATCGGCGGGCTCGCAGCCGCCGTCGCCCTGCCAGGTGCGGACCCGCTCATCAAGTGATGTCCGCTGCGTCGCCGGTGCCGAATCCATCCGCGGCCACCTGGGCCTGCGCCGCGGCGGCCTCGAGGTCGGCGGCGGTCTCCACCGCCGCCGCCACGAACGCCGCGGCGGCGAACGCGCCGGTGGCGTCGTCGGCGTGGATCCGCAGGTCCAGCAACGGGGACAGGCCAAGCGCTTTGGCGGCCTGACGGGCGGCCGGGTCGGGGCAGTCGTTGCCCACCTGCCACCAGGCGCGCGCACCCGGTGCGATCCGTTCGGCGGCCAGCGCCGCCGCGCAGACCGCCGGTCCGTCCAGCAGCGCCGGGGTGCGCCGCAGCGCCGCCTGGACGAGCAGGCCCGCGACGGCGGCGAGATCCGCGCCGCCGGCGACCCGCAGCACCGAGCGGGCATCGGTCGCGAAGGGAACGGCACGCCGCAGAGCGTCGCGGATCGCCGCCGTGCGCAGCATCCAGCGCGCGTCGTCGCCGCCGTCGCCACGGTCCACGACGTCGATCGGCTCATGGCCCCGCAGCGCGGCGACGACGACGGCGGCTGCGGTGTCGGCCCCCACCCCAGGCGCGCTCGGGATCAGCAGGTCCGCGCCCGCGTCGATCTCCTCGTCCGCGAGCCGCCGGCCGGTCGCGAACGCCTGCTCGATCTCGCCGACGGTCAACGCATCGTCCCGGTCGATCCGGCCGTTGCCGGGCCGGACCCGGTAACGGCCGGCGTCCTTGCCCGCCGGGTCGCCGTCCGCGACCGCCGCGATACCGATGTCGACGAGGCGTAGGCCGACGCCCGCGCGGCGGGCCAGGACGGCGAGTGGTGCGGCGCCGGCGGCCACCGCGGCCAGCCGGCGCGCCGTCGCGCCTGCCGGCCAGGGGTACAGACCCGCGTCGGCGATGCCGTGGTCGGCGGCGAGGAGGATGGCACGCGCCCTCTCGATCGGCCGTGGCGGCGAGGCGCCCTGGACGGCGGCGAGCCAGGCGGTGACGTCGTCGAGGCGGCCGAGGGCGCCGCGCGGCAGGTCGAGCGCACGCGCCCGCCGGCGCGCCGCCGCCCGCTCGGTGGCGGCCGTCGCGGCGTCCGGCTCGGGCACGTCGCCGATGCCGGTCGGGCCGCCCACCCAGCTCACCGTCGCGGCAGGTGACGTCCCGGCGGTCGACTCGTCGTTCGCAGGCGCCTGGGGCTCGGTGGGCAGCGGGTTCTCCACGAGGTCCTTACTACCCGATCGTCCAGTGCCGGGATCGCCCGCCCCGGTGACCGGCGAGGTGACTGGTGAACGGTGACAGATGAGCGTTGTCTCGTGTCCGGTCGGCCGTGCGGCCGGCGGGGCCGGCAACGGGGCCGCTGCGCGCCGACCTCTCCAGATCAGGCCGGCGACACAACCGGTGAGCAAGGCGGCGATCAGGGGCGGTGGAAGCGGTAGTTTCCGACTGTGTCGCTGGTGCCGGATCGGCGGGGGCTCGCCCCGCGGCGCTCGGGGGACGGCGACCGGCGGCGGGTGTTCCTCAGCCACACGTCCGAGCTGCGGACCTACCCGCGCGACCTGTCGTTCGTCGCCGCGGCGGAGCGTGCCGTGACGCGGGCGGGCGACCTCGCGGTCGACATGGCGTACTTCGGCGCGCGCGACGAACCGCCGGCCGACTTCTGCGCGCAGCAGGTCCGGACGAGCGACGTCTACGTCGGCCTGATCGGTTTCCGTTACGGCACGCCGGTGCGCGAACGGCCGGACCTCTCCTACACCGAGGTGGAATTCGAGGCGGCCACCGAGGCTGGCATCCCACGGCTGATCTTCCTGCTTGCCGAGGACGCGCTGGTGCCGTTCCAGGAGTTCGCCGACTTCGCCCACGGGGCCCGCCAACGCGGCTTCCGTGAGCGGCTGGGCGCGGCCGGTCTGATCATCGCGAGCTTCCGGACCCCCGCCGATCTGGAGACGGCCGTCCTCGACTCCCTCGTCAAGCTGCGTGAGCGTGAGCGTGCGCGCCGGGAGCTCGAGAGCACGTCCGTCGTCCTGCCCGACGGGCATGCCTCGGCGACCGGCCCGACTGTGATCATCATCGGCGCGGTCGGTGCCGGGACGGCATCGACGGCCGCAACCGGGCCGCATCGACCGTGGATGGTGCCGTGGCCGCATGGCAAGGTCGTCGCCCGGCCCGAGCTCACCGAGGCCGTTCTCGCCCGGCTGTTGGGCCATGCCACCGCCGTCTCCGGTGCCTCCGCTGTCTCCGCGGCCGTCGGCACCGACGGTCCGCGTGCCGAGCTGGACGAGGACGAGAGCACGCTGCCAGTTCAAGCTTTGCCGCCAGTTCAAGCCCTGCCGCCGGTTCAGGCCCTGCCGCCGGTTCAGGCTCCGCCGGCGGCTCCGGCATGGCCGGCGGCTCCGGCACTGCCCCCCGGGAGGCCGGCCGGCGGGCAGCTGCCCGCCGCGTCGCCGGACCCCGCCGGGACGGCACGAATCGGCGGGACCGGTGGGACCGGCGCTTTCCAGGCCGCCGCCGGACCGGCGCGGGCGGAGCAGACCGCGGACGTGGCCCGCGTGCGGATGGTGGTGCTGCGCGGGGTGGGCGGATTCGGCAAGACGACGCTCGCCGCCGAGGTGTGCCGCCGTCCGGAGATCGTCGGCGCCTTCCCCGGTGGGCTGCTGTGGGTGACCGTCGGCGAGTCGGTGACCGGCGCGAACCTCGCGGACAAGCTCAACGACCTCAGCGAGGCGCTCTCGGGCGTCCGGCCGGCGCTGGCCGACCCGGAGCAGGCCGGGTTCCGTCTCGGCGAGCTGCTCGGCGCGCCGCGGCGGTTGCTCGTCGTCGACGACGTGTGGTCGCGCGCGCAGCTCGCGCCGTTCCTCCAGGGCGGGCCGGGCTGTGTCCGCCTGGTGACCACCCGGATGCGCGATCTGCCGCCTGACCTCGCCGTCGACGACACCGTCGAGGTGCTGGCCATGTCCGACGCCGAGGCCACCCGGATGCTTACCCTCGATCTCATCCCCCGGCACGGGGAGGCACAGGCCGTCGGCACCGCGGCGGGCGCGGGCACCGCGGCCGGCCCTGCGAGCGGCTCGGCCGACGTGACCGGCTCGGTGGGTGCGGCTGGTTCGATGGGTGCGGGTGGCTCGGTGGGTGCGGCCGGCTCGCTGGGCGCCGCGAACGTGGTGCTGCCCGCCGACCGGATGCTGCGGCTGCTGGAGGCCACCGGCCGCTGGCCGGTGCTGCTGCGGCTGGTCAACCGGGCGCTCGTACGGCTGGTGCGCGACGGCGTGCCGCCGGCGCGGGCGGCGGACCGGGTGCTCGCCCGGCTGGTCCGCCGCGGCCCGACGGCGTTCGACGTCACCCGGCTGGAGGACCGCAACCAGGCGGTCGGCGCCACGCTGTCGGCGAGCGTCGGCCTCCTCACCGGCGACCAGCTGGACCGGTACCTGGAGCTCGCCATCTTCCCGGAGGACGTCGAGATTCCCCGCTACGTCCTGGACGCCTACTGGGATGCCACCGGTGAGCTGAGCCCCGACGAGGTCGACGACCTGTGCCAGGAGCTCGCCGACCTGTCGCTGGTGCTCGCCTACCGCCAGTACCCGCCGGCACTGCTGATGCAGGATGTGCTGCGCTCCTATCTGCGGGTCCGTGTCGGCCACCAGCGGCTGCGCGAGCTGCATGGCGCGCTGTGCGACGCGTTGCGCGACCGGCTGCTGGCGCCGGAGGCCCGGCGTGCGGACGGCATGACGGGCACCGACGGCATGACGGGCACCGACGGCTCTGCGCCGGCCGCGTGGTGGCGGCTGCCCGACGACGCCGGTTACGCGTGGACGAACGTGGTCGCGCACCTCGCCGACGCCGGCCGGGGCAACGAGGCGCGCGCGCTGACGCGCGACCTGCGCTGGATCGTCGCCAAGCTCGCCCGGCCCGGTCTCGGCCTGGTCGCCCTCGACGCGGACCTGGCCCTCGCCATGGAGCTGGCAGCCGCGGACCCGGCGCCCCGGGCGCTTCGGCGGGTGCTGCGCCAGACCACCCACCTCTTCGGCCCGACCGACCCGCCCGGTGCGCTGGACGCCGTGCTGGCGAGCCGGCTCGACGGCATCCCGGCGCTGGCCGAGGCACACGCCGAGTTCGCCGCGACGATGCGCGGGCCTCGGCTGGTCAACCGCTGGCCGCTGCCCGACCAGCCCCATCCAGGCCTCGTGCGGGTGCTGCAGGCGCACCGCCCGTCGGTCAACGCCTGCGCGGTCGCCCCGTCCGGCGACTGGCTGGCCTGCGCTGGAGACGACGGCACCGTCCAGATCTGGGATGCCGACGCGCTGGCCGCCCGCGCGGTGCTGACCGGCCACACCGGCGCCGTCAACACCTGCGTGATCTCGCCGGACGGGGGCTTCCTCGTGTCCGGTGGCGCGGATCGGGTCGTCCGGGTCTGGGACACCGTCGGCGGGGCGGCCAGGTTCGCACTGCGTGGCCACACCGGCGAGGTGCGCGGCGCGGCGGTCGCCCCGTCGGGTGCCTGGTTCGCCACCTGCGGCGACGACGGCACTGTCCGCTGCTGGCGTGCCCGCAGCGGCCTGCCCGGACCGGTGATCATCGTGACGCCGGGCCGTCGGGTCCGGGACTGCGCGATCTCTCCGGATGGAGTGCTGCTCGCCGCGGCCTGTGAGGACGGGGTGATCCGGCTGTTCGACACCCGCCACGGCGGCCCACCGGCCGGCGAGCTGCGCGGGCACCGCGGCTCGGTGCGCCGGCTGGCGGTCTGCCGCGGGCCGGCCTGGCTGGTCTCGGCGGGGGAGGACGGCACGGTCCGGCGGTGGGATCCCGCGGCCGGGGAAGCCGTCGCGCGGTATGACGTGGGTGCCACCGCACGCTGCTGCGCGGTCACCGCCGACGGCGGCGCGGTGGCCGCGACCGCGGCCGACGGCGTCGTGCGGCTGTGGGACACGGCGACGGGCGCCCGCCGCCAGCTGGTCGGGCCGAGCGGGACGGCCGCGGTCTGCGCGATCGCCGCGGACGGGAGCTGGCTGGTGTCCGCAGGCCGGCATGGAGCGCTGCGGATCTGGGACGTCGGGCTCGCCGCCCCCGGCGTCGCGGTGAGCGGCCGGGACGAGGGCATGCGTGCCTGCGTCGCGAGCTCGGACGGGCGATGGGTCATCTCCGTCTCGGAGGACGCGACCGCCGTCCAGTGGGACGTCCCGACCGCCGAGCAGGGGGCGGCCCTGGTGGGGGAGCGGCTCAACCCCATCCGCGGCAGTGCGCTGGCCCCGGACGACAGCTGGGTGGCGCTGCCCGGCCGGGACGGCGGGGTGCGCCTGTGGGAACCGGCGACCGGGACGGTCCGCGCGGTGCTGACCTCACCGAGCGAGGTGCGCGGCTTCGCCGCGTCGCCCGACGGCTCCTGGCTGGTGGGTGCCTGCGCGGACGGCGTCGTGCGGATGTGGGACACCCAGAGCGGCGAGTGGCTGGCCTCCTTCGCCGGGCGCACGACCGAACGGCCGTCGTCGCGGGCTCGCTGGCCCGTGAGCCAGCCGACGATCAGCCAGCCGTCCACGACACAGCCGTCCACGACACAGCCGTCCACGACGGGCCGACGCCTCCGCGGCCCGGACGACATCGGCCCGGACTGGACCGGTCCCTATCCGGCGGGCCCGTATCCCGAAGATCTCTATGCCGTCGAGACCTCCCCGGCCGGACGTGGCGGCGCCGGTGCCGCCGGGCATGCCTGTGTCGTCGCCCCGGACGGCGCCTGGGTGGCGGCAGGTGGCGCGGACCGGTCGATCCGTGTCTGGGACGTGGCCACGCTGGAGCAGCTGGCGCTGCTGACCGGGCATGTGGACGAGGTGCTGGGCCTGGCCGTCGCACCTGACGGGCGCTTCCTCGTCTCCGCGGCTGCCGATCACACGCTGCGGGTCTGGTGGACCGGCGGGTGGCAGGCGGGCCCGGTGCTGACGGGACATACTCACACGGTCCGGAACGCCGCGGTCAGCCCCGACGGGGCCTTCGTGGCCAGCGCTGGCGGAGACGGCTCGGTCCGGATCTGGGAGACCTCCGGGTGGCGGTGCGTCACGCTGATGCGGTTCGACGGCGCGGCCAGGGACTGCGCCTGGCTGCCGGACTCGCGTGGCCTCACGGTCGCCGCCTCCGGCGGTCTTTACCTTTACGAGCTGCGTCTCGACTAGCCATGCGTTCCTGCCCATCAGCCGACGTCGGGCGGCGTGAGAGCCGCGGCCGCAGAGGCTACGACCACCAGCGCGAGCGCGAGCGCCGAGACGGCGTCCAGCCTTGTGCGGCGGGCCGGGCCTTCGGCTCGGCCCCGGCCTTCGGCTCGCTGGGAACGGCCGGCAATGATGACCACCAGTGCCACGGCGGATACCAGCGCCGCCAGCCGGCCGGAGACGCCGTCCGCAGGCACCCAGCCGAGGCCTGCCCACAGGCCCGCGAGCACAGCCAGGACGCGACCGACGCGGAGCCGCTGGGCATGGACGCTCCGGGCACGGACGCCGTGGTCTGTTCGACCCATCACGGTAGGGAAGTACCCACGGTGACAGATCCGGACCCCCGGGGCCGGCCAGGCGGGCGTAAAGACCCGTCGGGACGACCCGCCGGCGGACGTGGCTCCTCGCCCGCCGCGCCCGGCCGTCGGGTGCCCGCCCGTCGGCGGGCACAGGTCTCTGCCGCCGGTCAGCCGCCGGTGGGAAGCGTGATGGCGGCGCGCTCACCAGGCGTGACGTCGAGGATCGCGCCATCCGGAAGAAGGGCGACACCGATCGCGGCGAGACGTTCGGCGAGTTCCGGCCCCGGCGGGTTGCGGTGGCTCAGATGCACGGCGACGACCGTGGAGGTGCCGGTCAGCGCTCCGCCCGAGCGGAGCCGCTCGATATCGGCGGCGAACGTGGCGAGGTCCAGATGGTCGCCGAAGCCGGGTTTGTCGCCGTTGTTCTCCTCGACCAGCGCCACATCGAACGCGCGGCCGGCCAGCGCCTCGACGGTCGCGGCCGGCAGCGGCCCGGTGTCGCAGGCGTAGAGTAGCCGGGCGCCGTCCGGAGCCGTGATGTCGTAGAGCACCGCGGGGCCGATCGAGGCGTCCCCGTGCGTCGCCGGCACCGGAACCACCAGGTACCCGTCCGGTCCGCCGAGCCGGATGGGGCCGCCGGCCACGGCTGGCAGCGGGCGCAGTGGCGAACCGGCCTCCCCGGGCGCCCGCCCCTCCCAGCGGGTGAGGAAGGCGGCGATGACGTCGAGCGCCGCCGGCGGGCCGACGACGTCGAGCTGATGGTCCGCCGCCGTGCTCCAGGACCGCCACATCAGCGCCTCGGGACCGAGGTGGTCCGGATGGGCGTGCCCGATGACGACATGGCGCAGCCGGCCGAGCCCGACGCCGAACCGGGCTGCCGCGCGTGGCACGTCCGGCCCGACGTCGACGAGCACGGCGTCGTCCAGCAGCACGCCCGTCTGCGCGCGGGCGTTGCCGGTGTCGCGCGCCCAGGTGCATGACGAACAGTCACACCACGGGTTCGGCCAGCCGTCAGCCGAGCCCGTGCCCAGCAGGGTGACGCGCACCTCGTGTCGCGGAGTATCGCGGGCGGCGTCAGACGTGCGGGTGGCGCTTGCGCTCGGCGAGGGTCATGAGCGTCAGCACGATGCCCAACACGATGATCGAGCCGAACGTGAGGACCGCCACGACCCAGGGGGCGAACCCTTCGTCGGAGTGCTGTGCTGCCTCGGCGAGCAGTGTGACCACGTGGACCTTCCTCCGTCTCAGGTGCTTGACCTGCCCCGCCGCGGATCTAGCGGATCCGGTGGGCCGACGGGTGTGCGAGAAGGATGTTCCTTCACGCGTCCGGCGGCCACTGTTCTTGCAGATCGCTGGCGGGAACCTCGGGGACCCTCCGAGGGGTCGGTGAAGAGGCTACTTGTGGCAGGCCGGGAGGAGACGGGGACTGGCGGACCTTCGGTACCGAAGGCCCGCGCCGAGGAGTCGAGGATGCGCGAAACTGCCTTGGGCCGCAGCGTTCCGGTGGCATCTCGCGCGTACCGGCGGCGGCCGGCCAGGTCACTGGAGATTTCGCAGGTCACTGGCGGATGCCGAGTCGTAACCCGCGCGACAATGGCAGAGCCGGGCGAGCCTGCGTTGGCCGGCCGGCCTGAGCAGCGGGATGCCGCCGACGGTCGCACGGCATACGGCATGTGGTCGGCGGTCGCGGCGGGTTCATGAGGAGGTACGTCGGTGAGCTGGACCTGGCGTTATGAGGGCGATGACGGAACCCCGATGACCGCGGCCGGTGCGTCGGGATCCGAGTCGTTCCCGAGCCAGAGCGACGCGGAGACCTGGATCGGGGAGACCTGGTCCGAGCTGCTTGACGCTGGCGTGACTCAGGTCACTCTTTGCGAGGCGGGTCGCAAGATCTACGGGCCGATGGGCCTGCGGCCGATGACCTGATCTGGCGGTGGGATCCGTGGCGGCTCGCGGCGGGTGGGATGCAGGCCACTTGAGCTAACAAAGTTAGCCGGGGCTGTTGACTCGGCTAACTGTGTTAGCCAACATGGTGCTAACGCAGTTAGCCACCACGTAAGGAGTCGTCATGACCGAGAGCCTCGACGCCCAGCCCGCCGCGTCCGCCGAGGAGTCCGCCAAGCCCGTCGGCTTCCCCGCGTCGACGCCGGCCGCGCCGGCGCACTACCAGGCACCGGGCGTGCTGACCCGGAAGGTCTTCAACGGCCTGGTCTCGGCTCTGACCCGGCGTGGCGTGAGCCTGCTTGGCAGCCGGGTGCTGGAGGTGCGCGGCCGGACCAGCGGCGAGCCCCGGCGCACCCCGGTCAACCTGCTTGTGCTCGATGGCCGGGAGTACCTGGTCTCGGCCCGTGGGCACGGACAGTGGGTGCGCAACGTCCGGGCCGCCGACGGCGAGCTGCACCTGCTGCTGGGCCGCTCCCGGGCCCACTACCGGGCCACGGAGCTGGCGGGCGAGGAGAAGGTCCGAGTGCTGCGCGCCTACCTTCGGCGGTGGAAAGCTGAGGTGGGTGCCTTCTTCGACGGTGTGGGTCCCGATTCGTCCGACGAGGAGCTCGCTGCGATCGCCCCGCGGCACCCGGCCTTTGTGCTGGAGCGGATCGGCTGACCTCCGCCCGACCGGTTTGGAGCATGCGTTGATGTCTCAGGCGACGGTTTCGGGGGCTGTCCGGACGGCCGGTACCGGTACCGGTACCGGTGCCAGCACCGGCGGGGATTCGGTCGCGCTGCCGCTGGCCCGGATCGCGGCGCGGCCGCTGGCCACCCAGCGATCGGATCGGGTGCGCGAGATCATTGCGGCGGGTCTGGCCCTGCTCGCGGCCGAGGGAGCGGACGCGCTGACGATGCGTCGCCTTGGTGATGAGATCGGCATCCGGGCGGCGTCGCTGTACAAGCACCTGCCCGGCAAGCCCGCGCTGGAGGCGGCGCTCGTCGAGATAGGCCTGTTCGAGGTGGGGGATGCGCTGCATGCCGTCGTCGACGCGGCGAGCGCCTCGGATGTCGTCGGTGTGCTGCTCGCTGAGTACCGGCGGATGACGCTCACCAGAGCCAACCTCTACCGGCTGGCGACCTCCGGGCGGATCGACCGGAGCCTGCTCACCCCAGGCTTGGACGGCTGGTCAGGCGAGCCGTTCTACCGGGCCACGGGCGACCCGTGGGTGGCCCAGGCGCTGTTCGCCGCAGCCCACGGCGCGGTGATCCTGGAGATGGACGGCGGCTTCTCCGACATGTCCGACCTGGACGCCACCTGGCAGGCCCTCGCCCGCGCCTTCACGACCTGAGCCGACCCACCTCCCAGCCACGCTGCGGAAGTGTGCCAGCTCCGCCCATCTGTGAGCGGGCGGAACTGGCACTGCTCGGGGTGCCTAGCGCTCGATGACGGCGCCGAGGGCCTCGTCGATGCGGGTGAGGATCTCGGGCGGGAGGGTGACGCCGGCGGCCTTGACGTTCTCCGTGACCTGCTCGGGGCGAGACGCACCGATGATCGCGGATGCGACGTTGTCGTTCTGCAGCACCCAGGCGACGGCGAGCTGAGCGAGCGAGAGCCCGGCGTCGTCGGCGACCGGGCGCAGCCGCTGCACAGCGGTCAGCACGTCGTCGCTCATCAGCCGCCGGATGAAGCCGGCGCCGGTACCGCCCGTGGCCCGGCTGCCCGCAGGCGGTGGCTGCCCCGGCAGATACTTGCCGGTCAGCACGCCCTGCGCGATCGGCGACCAGACGATCTGTGAGACGCCCGCCTTCACGGACGCCGGCACGACCTCGGCCTCGATCGTGCGGACGAGCATCGAGTACTGGGGCTGGTTGGAGATGATCCGGTCGAAGCCCATCTCACCGGCCAGCCGGGCGGCCTCGGTGATCTGCTCGGCCGACCACTCCGAGACGCCGATGTAGAGCGTCTTGCCGGCGCGTACCAGGTCGTCGAACGCCCGCAGTGTCTCCTCGAGCGGCACCGTCGGGTCGTACCGGTGGGCTTGGTACAGGTCGACGTAGTCGGTGCGCAGCCGCTTCAGCGACGCGTTCATGGACTCGACGATGTGCTTGCGCCCCAAGCCCTTGTCATTCTGACCTGGGCCCGTCGGCCAGAAGACCTTGGTCGCGAGCTCGTAGGACTCGCGCCGGACACCGGCGAGCGCCTCTCCGAGCACGGTCTCGGCCCGCCCACGCGCGTAGACGTCCGCAGTGTCGAAGGTGGTGATGCCTTCGTCGAAAGCCGCGCGCACGCAGGCGATCGCCTGCTCGGCCTCGATCTGGTCACCATGGGTGATCCAGTTTCCGTACGAGATCTGACTGACGGTCAGGCCGCTACGCCCCAGGCGTCGATACTCCACGCTGCCGACTCTATGGCTCAGGCGCTGTGGCTCAGGCGCGGGAGACGCGGGGGGGTGGCATGCGCCAGCGGCGGGGGACCAGCGACCGCTGGACGGCGTAGGCCCGGACCTTCACCCGCGAGTCCGGGTACTTCGCCTGGACAGCCTTGCTGACCTTGCGGGCCAGGAAGAAGCCGTCGACGGCAACCGCGGCGATACCCAGGATCATGATGTAGGTCGCGACGAGCCGGATGTAGCCGTTTGGCACGATCCCGCCGATGAAGTAGACGACGATCGCGACCAGGAAGAACGACCCGGCGTTGATCCGGCTGTCCACGACGTCACGGGCCAGTACCCGCTCCGGTGCGCGTTCCCGCGCGGGCATGCGGGAAAGGTCGCCGGAGCGCAACGCAGCCCGCTGCTCCGCCATGGCACCGCGGCGCGCGTCGCGCTCGCGCTGGCGCCCCTCCTTGGTGGTGGCCGCCGGGCCGATGGAACTGCCCGTCGAACGGGCCGCCCGCGCATCGGAGCGTTTCGGCGTTGGCCGGCCCTTCTTGGCCGTGATCCGTGCGTCGGGCGCCGTGTCGAGCGGTGCATCGGGCTCGTCCACGTCGACCGCCGCGCCGGAGTCCTCCGGCGCGGCGTCGCGCGACCGCTTCCTGAGGCCGATCGTGGCCATTACGGGAGAGCCAACATCTGGTCGAGGGCCTTTCGGGCGTAGGTGGCCACGTCCGGTGCAACCGTGATCCGGTTGACCGGCTCGCCGCGGACGAGGGACTCCAACGCCCACACGAGGTGTGGCATGTCTATGCGATTCATTGTGGAGCAGAAGCACACGGTGCGGTCCAGGAAGACGATGTTCTTGTCAGGGTGGCGGTTCGCGAGCCGCTGGACGAGGTTGAGCTCGGTGCCGATCGCGAACGACGAGCCGGCCGGCGCCGCATCCACCACCTTGATGATGTACTCCGTCGACCCGACCAGGTCGGCGGCGGTCACCACCTCGCGCTTGCACTCGGGGTGCACCAGAACAGTTACCCCGGGAACCCGCGCCCGCACCTCGTCGACGCACTCCCGGCTGAACCGGCCGTGTACCGAGCAGTGGCCCCGCCAGAGGATCATCTTCGCCTCGCGCAGCTGCGTCGAGGTCAGCCCCCCGTTCGGGCGGCGCGGGTCGTAGACGACACAGTCGGCCGCGGTCATGCCGAGCTCGCCGATCGCCGTGTTACGGCCCAGGTGCTGGTCGGGCAGGAACAGCACGCGCCGGCCGCCGCGCTGCGAGCCAAAGGCCCAGTCGAGCGCGCGCCGGGCGTTCGACGATGTGCAGACGGTGCCGTCATGGCGACCGGTGAACGCCTTGATCGCGGCCGAGGAGTTCATGTAGGTCACCGGCACCGTGCCCTCCGCCGCGTCGGCGTCGAGCAGGTCGTCCCAGGCCTGTTCGACCTGCTCGGCCGTGGCCATGTCGGCCATTGAACAACCCGCGGCGAGGTCCGGGAGGATCACCTGCTGGTGCCCGGCGGTGAGGATGTCGGCGCTTTCGGCCATGAAATGCACGCCACAGAACACGATGTGCTCCGCCTCGGGCCGGGCCGCGGCCTGCTGGGCGAGCTTGAACGAGTCGCCGGTCACGTCAGCGAACGCGATCACGTCGTCGCGCTGGTAGTGGTGCCCGAGGATGAAGACCTTCTCGCCCAACGCCGCCTTCGCGGCGGCGGCCCGCTCGGCCAGCCCGGGGTCCGCGGCGGGCGGCAGCGCGCCGGGGCACTCGACGCCACGCTCGCTGTCCGCGTCGGAACCGTGGCCGAGCAGGAGCAGGGCCAGCGGCGACGGGGTCACGCCGATGCGTTCCAGGGTCGGGTTGGTGGTCATGGCTGGCCCCCTCGGGCGGCGCGCTGTGTGCGAGAGCGACCCCACCGATCTGTGGGGAGGACGGTCGACATATGGTCGAAGAGACTCTAACTCATTAATGGTCGAAGAGACACTAACTGCGGCCCGCGGGCCATGTGTGGTTTGTCTGACAGTCGCTGGCTGGTAACTGGCCTGTCAGATCTGGTCCGCACAGGGGCGGGCGCGGCCGGCCACCGCTCGGTAGGGGCGTTGGGCCCGAGTGAGATGGGTCACTCGAAGGGGCTGGGTGGGCGGGCTGCCTAGAAAAGGCTGCCCTGCAAGCACTGGTGCTGCGGGCCCACCAGTGGGTGAACGGGCGGGGGAGTCGCTGACGTCGTGGCCGGGTCGCCAGGCGGTAGCTACGATGGGAAGCGGAACCGGGCCGTGGTTGTTGGCCGCTGACGACAGGACACCAGTGACAGGACACTGTGACTCGGTGTGCGTCGACACGGCAGGCGTCACACCTCGACCGAACCGCGTGGCGGCAGTGGTGCCGCGCGTGGCACCGACCGGGCCGTGTGAAGGGCGCCGACGCGGCCCTGGTCGCGCGGCTCCCCTGCGGCGCACCCCGTAGGCACCTTCCGGAAGGGCAGGAGCAGCCCCTATGACCGTCCAGGACACGACGACGGAAACCCAGACCCGGCCTAGCCAGGTCGTCCTCACCGACCTGGCCGCCAGCAAGGTGAAGTCCCTGCTCGAGCAGGAGGGCCGCGACGACCTGGCCCTGCGCATCGCCGTGCAGCCCGGTGGCTGTTCCGGTATGCGCTACCAGCTCTTCTTCGACGAGCGCCAGCTCGACGGCGACACCGTCCTCGACTTCTCCGGTGTCAAGGTCGCGGTCGACCGGATGAGCGCCCCCTACCTTGGCGGCGCCACCATCGACTTCGTCGACACCATCGAGAAGCAGGGCTTCACGATCGACAACCCCAACGCTCAGGGCTCCTGCGCCTGCGGCGATTCGTTCCACTAGGTCTCCTGGGCACCCGCGAGTGCCCGCGATGATTGTCTGAGAGCCTGGTGTGACGGGATGAATCCCGTCACACCAGGCTCTCGCTTTCTGGCCCGGACGGAGTTCGTGGGCCGATACCGATGATGATCTGGACGCCAGCTAAGGTTGGGTATCGTGCGTATAGCCGTCACCGGGTCCATCGCGACCGATCACCTCATGCGTTTCCCCGGGCGGTTCGCCGATCAGCTGATCGCCGAGCAGCTCGAGCGAGTGTCGCTGTCCTTCCTTGTCGACGAGCTGGTGATCCGGCGCGGCGGCGTCGCGGGAAACATCAGCTACGGGCTGGGCCGGCTCGGCCTGCACCCGATCCTGGTCGGGGCGGTGGGTGAGGACTTCGCCGACTACCGCTCCTGGCTCGACCGGCACGGGGTCGACACCGCGTCGGTACGCGTGAGCGACCTCGCGCACACTGCGCGCTTCGTCTGCACGACCGACGATGACCTGTGCCAGATCGCGTCGTTCTACCCGGGCGCGATGTCCGAGGCGCGGCACATCGAGCTCGCCCCAGTCGCCGAGCGGTTCGGCGCCCTCGATCTCGTGATCATCAGCCCGAACGACCCCGAGGCGATGCAGCGGCACACCGACGAGTGCCGCGAGCGCGGCTACCCGTTCGCCGCCGACCCGTCCCAGCAGCTCGCGCGGCTCAGTGGCGAGGACGTCCGTCAGCTTGTCGACGGCGCGGCCTACCTGCTCTGCAACGAGTACGAGAAGGCCCTGCTGGGGCAGAAGACCGGCTGGTCGGACGCTGACATCCTGGCCCGGGTCGACACCCGGATCACCACTCACGGCGCTGACGGTGTGCACATCGAGCGCGCCGCGGACGGCACCTCGATCCGTGTGCCGGTGGTCCCCGCGCGCGACACCCCCGACCCGACCGGTGTCGGCGACGCGTTCCGCGCCGGCTTCTTCGCCGGCCGGTCCTGGGACCTGTCGCTGGAGCGTTCCGCGCAGCTCGGCTGCCTGCTGGCGACGCTGGTGCTCGAGACCGTCGGCCCGCAGGACTACGAGGCCGACGAGGCCGAGCTGGTCAAGCGGCTCACGGAGACCTATGGCGCCGAGGCCGCCGCGGAGATCAAGGGCTATCTGCCGCGGTCCTGACGGTGACGGCGCGGCGGTGCGGCGGTGCGGCGGTGCGGCAAGCCCGCCGCGCCGCCGCGTTCGCGGTGTCTGACGGGTCGCCGTCGCCCACATCGTCGCCAGTCGCCGGGCTCGGCACCGAGGCCGAGGTCAGCGCGTCCGGCGGATGAGGTGTGCCTGGCCGGCTGGCAGGTCGCGGGTGCGGAGGAGGTCGTGGCCGCGTAGGCGGCACCAGGCGGCCACGTCGGCGACGGCCGCGGGGTCGTCGGCGAGCAGCTCGACGGTCCCGCCGACCGGTACGTCGCCGATCCGCTTCGCCAGATCGATGATCGGGAGCGGGCAGCGCCGGCCCAGGGCGTCCACCGTGACGTCCGGGCCGCGCCAGATCGGTGGATGATCCGCGTCGCTCATCGAGGCATCTCCGCTTTCATTCCGCTTTGCCCGTGCTTCGCAGCCTGTAGGCCGGAAGTCCGCGATGACGCCCTTGCGTCGCACGTCCACCGGCCGGTGTTTCCGAAATCACTAAAGGCCTACCGCGCCGGCGCGTTCGCGCGTCACCGTGACGGCGCCTGGCAGGACATTTAGCAGGGTCGTGAGGTCCGCGGCAGCGGAGTCACGGCCGAACGAGACTCGTACGTTGCCGTGCGACAGGGCGCCCATCGCGACCAGTACATGGCTCGGCGTCAGTGAGTCCGAGGTGCAGCTCGAGCCGCTGCTGACCGCGATTCCCGCTCGGTCGAGCTCGCCGAGCAGCACCTCGCCCGCGACGTACAGGCAGGAGAAGGCCAGCAGGTTGGGGAGCCGGCCGGCCGGGTCGGGGTCGCCGAGCAGCTCGACGTCGTCGATCAGAGCCGGCAGCCGCGCCCGCAGCTCGGTCGTGAGCGCGCCGAGCCGTTCCCGCTCGGCGGCGAGCTCCCCGGCCCGCGCGTGCAGCGCGGCCGCGGCCGCGACGATCGCCGGCAGGTTGGGGAAGCCGGATGCCCGGCCGGCCTCGCGTTCGTCGGCCGGCATCGGGTTCGCCCAACGGGTGCCGGCGCGCACCACCAGGAGCCCGACGCCCGCCGGCCCGCCGAACTTGTGCGCGCTCGCGGTCAGCAGGTCCGCGCCCAGCGCGTTGATGTCCACCGGCAGCCGCCCGACGGTCATCGCGGCGTCTGTGTGCAGTGGCACTCCGGCCGCGTGGGCCACCGCGGCGACCGCCGCCACGGGCTGCACGGTGCCGACCTCGTGGTTGGCGTGCTGGACCGACACGAGCGCGGTACCCGCCGGCGGTGCGCAGCCGGCCGGGTCCACCCGGCCGTAGCGGTCCACGTCGACGGTGCGCATGCGCCCGCCGGCCCGTTCGTGCCGTTCGGCCGCGTGCAGGACGCTGGAATGCTCGACGGCGCTGACCAGCACCAGGTCGCCGGCTCGCCGGCGGGCAGCCGCGGTGCCGAGGATCGCCAGGTGGGCGGCCGTCGTCCCGCTCGAGCAGAAGGAGACCTCGTCAGTGCGCGCGCCGAGCACCCCGGCGACGGTCTCGCGCGCCGCGTCCAGCAGCATCCGTGCCCGCCGGCCCTCCCGGTAGAGCCGGGCCGGGTCGGCCCAGCCCTCGTCGAGCGCCGCGAGCAGCGCTGAGCGGGCGGCCGGGTGCAGCGGCGTCGTCGAGGCGTGGTCCAGGTAGGCCGGCACCCTGTCGACGCTACTTCTGGGCCGACGCTACTTCTGGGTCGGCGCTACTTCCGGCGGAGCCAGAAGTCCGGGTTTGGCAACTGCTTGTGATCGATCGTTACGGTGCGTCTCGTGTGGTGGAGTCGATGCGTGTGAAGCCTGGCGTCGAAGGGCCTCTGGCGAGAACCGTGACGTCGGCTGGGATACGCTCCCGTCGCAGCAACTACAGCGTGTCGAAGACCGTGCGTCGGCCCAGGTGATTCAGTATCGCGTCCCGGGTCGACGTAGTCGTGGGAGGCAGGACCTGGTGAGGAGTTCCTTCGGTCGGACCCGGCCGGTAACCCGGGCCGAAGGGCGCGCGAAGATGGCGGAGCCTCGCGTGCCCGGAGGCCCCCTAGCGAACAGGGCCGAAGGGCGCGCGAAGATGGCGGAGCCTCGCGTGCCCGGAGGCCCCCTAGGGCGCGAGGGCGCTCAGGATGCGTCGCAGCCCGCGACTGGCCTGTCGGTCGGCGAAGCCGGCGGTGTGGTCACCGCCGCCGCCACCGACCCTGCGGGCGAGCGGGTTCTCGTGGACCCGAGGCCCGGTGTGGGCGCCAGCGAGAGCCGTCGTCGTCGCGGGCGCGCCGGCCGGGTGGCCCGGCTCGGTGCCGGCCTCGGCGCGTTGGCGCTGACCGCGACGGCCTGCGACGTGCCGAACTTTGGCTTTCCGAACGGGGTGACCAACCAGACCCCCCGCATCCTGAACCTGTGGAAGGGCTCGTCGATCGCGGCCCTGGCCGTCGGTGTGCTGGTCTGGGGCCTGATCTTCTACGCGATCATCGCGTTCCGGAAGCGGTCGGACGAGCTGCCCCGCCAGGTCCGGTACAACCTCCCCGTCGAGGTGCTGTACACGGTGGTGCCGCTCGTCGTCGTCGCCGGGCTGTTCTACTACACCGCCCGGGACGAGATCGAGATCAACAAGGTCTCCGACAACCCGGACGTCACGGTGAACGCGATCGGCTTCCGGTGGAACTGGCAGTTCCGGTACACCGACACCGGCCAGAAGGGCGGCGACGTCGTCGAGGTGACGGGTCAGCCGGACCAGCCGGCCGTGCTGGTGCTGCCCGAGGGCCGCTCGGTGAAGTTCGTGCTGACCTCGCCGGACGTCATCCACTCCTTCTGGGTGCCTGAGTTCCTGTTCAAGCGGGACGTCGTGCCGGGCCGGATCAACACGTTCGAGGTCACGCCGACCAAGACCGGCACCTTCATCGGCCGCTGCGCGGAGCTGTGTGGCGCGGACCACGACAAGATGGACTTCTACGTCAAGGTCGTCCCGGCCGCCGAGTACGACAAGTTCATCGCGGAGCGCGAGTCGGCCAGCTCGAACGCCGCCGGCGCTCCGGAGCTCACCACTGCCGGCAGCGGCACCACCACCGGGAGCGGACAGTGACGCTTGTGCACGAGCCGCCGGTCGGGCACGCGGGCCCGCCGGCCGACGACGCGCCACCCAAGGCGGTCAACAGCCTGCTGGGCTACCTGCGGACGACGTCCCACAAGGACATCGCCCTCATGTACTTCCTGGCCTCGTTCGCGTTCTTCGCCTTCGCCGGCATCCTGGCGATGTTCATGCGGGCGGAGCTCGCCCGGCCGGGCCTGCAGTTCCTGTCGAACGAGCAGTACAACCAGCTGTTCACGATCCACGGCACGCTGATGCTGCTGATGTTCGCGACGCCGCTGGCGTTCGCGTTCGCGAACTACCTGATCCCGCTGCAGATCGGCTCGCCGGACGTCGCGTTCCCGCGGCTGAACGCGCTGTCGTTCTGGCTGTTCCTGTTCGGCAGCCTGACCGTCATCGCCGGATTCCTGACGCCGGACGGCGCGGCGGCCTTCGGCTGGTTCGCCTACGCGCCGCTGTCGAACGCGACCTACTCGCCGGGTGTCGGCGGTGACCTGTGGGTGCTGGGCCTGGCGACGTCCGGTATGGGCACCATCCTCGGCGCCGTCAACATGATCACGACGTTGCTGTGCCTGCGGGCGCCCGGCATGACGATGTTCCGGCTGCCGATCTTCTGCTGGAACTTCCTGGTGACGTCGATCCTGGTGCTGGTCGCCTTCCCGCCGCTGGCGGCGGCGCTGCTGGCGCTGGAGGCCGACCGCCGGTTCGGCGCGCACATCTTCGACGCCGCGAACGGTGGCGCGATCCTCTGGCAGCACCTGTTCTGGTTCTTCGGGCATCCCGAGGTCTACATCATCGCCCTGCCGTTCTTCGGGATCATCACCGAAGTGCTGCCGGTCTTCTCCCGCAAGCCGCTGTTCGGTTACAAGGGCCTGGTCTTCGCGACCGTCGGCATCGGCGCGCTGTCGATCTCGGTGTGGGCGCACCACATGTTCGTCACCGGTGCCGTGCTGCTGCCGTTCTTCGCGCTCCTGTCGTTCCTGATCGCGGTGCCGACCGGCGTGAAGTTCTTCAACTGGATCGGCACGATGTGGCGGGGCTCGATCACCTTCGAGACGCCGATGCTATTCGCTCTCGGCTTCCTGGTGACGTTCCTGTTCGGTGGCCTGACCGGTGTGCTGCTGGCCAGCCCGCCGATCGACTTCCACGTCTCCGACAGCTACTTCGTCGTCGCGCACTTCCACTACGTGGTGTTCGGGTCGGTCGTGTTCGCCGCGTACTCCGGGGTCTACTTCTGGTTCCCGAAGGTCACCGGCCGGCTGATGGACGAGCGCATCGGGAAGGTCCATTTCTGGACGCTCTTCTTCGGCTTCCACCTGACCTTCCTGGTGCAGCACTGGCTCGGCATCAAGGGCATGCCGCGCCGGTACGCCGACTACGGCCCGAACGACGGATTCACCACGCTGAACACCGTCTCGACAGCGGGCGCCTTCCTGCTCGCGCTGTCGACCCTGCCGTTCATGTACAACCTGTGGCACTCGTACAAGAAGGGCAGGGTCGTCAAGGTCGACGACCCATGGGGCTTCAGCAACTCGCTGGAGTGGGCGACGTCCTGCCCGCCGCCGCGGCACAACTTCGTGTCCCTGCCGCGTATCCGCTCCGAGCGTCCCGCGTTCGACCTGCACCACCCCGCGTTCGCCACCGACGGGGCGATCGAGCAGCGCGCCACTCCGGAACTGAGCAGCTAAGGCGGCCGTGGCATGAGGGTAGAAGGCTACATCTTCGGCATCGTCGGCGTCTTCGCCGTGATCGTCGATATCATCTACTGGATCTACTCGCACGACCCGACGGGCACCGCGGCGCTGGCCCTGACCGCGGGCATGGGCTTCCTGGTGGGCGGCTACCTGCTGTTCACCGGCCGGCGGATCGGGATGCGCCCGCAGGACCTGGCGGACGCGGAGGTCGCGGACGGCGCGGGCGAGCTCGGGCACTTCACCCCGGGTAGCTACTACCCGTTCTTCATCGCGGCCAGCGCCACCGTCCTCATGTCGGGCTTCATCTTCGGCATCTGGCTGTGCTTCATCGGCGGCCTGATGACCGTGTTCTTCGTGACCTGCCTGGTCTTCGAGAACTTCTGGCACCCCCCGGTCCCGGAGGACTAGGCCGGTCCCCGAGGACCAGAGCGCCAGACAACGGCGTGGTGGCGGCATGGAACCTCGTGCCGCCACCACGCCGTTTCTCGTCTCCGGGTGACTCGTCTCGGGGGGATCCGACCCTGTCTCCGAGGCGGCGAGGCGGCGAGGCGGCGGTGCAGGCAAAGGCCACTCGGGGACTACGGCAGCCGGCCTAGGCGTCGTCCGACGCCTGGGCCGGTCGTTCCTCCCGATGCGCCAGCCCTACTCCTGGTGCTCCAGCGCGGCTCGCACGACCTGCTCGAAGACACTGGGGCGCAGCGCGGCGCCCTCCCGGCGGACGCCGTCGGGGTCGAGGACCAGCAGCCGGTCGAGGCGGACCTCGCTCGGGCGGCCCTCACGGTCCCAGGCGCCTGTGCCGACGTCCATCCAGTGGCGGCCGTGGCGCGCCTCCTGCTCGGCGTTCCGGTCGTGGTCCTTGCTGGTGAGCATCAGCCCGAGCAGCTGGTCGCCGCGCGTCCCGATCAGCAGCACCGGCCGGTCCTTGCCCTGACCCGGGTCCTCCTCATACGGCACCCAGGCCCAGACCACCTCACCCGGATCGGGCCGTCCATCCCGCCGGGGCTCGTAGGCAATCTCGTCCCGCAAATCGTCGATCACGGTCTCAACCTATCGGGCCAGCCCCGGCGGACTGGCTGGCGGTGGCCCAGCGTTGCAGGAGAGCCGCGGCGGCGCCGGAGTCGATGGCGGCGGCGGCGCGTTCGAGCCGGGTGCGGATCTGTTCCGTCACCGGCTCGGCGGTGGGGCCTTCGGCGGCGACGATCGCGGCGGCGGCGGCGAGCAGCACCGCGTCGCGCACGGGGCCCGGCTTGCCGGCGAGCAGCGCGCGGGTGATCCCCGCGTTGAACGGCGCGTCGGCGCCGCGCAGCGCCTGGAGGTCCGGCACGTCGATGCCGACGTCCCGCGGGTCGAAGCGCTCCACGCGCAGGCCGCCGTCGCCGCCGGTCACCCAGATCGTCGACGGTGCCGACGGGGAGAGCTCGTCGAGGCCGTCGTCGCCGCGGAAGACCAGCGCCCGAGTGCCTCGGTCCGCGAGGACCTGCGCCATCACCGGGGCGAGACGGGCGTCGGCCACGCCGAGCGCCTGCGCGCCCGGCCTGGCCGGGTTCGTCAGCGGGCCGAGGATGTTGAACGCCGTCTGCACCCCCAGCTCGGCCCGCACCGCACCGACGTGGCGCATCGCCGGGTGGAACGCCCGCGCGAAGCAGAAGGCGATGCCCGCCTCGGTGAGCGTCGAGGCCACGCCCGCCGGCGACAGCTCGATGACGATGCCGAGCTCTTCGAGCAGGTCGGCGGAGCCGCACGACGAGGACGCCGCGCGGTTGCCGTGCTTGACGACGGGGACGCCCGCGGCGGCGACGACGATCGCTGCCATGGTCGACAGGTTGACGGTGTGCGACCGGTCCCCGCCGGTGCCGCAGGTGTCCACGGCGGCGGCGAGCAGCGTCGCGTCGGCCTGCACGGGCAGGGCGAACTCGAGCATCGACGCGACCATGCCGCCGATCTCGCCGGCCGTCTCACCCTTGGCCCGCAGCGCGGTGACGAACGCGGCGACCCGGGCGGGGCTCGCCACCCCCGACATGATCTGGTTCATCGCCCAGTTGGTCTGGCCCGCCGTGAGGTCCTCGCCGGACAGCAGCGCGTGCAGCAGATCGGGCCAGGTCGGCTCGGCTGGCGCCGGGCCCGGGAGCGTCACGACGCTGACGTTCCGTGCGGGGCGTAGGTGACCGGCCGGCGAACCGGCGCGCCGCCCGACCGGGCCCGCAGCAGGCCGACGACGGCGGCCGTCAGCTCGTCCGGGTCGACCGGGTGGGTCACCACCGCGTCGGCCAGCGACCATGTGGCGAGCCAGCGGTCGTCCTGGCGCGCCACCAGCAGGATGGTGGGCGGGCAGTTGGTGATCTCGTTCTTCAGCTGGCGGGACAGTCCCATCCCGCCCTCGGGGGTGGCCTCCGCGTCCAGGATGCAGAGGTCGGCCTCGCCGTGGTCGACGGCGGAGACCAGCACGCGGCCGTCCGTCACGTCGACGAACTCGATCTCGTCGAGCTGCTGGTCGGGGAAGGTGCCGATGGCCGCCTTGACGCGCTCGCGCACGTCAGCCCGGTCGGCGTACACCAGGACGGTGCTCATGTCCTGCGCGGCCTTTCGCTCCGAGGTACCGCCGCGGTGGGCGGCGGGGTGGCGCCCCCGTCGGCCGTGGCCGGCCGCGGCGTCGGCGCCGGGCTGTGCTGGCGGGCCCGTCCACCGTCTCGGCCACCGGCAGCCGTCGCGCTGCTGGCGCCGAGCCGAGGGCGAACGTGCTGGTGGCGAGCGTGCGCCGGCGTCGCGTGGCGAACGCCACGACGACGGGAGTCCGGTGCGAGGGTATCGGACCGGGCGCGGTACGGTCTGCCCAGCCTGGAGACCCGCCGCGAGTCCTGGCTGTGAGACCCAACTGCTGTGAGACCCAACTCACCGTTCGTCAGTTTGTCGCACGTCTGTGGAGGAATCGATACTGAGAATCGTTCTCAGTGGTGGCTGGGCTCGGCCAGGAGGAACGCCTACCGACCGCCACGGCGTGAAGGAGGTGACGCGTGCCGGACCAGGAGCAGGAACTACGGCTGACTCCCCAGCGGACCGCCGTGCTGGCGGTGCTGCGGGCGGCGCACGACCATCCGACCGCAGCGGAGGTCTACGAGCGGGTGCGAGCGGTCGCGCCCGGCATCGGGAGCGCGACCGTCTACCGCTCGCTCGCCCTGCTGGTCGCCACCGGACACGCCCTGGAGCTCAACCTGGGCGCCGGGGCCGCCGCCCGCTATGACGCCAACACCGACCGCCATGACCACGCGGTCTGCGACCGGTGCGGACGCGCGGTCGACATCGACCACCCCATCCCTAGCGGGATGGTGGTGGAGATCGCCCGAAGTTCGGGCTTCTCCATCTCCGGCTACGACCTGCAGTTCCACGGCCTGTGCCCGGAGTGCTTGGCGTCAGCCGGCTAGTGGGCCAACGGGTGGGCGGAAATGGTCTTCTCTTTCGCGTGCCCGGAGGCCGTTGTTCCCCGGACCACTCAGCAAGGCGTCCGAGTGCGGACGAAGGGGCCCGAGGCTCTCGCGGACCGACGGCACCTACACGACTCGCAACGAGATTGATTGAAGGAGCGCACGCATGCCGAAGCTCGAAGGCACCAAGACGCACGGCAACCTCAAGGAGGCGTTCGCCGGCGAGAGCCAGGCCAACCGCCGCTACCTGTACTTCGCGCGCCGGGCCGACATCGAGGGCCTGACCGACGCGGCCTCGCTGTTCCGCGACACCGCGGAGGGCGAGACCGGCCACGCCTTCGGCCACCTGGACTTCCTGGCCGAGGTGGGCGACCCGGCGACCGACGCGCCGGTCGGCAACACCTCCAAGAACCTGGCCTCGGCCGTCGCCGGTGAGACCTACGAGTTCACCGCGATGTACCCCGGCTTCGCGAAGGACGCCCGCGACGAGGGCTTCGAGGAGATCGCCGACTGGTTCGCCACGCTGGCCCGGGCCGAGAAGACCCACGCCGGCCGCTTCCAGAAGGCTCTCGACGCCGTCCTGGCCGAGGAGAACGCCTGACCTTCGGCCCAGGCCGACGGCGTACCTTGCACCATTGGGCCGGGGATTCCGGGCACGGCGACAGCGACACTGTTGCCGCCGCCCGGGCCCCGGCTCCACGCTTTTCCGTGACTTTCCATGACCGGAGCCCGCCCGGGGCTGGGCGGGCAGATGGCCAGGGCCGCGCAGGCGTACGGGTGGCTCACCCGTGGCAGGTATGACCTGGTCCAGGACCGGACCGCCAGCCGGGCTGCCCCGCAGCCCGCACCGAGGGGGCTACCGATGACGCTGACCGTCGACGACATCACCACGGATCACCAGGCGTACGCGGCCACCCGCGCCGAGGCCCGCAAGCGCATGATCCCAGTGCGCGCCGAGCGGCGCGTCCGCGTCGGTGACATCGTCGCGTTCGAGTTCGAGAACCTCGACACGTTGCGCTACCAGGTGCAGGAGATGGTCTACACCGAGCGGCTGACCGAACGGGCCGACGTCGCCCACGAGATCGAGATCTACGGTCGGCTGATGCCGTCGAGCCATGCGCTGACGGCGACGATGTTCGTCGAGCTCAGGGCCACCGAGTCGGTCCGCGAGGAGCTGGCGCACCTGGCCGGCCTGCAGTACGCGATCGCCCTGGAGATCGACGGCGAGACCGCGTCCGCCGAGGAGATCCGCGGCCTCGACGAGGACCCGGACACACCGAGCGAGACCGTGTCGGTGCACATGTTCCGCTTCCCGCTGACCGACGAGCAGCGCGACAAGTTCCGCGACCCCGAGGTCCCCGTCGAGCTCGTTGTCGACCACGAGGCCTACAACGACTCCACCCCCATCGAAGGCGCGACTCGTAAGAGCCTCATCGCGGATCTGACGCTTCGCTCCTGACCGTGTTGGGTGGTCGGGTTCGCGCGAGGCCGGGCGGGCTGGCTCTGCCGGCGGCGGCCGTGAGTCGTGGCACATCTGGATAGCCGGTCGCGATGCACGGCCGGCGGCCCCTCGGACGGCGGGCGCGACGGACGGAGCTGGGGGGCGCCACGCCCGTGGGGTGTGAGTTTTCCTGGGGTTTTCTGGTGGTGGGTGCGGTGCGGGTGCGGCGGGAGTGCGCTGGTCGGCCGGGGTGTCCGGGGCGTGGCAAGAGGCCTATGGCGGTCTTCTACGGGCCGTAGGAGGTGGGTCGGCGGCCCCTCGACGGGCTGTAGTCCTACCGAACGTCGAACCTTCGGTGGCGCTTGCGTCGGCGCGTGCCAGAATGACCGTCGTGGCCACGGCACCTGTTCTTGAGAAGGCTCCGCCGCCGCATCCCATGGCCAACCGTCCGTCGATGGTCTCGGTTGGCACCGTGGTGTGGCTGTCGTCGGAGCTGATGTTCTTCGCGGCGTTGTTCGCGATGTTCTACACGATCCGTTCGGTCAACAGCGGCAACTGGCCGCCGACGACCGGCGACCCGGCCGGCTCCGAGATCGGGCCGGTGCACCTGCACGTCGCCTACGCGCTGATCTTCACCATCATCCTGGTGCTCTCCAGCGTGACCTGCCAGCTCGGCGTCTTCGCCGCGGAGCGGGGCGACGTGTTCGGGCTGCGCCGCTGGTACACGATCTCGTTCGTCATGGGCCTGGTCTTCGTCATCGGCCAGGCGAACGAGTTCTTCCGGGAGAACGAGTTCGGCCTGGACTCGCACGCCTACGGCTCCGTGTACTACCTGACCAGCGGCTTCCACGGTCTGCACGTGATCGGTGGTCTGATCGCCTTCCTCATGGTCCTGGCCAGGTCGACCTACGGCCGCTACACGCCGGAGAAGGCGACCTCGGCGATCGTCGTGTCGTACTACTGGCACTTCGTCGACGTCGTCTGGATCGGCCTGTTCGCGACCATCTACCTCCTCCAGTGAGCGACATGACTGCATCCACCGGCAACGACAAAGACCTGGCCGCGCCGACCGGCCCCGCCCAGGAGGCGGCAGCGGTGACGGCGTCGACCGAGGTGGTGGAGGTGAGCGACGTGGCCGAGTCCGCGGAGACGACCGAGTCCGCCGAGACGGCAGACGCGACCCAGACGACCGAGGCCGAGTCGCCGGAGACCGCCGACTCGCCGGAGGCGGACGAGCTGACCGCCCAGGAGGCCGGCTGGTCGCCTCGACCCGGTGCGGTGCGAGGCCGGCTGGTCGGCAGGAGCGCACGCTCGTCCCGTCGATCGGCCAGCGCGCGCCGCCGGCGTCGTTCGTCCACGCTCGTCCTCACTCTTGCCCTCGTGGCCACGGGAGCGCTGTGGTCGGTGCTCGCGCCCAGCGGCAGCGCGGCGGACGGCACGGACAACGCGGCGGTTCGCGAGGGCCGTGCTCTCTTCCTGCAGGGCTGCTCCACCTGCCACGGGCTCAACGCCGCCGGCACCGTCTCCGGCCCGAGCCTGGTCGGGGTCGGCTCCGCCGCCGTGGACTTCCAGATGTCCACCGGCCGTATGCCGCTGGCCGGCCCGGGCGCGCAGGCCAAGCGCAAGGAGCCGAGCTACTCGCAGGCGCAGATCGACCAGATCGCGGCCTACATTCAGACGCTCGGCGGTGGCACCGAGAAGCCGCAGGTCAGCAAGGAAGACCTCGCCAACGCCGACCTGACCTACGGCGGCGAGCTCTACCGGTCGAACTGCATGCAGTGCCACCAGGCCGCGGGCCAGGGCGCTCCGCTGACCTACGGCAAGTACGCCCCGGCGCTGACCAATGCGACACCGGAGCAGATCATCGAGGCCATGCGTACCGGCCCCGAGTCGATGCCGGTGTTCGGCGAAGGCCAGATCGACGACGAGGGCGCCAAGGCGGTTGCGGCCTACATCCTGATGAACCGCGACACCCCGAGCCCCGGCGGTCACAAGCTGGGCAGCTACGGTCCCGTCCCCGAGGGCCTGCTCGGCTGGCTGATCGGAATCGGCGGCCTGCTCGGCGTGTGCCTGTGGATCGGAGCGAGGCAGAAGGTATGAGCGAGCAGGACGACACCCCCACCGGGGGCGGGAGCGTCTTCGACCGGGTGAAGCGCCCGGCCGGCGGCGTGCCGAGCGGCGGGAGCGGTGGCTCCGGAGGGCCGGAGGGGCCCGAGGTGCTCGGCACCCCACCGGCGCCGACCGACTCCACCCAGTTGGAGGAGCACACCTCCTGGCAGCACGCGGGCGTGGCGCACCGGCCGCCGCGGGCGGAGGACGTCGACCGGCGGGCCGAGCGTCGTGCCGAGCGGCTGATCGCCTTCTGGTTCACCATCTCGGTGATCGGCACGCTGGGCTTCATCGTCACGAACTTCGTCGGCGACAAGCACAAGGCGTACTACACGCCGTGTCTCGGCCTGGCGATCGCGCTCGCCGTCGGCGGCCTCGGCGTCGGCATGATCCTCTGGGCCAAGCGGCTGATGCCGCATGAGTATGCGGTCCAGGAACGGCACTCCTTCAAGAGCACCGACGAGGAGACGGCGGTCCTCGAGGAGGAGGTGGCGCTCGGTTTCGACGCTATGGGCCTCGGCAAGCACAAGCTGCTGCGCCGCAGCCTGCTGGGCGCCGGCGCCGTGCTCGGCGGCCTCGGCGTCGTGCCGCTGCTCAACCTCACCAACGCCAAGCCGGGCAAGAAGCTCGACCACACCCACTGGGTGAAGGGCGCCCGGATGGTCACCAGCGAGGGACGGTTCGTCAAGCTCGGCGACATCTCCATCGGCGGTATCGAGACCGTCTTCCCGGCCGTCCCGGTCAAGGACGCGGGCGGCACGACCAAGTTCGAGCCGCTGCTGGACCTGCACGCGAAGGCCGACAGCTCGACGATCCTCGTCCGCCTCGAGCCGGGTCTCAACAAGCCCCGGCCCGGCCGGGAGAACTGGGACCTCGACGGCCTGGTCGCCTACTCCAAGATCTGCTCGCATGCCGGCTGCCCGGTCAGCCTCTACGAGCAGCAGACCCACCACCTGCTCTGCCCGTGCCACCAGTCGGTGTTCGACGTTCCGGACGGCTGCCGCGCCATCTTCGGCCCGGCCAGCCGGTCGCTGCCGCAGCTCGCGCTCGGCGTCGACGGCGATGGCTACCTCATCGCCCGGGACGGCGACTACACCGAGCCGATCGGGCCCGCGTTCTGGGAGCGCTCATGACCACGACGCATGGTCCGGCGACGCACGGGCCGGTCAGCCCGCCGGCGGCGGCCCCGAAGCTCGCCAAGCGGCCGAGCCCGATCCGCAAGGCCAACCGGGCGATGGACGAGCGGTTCCACACCCAGCGGGCGCTGCGGGAGAACCTGAACAAGGTCTTCCCGGACCACTGGTCGTTCATGATCGGCGAGATCGCGCTCTACAGCTTCGTCATCCTGCTGCTGACCGGGATCTACCTGACGCTGTTCTTCGACCCGAGCAACACCGAGGTCATCTACAACGGCTCGTACGTCCCGCTCAAGGGCATCGAGATGAGCCGGGCGTACGCGTCGACGCTGGACATCAGCTTCGACACCCGGGCCGGGCTGGTGTTCCGCCAGATCCACCACTGGGCGGCGCTGCTGTTCGTCGCGTCGATCATCGTCCACCTGTTCCGGGTGTTCTTCACCGGCGCGTACCGCAAGCCGCGCGAGACCAACTGGGTGATCGGCGTCGGCCTGCTGACGCTGGGCATCTTCGAAGGATTCGCCGGCTACTCGCTGCCGGACGACCTGCTCTCCGGCACCGGCCTGCGGATCGCCTCGTCGATCGCCCAGGCGATTCCCGTGATCGGCACCTGGGCGTCGTTCCTGGTGTTCAACGGCGAATGGCCCGGCGAGAGCTTCCTGCCCCGGCTCTACGTCGCCCACATCCTGCTGATCCCCGGCATCCTGCTCGCCCTCATCGGCGCGCACATGGGCATCCTCTGGATGCAGAAGCACACCGACTTCCCCGGCCCGGGCAAGACCGAGGACAACGTCGTCGGCCACCGGGTGTTCCCGGTGTTCGCGGTGAAGACCGGCGGCTTCTTCATGATGGTCTTCGCGATGCTGGCGCTGCTGGGCGGCCTCGCGCAGATCAACCCGATCTGGCTGTTCGGCCCGTACGACCCGTCGAAGGTCAGCTCCGCGTCGCAGCCCGACTTCTACATCGGCTTCCTGGACGGCTCTACTCGGTTGATGCCGCCCTGGGAGTTCCGCGGGTTCGGGCACACGATTCCCGCGGTCTTCTGGCCGACGGTGATCCTGCCCGGCATCCTGTTCACGTTGCTCGGCCTGTGGCCGTGGCTCGAGTCCTGGTTCACCGGGGACCGCGAGTCGCACAACCTGCTGCAGCGGCCGCGGGAGGCGCCGACCCGCACGGCGATCGGCGCCATGTCGATCAGCTTCTACATCGTGCTGTTGATCTCGGGCGGCAACGACGTCATCGCGAAGACGTTCAGCATCTCGCTGAACGCGATGACCTGGGCCGGCCGAATAGGGTTGATCATCGTGCCGCCGATCGCGTACAAGGTCACGAAGGTGATCTGTATCGCGCTCAACAAGAAGGACCACGACATCGCGCACCACGGCATCGAGACCGGCATCATCCGGCAGCTGCCGACGGGCGAGTTCGTCGAGGACCACCGGCCCAAGCCCGAACCGGTGCCCGACTACCCGATGGTGTCGACGCATCGCTTCGAGCTGTCTGCGCCCGGCCATGCCAACGGGAACGGGCATGCCAAGGGCGGCCTCGCCACCCGCGCGCGCAAGGCCGTCACGGGCTTCTTCACCGAGGAGAAGGCCGAGGGCGGCGAGGAGCCGGTCGGCGGCGGCGGAGCCCGCCACTGACCGAACGGTAGACCTGGCCCAACCGAAGGGGGCGCGCTCACCCGAGCGCGCCCCCTTCGGTTGGGCCGAGGTGGGCTCCGGCCCGCAGCCACCCGCCTGCCCGGGCCACCATCCGTCCGGCGGATGTCGGGCGGATGTCGTGGCTCAGACGCGCTCGGCGGGCCGGTGAGGCTCTCCTGGCTGGTGGGACATGCGGCGATCGGCGCGCGGAGCCGTCGGGGCTGGCTCGGGGAGCTCGGAGGCCGCGCGGGCGGCTCCGGCGGCGGGCCACGCCCAGGTGCCGGCGAGCTGGACCAGGCGGGCACCCGGGGTGGCGAGCCAGCGTTCGATGCGCTCCATCTCGGCGGCGGAGGCCGCCGGAGTGGGGCCGGGGCCGGGGCGGACCGTCTCCGCGGTCGCGACGACGGCGTCCACCCACGGACGAGGGTCGAGGCCGCGGGCCACGGTCGCCGCGGCGGCGAGCCGACCATGGCGGACGACGGCGAGGTCCCAGCCACGGTCAGCGGTCGGGACGGCGCCTACCAACTCGGGGATCGCGCCGAGTACCGCCAGCCGCTGATGGCGAGCCGCGGCCCGCACGAACGCCACCATCCGGTCCCGGACGACCGCGGCCTCCTCGAACCTCTCCTCGGCGGCCAGCCGGCCGATCCGCGCGTACGAGGCGGCGACGACGACCGCCGGGTCGCCCGTCATCGCCTCCCTGGCCGTCGCCACGACGGCCGCGTACTCGTCGAAGGACTGCCGGCCGTCGCAGGGCGCTCCGCATTTCCCCAGCTCCGCGAGGGCACAGGCCGGGCTCGTCCGCCGGGGCGAGAGCCGCCCACCGCAGCGGCGCAGCGCCACCGCCTCCAGTAGTGCGTCGGCGGCCAGCTCGGCGCCCGTCGCGCCACCGAACGGCCCGAGATAGGTACCGCCGTCGTCCCGAACCGTGCGGACCTGGGATAGCCGCGGAAACGGCTCGTCGGTGAGCCGGAGGAACAGCACCCGTTCCGGGAAGCGGGAACGGCGGTTGTACGGCGGCTTGTGCTCGGCGATCAGACGCAGCTCGCGAACCTCGGCCTCCAGCGCGTGCGCGCACTCGACGGCGTCGACCCGCTCGGCGGCGGCGACCATCTCCGCCATCCGGCTGCGCGTCTCGCTCGCGGTGAAGTAGCTGCGCACCCGGGCCCGTACCGAAGCGGACTTGCCAACGTAGAGCACCCGGCCGGACCCGTCCCGGAAGATGTACACCCCGGGCCCTGTTGGCAGGTCGTCGGCGAGGTTCCGCTTCCGGCGCTGGGCGGGGGAGACCCGGGCGCTGTACTCGTGGACGTCCTCCAGCGTCGTCACACCGAGGTTGCCAAGCCGCTCGAACAGGCCGTGCAGTACGTCGACGGTGGCGCGGGCGTCGGCCAGCGCACGGTGGCAGGGCTCGGTCCGGGCGCGGAACAGCCGGGCGAGCGAGGACAGCTTGTTATTGGGGCTCTCGTCCCGGGTGACGATCCGGCGGGCCAGCTTTGCGGTGTCCAGATGCTCCCAGGTGGGGACGGGGTAGCCGGTCCGCTCGCAGGCCGCCTTGAGGAAGCTCAGGTCGAACCCGGCGTTGTGCGCGACCAGCACCGAGCCCCCGATGAACTCCAGGAATGCCGGCAGCACCTCGTCCAACGGAGGCGCTTCAGCGAGCATCGCGTCGGTGATCCCGGTGAGCACGGTGATGATGGGCGGCACGCCCTCGATGGTGCGGACCAGGGTCGCGAACTCGCCTACCACCTCGCCACCGTGCACCTTCACCGCGCCGAACTCGGTGATCTCGGCCGTCGTCGGGCCCGTCCCGGTCGTTTCCAGATCGAAGACCACGAACGTGACGTCCCGCAATGGCCGCCCAAGCTCGTCGAGGCTGCCCTGCCGCCCACCACCAGGGATGGGCGCCGAAGGTTGAGGTGGCACAGCGCCAACCTAGTGACCAGGTCCGACAGTCCTCTGCCGGGTAGCAGCCGATCGGGCGCCAGCCGGGCCATCTTCCGAAGCCGGCGTGGCTCCTTCTCGCCAGTGTGCACGGGGAAGGCTGGTCGCCCGTCGGGCGACCAAAGGCCGTTGTACTGAAACGCGGCTGACCGCCGCCCCGCTATGCGAAGGGACGGGTGAAGGCGGCCGGGCCCGCGGTGATGACGCGGAACTCGTTTCCCTCGGGGTCGGCGAGGAGGTAGCCGGCCTCGTCGATCGCGTCGATGCGGCGTACCCGCCTGGCGCCCAGCGTCGCGAGCCAGCTGGCGACCCGCTCGGCGTCCACGGCGTACAGGTCGAGTTGGAGCCGGTTGCGTGCCGGGCCGAGTTTGCGGACCTGACGGAGCAGGAGCTTCGGTCCCGCACTCGCCGGATGGCGCAGCTCCGCCGTGTCGCCGCCCCGATGGGCAATCTCGTATCCGAGTGCCCTGGACCAGAAGCGGGTCATCCGGTCGACATCCACGCAGTCGACCCCGACCCGCGCTACCCTCAGCCCGTGTGTCTCAAACCTGGCCACTCGCGCATGATGCCGCATTGCGGGTGTCTTGGTTCGTCGGTGGCCGGCGTGTTGTGAAATGGTTAGGTAATCGAGCGTCGAGCGGATCTTCCGCTGGCGGGGTGGCGGTAGATCGGTTGGCCCGTAAGGATCGATAAGGTCCAGGCCATGCCGACTCTCTTCACCCGGATCATCAACGGGGAGCTGCCGGGCCGCTTCGTCTATGAGGACGAACACACGGTCGCGTTCCTGTCAATCGCCCCGATCCGGCCGGGTCACACGTTGGTCGTGCCGCGCCTGGAGGTCGATCACTGGATCGACCTGCCGGATGCCGAGCAGCGTGAGCTGTGGAGCGCGGCGGCGAAGGTCGGCCGGGCTGTTCAGGCGGCCTTCCAGCCGCGCCGCGTCGGGGCGATCATCGCCGGCCTGGAAGTGCCGCACGTGCACGTCCATCTGATCCCGATCGAGAGCGAGAAGCAGCTGGACTTGGGGCTGGCCGATCAGAGCCCGACGCCCGAGTCGATGGATGAGGCGGCAGAGCGGATCAGGGCCGTGTTGGCCTGATCCGCTCCCCGGATCCCGCAGATCTCGCCAGTCGCCGGAGATCCCAAGCCGACCCGGATCCGTACCAGCCACCGGACATGCCCGAAGGTGCCGGGCGAAGGCGCCGGCGGGTGCCTGGCGTTTCTCCTGGCCAGGGCCCCGCCGGCGGCGGCTCAGTAGCGGAAGTTCGCCCGAGAGGTGGCGAACAACGGCTCCCAGTAGATCAGGTGGTTGCCGTCCGGGACGTCGAAGACGATGTTGCCGGTCACCTTCTGGCCGGCGGCCAGGTCGTCCGCGTCCAGGCGGGCGCCGACCTCCTCGTAGGTCGCGTCATACCGCGAGCCGTCGGGAGACACACCGAAGAAGCCCAACGGATAGACGTTCGCCTTGCCGGCCACCATCTGCACGGTGAAGTTCGCGACCAGGTAGACGCCGTTCTCCGGCGCGTCACCGTCGGTCGTCACCGGCGCGGTGGTTCGGCAGAGGCTGTTCAGAGTGATGCGCGCGGTGTATGTGGTGATCTCGCTGGTGCCCTCACCCATCACGGTCGCCGTCTGGCCGATGTCGACGACACCCGGGTCGGGAGCTCCGGCGGGCGCGCTGATCGGTGTACAGCCGGCAGGACCGGCCGGGCGGGTCGGCGTGGTCACCGGGGGGACCGTCGCCGGCGGGATCGTGCCGGCGGACGGCGTGTTCACGATGCTCGGCGTCGGCAGAGCGACGGGCGTGTCGTCGTCCTTGCCGCCGCCACTCACCGCGAGCGCGATGACGACGCCGAGGACGATCGCCAGGACCGCCACGAGCGCGGAGATGAGGATGACCGCGTTGCGGTTGGACTTCGGCGGCTGGCCCGGTTGACCTGGCTGCCCCGGCTGGCCTGGCTGACCCGCCCAGTTGGTGGGGGTGCCGGGCGGCGGGTAGCCCCCGTGCTGGTACCCCGCCTGCTGGTAGCCCGCCTGCTGGTACCCCGCCTGCTGGTAGCCGCCGGGCTGGGCGTAGTCGGGCTGGGCGTAGTCGGGCTGCTGGTACCCGGGCTGTGACGGGGTGTAGCCGCCGGCAGGGGGGTAGACGCCGCCCTCTGGATAGGGAGTCGTCTGAGGGAAGCCGCCAGGCGCGGGGGTGCCGGGCGAGGCATACCCGGGCAGCGGGGTGCCCGGCGAGCCGTACGAGGGCGGCGGGGTACCGGGCGCGGGGTAGCCGCCAGGCGGGGGAGTGCCCTGCGGATAGCCGGTCTGCGGGTAGTCCGCCGGAGCGGGCCACTGGCCAGGCTGGGCTGGCCAGGACTGCCCGGCCGGCGGCGGGGTGCCTGGGGGCGTCGGTCCGGGCGTGACGTGCTGGGGGTTCTGGTCAGCTGGGTTCTGGTCGGCGGCCTGCGGCCAGGCCGGGCCGTCCGCCTTCGTGGTTGGTGCCGCCTGCCAGTCCGGTGCTGGGGTGCTCGGCGGCCATCCGCCGCCGCTCGGCGCGTTTCCTCCCCCACCATCTGGCGGGGGAGGGGGGCTCTGCTCGCTCACGATGTTCCTCTCGGCGTACACCCCGCTGCCAAAAACGGAGCATGGATATAGATAGCGCGACATTACAGAAGTCGCCCGTCATGTAGGGATATGCCCTTGTGAAACACCATCTCGATGTCTGAACCAACCTGGGCGGGAGGAGCAAGGATCGTCGTTGTCTTGCCATTGATCGCATGGGCGATTGATTGCTGGGATGGTGTGGCGACCTGGAGATTGGACCTGCCGTCGGGCCTCTCCGGGGAGTCGGGTGATCTCGACCGGACCGCCGTCGCCGGATCCTGGGCGTTCGCCTGGGCGTGACGGATGGTGATGGTTCATTGCGGATGGTGACGGCTGCGGCGTCGGACTACGCTGGAGTGCTGCCACTCGTTCTTGCGACCCACTCGTTCTTGCGACCACTCGTTCTTGCGACAGGGAGTCCGTACCGTGCCCGTCGACCCGTCCCCCCGCGACGCCGGGTGAGCTTGCCCCTGCCGGCGGAGGTACGTACCCAGGTCGTCGCCTTCGCCGCGGACACGCTCGCTGGCCTCGAAGACCCCGAGGTGCCGGCGAGCCTTGCTGCCGTGCGCAGGTTCACCCCCGCGCGGCGGGCCAAGCAGGGCGCCGTGCCGCTCGCGTCCGCGGTCGAGCACGACGCAGTCTTCCGCGGCCGGGTGGCCGAATGGGTCCGCAGGAACCATCCGGGGCTAGCCGAGGCGGTCACGGCGACCGACGGCCCGCCGGCCGCGGCACCGCCGGCCGAGGTGGCTGCTGTCGCGTTCGTCCTGCGCCCGTCCGGCTGGGAAGACCTGATCTCCGTCGCCGCTCACTCGTCCGCGCAGGCCGCCGTGTCGGCCAAGGCCGACGAGGCGGTCCGGGAGGTCGACCGGCTCACCGACGCGCTCACGGCCCTCCAGGAGGCCGGTCGCGCGGAGCGGGAGCAGCTGCGCGAGCAGCTGGCCGCGACTCGCCTGGAGATCGACGACCTGCGCCGCCGGATGCGGGGTTCGGCGGAGCGGGTCCGGCGCGCCGAGCAGACCGCCCAGGAGGAGGTCGCGGCCGCCGTCGCCGACCGGGACGCGGCACGCGCCCTCGCCAAGGCCGGGGAGGCCGAGACCCGCCGGCTGCGGGCCCGCGTCGGCGAGCTGGAGACGGCACTCGCCACCGCTCGCCGGGAAGGCAGGGGCGCGCGCAGCCTTGACGACGCCCGCCTGCGGGTGCTGCTGGACACGCTGATGGGTGCGGCCAACGGCATGCGCCGAGAGCTCGGCCTGCCCAGCAGCGTGCAGCGCCCGGCAGATCTGTGCGCGCCAACGGACGGCCCGGCGCGGGACCCGTTCTCCGCGGTCGGCGTGCGCGGCCGCCCGGAGGACGATCCGACGGTCATCGACCAGGTGCTCGCGATCCCGGGTGTCCATCTGATCATCGACGGTTACAACGTCACGAAACGGGGCTACGGCGCGCTTCCGTTGCAGGCGCAGCGGGTGCGGCTGCTGTCCGGCCTCGGGCCGCTCGCTGGTCGGGCGCCGGAGGCCGAGATCACCGTCGTCTTCGACGCCACCGCGGTTGCCAGCCGCCCGGTCGGGGTGACGGCGCCACGCGGCGTGCGGGTGCTGTTCAGCCGGCTTGGCGAGCTCGCCGACGAGGAGATCGTCCGGCTTGTCCGGGCCGAGCCCTTCGGCCGCCCGATCGTCGTCGTGACGTCCGACCGCGAGGTCGCCGACACCTGCGCGGCCGACGGCGCCCGCGCCGTCCCATCCGCCGCCCTCCTCGCCCGCCTGGAACGCTGACCGGGTCCACTGCCCCGCACCGTCGCCGCGAAAAACTGTCGGACCACGCGTCTACCGTCCACGGCGACACAGGGTGACGACAGAGGTGAGCGCGATGCTGATCGACTGCGATTCGTGTGCGGTGCGTGGGGACGCGTGTGGGGACTGTGTGATGTCGGTGCTGCTGGCGCCGCCGCCGGTCGTCGAGTGGGATGAGGACGAGCGCCGCGCGCTCGCGCTGCTCGCCGACGCCGGTCTGCTGCCCCGGCTGCGGCTGGTGGCGCCGCTAGACGTGATCCCGACCGGTGACGCCGTCGCGCCGCACGTCGCGCCGACGCAGCCGACGATCCCGCTGGCCGAGCCGCTCGCGGCCGGCCCGGTGCAGCGTTCGCGGCCGGGGCGGCGCCCCGACACCGGCGGTCCCGGCCGTCGTTCGCGCCGCGCCGGCTGACCGTCCCGCCTACGCAACCCCAGCTGGACGCGACCGCGCACCCGTGCCGTGCCGTGCCGCGACCCGGCCCGCGTCCCACCGTGACTCGGGCCCCACCGCAACGCACGGCAGCGCGCCCCACCGCACCCCACCGCACCGCGACCTGCGCCCGGGCTGCGGCTCCGGGCGCGAAGCCGGGCGCAGCCGCGGCAGGCTCAGCAGTGGAGCGTGGGGACGCCCAGCGTCGCTGGAAGTCTTGCCGGTGCAGGAGACAGCGGCGGGACGCCTTCCAGCTGAGAAGACGGTCACGGGACGCCTTGCCGGAGGGGAGCGAACAGCGCGCGGTGTCGGTGGGGGAGCATGGGCGTATGCGGGTGCTCGTGGTGACCAACGACTTTCCGCCCCGCCCGGGCGGCATCCAGGCATACGTGCACAACTTCGCGAGCAGGCTGCCCGCCGACGACGTCGTCGTCTACGCGCCCGCGTGGAAGGGAGCCGCCGAGTTCGACGCGGCCCAGAAGTTTCCCGTCGTGCGGCATCCGACCTCACTGATGTTGCCCACGCCAGCTGTGCTGCGCCGCGCCCGGGACATCGCCCGTGCCGAGAACTGCGACGCCCTCTGGTTCGGCGCCGCGGCACCGCTGGCCCTGCTCGGCTCGCGGTTGCGGGCTTCCACCGGCGTCGAGCGGGTAGTCGCGAGCACCCACGGCCACGAGGTCGGTTGGGCCGCCCTGCCCGGCGCTCGCCAGACCCTGCGCCGCATCGGCGCGACCACCGACGTCATCACCTACCTCGGTGACTACACCCGTCGCCGCATCGGACCGGCCTTCGGGCCCCGCCCCCGCCTCGAGCGGCTACCAAGCGGCGTCGACGCCGAGCTGTTCCGGCCCGGTGCAGGTCGCGACGACATCCGCGCCCGTTACGGCCTCACCGCCCGGCGGGTGGTCGTCTGCGTGAGCCGCCTGGTCGCGCGCAAGGGCCAGGACATGCTGATCCGTGCCCTGCCGAGCTGGCGGCGGCGCTACCCGGACACCGCGTTACTGCTGGTCGGCGGCGGTCCCTACCGTGCCGACCTGGCCCGCCTCGTCCGGGAGCACGGCCTCGAGAACCACGTCGTCTTCACGGACTCGGTGCCCTGGGAGGAGCTGCCGGCGCACTATGCCGCCGGCGACGTCTTCGCCATGCCCTGCCGCTCCAGGATGGGCGGACTGGAGGTCGAGGGCCTCGGAATCGTCTACCTGGAGGCGTCCGCCGCCGGGCTGCCGGTCGTGGCCGGTGACAGCGGTGGTGCGCCCGACGCCGTGCTCGACGGCCGCACCGGCCTCGTGGTCGACGGCCGCAGCCTGCCCGACATCACCGCGGCCGTCGCCGGCCTGCTCGACGACCCGGCCCGCTGCCGTTCCATGGGAGCCGCGGGCCGGGCCTGGGTCGAGCTCACCTGGCGCTGGGACCAGCTCACCAGGAACCTGATGGATTTCCTCAGCTGATCCTGGGCGCTGAACGCACCAGGATCGTGTCGATCTGGGGCGCTGAACGCGCCCAGATCGTGTCGATCTGGGACGCTGAACGCGCCCAGATCGTGTCGGGCGCCTAGGGCGCCCTCCTGGTGCTGATCCGAGGTGAGCGTCTATAACGGCGGCCGGCCTGGTCCGAGGTCGGTGACGTGGTACGTTGGCGCTGCGCCAATGCGCTGTTACGTGCCCATGCCTGGGCTGTCCGGATGTCTCACCAGCCTGGGAACGCATCTGTGGTGCCGCTACGGTCAGGAGTGGCTGGGGCTGACGGTGCGGGCGAGGTCGGCGGCGCCGACGAAGCCGGCGTCGGGGCCGAGGTGGGCTAGGACGATCTCGGCTTCGGGACGGTGGCCGCGGCCGGGGAGGGCGGCGCGGAACTGGGCCCTGGCGGGGGCGAGCAGCAGTTCGCCGGCCTCCGAGACGCCTCCGCCGATGACGAACCTCGCCGGGTCGAGCACCGCGGCGAGGCTCGCGAGGCCCTGGCCGAGCCAGTACCCGACCTCCTCGAAGCACTTGACGGCCGCCGGGTCGCCCTCGCGCGCGGCTGTCGTGACATCCGGGCCGGTAAGCAGCTTGAGGTCGCCGTCGGCGAGCTCAAGCAGCCGCCGACCGCTCGCCGGCGACGCCCCGATGATCTCGCGCGCGTTGCGGACCAGCGCCCGCCCGCTCGCGTACTGCTCCCAGCAGCCCTGGCTGCCGCAGCCGCACGGCAGGCCGGCGGGCACCGCCTGCATGTGGCCGTACTCGGCACCGACACCGAACGCGCCGCGGCGCACCTTCCCGTCGAGCACCAGCCCACTGCCGATCCCGGTGCCCACCGTCACGCAGACGAGCTCGGCGCACCCTCGGCCGGCCCCGAACCGGTACTCCGCCCACGCCATCGTGTTCGCGTCGTTGTCGACGATGACCGGACGGCCGAGCCGGGCCGAGATGATGTCGTGCAGCGGCTCGTCACGCCAGGCGAGGTTCGGCGCGAACATCACCCGAGTCCGGTCGCGGTTCAGCCAGCCCGCGGCGCCGATGCCGATCGGCGCCTCCACCCCCACTGCGTGCCGGGCACGCAGCTCACCGACCACCTCGGCGATGGTGTCCGCGACCAGTGCCGGCTCGTGCCCCGGCGTGGGGCGGCGCACCGAACCGAGGACCTGGCCACGTTCGTCGACGACCCCCGCCGCCACCTTGGTACCACCGACATCGACGCCGATCGCCAGCCGCCGTGCGGCACAGGCCGGCGCCGGCCAGGTGGGTGGCCCGGCCTGCTCGGCGCCGCGGGGACCGGGCGTACCCGAGACTCCGGCCGCGCCGGGCTCGCTGGAGGGGAGGGGACTGCCGGAGGTGCCGGTCGCGGACGTGCTATTCACCGATGTCGATCCTCTGTACCCGGTCGCGGGCCGGCCGGGTCCGTTGCGTCGCGGTCTGTGATGGGGAAGCCCGCCAGGCTGACGGGTCGAAACGCTGGCCGCTGGGATCCTGGCCGGGGACGCCGACGGCGGGCCAGGCGGCGCGGGCCGCCGCGGCGAGCGAGCTCGCGGCCGCCAGCAGATGCCCGACGACCTCGGCGTGGCTGCCGGCGACGCTGGCGAGCAGCCGGCACAGCGGGCAGCCGGTGCACAGGGTCTCACCGGGAGCCACCGCCCACGGCGGGCCGACGCGCGGCTCTGGCTCCGGCCTTGAGCCGGGCGGACTTTCATGGCCGCCTGGCCTGGTGGACGAGCTCCCGGCGTGACCGCTAGCCCCAGGCCGGTCCGCTTCGTCGAACGTCACCAGGTCCTCGTCGGCCTGCCCAGGCGGCACCGTGCCTTCGGGCACGTCAGGCGGCACCGTGCCTTCGGGCACGTCAAGCGGGACCGTGCCGTGCGTTGTCAGCCACTCGCGGACCGCGGCGGCCAGGAGCGCCGCCTCCTGAGCGAGTGGACCGGGCTCCGGCAACGAGCCTCCTTGTGAACCAGGGCTTCCTGGCTGCCCGGCCCGGCCTGAGGTCCCTGCCGGGCCGGGTGAAGGAGGCTCGGAGGCCGGGCTCATGCGTGCACCCACTGCTCGGGGTCGGGAACGAACGAGACGACCAGGCGGTCATCGCGCAGCCAGGCCGCTCGGACGTCGCAACGGCGAAGCGCGGCCGGCAGGGCGAGCAGCCGTCGGTGCGGGCCGACGGTCACCACGAGCTCGTCGCCGAGCCGGGTCAGGTCGACCTCGCCGCGGTCGGCGAACGGCACGCCGAACGACAGCGAGAATCCGTCCTCGGTCCGCTCGACCAACGGGGCCTCGGTGTGCGCACCCGTCCTGGCGCCGAGCACTCCCGCCGGGTCGAGTGACCCGTAGGCGGCCGCGCCGAACGCGGCCAGCTCCTCGAGCCCCACAGGCTCGCCACCTCGGTAGGCCGCGCGCAGCACGGGCAGCGGCGCGAACGCGGCCTCGATCTCGCCGAGCTGCTCGCGGTGCGACGCCGCCCATCCAGCCCGCCAGACGTCACCGCCGGTCGGCCCGATCACCCGGTTCGCCACGACGGCATCCACCGGCAGGCCGTGCAGCGAGAGCGCGGTGAACGCCCGGCGGGTGACGGCCACCGAGGCCGTCTCCGGGGTGAGCACGAGACGCACGCTCGTACGCGCCGGGTCGGTGAGCACCTCGCGCAGCTCGGTCGCGGTCACGCGCAGCCGGGTCAGTACGTCATAGACCGGCTCCGCGACATGGCTGACCCGGGCGGCCAGCCGCGCCGAACGGGACAGCGACGGACGGATCCACCGAACGAACCGCCCGTCCGGGGGCAGCAGCCGCCGGCAGTACCAGGACAGCGTCTCGGGAAAGGACAGCAGCCGCAGTGCGTCGGCCGCCGGGCCCGCGTCGACGACGACCAGGTCGTACTGGCCGGACGCGAGCTGGTCACGCAGCTCGAGCAGCGCCAGGGTCTCGCCGACGCCGGTGAGCGCCGCCAGCTCCTCGGCCTCGATCGGGTCGAGGTCGGCGTGCGACCACGCGGCGTCCAGCAGCGGCCGCACGGACTCCAGGCGCCGCTCGAAGGAGTCCAGGAGGTTGACCTGCTGCCCGAACAGCCCGGGCTCGAGCTCCGTCGGCTCGCCGGACACCGGGTGGTCGAGCGTGGCTGCGAGCCCCCCGACCGGGTTGAACGACACCAACAACGTCCGGTGGCCGCGCTGGGCGGCGAGCGTGGCGCTCGCCGCGGCTACCGTCGTCGTCCCACCGCCGCCCTTACCGGTGAACAGCACACAGCGCACACGGGCCTCAGTTCTCGACGTTCTTCTCGAGGTCCGAGAACTTCTCGGGGTAGGCACCGGCGCCGAGGGCCGGTGAGGCCTCCACGTGCCGCTTGAGGTCCTTGAGCGCGGCGTCGACGATGCCGCTCTGCACCTTGCGGCGCAGCAGGCCAGGAATCTTGATTTTCAGCTCGACGGTGAGGTCGTAGACGACCTCGGTCTGGCCCTCGCCGACGTCGCGCAGCGTGTAGCTGCCGTCCTGGGAGGACATGGCCTGGCCCTCGACGAGCGTCCAGGTGACCTTATCGTCGCCGAACCAGGTGTAGTCGGTGACGAACTCGTCCTTGGCGATACCGGCGTTGACCCGGAACCTGGCCCGGCTCGGCCGGCCCTCCGGCCCGACTTCGAGGACCTCGGTCTGCTCCATCTGGCCGACCCATGTGGGGTAGTTCGCGATGTCGGCGATGGTGGCCATCACGGTTGCCGGCTTGGCGTTGATGACGATCGAGGCGCTTGCGTGATCGGCCATCGTTGTCAGTACCTCCAGATCCGCCTGGGGCTGACCCGGCCCCCCGGCAACGACGTCCCCAACGCATCAGCCAGGGCACTCTCGGCTGCGATCAACTGAATGATCGCGTTCATTCCGCGGTGTTCCCTGGGGAGGCCGCCTCTCATGCGTCGAACCACATGATCGCATGTGCGGCGGCCGGGCCCGTGGAGGCCTCCGGACGGGCGACGCAAACAGGATCGCACGTCCTTCGGCTGGCCCTTGGAGGCCTTGGGAGAGGGGACCGGATAGACCCAGCCCGCGTCTCCGTCGGCCTGCGGCGATCATGCCACGCCGGGACGGGCACGACCGTCACCGATCGATCGACGAGGCTACCCGACCGACATCGGGGCCTCGCCAGCCGACCAGTACTCCAACTATTGACGATCCTCCATCCGAAACCCGGCTGGTGCACAGCGCCAGTCGGATGACACTCTTCCTCCTCCGGCCTCCGAAGGGCGGCCAACCGCGGCCGTACCTCCTTCGGCCCACCGCTGTGACTCCCGTGGTAGGCCGCCGGAGCTGCGACGGAAAAGCATGATCGCATCTCCTCTGGCCTACCACTGTGACTCCCGTGGTAGGCCGCCGGAGCTGCGACGGAAAAGCATGATCGCATCTCCTCTGGCCTACCACTCGAGCACGAAGGGCGTGCCGCGGGCGTTGAAATGTCCGACGTTCACGCAGCGCGTCGAGCCAATATACAAAGAGTCGACAAGTGGCTGGTGGACGTGGCCGAACAAGGCGAACTTCGGCTGCGTGGCCTGGATGGCCTCCAGCACGGCCTCGCTGCCGCGCTCGAAGCGGCCAGCTTCGACGTCGTACACGAGCTCCGGTAGATGCGGCGGGATGTGGCAGCACAGCACGTCGACCTCGCCGACCGCCGCTACCTTCGCGGCGAACGTCTCGTCGTCGATCTCGTGGGGCGTGTTCATCGGGGTCCGCAGCCCGCCACCGACAAACCCGAACCGCAGCCCCCCGATGTCGACGGTCTGGCCGTCGAGCAGGCTCACACCGTCACGCAGGTAGTCCGGGTAGAGGTGCGGCAGGTCGACGTTGCCGTAGGTGAGGTAGGTGGGCGTCGGGAAGGCCGCGAACAGCTCGGCGTACTGGCGGCGAATCGCCGCCTCCATGATGGCCCCGCGATCGCCCTCCAGGCTGGCCCACAGCCCGCGCGACCATTCCCTGGCCTCATCGAACCGCATCTCGGTACGAAGTTGGATCATCCGGCCGACCGCCGCGGCGCCGAACAGGTCGCCCATGATCCCGCGGCTATGATCGTGGTAGTCGATGAACAGCACGAGGTCGCCGAGGCAGATGAAGGCGTCGGCGCCCTTGGCGGCCGCCGGGAGCGCGTCCGCCCGTCCATGCACGTCGCTCACCACGTGGACCCGCATGTCCGAAGCTTAGAGCCACATAGTGACTCCGGGGGCAATGGCCGCCGAGCGCGCGAAGGAAGATCTGCTCACACATCCTTTTGCCTGGCAGGCGCAAACGGTTCGTCGGCGGAATGAGTGACCGCAATGTCACTCAAGAGTAGCGACGTATTTGCCCCCTTACGGGGTAGCACCGTTTCCTGGTTGGTCGCGAGCGCCGCGTTTGACGGGTCGCGCGCCGCGCGGTTAGCCGTCACCCTCGACTGCCGACTAACGTCTGACCTTGACCCCGGCCCACTCGCCCACGGTAGGGCCGGGGCAGCCCGCCCCCGCCCCGACCGACGCACCCGCGATCCACAGACCCGCGACCCACAGACCCGCGACCCGCTCCCGCGTGACCTGCCCGCGCGCGTGCCCACGTGGCCGAGGCAACCGGCCCCGCGAAACCGAGGAGTCCTTCCGGTGCCCGAGTTCACCTCTCCAGCCCTGGTCACGCTGCCTGGCGACCTGACCCTCACCGACAGGGTCCTCGAGATCGTCCGTGACCGTCCCGACCTGGTGGTGATCCGCCACAAGGTCGACGGCGAGTTCGTCGACATGACGTACCGGGAGTTCGTCGACCGGGTCCTGGCGACGGCCAGGGGCCTCGTGGCTCACGGGGTGGGGCCGGGTGACCGGGTCGCGCTGATGAGCCGGACCCGCTACGAGTGGACCGTCCTGGACTACGCGATCTGGATGGCCGGCGCGGTGACCGTGCCGATCTACGAGACGTCCAGCGCGGAGCAGGCCGCATGGATCCTGACCGACGCCGAGGTGACGCTCGCGGCGGTCGAGACGCCTGCGCACGCCGCCCTGCTGAGCGAGGCCGGCAGCCGGACGCCCGCGCTGCGCGAGGTCCTCGTGATCGACGACGGCGCGTTGGAGACGCTGCGGGCGGACGGCGCGGCGGTGGATGCGGAACAGCTCGCGGCCGCGCGTGCCGGGGTGCGCGGCGACAGCGTGGCGACGATCATCTACACGTCCGGAACCACTGGCCGGCCTAAGGGCTGCGAGTTGAGCCACAGCGCGCTGTTGTTCGACGTGCTCGCCGCCGAGAAGCACCTGCCAGAGCTGTTCGGCAGCCAGAGCGACCCCTCGACGCTGCTGTTCCTCCCGCTCGCGCACGCCTTCGCTCGGCTCGTCCAGAACGCGGCCGTCCAGATCGGCTTCCCGCTGGCCTATTCCGCGGACGTCGCCACCCTGGTCGACGACCTTGCCAAGTCCCGTCCCAGCTACCTGCTCGCCGCGCCGCGGATTTTCGAGAAGGTGCACGCCCGCGCGCGCCAGACCGCGCACTCGAGTGGCCGCGGGCGCATCTTCGACGCCGCGGAGAAGACCGCGATCGCCTACAGCCAGGCGCTCGACGCACCGGGCCGCCCGGGCGTCGGGCTACGGCTGCGGCACGCGCTGTTCGACCGGCTCGTCTACACGAAGCTGCGGGCGGTCCTCGGCGGGCGCGTCCGCTACGCCATCAGCGGCAGCGCGCCGCTGTCCGAGCGGCTTGGCCACTTCTTCCGCGGCATCGGCGTGGTCGTCCTGGAGGGCTACGGGCTGACCGAGACGGCGCCGGCGCTGTCAGCCAACCAGCCGGGCCACGTGAAGCTGGGAACGGTGGGCCGGCCGTTCGGCGGGGTGACGGTCCGCATCGCCGACGACGGCGAGATCCTCGTCCGCGGCCCGTTGCTGTTCAGCGGATACCACGCCAACGAGACCGCCACCAAGGAGGCGCTCGACGCGGACGGCTTCTTCCGCACCGGCGACCTGGGCTCCCTGGATGCGGAGGGCTTCCTGCGGATCACCGGTCGCAAGAAGGAGATCCTTGTCACCGCCGGCGGCAAGAACGTGGCTCCGGCGCCGCTCGAGCAGCTGCTGCAGACGCACCCGCTGATCAGCCAGGCGATGGTGATCGGTGACCGGCGCCCGTTCATCGCCGCGCTGCTCACGCTCGACGAGGAGGCGCTCGGCCCCTGGCTGACCGCCCACGGCCGCCCCGCGAGCACGCCGCCCGCCGAGCTCGTCCATGACCAGGAGGTGCTCGCCGACCTGCAGGGAGCCATCGACGCGGCCAACACGTCCGTCTCGCACGCCGAAGCGATCAAGAAGTTTGCCGTGCTGCCGGCGGACTTCACGGTCGAGAGCGGCGAGCTGACGCCGAGCCTGAAGGTTCGCCGCGCCACCGTGATGGACAAGTTCGCCGGCACGGTCGGCGAGATCTACGGCGACGCCACGAACAAGTAACCCGCAAGCCGAAGAGGCGGCCGCGGGACGCTTGGCGCCGCTACTCGCGCGCGGCGCGGTGCCGGCCGCCGGGGAAGCCCGGCCGTTTCGGAGCTTGGTCGTCGCCGTGATGGTCGCCGTGGTCGTCGCGCGGGGGGCCGTCGAATCGGTCGAGGCCGTCGTCGCCGGGCGTCACCCGGCCGTGGACGAACGCGTCGCCTCTGGCGGTGTCGCCTTCGGCGGTGTCATTGCTGGCCAGGTCGTTCCTGGCCGTACTGCCCTGGGCCGCGCCACTAGCCCGGGCCGGCCCGCGCCCGTCGGTGAAGCCGTTCGCTTCGGTGCCCCAGTAGTTCTCGAGGTCTTCGCGGCCGCCTTCGCGCCCTTCCCGAGCATCGAAGGCGCCCTCGCCGTAGTTGTCGCGGCGGCCGTCCCTGCCGCGTCCAGGGCGGTCGTCGAGACCGTCGAGACCGTCGAGACCGGCGGGATCAGCCTTGCCGTCGGTGGACGACCCACTGGTCCGGGAGCCGGCGCGTACGCGGCGCAGCCGCTGGAACGGAATGGCCAGCAGCAGCGCCATGCCCAGCGCGCCCACGAGCGGCAGGGCCCACAGCAACGGACCGCCGTAGCTCCCCGACGCGTCCTCGTCATCCGCTGACCCGGCGGACGCCGGCGCGCTGGTGGCCGGTGCCGTCGCGGGCGCGGCTACGCCTGCGCACGCCGCCGCTCCGGCCGCCGGGGCCGCGGCTGGCGCCTGGCCGGACTGGTCGCGGGTGACCGTGAGCGAGACCGCGGTCGTACCGGGCTCCGTGGCCACGCACAGCAGGGCCGATCCGGGGATGGAGACGACCTTGGCGCCGGTCAGCTGGACCCGGTAGCCGGTCGGGTAGGCGGCCGCCGGCAGGCTGACCGCGGTGAGAAGCCCGCCCGGTGCCTGCGAGCCGGCCGGCAGGGTCGTGGCGTAACGCAGGGTGAAGGTGCCCGCGCCGTCGACGCCGAACTGGAGATCGCTGCCCGCCACCGCGATCGGGTACGGCCGGGCGAGCACGGCGGGAAACGTGACTGCACTGTCAGCGGCGCCGCGGTCAGCGGCGGTCGGCCGCGCTGGGTAGAACCAGCCGATCCGATTGCCGTCGGCCGCGGCGACGAACGCGACGTCAGCGTCGTCGCCGGTGCCGGCGGGGCCGGTCAGGTAGCCGGCAGGGTCGTTGACCGCCGCCGTGGCCGCCGGGTCGAATGGCGCCGGTCGTTCCCGCCAGAGCAGGTGGAACGGGTCCGCGGCGACGACGGCGTTCGCGGCGCCCGGCGCGCGCGTGGCCTCCTGCGCGGTGATCTCGTAGCCGACCAGCCCGCCGGTGTCGCGGAACGCGGCCGCCAGCCGGCCGATCGCCGCGGTGAGGGCGGCCGCGGGCGCGACCGTCTGACTCGATGCGGGCACGACCCGCAGCACTACCCGGAAGCCTCGGTCGGTCAGGGCGCGGACGGCGACCCCCGCCGCGGCGATGCCGGGATCGCCTGTCGCGGCGGAGTCGACGCCGGAGCGCGGGTCGGGGAAGCGGCCCGCGGTGGTGACCGGAATCGTCACCCCGGCCGTGCTGAAGCCAGCCCTGAGCCAGGCGGCCAGGTCGGCGTCGCTCGGCGTTGCCCCGGCGGGCAGCAGCAGGCCGTGGACGATCAGCACCCGGCCCTCGGGGTCGGTCAGGTACTGGTTGGTGCGAGTGACGGTTCCCGGCGGGGCTTGCGCCGACGCGGCCGGTGAGGTGCTCACGGCGCCAGCGCCTGCCGTGGTGGCGGCGCCCGCTGCGGGGAGCGCGGCTGACACCTGCGCCAGCGTGAACAGGACGCCGGCCAGGACGGCGCCGACGGCGCGCTGCCGAATGCTGCGTCCGGCCGCCCGGCTTGGCCAGGAAGATGCCCACACGACCCCTATCCTGCCGTGCGCACCCGTTCGCGGGTTGGTCGGCCGGCGGTGGCGTGCTCAGCGCTGGCGGGGGTCCGACGGCAGGTCGGCGGTGGCCTCTACCGGTCCCGGGAGTGACGGCGCGGTGTCCGCCGCGGCGCGGTCGGTGGCCGAGGCGCCCGCGCGGGTCGCGGCGGTCGGCGACGCGCTCGTGTTTCCCGCGACGGAATTTTCGGTCTCGCGCGGTTTGACGAGGTCGGTGGGACCCGTCGGCCTGCCTGGCCTGCCTGACGAGGCCGACTGGGAGGACGTGTGCTCGTCGGCCGATATGGATGCCGTGGCAGACGTCGACGCCGTGGCAGACGTGGACGAGGCGCGCCTGCTGGCCGGCTTTGCCGGCCTGGCTCGCCTGGCCTGCCTGGCCTGCGACCCCTGCTCGGCGTCGGTACCGGCGCCCGCGGCCTCGGCCGTCGCCGCGGCGGCGGCACGGGCCGCGGCGAGGTCGTCCTTGGCCTTCTGGGCGTACACGTCGACGTACTCCTGGCCGGACAGCTGCATGAGCTCGTACATGATCTCGTCGGCGACCGAGCGGAGCACGAACCGGTCGTCGGCCATATCCGCGTACCGGCTGAAGTCCAGCGGGCGGCCGATGCGCATGCCGACCCGGCGGATCCGGGGGATCGTCCGGCCCTGCGGCTGGACCTCGAACGTCCCGAACATGGCGACGGGGATGACGGGCACCCTCGCCTCCAGGGCCATCCTGGCGACGCCGATCTTGCCGCGGTAGAGCCGGCCGTCCGGCGAGCGGGTGCCTTCGGGGTAGATGCCGAGCAGCTTGCCCTGGCTCAGCACGCGCACCCCGGCGTGCAGCGCCGCGTCGCTGGCCTTCCCGCCGCTGCGGTCGATCGGCAGCTGCCCGACGCCGCTGAAGAACATCCGCTTGGCGGCACCCTTGAGCCCGCGACCGGTGAAATAGTCGATCTTCGCGAGGAACGTGACCCGGCGCGGGAGCATCAGCGGCAGAAAGATCGAGTCGAGGAAGGAGAGGTGGTTGCCGGCCAGGATCGCCGGTCCCTCCGCTGGCACGTTCTCCAGGCCCTCCGCCCAGGGCCGGTAGAACATGCGCAGGAACGGGGACAGGATGACCTTGAGCATCCAGTAGAACACGCCAGCTCCCTGTTCGGCCGCGTCGGCCGCGCCGCGGCCACCCACCCTCCCGGCGCCCGGACCCTGTGTCACGGTCGCCTCGCACGTTGCTCCTGCGTGGCGCGGTGCCTACGTGGCACTGTGCCTGCGTCGCGCGGTGCCCGTGTGGTGCGGTGCCGCTGTCGTGCCGTGGCCGCGCCCGACGGTCGAGTCGACCCTAGCCTTCCCGGGCGGCGCCCGGGAACAGTCCTCGTCGCCCGAGTCGTTGGATCTCGGCGCGGCCGCCGCTGGCGCGGCGGGTGGCCGCTCGCCCGACAGTTCAGGCCATCCGGCGGTGCAGGCCATGACGCACGCCACTGTTCGCGTCGGCGGCACGCGGCCGTGGTCTTGCCGACGGCGTCGTGCGAGCATTCCGGTACTGGTGTGTTCCTGCCAGGCAGGTGACGCGCTGACGCGGGAAGGCGGATCAGATGGCTGGTGCCGGACGTGCCACGGCGGCGTCTGCTGGCGCGGCGGCCGGCTCCGGCCCGGTGCTGCCGGGCGCGGAGCCGTTCGAGTTCGTCGGCGCAGGGACCGTCGGGGTGCTGTTGGTGCACGGGTTCACCGGCTCGCCACAGAGCATGCGGCCGTGGGGCGAGTTCCTCGCCGCGGCGGGGCTCACGGTGCGCTGCCCGCTGCTGCCAGGGCACGGCACCCGCTGGCAGGACCTCGCGGCGACCGGCTGGCGCGACTGGTACGGCGCGGTCGACGAGGCCTTCGGACAGCTGCGTGCCCGCTGCTCCGAGGTGTTCGTGATGGGCCTGTCGATGGGCGGCACTCTGACGCTGCGGCTGGCCGAGGAGCGCGGCGCCGAGGTCGCCGGCGCCGTGACCGTCAACCCGAGCCTCGGAACCGATCGCTGGGACGCGAAGATCGCCCCGCTGCTCTCCAGGGTCCTCAGGTCGGTCCCGGGGATCGCCAGCGACATCAAGGCCACCGCGGTCACCGAGGTCGGCTACGACCGGGTTTCGACCCGGGCGTTCGTGTCGCTGCAGGAGCTGTGGAAGATCACGGTGCCAGACCTGCCGCGGATCGCGAGCCCGGTGCTGACGTTTCGCAGCATCGTCGACCATGTCGTCGAGCCCAGCTCGGGTCGCCGGCTGCTCGCTGGGGTGACGTCCGCACCGGTGACCGAGCGGCTGCTGCCGGACAGCTACCACGTCGCGACGCTGGACAACGACAAGGAGACGATCTTCCAGGGCAGCCTGGACTTCGTCCGCGCGCACGGTGCCACCTCGTCGGCCGGCGCCGGCATCGCGGCCGAGGCCGCCGAGAAGGTCGCGCTGGCCGAGGGGGACGGCTGACGGTCATGACGGAGGACCCCGGCCGGCGGCCGGCAGACGGCGGCGCGGACCAGCCGGCCGACGACGTCTTCGCCCAGCTCGTCTCCCACTTCGACGACGAACCGGTCGAGCACAGCTGGCCGGCGGCGGAGGACGTCACCGGACCGTCCGGTGCGACGAACGCGACGGATGACGCACCGGATGACGCAACGGGCGAGGACGGCGCGGCTCGCGCCGGCGAGGATCGGACGCCCATGGGTCCGACCGGTGCCTCCTCGGCTGCCTCGGGCTCGCCGGCACCGGGCTCGCCGGTCTCAGGCCTAGCTGGCGGTTCTGGCGGAGCCGGCGGCTGGCCGGGCGGCCGGAGCGGTCGCGACCTGCTCGATGACGCGGTTGGCCGCAGCATGGCCGGCGACACCGGCTGGCGGCGTCCCGGCGACGCCGCGGCGGGGGACGGCGACGAGCTGGACGAGGACGAGCACTACGTCCCGCCACCGCCGCCCAAGGCCGGCTGGGTCAGGCCTGCCACCGGGCTCGCACTCGGTTCGGTCGCGCTCGGCGTCATCATTCTGATGGTCCCCTCGCTGATGAACGAGGCGTCAAGCGGCGCGGGGGACATCGTTGGAGTGTTGCTCATCCTCGGTGGCGTCGGTGCGCTCGTCGCGCGGCTGAGCGAACGTTCTCCGGACGACGAGGATGATCCGGATAGCGGCGCCGTTCTTTGATGTCTGTCTTGGATGTCTGTCCCACAGCGCGTGACCGATTTGCCGGAAATAATCTCTTCGCGCGTCCGGCGGACGTTGTCTCTTGGGTCACTGGTTGGCCATACCCGAACGGCTAGGCACGTCAGTCGTAGCTACAGGTCGGTGGGGCGTCCCGTGGCGTCCTGTTCCCTGATCGGCGCCTTGGTCCAGTCGTGGCGTGTCGGCCCGGGGTGCGTCACGCTGGGTGGATACCGGCGCGTGGCGCCGTCGTCAACCAACCGGCCGCGGCAAGATCGGGGGAGTTTCCTGCCGCATGGGGAACAACCTTCTTTGCGGGATGGCGCACACGGCCTGGTGCCGGCATGATCGTCCGAACGCCGACGCTTCCTGACCGGCCGGTTGACCGGCTGGTTGATCGGATTGGCGGCTGGTCGACGGTCGGTTGGCTGCAGACACCTGGCTGACGGACGGCAGCCAGGAAGACGGCGTTCCGGCACGAGCGGTGAGGCAGGCGGCCCATGGCTGGGGCCACTGGCGGACTGGACAGCGAAGGGACTGCGGCGTGCGTTTTCACGAGAGAGTCGAGGTCCACGGGCACCTGATGGACACGGGCGTGCTAGCCCGAGTGCTCGACGATGTACTCGACTACGGTGGTGACTACCGGGTCGATCGGATCGACTTGGGCAAGACGCACGACGACGAGTCGCACGCGGTGATCACCGTCGGCGCGGATGCCGAGGACCTGCTCATGCGGATCCTCATGCGGATCCAGGTACACGGCGTCAACCGGATGGAGCCGGGCGAGGCCGTGCTACGCCCGGCCGACCGTGACGGCGTGTTCCCGGCGGACTTCTACGCCACGACCAACCTCGAGACTGTCGTGCACCTCGACGGTCAGTGGGTCCCGGTCGAGCAGCCCGAGATGGACTGTGGCCTGCTCGTCTCCGGCGGCCGGGTACGCACGGTGCCGGTGGCCGAGGTGCGCGCCGGCGACCGGATCGTCTGCGGCTCGTCCGGCGTGAAGGTCGTGCTGCCGATGACCGACCATTCCACCCACTCCGTCCGCTCCTATGGCACCTTCGGCGCGATGTCGTTGCCACCGGCCGGGACCACCCAGCCGCAGGCGATGCTGGTGCGGGCGATCGCCCGGCAGATCCGCGAGGTCAAGGCCGAGGGGCAGCACGTGCTGTGGGTGCTCGGGCAGACGGCGATCAGTACCGGCGCCGGCGGCGCGCTGGTCGCGCTCGTCGAGGCCGGCTACGTGGATGTGCTCTTCGCCGGCAACGCGTTGGCGACCCTCGACATCGAGCAGGCCCTCTACGGCCACCCGATCGGCGTCGGCCCACTGCGCAGCAAGCGCGTGCAGCGCGGCAACGAGCAGCACATCCGTGCGATCAACACGATTCGCCGGGCCGGGTCGGTGCGGGCCGCCGTCGAGCAGGGCGTCCTCACCCAGGGCGTCATGCACGCGATGGTCAAGGCCAACAAGACGTTCGTGCTCGTCGGCTCCGTCCGCGACGACGGTCCGCTGCCCGACGTGCACACCGACGTGCTCGCCGGCCAGCGCGCGATGCGGGCCGCGCTGCGTGGCGTCGGCTTCACGATGATGATCGCCACCGCGCTGCACTCCGTCGCGACCGGCAACATCCTTCCGGCGTCGGTGCCGCTCGCCGCCGTCGACATGAACCCGGCGACCGTCGCCGCCCTGACCGACCGGGCCGCCTCCCAGGGACTCGGCGTCGTCGCGGACACCGGGCTGTTCCTGGAACACCTGGCCAAGGAGCTGGTGCCCGACTACCAGCCCCCGGAGCCTCCGGCCACCTTCGCCGACCATCGCTGACCAGGCCGCCGCTGCCGCCGCTGGCGCTGCCGCCGCTGACCCGGGCGGCGGTGACCCCATGTCGTCGAGGGCGGGCGGGAACGGGTTCACTAGTGGGGTGCGCGGCGGGCGGTATTTCTATGACACCGAGTTCATCGAGCGGTTGGACGAGGGGCATCTGTGGCTTGACCTGGTCAGCATCGGGGTGGTGAGCGAGGACGGGGAGCGCGAGTTCTACGCGGTCTCCACCGAGTTCGATCCCACCAGGGCCGGGCCCTGGGTGCGGCGCAACGTGCTGGACCAGCTGCCGTCGCCGTCGGCGCCGGCCTGGCGCTCGCGGGCCCGAATCCGCGACGAGCTGTTGGCGTTCCTCACGGCCGACGGCGAGCCGGAGCTGTGGGCCTGGTACGGCGCCTATGACCACGTCGTTCTGTGTCAGCTGTTCGGGATGATGCCCGCGCTGCCGCCGGCGCTGCCGCGGTTCACCAGGGACCTGCGCCAGCTCTGGGACGAGACCGGCCGGCCACGGCTGCCCGCGCCGCCTGCCGGCGCGCACGACGCGTTGGTGGACGCCCGCCACAACTTGACCCGCTGGCGGGTGCTCGCGCCGCTGCGCTCACAGCAGGCCGCCGCCTCGTAGCGGGACGAAGGGCATGTGCCGCTCGGCCATCCGGCCGGAGACCACTGGTCGCCGTGGATGCGACGCTGTCCTGCGGGCGGTCGCCGGTATGTGGATCTTGTGATGGCCATCACTCTGGCTTACGCTCCGTCATCGATCGGCTTCGTCGACCGTTGGAGGACAAAGGCCGTGAAGATCGGTGTGCTGACGGGGGGCGGCGACTGCCCCGGACTCAACGCGGTGATCCGCGCGATCGTACGCAAGGGCGTCGGGGTCTATGGGCACCACTTCGTCGGGTACCGAGACGGGTGGCGCGGGCCGCTGGAGAACGACGTCCGTGAGTTGGACATTCAGGCAGTGCGCGGGATCCTGCCGCGCGGCGGCACGATCCTCGGCTCCAGCCGGACGAACCCGTACAAGATCGCGGACGGCCCCGACCGGATCAAGGCGAACCTCGCCGAGCAGGGTGTCGACGCGCTCATCGCGATCGGCGGCGAGGACACCCTGGGCGTGGCCAGCCGCCTGCACGAGGCCGGAGTGCCGGTCGTCGGCGTCCCCAAGACGATCGACAACGACTTGGCCGCGACCGACTACACCTTCGGCTTCGACACTGCGGTCAACATCGCGATGGAGGCGATCGACCGCCTGCACACCACCGCCGAGAGCCACCACCGGGTGCTCATCGTCGAGGTGATGGGCCGCCACGCCGGCTGGATCGCACTGCACAGCGGCCTGGCCGGCGGAGCCAACGTCATCCTCATCCCGGAGCGGCCGTTCGACATCGACAAGGTCTGCGCCCACGTCGAGAGCAGGTTCGCCACGCACTACGCGCCGATCATCGTCGTCGCGGAGGGCGCCGCGCCGCTCGCGGGGACGATGGTGGTCAAGGAGGGAGAGCTGGACTCGTTCGGTCATGTCCGGCTGCAGGGCATCTCCGGACTGCTGGAGGCCGAGATCAGGGCGAGGACCGGCCGCGAGTCCCGCGCGACCGTGCTCGGCCACGTCCAGCGCGGCGGCACCCCGACGGCGTTCGACCGCTGGCTTGCGACCCGGTTCGGCCTGCACGCGATCGATGCCGTGCACGAGGGCGCGTTCGGCATGATGACCGCGCTGCGCGGTACCCGGATCGAGCTCGCCCCGCTGCGTGACGCCGTCGCCGAGCTCAAGCTCGTCCCCGAGGAGCTCTACGCTGAGGCCGAGGTCTTCTTCGGCTGACGGCCTCGGCCTGGCCGGCTGGATGAGGCGCCACGGGCAGGTTTGCCGGGATTGTCGCTGTGCGGTACGGCACGGATGGCGGGTGGAAACTAGAGTGAAACGTTCCGCCGGTGCCCGTACGCTGGTTGAGTGATAGACCTCGGACCCCAGTCTGGGCAGGCAGAGCTCGAGCAGCCGCGGCCGGAGCTGGACTTCTGGCGCACACTGCCGGTGAAGCAACAGCCATCCTGGCCCGACCCACAGGCGCTGCGGGCGGCGTACGCCGAGCTTTCCGCGCTGCCCCCGCTGGTCACCGCCCCCGAGGTGCGCTCGCTGACCGACCATCTCGCGGCCGTCGCACGCGGCGAGGCGTTTCTGCTCCAGGGCGGCGACTGCGCGGAGACGTTCGCGGCGAACACCGCCAACAAGATCCGCGACAAGGTGAAGACGCTGCTGCAGATGGCGGTCGTGCTCACATACGGCGCCAGCACCCCGGTCGTCAAGGTCGCGAGGATCGCCGGCCAGTACGCCAAGCCGCGTTCGGCTGACATCGAGACATCCACCGGGCTGCCCTCCTACCGCGGCGACGCCGTGAACGACATCGCGGCGACGCCCGAAGCCCGCCGGCCCGACCCGGCCCGCATGGTCTCCGCGTACCACCACAGCGCCGCCGCGCTGAACCTGATCCGCGCGTTCGCGACCGGCGGGTTCTCCAGCCTGTCCCAGGTGCACGAGTGGAACAAGGCGTTCGTCCGCGACTCGGCCGCCGGCCGGCGCTACGAGCTGATGGCCACTGACATCGAGCGGGCGCTCGCGTTCATGGCTGCCTGCGGCATCGACCTCGACCGCACCTCCGAGCTCGGCGGCGTCGAGCTGTACACCAGCCACGAGGGCCTCCTACTGGAGTACGAGCGGGCGTTGACCCGGGTCGAGGAGGCGACCGGCGGAGCCTACGACCTGTCCGCCCACATGATCTGGATCGGCGAGCGGACTCGCGAGCTCGACGGCGCGCACATGGACTTCCTGTCGCGGGTCGGCAACCCGATCGGTTGCAAGATCGGCCCGAAGGCGAGCCCGGACGACGTCCTCGCGATCGTGGAACGGCTCAACCCCGACCACATCCCCGGCCGGATGATCCTGATCTCCCGCATGGGCACCGGCAAGATCCGCGAGGCGCTCCCGCCGGTCATCGAGAAGGTCAACGGCGCGGGCCACCCGATCGTCTGGGCCTGCGACCCGATGCACGGCAACACCCGCGACGTGGGCGGTGTGAAGACCCGGCACTTCGACGACGTCCTCGACGAGGTGCTCGGCTTCTTCGAGGTCCACAAGCAGCTCGGCACCCACCCGGGTGGCCTGCACATCGAGCTGACCGGCGAGAACGTCACCGAGTGCCTCGGTGGCGGGCAGGAGATCGGCGAGGCGGACCTCGGCGGCCGCTACGAGACGGCCTGCGACCCACGCCTGAACACCAGCCAGGCCCTCGAGCTCGCCTTCCTCGTCGCCGAAATGCTCCAGGCCACCCGGTCCCGCTGAGTCTCTGGTTCGCTCTGTTTCTGGTCCGCTCCGTCCGCCCGGACGGAGCGGACCATGTAAAACCTTCCACCCCGAGCTAACTGCCCTGCTCCCGCGCCCGGACGGAGCGGACCAGGAAACGCTGTCAGTTCAGCCGGACGTGGATGGTGGTGCCTCGTTCGACGGTCGTGCCCGAGTCCGGGTCGGTTGACCTGACCTTGTTGCTGCCGAAGAGGCGACCACCCTGGAAGTCCACCTTGAGCCCGGCGTCCTCGAGGATCTGCTCGGCGTCTGACCAGCTCTTCCCCTTGACGTTCGGCACCTTCACCGTGACGCCGGTTCCGTCGCCGCCGCCGTCGACAGCGGAGACGAACAGGGTCACGGTGCTACCGGGTTTGATCTGCTGGCCCGCGTCGGGCGACGTGCGCGCGACCTGGTCCTGGCTGAACGCGCCGCTGGTGTCGATGTCCCGGCGGACCTTGAAGCCGAGCCCCTCCAGCTCGGCCTTCGCCTCGTCGTACGACTTGCCGACGAGGTCGTCGGGAACGGTGCGCGCGGCCGGGCCGGTACTGAGCAGAAGGGTGATCTGCGTGCCGGGGTCGACCTTGGTGCCTGCCTGTGGATCAGTACCGATGATCTTGTCTTTCTCGACGTCCTCACTGGACTGCTCCCGCATGCCCGCGAACCCGAGGTTCAGCGACTGGAGCTTGGTCTGTGCATCCGTCTGCGTCCAGCCCTTCATGTCGGGGATGGTGACGGGCTCCGGCCCCAGCGACAGGTAGATCGTGACCGTGTCGCCCGGACTGACCTTCGTGGCGTCCTTGGGCGAGTAGTCGGCGACCTTGTCCTTGGCGACGGTCGGGCTGTGGATGGGATTGCCGTACTTCCACTTCAGACCGTCGGCCTTCAGCTCGGCCTCGGCGTCCGCCTTGGTCATCCCGGTCAACAACGGCACCTCGGTGCCGCCTCCGCCGCCCACCAGCGCCTTCGCGCCGATGATCAGGAGGACCAGGACGACCACCGCGGCGAGGACCGCGTAGGCCCATGCCGGCGGGCGGAAGCCCTTGCCGCCGGCGGAGTGGCCCGACCGTCGGTTCGCGTAGGCGGGAGCGGGGGGACGGCCGCCCGGCGCGGCCTGGTAGTCGCCCGGCCCGTCCGGGTAGCCGTCCAGATCACCCGCGATGACGCCGTGGTCGACCCGGGTCGGCGCGAAGCGGTCCACCGGCGCCGGGGCGGCCTGGTAGTCGGACGGGGGCACGGCGGGGCCGGGATCGATGACGAACGGCAGTACGTGACGGACCTCGTCGAGCAGCGCGACGCCGTCCGAGGGGCGCTCGTCGGGGCGGCGCGCGGTGGCCCGCAGCACCAGGTCGTCCATCTCGGGCTCGACGCCGCTGACCATGGTCGACGGCGGCGGGACCTCGCTGTGGACCGACTGGTAGGCCATCGACATCGGGGTAGCGCCGGAGTGCGGCAGCTGACCGGTCAGCATCTCGAACAGCACGACGCCGGCCGCGTAGACGTCGCTGCGATAGTCCGCGACTCCGTGGGTGACCTGCTCGGGCGCCAGATACCCGACCGTCCCCATCACCACGCCCTGGGTGAGCGCCGCCGTGGGCTGGCCGATCGGGCGGGCGAGGCCGAAGTCGGCGACCTTTACCTGGCCGTCGTCGCCAAGCAGGATGTTCTCCGGCTTGATGTCGCGGTGAATGATGCCGGCCAGGTGCGCGGCGGCCAGCGCTTCGGCGACGGCCTCCAGGATGTCTATGGCCTCGTAGGGAGCGAGGCGGCCGTGCGTGCCAAGGTGTTGGCGCAGCGATCGACCGCGGACCAGCTCCATGACGAGGTAGTTGAGAATCCCCACCGGTGTTTGGGCCGCGCCCTGGTCCATGACCTGAACGACGCGCGGGGAGTTCAGCCGGGCGACCGCGCGGGCTTCCCGGTGGAACCGGGCTACGAAGTCCGGCTCGTGCATGAGGTTCGGATGCATCACCTTCAGGGCGACCATCCGGTCGAGTCGGTTGTCGTGGGCGATGTAGACGGTTGCCATACCGCCCACGGCCAGCCGCTCCTGCGCGGTGTACCGGCCGTCGAGCAGACGGCCGATGACGGGGTCCGCGACTGTGGCATCCACGTCCGCCAGTTTACGATTGGGGTGCCTGGGCGAAGTTCGCGCGCCTCGCGGTCACCTTCCCGATGTACTCCTGGGTGTCCGGAAAGAAGCCGTTCCGTTGCACCGAGTCAAGGCCCTGGTAATAGCCACCGACGGCCGTCGTCACGTCACCCGAGGTCGCGGTCAGCAGGAAGCGCAGGAACGCCACCCCACCGGCGATGTTGTCAGCCGGGTCCGACCGGTCGACGGGCCGGCCGAGGATGCCGGCCAGCCAGTGGGCCGTCCGCGGCATCAGCTGCATGACGCCGACCGCGCCGACGTGGCTGACCGCGGTCGGGTCGAAGTCGCTCTCGACGGAGGCGACCGCGAGCGCGAGCGCCGGGTCGACGCCCTGACGCGCGGCCTCTATCCGGATCACCAGCTGGGTCTCGAGCGGGCCGCCGATGGCGGGTGCGGCGACCCCCGTCGTGCCGCCGACGAGCCCGGTCTGCGCCCCGGCGGCCGCCGGGCTCGTCGGCGGCACGGGTGACGTCGGCTGTGCGGCGGACGTCGCGGACCCGGCCGCACCGGCCGACCCGGCCGCACCGGCCGCACCGGCCGACCCGGCCGGTGCAGTCACCCCGGCCGCCGGTGCCGACGCGGCCGACAGGTCGCCGGTGCTGGTGCTGGTGCTGACGTCGGCACTGGGCACGGCGGGCGCCGAAGCGTCGGCCGACAGCGCTGCCGCGGACGCGGACGTCACGCCGGGGGCGGGCGCGACCAGCAGGACCTGGCCGATGCGCAGACCTTCGTCGGCCGCGAGCCCGTTGCGGGCGGCGAGGTCGGCGACGCTCATGCCCGCCACGGCGGCCAGTGACGACAGCGACTCACCCGGCTCGACGACGTGCCCGCCGGGTGGCGCCGGCGGACACGGCTGCGCCGGTGAGCCGGCCGAGCACGCCGAGGCGTCTTCGGCCTGTCCCTGCGGGGGCACGCCGGAGTGGGAGCCAGGCAGGTACAGCAGCTCGCCGGCCCGCAGGTGGTCGTCCTGGAGGCCGTTCATCGTCATGATCCGTTCGACGGTCGTCCCGTGCTCCGCCGCGAGCGACCACAGCGAGTCACCGCGGCCCACCTCGTACGGCGCCCAGCCGCCGGCGGCGGCGCCGCCGACGGTCGCGACGACGAGCACACCGGCCACCAGCCCGGCTCCCCGCAGCGTGGCCCGGCCTGGTAGCGGGAACCTGATCGGGCGCAGCGCGCGCGTCAGAGCGGTCGGGCGTCGTGGTGGCATCCGTTTCCTCCGGCGTCGATCGGCAAGGACCGACAGTGACGGAGTGGTGATGCAACAACAAGATCATTAATGTGGGCGTGACGTCCGCGTGGTACTGCTGCCGTGTTGGATGACGCTTTCGCTTGGCATCGGTAGGTCGGCGAACACGGGCTACAATCCGTCAGGACCCGGGGAGCCCGCGCGAGGCGGGCTGAGAGGCCGACCACGAGACCGTCGGCGACCCGTCGACCCGATCGCGATCATGCGCGCGTGGGGAGGGGATTGCTGTGACAGCACCTGGACTGGCACCCGCGGGGCTCGGCGACGAGCCGCTTCGCGTCGGCGGGCAGGCGTTCACCAGCCGGCTCATGGTGGGCACGGGGAAGTTCGGCAGCCACGCGGTGATGCGGGACAGCCTCGTCGCCAGCGGTGCTGAGATCGTCACCGTCGCGTTGCGCCGGGTGGACCTCGCCCGGGTGGGCGAGGGTGACGTGCTCGACTTCGTCCCCTCAGGGGTGACGCTGCTGCCGAACACCTCCGGCGCCGTGACGGCCGAGGAGGCGCACCGGCTGGCCAGGCTCGGCCGGGCCGCCACCGGGAGCCAGCTCGTCAAGCTGGAGGTCACCCCCGACCCGCGCACGCTCGCGCCGGATCCGGTGGAGACGCTGCGCGCCGCCGAGCTGCTGGTGGCGGACGGGTTCACGGTGCTGCCCTACTGCCCGGCGGACCCGGTGCTCGCCCGCCGGCTGGAGGAGGCTGGCTGCGCGACCGTCATGCCGCTGGGGAGCTGGATCGGGTCGAACCGCGGCCTGCGCACCCGGGACGCCCTTGAAGTCATCATCGAGACGGCCGGGGTGCCGGTCGTCGTCGACGCCGGGCTGGGCGTCCCCTCCGACGCCGCCGAGGCGATGGAGATCGGCGCGTCCGCCGTCCTCGTCAACACCGCGATCGCGGTCGCGCGCGACCCGGTGGCGATGGCGCGAGCCTTCGCGCTGGCGACCGTCGCCGGCCGGCTGGGCTACCTCGCCGGCCGGGGCGTCGTCGGCACGCCGACCGTCGCGGAAGCCTCGTCCCCGCTCACCGGCTTCCTGAGCTCCCAGCCCGAAGGCTTCAGCGCCAGCTCCCGGCCCGAAGGCATCGCGCCGTGAGCGCTCCGCCTGGGGCGTTCGCGAAGGCCCTCGCGGGCCTCGACGTGGCGGGGCTCGCCGCCGCCGGGCTGCGCGCCGACGAGGCCGCCGTGACCGCCGTGCTCGCCACCGCCCGCGCCGGCCGCCGGCTCGGCCTCGCCGACCTCGCCGTCCTGCTCTCCCCGGCGGCCACCGGCCGGCTGGAGGAGCTGGCGGGCCTCGCCCGGGAGACCACCCTGCGCCGCTTCGGCCGCGCCGTGCGGCTGTTCGCGCCGCTGTACGTCTCGAACGCCTGCCTGTCGTCCTGCACGTACTGCGGCTTCGCCAAGGGCCTGCCGGTCGTCCGCCGCACGCTGTCCGTCGACGAGACTGAGGCCGAGGCCCGCCTGTTGGCGGAGCGAGGCTTCCGCCATGTGCTGCTGGTCTCCGGCGAGCACCGCGTCGAGGTCTCCGCCGACTATCTCGTCGCCGTCGTCGAGCGGCTCTCCCCGCTGTTCCCGGCGATCTCGATCGAGACCCAGACCTGGTCCGACGACACCTACGCCCGGCTCGTCGCCGCCGGGCTGGTCGGGGCGGTCCACTACCAGGAGACCTACGACCGGGACCGCTACAGCGAGGTGCACGTCGCCGGCTGGAAGCGGGACTTCGACCGCCGGCTGTCGTCGTTCGAGCGGGCCGGCGACGCCGGCGTGCGCCGCCTCGGCCTCGGTGTCCTGCTGGGCCTCGCCGTCGACTGGCGGGCCGACGTGCTCGCGCTCGCCGCGCACACGACGTTCCTGTCCCGGCGGTTCTGGCGTACCGAGGTCACCGCGGCGTTGCCGCGGATCCGGCCCAACGCGGCCGGCTTCCCGCCGGTCGTCGTCGTCGACGATGCCGAGTTCGTGCAGGCGCACGCCGCGCTGCGGCTCTACGAGCCCGACCTGGACCTCTCGTTGTCCACCCGCGAGCCGGTCGCGATGCGCGACGGGTTGGTCCGCATCGCGGTGACGACGATGAGCGCCGGCTCGTCCACCGAGCCGGGCGGCTACGGGACGCCGGGCAACGCCCAGGAGCAGTTCTCGATCAGCGACGAGCGCCCGCCGGCGGCCGTCGCGACCATGCTCGTCGAGGCCGGCTACGACCCGGTCTGGAAGGACGCCTTCCCCCTCGTCTCGCTGTGACATTGGTCCGCTCCGTCCGGGCGCCGCGCTCCGGCCCCTTCCTCGCTTCGCTTCGGAAGGGACCTCCGCGCGGCGTCCTCCTCCGCGGACGGTGCCCTCCGGCGACCTCCGCTGCGGCCCAACCCCCTTCGCTTCGCTCGGGGGCCGGGCCTCCGCGGAGGCGCGCCTGCGGGCCAGCGCGGGTGCGAAACGCTTGAACGTCACGAGCGGTCCAGGCCTTTGCAGGTGGACCACTTCGCTTCGCTTGTGGGCCGGGCCTCCGCGGAGGCGCGCCTGCGGGCCAGCGCGGGTGCGTTGCGCTTGAACCTTGCGGACTGAACAGGCCCCCGAGGTAACCCAGCAGCATGTACCCCAGCTCGTGACGCACAGCGACACGCAAGCGAGCTGGGCGCGGAGGCGGCCTCCGCAGTGGTTCCAGCACGAGCGAAGCGACGTGCTGGAACCACGGAGGAGGCCGCCGGAGCGCCCGTTCGCGGAGGAGGACGGCGCGTAGCGCCCGCGTCCGGAGCTTGCGGAGGACGCGGGCGATGCGCGCCGCCCGCACGGAGCGAACCAATGTCAAACCTTCAACACCGACCCAACAGCCATGCGAAGCGACCTGCTGGAGCCATGCAGGACGCCGCTGGAGCGCCCGTCCGCACGGAGCGAACCAATGTCAAACCTTCAACACCGACCCCACACACCAGACGTGCCGGAAGGGCGTATCGGACCGTAGCCAAGCGGTGGGGGAGGGTGTGATCTAGTGAATCCGGCCGGGGCGTCTGAGCGCGCCACGCAGGTAACCTGCGGCGCATGGAACACGTTGTGGTGGTGGGAGCCGGGCTGGCCGGCGGCCGGACCGTCGTCGAGCTGCGCGAGCAGGGGTACACCGGCCGGATCACGCTGATCGGCGCGGAGGAGCACCCGCCCTACGACCGGCCGCCGCTGTCGAAGGCCGTGCTGACCGGCCGTACCGACAGCACCCACCTGCCCTACGGGCTGCACGAGCTGGAGCACGTCGAACTGCTGCTCGGCCGGCAGGCCACCGGCCTGGAACCCGGCGTGGTGCACACGGACGCCGGCCCCGTCGCCTACGACGGCCTGGTGATCGCCAGCGGCTCGGCGCCGATCCGGCTGCCCGGCACTCCCAGTCAGCGGGTGCTGCGCACCATCGACGACTCGCTCGCCCTGCGCGCGGCGCTGCGCCCCGGGCTGCGGCTCGTCATCGTCGGCGCCGGCTGGATCGGCGCCGAGGTCGCGACCGTCGCCGCCAAGCTCGGTGCCGAGGTGACCGTCGTCGAGGGCGGCGGCTTCCCGCTCGCGCCGCTCGGCGCCGACGTCGGCGGGCAGGCCATTCACTGGTACGAGGAAGCTGGCGTCACGCTGCGTGTCGATGCCATGGTCGAGGAGATCGGTAAGGATGGCCTGCTGCTCGTGGGCGGCGAGTTCATCCCGGCCGACGAGATCGTCGTCGGGGTCGGCGCGCGCCCCGATGTCGCCTGGCTAGGCGGGGCGCTGGCCGTCGAGCGCGGCATCGTGGCCGACGAGCACCTGCTGACCACCTGGGCCCCCGGCGTGGCCGGTGGCGAGGGGGCGGCGCCGGTGGTCGCCGTCGGCGACTGCGCCGCCTGGTGGTCGCTGCGCTATGGCCGGCGGATGAACGTCGAGCACTGGGACAGCGCGCAGGGCGCGCCGGCCGTCGCGGCCAGCACCCTGCTCGGCCTCGCGGCCGGTCAGGCCGTCGCCGACCTGCCGGTCTACGACCCGGTGCCGTACTTCTGGTCGGAGCAGTTCGGCCGGATGGTGCAGTTCGCCGGCCTGCCGACGGACGACGCCCACCTGGTGTTCCGCGGTGACCCGGCCGCGCGCCGGGCGCCGGACGCGAAGAAGGCGCCGGGCTGGTCGGCCGGCTGGTTCGCCCCGGACGGCACGCTCACCGCGCTGGTGACGGTGGTGCGGCCGGTGGACATGGTCGCCGGTCGTCGCCTGCTGGCCGCCGGCGCTCGCATCGACCAGTCCCAGTTCGCCGACGCGGCCGTCCCGCTGAAGTCGTTCCTGACGGACTGACCTGGCCGTGCCGCCTGGCACGCGTACCAGGCGGCACGCGCGCCACCTGGGCCCAGGCACCGTCCGGGACGCCGGCCCGCGCCGCCGGACGGCGCCCGGCGTGCGTCGGGACGCTCATGCCCAGATCTCATGGGCCGTGGTGGCGGCGGCGCGGTGATGGCGTGTGAGCAGGGTGGGGGTCGCCGGTCGTGGCCGGTTTGCGGAGCCGATCGTCACGGTAAGTGGTGACGGCGGGTGGCTTGTCGCTGGTCGTGGGCTCGCCGCTGCCTGTGGTCAGTCGGCCCGACCGGGTCAGCTAGCTGGACGTTCGGAACAATCGGCCGTATAGCACCCCTTGACGGTCGGATGGGGACCTGTCACTAGAGTCTGGCGCTGTGCCGCGCATCCACCTGGTTTCCAACCTGCCTGGGGTGAGCGCCCTCGGTGACCACCTCCGGGCCGCCGGGCTTGGGCCCACCTCGGCTCGCTCCGCCGACGCCTTGCTGGTTCTCATCGACCGGCCACTGGACTCCGTCGAACAGGAGCTCCTCGACCGCGCGCGGCAATCGGTGCCGGTGCTGCTCGCGGGACCGACCATGCGCGCGTTGCCGCCCGACAGCCCATTGATTGAAGCGTCCGGCCTCATGCCCGGTCATACGACCCCCGCGCATGAGCTGCGGGTGATCGCTGGACCGCAGGGCGCGGAAGTAGCCGCCCGGATTGGCGACTTCCGGCCGCTGGACAGCTGGATCGTCCCCGACAAGATCGCTGACGATGTCGAGCGGCTGCTGCTCGTCCAGCACGGGATGACCGAGCATGCCGTCTGCACGTGGCGTCCGAGCACGGGCCTCGGCATGTTCACCCTCGGCTCGACCGCGAGCACCCTCGCCGACCCGCTTTACCACCGGCTGGTCGGGCGATGGCTGCGGCACACCCTCGGCGTCCGCGACGCGGCGCCCGTCGGGGTGGGCCTGATCGGCACCGCGTCGGCGGTGGCCGGCCACCAGGCGGCCGTCGAGGCCACCGAAGGCCTGAACCTGGTCGCGGCGAGCGGCGCCGGCACCGCGATCGGCGCCGTTCGCGGCAGCGAAGGCGAGGCTCGCTCCTACGACGAGGCCGACGGCCTGCTCGCCGACGCCGACGTGGGTCTCGTCATCATCGGCACCCCGAACAACACCCGCGCACAGTGGGCCTCCCGCGCACTCGAGGCGGGCAAGGACGTCGTGATCGCGACGCCGTTCGCGCTGTCCACCCAGGAAGCCGACGACCTGGCGCTGCTCGCCGCCGCGCGCTCGTCGCTGCTGGCGATGTACTCGCCGCTGCGGGCGGACCCGGCGTACCAGAGCCTGCGAGCGGCCGTGCGCCGCGGCGCCGCCGGTGACCTCCTGTCCGTCGAGGTCGTCGACGGCGGCTACCACCGGCCGGCCGGCGGATGGCGCGACGACGAGCGCACCAGCGGCGGCCTCATCCACGCCCGCGCCGCCGACCACCTCGACTGGATCCTCGACCTCGTCGACGAGCCGGTCGAGTGGGTGTCCGCCATCGCCCACAAGCGGGTGTGGCACCACGTGACCAACGCCGACCAGGTCCGCGTCCTGCTGCGCTTCGCCAGCGGCACCGAGGCCCAGGTAACCGTCTCCGACCTGCTCGCGGTGCCTACCTCGCGGCTGCACGTGCTCGGCACCGCCGGATCGGTGTTCGGTGACGATCCCGCGCTCGCCGGGCTCGCCGCGGGTGCCGGGGCCCGAGCGGCGGCCGAGCCGGAGCGCACCGGCGGGCGGCACGCCGGCAGGCCCGATGTGGGGGAGCCGGTCGCCGCACTGTCGGCCGGGCCGCTCACGGTGGTCGCCCACGACGGCTCCAACACCCGGCTGCCACTCGCCGTCGGCGCCCCCTACCGGTTCCACCGCGACCTCGCCGACGCGTTGCTGTCCGGCTGGCCGCTCGCCTCGTACCGGGTGGAGGCCGCTCGCCGGCTCGTCGCAGTCGCCGAGGCGGCCACGCGATCGGCCGGTGGCGGCGGTGTCCAGATCGGCCCCGCCTAGCCCGTCCCGCGTGGTGGTCACGACGCGCGAAGTCGCTCTTGAGGACGCCTCCCGGTCGTGTTTACTTTTGACCATGAACAACTGGTTGCCGTTGCCCGATGTCGCCGAGGCGCTGGGGGTGCCGGTCACGCGGGTGCGCCAGCTCGTGCGGGAGGGCAGCCTGCTCGCCCGCCGTCAGCAGGACGGCATACTGCGGGTCCCAGCCGGCTTCGTCCAGGACGGCCAGGTCACGAAGGGCCTGCCCGGCACGCTGACGCTGCTCGCCGACGCCGGCTACTCGCCCGACGAGGCGATGGACTGGCTGCTCCGCGAGGACCCAAGCCTTCCCGGCACCCCCCTGGAGGCGCTGCGTGCCAACCGCGGCAAGGAGGTCAAGCGGCGCGCCCAGGCGCTCGCCTTCTGATCACCCGGCATCGGCACCCGAGGGCGGGCGGTGCCCGTCGTCCGGACCAGCCGGTCGTTTCCCGAGCGCGTAGGGTCCTGGGTGTGGTTGATCCGTCTGTGGCCGCCGTGGCCGTCGTCGTGAACGGCCAGGAGCGGCAGGTGCGTCCAGGGCAGCCGCTCGCGGAGCTGATCGTCGAGCTTGGCCTGCGGGTCGGGTCGGTCGTGGTCGAGTACAACGGCGAGGCGCTCACCGCCGGCGAAGGCCGTCAGGTGCGGCTGCAGGCTGGTGACCGGCTCGAGCTCGTCCGGGCGGTCGCGGGTGGCTGACAACCTGGGCACGTCACCGGAAAGGTCACCGGACGCGTCGGTGGGCGAGCCGCCCGCGACGGCGCACTCGGCGATCGATCTGATCGCGGAGCAGGCCGTCGCGGACCTCGCGATGGGCGCCTCACCGTCGGCGCCGGACCAGGGCGTCTCGACGGAGCGCGCGGTCCGGCTGGCGCGCCTCGCGGACGCTCGGCTTTACCTGTGCACGCCCCGCCAGCCGGACTTCGACGCCTTCCTCGACGGGGTGCTCGCCCCGTCGACGTCCCCGGCGCCGTCAGCGGCCCTCGGCGCGCCGGGAGTCGACCTGATCCAGCTGCGGGAGAAGGGCCTGGAGTGGCGGGACGAGGCCGCCGCGCTCGAGCGCGTACGCGCCGCCGCCCGCCGCCACGGTGCCCTGGTCAGCGGCAACGACCGGGCCGACCTGGCGTCCGTGCTGAGCCTCGACATCCTGCACGTGGGCCAGGACGACATCCCGCCGGCCACCGCGCGCCGCCTCCTGGGCCCCGACATGATCATCGGTCTGTCGACGCACGACGAACGGCAGCTCGAGGCGGCGCTGGCCGACCCCGACGTGGACTACTTCTGCGTCGGCCCGGTCTGGCCGACGCCGACGAAGGAAGGCCGCCCCGGGGTGGGCACGCGGCTCCTGGAAGCGGCTGCCGCCGCCGCGCCGCCGTTCCTGCCAGGTTCGAAGCCGTGGTTCGCGATCGGCGGGATCGACGAGGAGCGTCTCGACACCGTGCTGGCGGCCGGCGCTCGCCGGGCCGTCGTGGTCCGCGCCATCACCGGTGCCCCCGACCCGGCCGCGGCCTCCGCCCGGCTCGCTACCCGCCTGCGGGTGGCCGCCGGCTAGCCCGCCGCTGGCTGCCCGACCCCTCCCTCCTGATGCGACATCTCGGCTATCTCGCGGTGCTGGCGGCCTGCCTGCTGGGCACCGCGCCGTTGGAGGTGTTCCTGCGCACCCGGGTCTACGCCCGGTGGCGGCGGCTGGTGCGCACCCTCGTCCCGGTGCTCGTCGTCTTCGTCGGCTGGGACCTGTACGCGATCGCGCGCGGGCAGTGGTCGTTCGACGCGTGCCGCGTCACCGGGGTACGGCTGCCGGGGGGGATCCCGGTGGAGGAGGTGCTGTTCTTCGTCGTCGTGCCGATCTGCGCGATCCTGACCCTGGAGGCCGTCCGCGCCCGTCGCCGAGACTGGCCGGGCTGGTCGGTCGGCGACGAGCCCGCCGTGCCCGACCGGCCCGACCGCGCCGAGACCCGACCGGAGTCAGTCCCGCGCCGCACGTCCCGCGGGAAGGCCGGCAGGCAGCCTGACGACCGTGGTGACGCCTCGCGGCGCCGCGAGGTAGGGGACGGATGAGCTACACGGCGTTGGCGGTCGCCGGGGTGCTGGCCGCCGTCGTCGCCGACCTGTTCGCGTTCCGGGTGCGGCTGGTGCGGCGGCGGGCCTTCTGGACCGCTTACGCGATCATCATCGTCTGCCAGCTGGTGACGAACGGCGTGCTCACCGGGTTCCGCATCGTGCGTTACGACCCAGACGCGATTCTCGGGCCGCGGATCGCGTACGCGCCGGTCGAGGACCTGCTGTTCGGCTTCGCCCTGGTCCTGTGGACCCTCGACTGGTGGGTCTGGTTCGGCCGCCGCGGCCGCCGGCGGCCGACTGCTACCGGCCGCCGCCGGCGGCCCACTGCCACCGGCCGTTCCCAGGTGGACGGTTCCTAGGTGGTGGGCCGGTTGCCCAGCATGTCGGCGTTTGCGGCGGCCTTGGCGACCAGGTCGGGGATGACCTCGGTCAGCTCGCCCGGCTCCCACCGGCCCTCCCGGTTCACCGACGGGCCGTTCACCCACCCTTCGGCGACGCTGATGAATCCGCCGTTGACCGAGAACACCCGACCACTGACACCGCTCGACTGCGGTGAGCCGAGCCAGACCACCAGCGGCGAGATGTTCTCCGGCCCGAGCGGGTTCCACGCGGCCTCGTCCGGCGCGGGCGTGATGCCGAGGTCCTCGGTCATCCGGGTCAGCGCGGTCGGGGCGACCGCGTTGACCGTGACGCCGTACCGGCCGAGCTCCATCGCGGTGATGACGGTGAACGCGGCGATGCCGGCCTTCGCGGCGCCGTAGTTCGACTGGCCGACGTTGCCGAAGATGCCGGACGGCGACGAGGTGTTGATGATGCGGGCGTCCTTGGTCTCGCCAGCCTTGGCCCGGTCCCGCCAGTAGGCGGCCGCGTGGTGAGCCGGGCCGAACGTGCCCTTGAGATGCACCTTGATGACGGCGTCCCACTCGGCCTCGGTCATGTTCACCAGCATCCGGTCGCGCAGGATGCCGGCGTTGTTCACGACGACGTCCAGCCCGCCGAAGGTGTCGACGGCCTGGTCGACGAGGCTTTTCGCGCCGTCCCAGGTGGAGATGTCCTCGGTGTTCACGACGGCCTCGCCGCCGGCGGCGACGATCTCGGCGGCGACGGACTGCGCCGGGCCGGCCGACGAGCCGGTGCCGTCCCGGGCTCCGCCGAGGTCGTTGACGACGACCTTCGCGCCCTCGGCGGCGAACGCGAGCGCATGCTCCCGGCCGATGCCGCCGCCCGCGCCGGTGATGACGACGACGCGTCCCTCACAGATCCCGCTCATGCCCGGGTTCCTCCTGTCGCGTGTCGAGGCTGTGCGTGGGTGTTGAAGGTTTGACCAATGTTGAAGGTTTGACATGGTTCGCTGCGTGCGGGCGGCGCGCATCGGCCGCGTCCTCCGCAAGCTCCGGACGCGACCGCTACGCGCCGTCCTCCTGCGCGAACGGGCGCTCCGGCGGCCTCCTCCGTGGTTCGGCACTTCGCTTCGCTTGTGTCGAACCACTGCGGAGGCCGCCTCCGCGCCCAGCTCGGTTGCGTGCCGCTGCACGTCATGAGTTGAGCTACCGCCTGACTGTCGGGGTGGAAACGGAGGTCATCGTGTCGCGCCCGCGTGTCCCTGGCCACCGAACGACAGTGACGACAGTGCCGTTTGTCGTTCGAGGCCGTCCGATGTGCGCCATGGCGCCGTGGCGCCAGGGTGGGCAGGATGGACGGCGGCGCGTCCCGTGGAACCCGATCCGGCGGCGCTCTTGGCTCGCCCCAGAGCGCGGGGTCCTCGCTGACTCCTGCCGATACGGGAGCCTGCGGGGGGAACAGTGCCGCACCGATGCTGGACCGAGAGCAGATACGGACGGGTGCTGTGCAGGAGAGTGACTTCACCGAGGTGCTGACGTCGGTGCGACGGTTCGTCCGCGAACGGGTCGTGCCGTTGGAGCAGGAGATCGAGGAGACCGACGCGATGCCGGCGGCCCTGCGGGCCGAAGCGGCGGAGATGGGTCTGTTCGGGTTCGCGATCCCGGAGCTGTACGGCGGGCTGGGCCTGTCGATGAGCGAGGAGGCCCGGCTCGTCTACGAGCTTGGCTACACCACGCCGTCGTTCCGGTCGATGTTCGGGACGAACAACGGGATCGCCGGTCACGTGCTGCTCGAGGGCGCGACCGAGGAGCAGAAGAAGGCCTGGCTGCCGAAGGTCGCCTCGGGGGAGTGGACCGCCTCGTTCGCGCTGACGGAGCAGGGCGCCGGCTCCGACCCCGCAGGCCTGGCCACCACCGCGGTGCGCGACGGCGACGAGTGGGTGATCAACGGCTCCAAGCGGTTCATCACCAACGCGCCGCTCGCCGACGTCTTCATGGTCTTCGCGCGCACCGACCCGGACGCCTCGGCCAGCCGGGGCATCACCACGTTCATGGTCGAGAAGGGCACCCCCGGTCTGACGGTTGGCCCGCGCGACCACAAGATGGGCCAGGCCGGTGCCTGGACCGCCGACGTCTACTTCGACAACGTGCGGGTGCCGTCGTCGGTGCTCATCGGCGGGGAGGACGGCGTCGGGCGTGGCTACGCGACCGCGATGCGCTGCCTCGCGCATGGCCGGATCCACATTGCGGCGCTTTGCGTCGGCATGTGCCAGCGGCTGGTCGACGAGTCCGTCGCCTACGCGGCCACCCGCGAGCAGGGCGGCGCGGTGATCGGCACCTACCAGCTGATCCAGGGTCTGATCGCGGACTCGGCGACGGATCTCTACGCCGCGCGGGCGCTGGTCTCCGACGTCGCCGCGAAGTTCGACGACGGCAGCGACAAGCGGGTCGGCCCGTCATGCGCGAAGTACTTCGCCTCCGAGGCGGTCGGGCGGATCGCCGACCGGGCGGTGCAGATCCACGGCGGTTCCGGCTACATCCGTGGCGTCCCGGTCGAGCGCTTCTACCGCGACGCCCGCCTTTTCCGGATCTACGAGGGCACCAGCCAGATCCAGCAGATCGTCATCGCCCGCGGCCTGCTCGCCCAGGCGGCCTCCTGACCGCTGCCCGCGCGGACAGGCCGAGCAGGGTCTCGGGGGCCGGCCGACCGGCCGGTGCCGGCCGGCCGGCCTCCGAGACCCACGAGCGGCCGGGCCGGCCTAGCTCGGGATGCACCTAGATCGTCCCCCGCCCGGCGGGCCCGCCACGGTGATGCCGGCGATCGGCGGCGGGGCGCCTGGTGCCCTTCCGGCGGGCAGATGTCACGGAAACGAGCAAACCGTCCACGGACGACTGGGCCCCACCCTAGGCTTGACGGAGATGGAGCAACGTACGGCGGGGGAGCGGCAACGCGGCGGGGGCCTCAACCGTCGCGGCAATGCCGCGAGCAGTGCCGCGAGCGATTCCGACGCCGGCCCGGACACGAAACCGGTCCGGCGTTTTGGCACCTCGCCTCCTTCAGCGTTCGAGCAGCCGGCTGGGCGGCACCGCTCCCCGTGGGGGCGGCAGGGACGAATCCTGCCGATCCGATGGGGGCGGATCGCGGCCGGCTGCCTGGTCGCCCTTGCGGTGGTCGGAGCCCTGACCGGCTACGCCCTGCTGCGCGGCACCGGACCGGAGACGGCCGAGACCGCGGGCGGTGGTTCGGCGCCAGCCGGCCAGCCGTCGAGCGACACCAGCCGGGTCACGGTCGCCGGACCTTCGCAGTCGACCGGCGACCCAGCGGGCCTGGCCAGCGCCAGCCCGGCTCCGGGCACCGGTCCTGGGCTGCTGCCGTCCGAGACCCCGGTCCCGCCGCCACCGACGGCCTCCGGCCCGGCGGCGACGCTCGTGGCCACCCCCGCCGGGCCGCGGGCGACCGGCCCGGCGCTCAGCCTCGGGCGTACGTCCGTCGACCTCGGGCAGGTCGACTCGACCGACACCATCGACCTCACCAACACGGGGAGCACGGCCTTCACCGTCCGGATCGGCGACGTGCCGTCCTATCTGACCGCGGCGCCGCGGGTGGCTCGCCTCGACCCGGGTTATCGCACCCAGCTGGTCATCACTCTGGACCGGTCGGCAGCGCCGGTCGGCCAGCTCGACATCCCGGTAAGCGTCACCCCGTCCGCGGGCACCGGCGGTGGGACGGTCCACGTGACCGCCATCGTCACCGCAGGGCCGAAGATCCTGTCCGTGAACGCGCCCTCGTCCCTGCGCGCCCAGGCCTGTGCCACCGAACAGTCCCCCGCGACCGGCCCCCTGACCGTCGAGGTCCAGGACCCGGTGGGCATGTCCGGCGGGAGCGTCACCGTGACCGCCCCGAACGGCACGGCCACGACGGTGGCCCTCCAGCTCGGCTCGTCCGCCGACGACAGGTCCACCTGGACCGCACAGCTGGGCCCGTCGACCGATCCCGGCACCCTCGCGCTCACCATCACGGTCAAGGACCTCAACAACCGGGTTGCCAGCCAGCGGACATCCGTGACCGTCGCCGCGTGCTCCTGACCGCCGCGGCGCCGACCGCTTCGCGACCGACCGCCCTGCGTGTTTCGAGCGTGCGTCCATGACGTTCAAGAAGCAGATTCGTTACCGGTATCGGCCGGCCGCCTCGGCAAATCATCATCGACGCTGGCTTAGCTGACCGAACGACCGTCCCCCGCCAGCCGAAGCGGAGGCAGCGCCGTTTCGGATTCCGCTCCCGAACTACGCGGTCGCCTTGGGCGCATCCTCTCGGCGGGTGCGCCAAACCAATAATCTGGTAGCAATCCTGAATCGACGCCGGACCAGGCGCGGCCAAGGTCGCGTCCGCCACCGAAGGCGCCCAAGGCGCCGGACGGGGACGTTGTGAACGCAATCTACTCGTGTCGCCGGTGGCGGGAAAACGGCGCCCGCGGTGATGACGGGGCGGCCAGAGGAAAGATGCCGTGCCACACTGCCAGGGGCCGGGGCGAAAGGGCGCCATACACGATGTCCCTGAGAGGCCGCGCCAGAAGCTCTTCGCGGGTGGGAGGAATCCACGCCACCGCGGCCAGTGGCGTCCCGGACGAGCAGCGCGGGACACGGAAGTCGACGCAATAGGCCGACGAGTAGGATTAGTTTACGTGCCGCCCGGCTCGGGGGGTACCGGGCGGCACTTTTCGATAGTGACAGGTGCCAGCGCGATACACAAGCCATCAATCCAACAAAAACCGCGTGGCTCCTGGACACCGGCGAAGGGCCGCGTCCTATCCACGCCAGCCGCGGGGATCCGTGGAAGTCCTCCTGGAGTGGTCAGGCAGGGCGGCGGTAGACCCGGGCCGCAGAGAGCGTGCCGGTGGCGGCATCCGCGCCCGCGGCGACAGCCGGCAGGCCGTGACGCAGATGTTCCTCGACTCGCAGGTATTTCAGACCGGCGCGCAGGTCAGCGTCGTTCCGTAGCCTGACGACCAGCGGGAAGGCTGCCAGCGCCGCGGTATCGAACAGCCCGGTCGTGTAGACGAGCTGCACACCGAGCCGGTCGGCCACGGCAAGCTGCAGGTCAAGCAGGTAGCCGGCGGAGGCACGGCCGATCGGATTGTCGAGAAACAGCACGCCGGCGTGCGGGGTGCGCAGCTGGCCCCGGTCGTTCGCGCGGAGCGCGGCCATCGTGCAGTAGAGAATGATCGCCGCAGTGAGCTGCTGGCCGCCGGAGAACACGTCGCCGAGCTCGGACACCCGCACCCGCTCCGTGCGCAGCACCGCGTCCGGCTTGAGCACCTCCACCCGCACCCCGCGAGGCAGGGCGGCCCGCACCCCCCTCAGCAGCAGGGCCATCCCATCCAGCCGCACCGCCGGACCCTGCCCACCGCCCGCAGCGGCGGTGGGGGCCGGTGCCGCGCGTCCACCGGGCTGACGCGCGGCTCCGACGTCCCGCCGCGCCGGCTTCCGGGCCTCGACGGGCCCGCCGGCAGCCCTCGGCGTGCGGACCTGGCTGGGCGCGGTGGCCGCGGTCGCCGCCGCGTCGATGACCTCGCCGAGCGCCTCGGCGAGGTCGGTGGCGTCCGGGTCGGCGAACGAGATCCGCAGGAACTCCTGGCCGGACCAGTCGCCGAGCTGGTCGGGCAGTCGGGACAGGCGCTGCGCGGCACGCAACGTGCCGAGCGCGGTGCGGACCATCCCCTCGAGGCGGGCCACGATCGCGGCCCGGTTGCGGCCGATGTGCGCGAGGTCGTCGTCGAGGCTGCGCAGCCGGGGGGCGAGCGCGTCCGCCCAGGCGGCGGCATTTGCCGCGACCGCCTCCCGCCCGGCGCGGACCATCTGGCGCCGGGCCGGCGCCCGGACACTCTCGAACCGGTCCTGTCCGGCCCATTCGGCCACCGAGTCCGCCGCCTCGCGGACGGTCGCGGCTGCCGTCGCGAGCCGGGCGGCGGCAGCCCGCCAGCCGTCCCGGGCGGCCCGCGCCGCCGCGCGAGCCTGCTCGGGCCCGCCCGCGAACGCGGCGGCTCCGGCGAACGCGTCGGCGTCGGCGTCGGCGTCGGCGACACCAATGACGTGGGTGACGCCGGTGACGTCGGCGTCGTGGCCCACCGCCGGGCCGGCAGCGCCGGGCACGGCACCGTCGCGCCGCGCGTTGGCTGTGTCGGCGAGGGCGTCCACGAGCGTCTCGGTGACCGTGCGGAACGCGGCGAGCGTGGCGTCATGCTGGCTCGTGAGCACCCCGAGCCGCTCGCGCGCCGCCCTGGCCTGCCCCAGCTCGGCCTCGGCGGCGCGGACGGCCGCGTACGCCCGTTCCAGCAGCTCCTCGGCGTGCCGGGCGTCGGTGGGCACCTGGTCGCCGGTCAGCGGGCCCGCGCCGCGGCGGGACGCCTCCCCGGCGCTGGAGCGGACCTCCTCCCGGAGGCCGCCGACCCGTTCCCGCATGTCGTCCAGCTCGGCGGCCAGCTCGGCGCCGCGCCGTCCGGCGGCCGCCGCGGCGGCCGCTCGCGACGCGGCGTCGCCCCCGTCCGGCCCGTCGAGCAGCTCACGAGCGGCCCGCCGGACCTCGGGCGCGAGAGCGTCCAGGGCGGCGCGGGAGGCCGCTTCCTCTCTGCGGGCCAGCTCGAGCGCCGCCGTCAGGTCCGCGCCGACGGCGACCTGCTGACAGGTACGCGTCGCCGCCTCATACCGCGCCCGCAGCACTGCCACCGCGACCCGCGGTGCCCCGCCGCTCCCGCCTCCGTGCGCGGGCGCCTCGCCACCGGGATCGTGGCTGCCGTCGGTGGTCGGGGAGCCCTCGGCCCCGGCGCCGCCGCCGGTCCCCACAATGTCGTTGGTAGAGGTGTCGTCGGTCGAGGTGCCGTCGATCGCCGGGCCGGCGCCGACGACCTCGACAGCCTCGGCCCGGGCCGCGTCGGCGGTGCGGCGGGCGCCGTCCGCCTCCCGGCGCGCCTCGGCCGCGGCGCGCCGGGCGATGGCCGCCGCCGCGCGGTGCGCCTCGGCCGAGGCGGCCAGGCGGGCTGCCGTGGCGGCCAGCTCGTCCGCGCGGGCCAGGTCCTCGGCCGGGCTGCCGATCTCGCGGACCAGCCGCTCGAGCTCGCCGGCCCGCGCCGTGGCGCGTTGCTCAGCGGCACGCAGCGGCTCGACGGCGGCGAGTGCGCCGTCCGCGGCGGCGCCCGCCGCCTCGGCCCCGGCGGTCGCCCCGGCGAGCGTGCTCTCGGCCTCGGCGACTCTGGCGCGGGCAGCGCCCAGGCGGGCGGCGAGCGTGCCGACCAGATCGGGCGGGCAGCTGCGCCGCCAGCCCGTCAACGCGGCCGTCAGCGCACGGTCAGCCTCGATCCGGGCGGACAGCCGCGTCATGAGTGCGGACCGGTCGTCCTGGCGGGCCTGGATCGCCGTCCGTTCGGCGGCCGCTGCCGCTGCGTCGTACAGCGCCGGGTTCGGCGGCACGACGAACATCAGCTCATTCGTCACCGGCCCGTCGCCGAGCTGGCCGCCCGCCGCGTCCTCGCCGGCCCTAGCCGCGTCGGCGGTGCTGGTGCTGTCGCCGCTGCTGGCTCTGTCGCCGCTGCCGGCACGGGCCTCGTCGGTCCGTGCCGACTGGTGACCGTCGGGCGGCAGGAGACCGCTGACCAACGGGCGTGGCGGCCAGAATGCCTCGGGCGCGGCGACGGCGACCGCCGCGTTGGGAAGCAGGCGGGCCGCCAGCAGCACCTCCCGGGCACGCATGAGCGCCTGGCGAGCCGCGGCCGGGTCCCGGGCGGTGAGGACGACGCCGTCGACGACATCGGGATGCCGATACCAGACGGCCTCCCGGTCGCCGGCCGGCACCGCCCGCGCCAGGTACGACCAGCCGGGCTCGGCCATGATCCCGGCGTCGGCCAGCGCCGCGCACACCGCGACCACCTCGGGCCGGGCCGGGCGCAGGTCGTCGTCGCCGAGCGCGGCGAGCACCCGCCGGTCGGCGTCGTACTCGACCGTCAGCTCCAGCCGCCGTCGCTCGCCCGCCGCCACCGCGGCCCGCAGCGCCGCGAACGCCTCCTCCGCTGTCCCGTCCAGCTCCGCCGCGGCCCCGACCGGCAGCGCCGAGCCGTCCGCCACGCCTTGGCTGGCCAGCGTGGCCTGGCTGCCGGGCATGGTCAGGCTGCCTGGCAGGGCCTTGTCGTCCGGTAGCCCGGGGCCGCCTGTCCGGGCCGGGCTGGCGTCGCCCGCTGGTCCGTCGCCCTCGCCGGCGCCGGCGACGCCGGTGGCTTCTGCCGGGTCGGCGAGGCCGAGCAGCGCGGCGATCCTGCCGTCCTCGAGGATGGCGGCGGCAGCCTCGTCGGCCGCCGTGAGCTGGGCGGCGAGCGCGGCGGCGCTGGCCTGGGCTGCGTCGGCGGCCCGCTCGGCCTGTCGGGCCGCCTCCGCCGCGGCGGTGCGTCGCGCGTCCAGCCGGCCGACCTCCAGCAGCGCGTCCCGGACGGCCGCGGCCGCGGCACGCGCCTCGTCCGCCGCCCTGGCGGCGCCCTCGGTCAGCGATCCGCGGTCGATGGCGGTGCCCAGGGGCACCGCCATCGACCGCGGATCCGGGCCGGAGGCGGGGTGGTGCGGGGCAGGGGGCAGCAGGCCGGCGGTGAGGGCGGCGGTGAGGGTTGCCGTCGCGGCCTCGGCCCGGCCGCGGGCGGCGCGCTCGTCCGCGCCGGCGGCGGCGGCCTCGCCGAGGACACGACGTTCGGCCGCGGAGGCCACCTCGGCCTCCTGATCCCGCTCGACCGCACGCCCGTCCGCCGCCTCGGCTGCGGCGCGAGCCCTGGCCTCGGCAGTGCGCAGCCCGGCGACCAGCGCCCGGGCGGCGGCATCCCGGTCGGCGAGCACGGGCGCGGCGTCGTCGCGCGCCTGCGCCACCAGCCGGGTCAGCCGGGCCGCCTCGGCGCTCGCCGCCGCGAGCCGCAGTGCGTCTGCGCTCGCCCGCCAGCCCTCGACCACCGTCGTGGCCGCCTTCGCCGCCGTGACCAGCTCGTCGCGAGCCGCCTGGGCATCGGCGAGGCGGAGCTCGGCGAGCCGGCGGCGCAGGGCGGCCACCAGGTCGCCCGCGCGCGCCCGGCTCGCCTCGGCGGCGACCTGGGCATCGCCGGCCGCCGCGAGCTGGGCGGCGAACCCGGCCTGGTCGCTCTCCCCGTCCCTGACTCGTCCGGCCACCGCGGCCGCGAGCCCGATCGTTTCGGCGCGCGCGGCATCGAGCCCGGCCTGGGCCGTGTTCCGGGAGCGTACGGCGTCGACGAGGCCGGACAGCCGCTCCAGCGCACCGGCGACGAAGTCACGCTCGGCGGTGAGCGCCGCCCGCTCGGCGAGCTTGGCCGCATAGCCGTCGACGACCTCGGCCACGCCGGCTGGGTCCTCCGGTGGCGTCACCGCGCGCAGCAGGAAGTCGACGAACCCCTCGTCGGTGGTGAACGCGAACGCCTCCGCGGCCTCGCCCTCGCCGGCGTTCATGGCGCGCTGGTAGCGGAACAGCTCCGGGTCGAGGCCGAGTGTGTCCAGGTGCTCCAGCCAGGCGCCCTGGTGGGTTTCCCAGGTCAGCTCGAGCGCCGGGTCGGCGGCGTGCGCGCGGGTCATCGCGTCCCGGAACCCGCCGAGTGTCACCAGCCGGCCGTCGCGGCGCAGCGGCAGCGTCGGAAGCTCGACGCCGGCGGACGGGCGGAACGAGTACCACGCCTCGGCGAGCCGGCCGCCGTCCGCGGGGCCGCGCCCGCGCCACTCGCTCACCTTGCCGGTGACGACCCGCTCGCCGGTGACGGCATGCTGCCACTCGCAGATCACCTGGCCGCAGTCGCGCGGCAGCACGAAGTTGTCCAACACCCGGCCGTTCGACGTGCCGACGACCTGCCGCCGTCCTGGCAGCACGACCGAGAAGATCAGTTTCATCAGCACGCTCTTGCCGCCGCCGTTCTCCAGGAACAGCACGGTGGCCGGCGACGGCCGTCTCGGCACCGGCAGCGGCGCGCCGAGCCACCAGCCGGCCGGAGCACCGCCCGCAGAGGCACCGCTGCCTGACAAGCCGAGCAGTGTGGCCGGCGGCTGCGCCGGATGGACCGGCGGCGACCCGGCGGTCCCGCCCGCACTGCCCGTGCCTCCCATGCCCGCCGCACTGCCCGTGCCGGCCGGACCGGTGGGTCTGGCGAGGCCGGCGGGGTCGACCGGGTCGCCGGAGCGGCTGGCCGGTGTAGGCACGGCCGGCTGGGTGGGGGTGACGCCGGCGGGGAGGTCGAACATCGAGTCCTGGCGCGGGCCGGTGACCAGGCCGCCGACGCCGGAGAAGTCGAGGAGCACGTCGCCGAAGCGAGCGCCCCGCGGCCCGATCGAGTGCAGCCGCACTCGCGCCAGCTCATACATCGTCGTGCTCCTGAGCCTCCGGTGCCTCAGTCACGCGGGCGCTTCCGGGAGCGCCCGCGTCGAGGAGGTCGGGTTCGGACGGAACGACGCGCAGGCCGCCGTCGGGGTCGGCGACGGTGACGACGCCGAGGGCGAGCAGCTCCTCCATAGCGGCATCCGCGGCCAGCTCCCGGACCTGCACCTGGTAGCGGGGCGTGGTGCGGAACGTGCCGCCCCCCTCGTCGCCGACTTGCGCCAGACAGCCCGACTCGACGAGGAACCCCATCGCCCTGGCGATGATCCCGGTCGTCGAACCGGCGAGCCGGCGCGAGTCCCGCGTCGTGCCGGTCGCCGGCCGGCGGGCGTAGAGCCGCCAGGCCGCCTCGAGCCGGGGCTCGTCCACCGCCGAGCCGCCGGCGTGCCAGGCAGCATGATCGGCGAGCGCGCCGGCGACGGTCGGGTCGGCGCTGCTGACGCGGGCGTCGAGGAGTCGGGCGGCCTCGCGGACGAACGCGTCGACGCCGTCGACGCTGACCCGGCCGACGTACGACTCGTCGGTGAGGTCGGCCGGGCGGGGAAAGGCGAGGGCGGCGATCGCGAGCTGCGCGAGCGCGTGCAGCATCCGGTCGGCGGCCCGGTGCTCGCCGCCGCCGCGCCGGGCATAGTCACTGATCCGCACGGTGAAGGCCGACTCGCCGGTGCCGCCGGCGACCAGGCCCGCCCGGTCGGAGACGTCCAGCACGACGATGCCCAGCCCGTCCGCGACGGCGTGCGTCAGCTCCGCGAAGCCGGATTCGTGCAGGTAGCGGCGGACCAGGTCCCGGTAGTGCGCGTCCCGTGCGGGCACCAGCCTGGGCCGCAGCCCGAACGCGACCAGCTCGGCCGCGTCGCGGACCGTGCCCTCGACGGACCTGCCGCCACTCGGCCGGGCGGGTGTATCCGCGCCGTCGCCAGCCCCGGCCGCCTCGCCGTCGTCGTCCGCATTCCGGCTGGTCGTCGCGGGCGGCGTGAGGTCAAGGAAGTCGGTGTCGTCGGTGTCGTCGGTGCCGATGGTGGACGTGTCAACGTCGGTCGACGGGTTCATCGCGCGCCCACCAGGTCGGTCGGGGTGGTGCCGCCCGCCGCGCGGTGGCCGTGGCCGGGCACGGCCCGCGCAGCGGCGGCCGTGGCGATGCCATCGTCGCTGGCCGGTCCGCTGGTCGCTTCGCCGCCGGCGGAGGCGGGCTCGTCGTCACGGGCGGGGCTGGGCCGGCCGGTGACGACGACGTGACCGACCAGCAGATCGGCGCCGGCGAACTCGGGATCATCCAGCGCGGTGCCGTCGTCGACGGCGAGCAGGACCTGCTCGCCGGACCTGGGCCCGGCGGCGTCGCCGGACTCGGTGGCGTCGCCTGTGCTGGTGCCTGCCGCGACCAGGGCGGCCAGCCTGGGGCTAACGGCGTGCAGCGCGAGCAGGACGAGCAGCTCGGCCGCCTCGAGGGCGACGGCCTCGTCCGCCGCCCGCCTCCGGGCGGCGGTGAGCAGCCCGGACAGCCGCCTCGGCGCGTCCGGGTCGATCTCGTCGAGCAGGCCCAGCGCAAGCGTCCACGCGTCGTCGCCGAACCGCGGCGGCTCCTCCCAGGCGACCAGTTCGGCCTCCGGGACCGGAGCTCCCAGGCTGTCGCGCTCGGCCGGCGGCCGTAGCAGCGCGTCGACCAGGTCGGCCAGCCGTGGCGCGCGCGGTGGACGGACACCGACGGCGCCGGGGAAGAACGCCGCCGTCACCCGCCCGGCCTCGCCGACCGGCCGGGCGAGCGTGGGCGCCAGCAGCTGGGTGTACAGGTCGACGCCGGTGCCGCCGCCGGCGGCCGGGGCGGCGAACTGCTGGCGGTCCTGCTCGGCGCGGAACACGGCGAACGCCTCCTGCAGGCGGGCCTGCAGCTGGGTGTGCCGGCGCACGCAGTCCGCGACGATCGTGACCAGGTCGGCCGCGGCCCGTTTGTGCGCCGGGTCCTCGGCCGAGTCGCGGTAGCGGCGGATGTGGGTGAGGATCGCGTTCTCGTGGCGGTATCGGGCCTCGACATGGCTGAGCGCCTCGTCGACCAGGGCCGGCAGCGTGTGCAGCCAGTCGACGGACAGCACGTCGCGCCGGGTGCCCTCGAGGCTGCGGCGCAGCTGCTCGGCGTACTGCACGGTGCGGTAGCGGGCTGCCTCGGCGGCGGTGCGTGCGTCGGAGAGCCGGCCGCGGCGGATCAGGTTGTCCAGCGTCACCTCGGCGGCGACCTGGGCGGAGGTGACGTCGGTGTCCAGCGCGCCGACGAGGACGGTGACCGCCTCGTCGGTGGCGCGCAGGTAGATCTCGCCGGCCGGGTCGGCGAGCTCCACGAGCAGCTTGAAGTCGAACCGGCGCCGCTCGTACCGGCCGTCCGGGTGGTAGGTGCCGTAGACCGCGTCGAACCCGCGGTCGACGCTGCCGACGTTGATCAGGTTGTCGAGCACCCAGCGGGCGACCCGCTCGTGCTCCGCCGCCGGGCGTGCCGGCGCCTGCGCTGCGACGAGTGGGGTGAGGCGGCGCAGCACCTGGTCGTGGCTCGCGCCCCGGTCGAAGTCCATCGCGACCGTCACCAGGTCGATCGCGTGCAGCGCCAGCTCCGCCATCGCGTAGACGGCGAGCCCGGCGCCGTCGAGCAGCCGCTTGCGCGCGTCCAGATCATGCAACGGCGCCGTGAGGGCGAGCGCCTTCAGCCGCCGTGCCATCCCGTCGTCCACCGGATCCAGCGCCGCGCTCCGGGTGTTGACAGGCCCGTCTGGACCACCGTCCGCCCTGGCCCTGCCAGGAACGCCAGTCGCGCCGTCGCGGGAGGACGGCGGGTCCGGGAGCTGGGACGGGATAGGCGGGAACATCGGACGCAAGATTACCGGCGGCGCGGCGGCGCGGTCGTCGGGTGACGGCCGCTAGCTGGAGCCGATGGGATCACCAACCGGCGAGATGGGCTTCGATCTTGGGGCAGGTGTCCATCACGACGCGCAGGCCGGCCGCCTCGGCGCGTGCCGCCGCCGCTTCGTCGCGCACCCCGAGCTGTAGCCACACCGCACTCGCGCCGGCGGCGATCGCGTCGTCGACCACCGGGCCGGCGAGCCGCGAGCGGACGAACACGTCCACGACGTCCACCGGGAACGGGATGTCGGTCACCCGGGCGTAGCCCTGCTCGCCTTCGAACGCGACCTTCGACGGATGCACCGGGATCACCCGTTTGCCGTGGGCCCGCAGGTAGTGCGCGATCTGGTAGGCCGTGCGGGCGCGGTTGTCCGACAGCCCGACCACCGCCCAGGTCTGCGTCTCGGCCAGCAGAGCCCGGATCGTCTCGTCGTCTCCGTAGCGCACACCGGTCCCAACCACCACACCAGGCGGTGTCATCCCCCTCACCGAGGCGGTGGCCGCTCCACCTCGGGACCGTCCGCACGCGACGATGGCGGCATGGCGGTGCAGCGCGACGTGGCGGGTGGCGACGGTGGGGTTCCGGCCGGTCCGGGACGTGGCGACGGGCCGCGCGCGGTGGTGTTCGACCTCGACGGGGTGCTGATCGACTCCGAGCAGGTGTGGGACGCGGTCCGCCGGGAGCTGGTCGCCGAGCGGGGCGGGCGGTGGGCACCGGACAGCACTCAGGTCATGATGGGCATGTCGACGCCGGAGTGGGCCGACTACCTGGTGAGCCTCGGCATCGGGATGACCGCCGACGAGGCGGTCGACGAGGTGCTGCGCCGGCTGGGCGAGCGGTACGGCGACACGCCGCCGCTGATCGGCGGCGCGGTGGGCGCCGTGCGGGCGCTGGCGACGGCCGGGCTGCCACTCGCGGTCGCCTCCTCGTCGCCACACGCGATCATCGGGCTGGTGCTGCGGTCGGCCGGCCTCGCGGACGAGCTGGGGACCTTCGTGTCCTCCGAGGAGGTCGGCCGGGGCAAGCCTGCGCCGGACGTCTACCTGGAGGCCGCCCGCCGCCTTGGCGTCCCGGCGGCGGGCTGCGTCGCCGTCGAGGATTCGACGAACGGCGTGCGCGCCGCAGCCGCGGCGGGAATGCGGGTGATCGTCGTACCGAACCCGCACTTCCCGCCGTCTCCGGATGCCGTCGCCCTCGCCGCGGTCCGGCTTGACCACATCGGCGACCTGACTCTGGAGACCGTCCGCGCCGCCTACGCGTCCGCCTGAACCGCCGGACACGCCCGCGGTCGGTGCCGGGCACGCAGCCGTCCGCGGAATGTGCCGCGCAGGCCACCGCGCCGTGTGCGCCTGCCGCCGGCGCAGCGCCGCGCAAGCGTGACGCTGCCTGGAGTAGTGCCGGTTCGGAGCCCCGATTCCGCCTACGATCGTCTGGTGCCCAAGCCACACGTTGCCGCCACCCGGACGCTTACGACCCCGCGGGCGGGTGGCCGGTGAGCGAGAAGTACCGGCTGGTGCTGGCGCCCTCGGCCGAGCGGGACCTCGACCGGCTTCCCGAGCTCATCACGGTCGACGTCAAGCGGTTCCTGAACGGCCCGCTCCTGAAGGACCCCTACCAGGCCGGCAAGCCCCTCGGCGCGCAGGAGGAGACGACGAAGAACGCGCGCTCGGCCGGGCGGGAGGGCGCGACACCGTCGGCGACCATGTTCGAGGCGGCCGAGCATTCGTGGCGGATCCTGTACCGCGTCGACGCGAACACCCGCACCGTCCGGGTCATGGTCGTCGGGCATCGCCCCCGCGTCGTCCGGCGTCTCGCCGACCCGCCGCCGCGTATCCCCTTCGTCGACCGCTTCCGCTAAGCGGGCGTGCGGAACGTTTGGGCAGGCGTGCGGAACGTTCCGTGACGAGCGCGGAACGTTCCGGCCGGGGGCCGGGACGTCTTATGCGACGTTGACGCCGAAGTCGACGGCGATGCCGCGCAGGCCGTTGGCGTATCCCTGGCCGACGGCACGGAACTTCCACTCACCGCCGTACCGGTAGAGCTCGCCGAACAGCATCGCGGTCTCGTTGGAAGCGTCCTCGGTCAGGTCGTAGCGGGCGATCTCGATGCCCGTCTTCGAGTCGACGACGCGGATGAACGCGTCGCGGACCTGGCCGAACGTCTGCCGCCGCACCTCGGCGTCGTAGATCGAGACCGCGAACACGACCTTCGACGCCTGCGGGCTGAGCGTGTACAGGTCGACCGTGATCTGCTCGTCGTCGCCACCGCCGCCGCCAACCAGGTTGTCGCCGAGGTGGTGCACGCTGCCGTCGGGGCTCGTCAGGTTGTTGAAGAACACGAAGTAGCTGTCGGAGAGGACCCTGCCGCGGTCGTCCAGCACGATCGCCGACGCATCGAGGTCATAGTCCGCGCCGGACGTCTGCCGCACCTGCCAGCCGAGACCGACGGTGACCGCGGTCAGGTTCGGCGCGGCCTTGCTGAGGGAGACGTTTCCACCCTTGGACAGGGACACGGAGGCCATGGCCACGAAGCCTAGTACCGCCCCTACAAATCGGACCATGGGATACACGCCGCCAAGGCCCCGCGGCGGCGGTCACCAAGCCGACGCCCCAACGACTTGACCTCGCGGTTGGACATCGGTACTAGCGTCAACCCAGCGTCAGGGCTGGGCGGTGTCAGTGGCCTGGGCGTCCGCGTCCGTCGCAACCGGCCGTGCGGATCGGCCGGCTCCTGGCGGGCGTCGGCCGACCCGTGCGAGGCGGAACTGGCGCGTGGCCAAGGCGGCGGCGGGTGGGAACAGGACCAGCACGGGGAGCATGTAGCGGTAGTCGAAGCACACCGTCGCGGCTGGGACGACCAGGACCGCGAGGCCGAGCGCGACGAGCAGCGCGCAGTCGGCGCCGATCCGGCGGCGTTCGCCGTCGCCGGCGTCCGCCCTTGCCGGGGAGACACCGTCGGACGCGCCCTCGGCAGGGTCGTCACCGGGCGGCGCAGGCACGATGGCACCGTGGGCCTCGGCACTGCGGCCAGCCGGACCGTGTCGAGGCCGCCCGTGGCGCCGCCGCCAGGGGGCGCGCGGCCGCGGGAGGCCGAGCCCGGTGGCGGTGAGCGCCAGGACGACGAGGACGGCTAGCAGCGGGCCAGGAGTGTAGGCGACGTGCTGGTAGGCACGCAGGAAGCCGCCGGCCCGCTCGTGGACGACGCGGGGCGGGTGGCGCTCGTCGAAGTCGAGCAGCGGCTCGCTGACGTGGAAGTAGCCGGGTGTGCTCGCGTCCGGGAAACGCCAGGCGCCGTCGGGCCAGTCGCGGTAGCCGGTGTACCGGCCGGGGGCGAAGTAGTGGCCGACCTCGGCGGCCACCATCCGCACGTAGTCGACCGGCTGGCGCCGGATCACCTCGTGGGCGAAGCCGCCGAGTACCTGGTTCCTGTGCTCCTCGGTCCCGGTGAGCTTGAACCGCGGGCTGGTGTCGGCCCAGACGTAGTAGTTCGGGCCCGGGCGGTCGTCCGGGGGGTACGGCGAGCAGAGGGTGAGCTGCTCAGGGCTCAGCCGCAGCTTGGAGCAGTCGGCAATCGGCGCGACGCGGCCGTAGAGCCAGGCGTCGTCGCCGCCGGAGAGCGCGTACGTCCCGTGGTACGAGTGGTACCAGTTCGCGTAGCCGGCCAGTGGCGCGGCGAGGACGATGGCGAACGCGGCCAGCCGCAGCCAGCCGAGCCGCCGGACGATGATGTAGCCGAGCGCGAGCACGCCGAGCACGACGCCGAGGGTGCGCACCAGCCCGGCGGCGGCCAGCAGCCCGCCGGCGAGGGCACAGGCGGCGACGGACGGCCGCGGCGACCAGAGCAGCGCCACCAGCGCCGCGACCAGCAGTGCCACAAACAGCGTCTCGGCCATCACGAAGTGCTCGATGTCAAGCTGGTACGCGTCGAGTAGCACCGGAGCGGTCGCGAGCGCCGCCGCGGGCCGCCGGACCCGCCGGCGCAGCAGCAGCGCGTACAGCGCCAGCCCGATGCCGAGTCCGGCGGCGTGCTGGACGGCGGGCACGACGGCGAGCCGGTGGGTGTGCGCCAGCACGCGCAGCAGCAGGGGATAGCCGGCGGGGCGCATCGGGTCGGGCTGGTGGAGCCGGGCGAGCGTCAGGTAGGCGTACGAGTCGCCGGAGAACTCGAAGGCGGGCCGGTAGGCGTACATCGTCAATGCCCGCAGCCCGGCGCCGACGATCAGGAAGATGGCGAACAGCCAGTGCCGACGCGCCCTGGCTGCCAGGTCTGCCGGGCCTGTCGCCAGGCCTGCCACGCCCGCGACCCTCGATGGGCGGAGCGGGCCGAGGGGGACAGGCCGCTCGGTTGGGTCCCCGGGTGGGGACGTGCTGGTCGCCCGCCCGCGGCCGGTACCCAGGCGGCCGGTACCCAGGCGGCCGGTACCCAGGCGGCCGGTACCCAGGCGGCCGCTGCCCGTGGGGCCGCTGCCGGTGTGGGCACCATCGGCGCCGAGGCCGTCGGGCCCGGTCTCGACGGAGCCGGTCGTCATCGTGCGCCGGCGCGAGCCGCCCTGCCCGCCTCGTCGATGCCGTTCGGCCTGCTGGCGGTGTGTCCGGTGTGGCTCCCGTGCCCGGCGCCGCCGGCATGCCCGTTCTGACCGGCGTGCCCAGCCTGGTTCGCCTGCGCGGGGAGACTGAGATGCGTCGTGTGCCCGGAGCCGGACGACGTGATGGTGGCGGCCGTCGCGAGGCCCGGGGACGCGGTCGTCGCCGCAGTGCTCGTCGCCGCAGTGCTCGTCGTCGCGGCAGTGGTCGCGGCCGTGGTTGTCATGAGCCGCAGGTACAGCGTTCCCAGCACGCACTGCAGGCCGAGGGCCGTCACGGTCACCGCGAGCCCCGCCGCCGGCAACGCCACCGGCGCGCCGATCCGGGGTGACCAGCCCGGCCAGGGTGTCGTTCCCCGCCCTGCCCCGGTGTCGTCGTCGCTACCGGTCGCCACGGCGACGAGGACTCCCAGTACGACCGTTGCCACCAGGCCGGCCGCGAACAGCGCGGTCCCCAGGTAGGCGCCCCGGCCGGGGGCGAGCAGCCAGCGGACCGGCCGCAACGGGCGCTGGCCCGGCATCCGCCAGCCAATCCGGCCATGGTGCGCGTCCGCGAACATGCCGAGCAGCACGAGCTGTCCGCCCACCAGCGCCGCGACCAGGCCAAGCAACGTGCCAATCCAGCCGTACGGCTCCCACACGCCGCGGACTCCGGCAATACCGGTCATGTCGACTCCGGTCATGCCGGTCATGCCGGTCAGGCCGGTCAGGCCGGTCAGGTCGGTCGTGCGGCCCGGGTCGCTCGCGGCGGCCGCCAACAGCGCGCTCTGCCCGAGCACGCCGAGCGTCAGCAGCAGGAGGCCTGGCAGGACGAACAGGTGGCGCGGCGCGAGGAGCAGCATGAAGCGCAGGTGCCGCCAGCCGTCGCGGATCGAGTCCAGCTTGGAGGCGCCCACCCGTGGGTGATAGGTGATGGGCACCTCCACGCACCGCAGCTGGGCGCGGGCCGCGGCGACCACGATTTCGGAGGCGAGTTCCATCCCCTCGCTGCGCAGAGCCATTCTGGCGCATGCCTCGCGTGTGAACGCTCGCATGCCGGAGTGTGCGTCGGAGGCCCGCACGCCGAACAGCCGATTGAGGATCGCGGTGAGCATGGGGTTTCCGATGTAGCGGTGCAGCCAGGGCATGGCCCCCGGCATGATGTGGCCGCCCATCCTGGAACCGAGCACATAGTCGGCCTCGCCGCGCAGCAACGGCGTGACCAGGGCGTCAAGCGCGGTGAAGTCATAGGAGCTGTCCGCGTCGCCCATGACGATGAGCCGGCCGTGGGCCGTCGCGAATCCAGCGAGATAGGCATTGCCGTAGCCTCGCCGGCGCTCGGCCACCACCCGTGCGCCGGCGGCGGTCGCGCGTGCGGCGGACGAGTCCGTGGAACCGTTGTCGACGACGACCACCTCGCCGGGCAGCCCGAGCCGGGCGAGCCCCGCCCGTGCAGCCCGTACGCAGTCGCCGACCGATTCCTCCTCGTTCAGGCAGGGCATGACGACCGAAATCTCGACCGCGCCGGCGGACGGCTGGTCGCCGCGAAGGTGAGCGCCGGCCTGACCTGGGCCGTCGGCCGTTCCGCCGCGTCTGCCGGCGGCGGCTGGCCAGCGGACGGCCTCCACGGGTTCGTCGTCCACCGTCCCTCTCTCTGCCGAGGACGAATCGCCCTCAAGCCGACGAGTGCGGCGGCCCGCGCCGCATATCGATGGCATCCCACGGCATGTCCTGCCTCGACCGGCGCTCTCATTCTCGCCGGGCGTCCACGGGTCTCGCAGGACGGCAGGTCAGTAACCTACCTTCCGGGCGTGCTGTGCCGGGACCGGTGCCCCCGTCCGTTGCGGGCCGGCGGGTAGGGAATCGGAGCTGGGGCGCCCCCACGTTCCTGGCGCCGGCCGCTCGGTGGTGGAACTCGCTGGCTGTTCGTGGTCCCGCAGTGGATGTCTTGTTGACGACGGCTGGGCGGCGTGGACGACCGCTATTCGAATCTTGTGATGAAAAGTAGGATAACTACCTTTTCGCACCGATGTGGCCCTCGCGTTGGCTACTCTCGGTGGCGGATTGAGGCCGGTCGAGCGCTCCTGGACACGCTCCGCGACCGTCGAAGGTACCGCTATAGGCAAATTTGGAACCTGCCATGAAAACACGCCGGGGCGGTAGCCAGCAGGTCGTTGTGACTGCAGTAACCGGTAGGCGTAACGTCTGGTACCCGTGCAGGCGAGTTCTTCTCAGCGGGCGACGCGGGCGGGCGTCGCGGGGTCTGACGGCATGTCTGATGGCATGGTCGGCCCAGCCTCTGCCCTCGGCTCCGCCCCCAAGCCGAGCGACGGCGCCGCAGCTGGCGCCCACAGCGACCTGGCTCACGCCGGCCGCTGTTGTCAGCACCAGCCGGTCTGTCCGAGCGCTGATGCCGCCGACCGGGACGCGGCCCGGGTGGTGCGCACTCATCCCGGCCAGGGCTGGAGCTTGTTGTGCAATGGCGTGATCCTCTTCGAGGACACCGGGGAGATCCTGCCCACGGGCCGGACGGTCGAGCCGCGCCGTGGCCCGGTGCGGTCCGGCGCGCCGCGCGTCCCCCGTCCGTCGGCGCCGCGCCGAACCGGAGTTCCCGCCGCGGTCTGACCGGGCCCCGAACCCTGCCCGGCCCTGCATCGGCGCTGTCGCCTTGCGGAAGCAGATGAGAGAGCCCGCGCCGGCGGGCGGCTTGGTGCCGCGGAGTCGGGGCGAGCAGCCCGGGCGTCGGGCTCGGGTAACCGGGCGTCGGGCTCGGGTAGGCGGTGCCGGGCACGGGCTGTCACCGGGGGAGCGGCGTTCGGGGGGCTAGCTGCCCGCGGGCAAGCCCGGTTAGCCTGCGGATGTGGCGGAGATTCGACGATCACGGCGAGTGGCCCGTCACCTGGCGGCCGCCGCTCGGGACCTGCCCGCGCAGCAGTCGCCGTGGGGGAGGCGCGCGAAGCGGGGCGTGGCCTCGCGGGTCGGCGCCGCCGACCGGACCCTGTTTGCCGCCCTGGCTGACGCCCGCCCCATCGCCGACCCGCTGCTGCCCCGCCTGTCCCATGCGGCCGATCACGGGCTGCTGTGGTGGGGCGTCGCCGGCGCCCTCGGCCTGACCAGGGGACGGCGACGCCGGGCGGCCGGGCGTGGGCTGCTCGCGCTCGGGCTCGCGAGCGCCGTCACCAACGGCCCCGCCAAGATGGTCTTCCGCCGGGGCCGGCCCGCGAATCATGCGGTCCCCCTCATCCGCCGGCCGCGCCGGGACCACGTGTCGTTCTCCTTCCCATCCGGGCATTCCGCGTCGGCGGCGGCCTTCGCGACCGCCGTCGCGCTCGACGCGCCGGGTGCCGCCGTCCCGGTGGCCGGACTCGCGGGCCTCGTCGCCTTCTCCCGGATCTACGTCGGAGTGCACTACCCGAGCGACGTCGTCGCCGGGGCGGCCCTCGGCGCGGCCTGTGCGCTGGCGACTACGAAGGTGATGCCGCGGCGGTCCTGGGCGCCGGCCCGCGCCCGGCACGTGTCGGCCGCCGTGCCGGCCCTGACCGAGGGCGAGGGCCTGACGGTGGTCGTCAACGCCAGCTCTGGCGCGGGCGCCAGGCTCGGCCAGCAGTCCGACGTCGCCGGGCGGTTACGCGCCGAGCTGCCGCTTGCCAAGGTCGTCGAGGTCGGGCCGCACGACGACCTCGACGAGGCGCTCGACGAGGCCGCCTCCGCCAGCCGGGTGCTCGGCGTGGCCGGCGGCGACGGCACGGTCAGCGCGGCCGCCGAGCGGGCGCTCGCCCATGCGCTGCCGCTGGCGGTGTTCCCGGCCGGCACGCTGAACCACTTCGCCGCCGACCTCGGCCTCGCCGCCGGCGTCACCGACACGGTGCGAGCCCTCCGGGAGGGCAGCGCGGTCGCGGTCGATGTCGGCCGCGTCGAGGGCGTGGACGCGGCCGGCGAGCACTTCAGCAGTGTCTTCCTCAACACGGCGAGCATCGGCGGCTACGCCCACATGGTCGCGATTCGGGAACGGCTGGAGAAGCGGTTCGGAAAGTGGCCCGCGATGGTCGTCGCGCTGGCCTGGGTGCTGCGCAACGACCCCCCGATGGAGGTGGACATCACCGCGTTCGAGCCCACGGGCGCGGCGCGTGCCCGGCCCGGCCGCCGCGCGGCGGCGCAGGCCGGTCCCGCCGCCACGGGCTGGCCGCTGGTCGACTCGGCGCCGACCGGCCTTCAGCGCCGCAGACTGTGGCTGCTCTTCGTCGGCAATGGGAACTACCGTCCGCCCGGCTTCGCCCCCACCTACCGTTCACGACTAGACGAGCATCTGCTCGACCTGCGCCTGGTCGATGGCGCGAGCCCGTTCGCCAGGTTGCGCCTCGTCGCCGCCGTCCTCACCGGCCAGCTACGACGCAGCAGGGTCTACGAGAAGCGGACGGCCGTCCGTGTCCAGGTCTCGGCGGTCGCCAGCGCCGCCTCCGGACGAGAGGGCCGGACAGCGCGGCAGGCCGCGGGCGCGGGCGCGGTCGAGCCCGCGGGGCTGCTCCCGTTCGCCCACGACGGTGAAGTTACGGATGGTGTGCGAAACATCACCATCACACCCAATGATGCCCGTCTGATCGTCTACCGCCCGGACTAGGCCGTCTGGCCACTGCGGTCGGCGCACCTCGGACTGCGTGCGTCCGGGAACCGACCGGTCAGTGGACCGGACACCCACCGCCCGGACACCCACCGCCCGGACACCCACCGCCCGGACACCCAGCGGCCGGCCGGTCAGCGGGTCGGCCGGCCAGTGGGTCGGCCGGTCAGTGGGTCGGCCGGTCAGTGGACCGGGTGGTCCTGCAAGGGGATGAGTGCGGTGAGCGGCATCGTCAGCCGTGCGCACAGCACCGGGTCGAGGAGGTCCTCGACCAGCAGGGCACAGGCCAGGTCGGCGCAGAGCTCCATGACGCGGGACTCCGACGACGGGTCCTGGGTGAGCAGCGCGCCGCCGCCCCGGCAGTCCTGGCAGGGGCGCCAGAAGCCTTCCGCCGCGCTGCGCCGGACCAGCGTCCACACCCGGCGGCGACCGGTGAGCACGGCGGTGCCGAAGGCCGCGTCCATCGCCTCCTGGTGGTCGGACTCGTCCCGGGTCAGCGCGGTGACCAGCAGGCCCTCGAAGACCTCGGAGCTGCGCGCGTCGTGGCATCGCACGGCGAGCCGCGGCAGCGCGGCCAGGACCCGTTTGACGTCCGCGGCTGACGGACCGAGGTCGGGTTCGTGCGAGCGGACCCGGGGGTAGACCGTCCGCCATGGGCGCAGCAGGCCGGCGTACTCCGAGCGGGACAGGACCGGCCGGGCATAGGCGGCGGCGAGCGCGTCCCGCATCGACCGCAGCGCGGTCGCCGTGACGGACGGGTCGACGGTGACGTAGTCGGCGCCCGAGAGGTCGTCGGCGTAGATGGCCGACAGAGCGTCGAACGCGGCCAGCACCTCGACGACCAGCGGTGACTCGGGAGACAGGGCCCGGTCCCTGGCTACGGCGAGTGCTGGGGAGTTGCGCCACTCGGCGGCGAGCTGGACCAGCTCGGCGTCGGTGGTGTGGACCAGCTGGGCGAGGATGCCCAGGATGCTGCGGAGGTTCGGGTGCTCCTCGAGCCGCTCGATGCGGCGGGCGCGCAGGATCATGCAGCCGCTCCGGTGGCCGGGCGAGCCGGGCGGGCGACGCCTGGCGCGGCCCGTCCTGCCGTCCTGCCGCCCAGGCCAGAGCTGTACTCGTGGCCAACCTGGGGCGCGGGATCTCCAGTGACCTTTGCGTTGGCAAAAGTCAGCGGAGAAGCAGTCACGCCAGCCTTCACGTGGTCCTCCTCGCCATCGGCGCTTCCCCCTTGAGCGCTTTCCGCCGCGGGTGCGGACGATCCGCTGCCGGGCACATGGGCATCGGCGGCGCGACGGTGTGCGGCCGTTCCGCCGGTTGGTGGCGGGGCAGGGCACGATGCCGGTGCTCCGGTCCACCCATGAACAGTGGACGGTCTCGCCCCGGGTGGGCGCTGGACCATGTCGCCAAGACCATGTTTCCGAGCGCGACCGGGACTACCTCGCCCGCGGACACTGAGCGTCAACCTCGTCAGCGTAGTGCCGTGTCCAGGCCACCGCACCCAAACAGGCTGACTGCCTCGTCTCTGGACCATCCAAGGACCATCCAGGCTCAAAGGAATGGATGAGCTGAGGCGCCTCACTGCCCGACGGATACTCATAGTAGCCAATGTCGACGTGGTGGGGTTGGAGCTGACCAGTGGCACTGGTCATGGATGCTGTCGGCACGCGATCAGGTGCCCTTGGTGAGTAAGACTTGTGACCACCATGGCGATCTATGCCTGCCTGGCCACCATGGGCTTCATAGGGCGCCGTCACCGGCTGCTGGCCTGCCTGGAACGGGAAGCGGGCCAGGGCCCGGTGGGAGCACGTCGCCGTGCCGCCAGCCGGGTCCCGGCCCAAGCCCTTCGACACCAATCTCAGCCGGCGAGCCTCAGCCGGCGAGCCTCAGCCGGAGATGGGGCGCTCGTCGGCCTCCCCGGCGGGGGTGCCACTCACGGTGCCGGCGCCACGCAGGTCGTAGCGGGCGATGGCCTCCTCGACCAGGCTCGCCTTGACCTCACCGGTGCGGACCAGCGACTCCAGCGTCGCGACGACGACCGACTCGGCGTCGACGTTGAAATGCCGGCGCAGTGCCGCGCGGGTATCCGAACGGCCGAACCCGTCGGTACCCAGCGAAGTGAACGGCTGCGGTACCCAGCGGGCGATCTGGTCGGGCACGGCTCGCATCCAGTCACTCACCGCGATGACCGGCCCGGGCGCACCGTCCAGAACGCGCGTGACATACGGCACACTCTCGGGCTGCTCCGGGCTGAGCAGGTTCGCCCGTTCTGACGCCAGCGCATCCCGGCGCAGCTCGTTCCAGGACGTCACCGACCAGACGTCCGCGGCCACGCCGAAGTCGGCGGCGAGCATCTCCTGCGCGGCCAGGGCCCAGCGCATCCCGACACCGCTGGCCAGCAGCTGCGCCCGTGGCGCCGTCGTCGTCCCATCCGGTGCCGCCGCCTGGCTGGCCGAGCCAGCCAGCTCACTGGCGGGGCGGAACCGGTACATACCGGCGATGATCTGCGCCGGGTCGATTCCGGCCGGCTCGGCCGGCTGCGGGTACGGCTCGTTGTAGACCGACAGGTAGTAGAAGACGTTCTCGTCGCGCTCGCCGTACATCCGGTCCAGCGCGTCCCGGGTGATGTGCGCGATCTCGAAGCTGAACGCCGGGTCGTAGGCGACGCAGGCCGGGTTCGTCGAGGCCAGCAGCAGCGAGTGGCCGTCCTGGTGCTGCAGGCCCTCTCCGTTGAGGGTCGTGCGGCCGGCGGTGGCGCCGAGCAGGAAGCCGCGGCCGAGCTGGTCGCCGAGCGCCCACATCTGGTCGCCGGTGCGCTGGAAGCCGAACATCGAGTAGAAGACGTAGACGGGGATCATGTGCTGCGCATGTGTCGCGTACGCCGAGGCGGCGGCGATCACCGAGCCCATGGAGCCCGCCTCGCTGATGCCCTCGTGCAGCATCTGGCCGGTCTCGGACTCCTGGTAGGACAGCAGCAGGTCCCGGTCGACAGCCTCGTACTTCTGGCCGTGCGGCGAGTAGATCTTCGCCGTCGGGAACATCGCGTCCATGCCGAACGTGCGGGCCTCGTCCGGGATGACGGGCACGAAGCGCGCGCCCATCTCCTTGGTCTTCATGAGGTCCTTCAGCAGGCGGACGAACGCCATCGTCGTCGCCACCGGCTGCTTTCCCGAGCCCTTGCGCAGAACGTCGAACAGCGACGCCGGCGGCTGCAGCAGCGGCTTGGCGTGCACCGCCCGGCGCGGCACCGAACCGCCGAGCGCGGCCCGGCGCTCCTTCATGTACTGGATCTCCTCGGAGTCCGCGCCCGGGTGGTAGTAAGGCGGCAGGTCCGCCTCCAGCGCCGAGTCCGGAATCTCCAGGTAGAGCCGGTCACGCAGTTCCTTGAGCTCCGTCTTGGTGAGCTTCTTCATCTGGTGCGTGGCGTTGCGGCCCTCGAAGTCCTTGCCCAGCGTCCAGCCCTTGATGGTGTGCGCCAGGATTACCGTCGGCTGGCCCTCGTGCTCCGTGGCGGCCTTGTAGGCGGCGTAGAGCTTGCGGTAGTCGTGGCCGCCGCGGGAGAGCTTGCGCAGGTCGTCGTCGGAGAGGCCGGCGACCATGCGGCGCAGCCGCGCGTCCGAGCCGAAGAAGTTCTCGCGGATGTAGGAGCCGGGCGACGTCGAATAGGTCTGGAACTGGCCGTCCGGTGTCGTGTTCATCCGGTTCACCAGGGCGCCGTCGGTGTCCTGGGCCAGCAGCGGGTCCCAGTCGCGGCCCCAGACCACCTTGATGACGTTCCAGCCGGCGCCGCGGAACAGCGCCTCCAGCTCCTGCATGATCTTGCCGTTGCCGCGGACCGGCCCGTCGAGGCGCTGCAGGTTGCAGTTCACCACGAAGATCAGGTTGTCGAGCTCCTCGCGGGCGGCGACACCCAGGGCGCCGATCGACTCCGGCTCGTCCATCTCGCCGTCACCCAGGAACGCCCACACCCGGCTGCCCGAGGTGTCCTTGATCTGGCGGTTCAGCAGGTAACGGTTGAACCGGGCCTGGTAGATCGCGTCGATCGGGCCGAGGCCCATCGAGACGGTCGGGAACTCCCAGAAGTCGGGCATGAGCCGCGGATGCGGGTACGAGGAAAGCCCGCCAGGAACTCCTTCCCGGCGGAAGGCGTCCAGCTGCGCCTCGGTAAGGCGGCCTTCGAGGAACGCGCGCGCATAGATACCGGGGGAGGCGTGGCCCTGAAAGAAGATCTGATCGCCGGAGGAGCTGCCCGGTGAACTGGTCAGATGGTCCTTGCCGCGGAAGAAATGGTTGAAGCCGACCTCGTAGAGGCTCGCGCTCGACGCGTAGGTGGCGATATGGCCGCCCACGTTGTATTCAGGACGGTTGGCCCGGCTCACCATGATGGCGGCATTCCATCGGATATAGGCCCGGATGCGCCGTTCCACATGCTCGTCGCCGGGGAACCAGGGCTCCTGCTCCGGTGAGATCGTGTTGATGAAGTCCGTGCTGGTCAGCGACGGTACGCCGACCGCGTTCGCACGGGCGCGCTCGAGGAGTTTGAGCATGAGGAAACGGGCGCGTCCCCGACCCTGCTCGGCTATGACGGCGTCGAGGGACTCGAGCCATTCGCTGGTTTCCGACGGGTCTACGTCCGGCAGCTGGCTTGGCAGTCCGTCGGTGATGACCGAGAACTTCCGGTTACTGTCCTGTGCCACTTTCCTCTGCTCCTAGCCCTCGGGTGCTGGCCTCCCAGGCAGGTCGTGCCCGGGCGGACATGCTTACGTCATGGTGCTCCGTCCCGTCAGGGACGTCACGCACACCCCGGTTAACGCCGAGTTCCGACGCGTCGACTGTGACGAGCGTCAACGAAACTGTGCAGCGAAATCAACGTTCGCCGCGTACCACCGTATGCCCTGGCCCGCCCTTGGCCGCCGGCTCCGTCCGGAGTCGGCCCGGTACGCCCGTGACGCGCCCACTTCGGGTGTATCTCGGGTGAATCTCGGGCCGCTGCGCAGGCCGGGTGAGCGCGTCAGGCGGGGCACGGCGGCCCGAGCCGGGCGACGATGATGCGCGCATGGACACGACCACGATCTCGGTGCGGACCGGACGCGTCGACCGGGTCTACGACCTCACGGCGGAAGCCGGCAGGTTCGTCGCCGGCCGCGGAGACGGGCTGCTGTCGGTCTTCGTGCCGCACGCCACGGCGGGTGTCGCGATCCTCGAACTGGGATCCGGCAGCGACGATGATCTGCTGGCCGCGCTCGCCGACCTGTTGCCTGCCGACGCCCGGTGGCGGCACGCACACGGCTCGGCGGGGCATGGGCGTTCGCACGTCATGCCCGCCTTCATCCCACCGTCGGTGACCGTGCCGGTACTCAGTGGTCGACTTGCCCTCGGAACCTGGCAGTCGGTCGCGCTGGTAGACCTCAACGTGGACAACCCCGAACGGAGCGTGCGCTTCTCCTTCTTGGCTGGATGAGGCGGTCCAACGGTGCGAAGCAGATTTTGCTCGGAAACAAGCGCCGGGGCGGTCCTTGGTGCCCTTGTCCTCTGTTCGCGACGCGGCGACTAGCGGAGACACTGCGCCTAGCCGAGATACTGCGACTCGACCCGGCACCTCGGCCGGCTATGCCCTGTTGAGGTGCCACGGAACGGACGGCATACACCCGGTTGTCCACAACCAGCGGCGTGGCACTTGCGTTGTCACCGCATGGTCCGGTGGACTTAGGTCACGGCGGGGCTCACGGCCGCCAGGGCCGTCGAGTTTGTCCGACCGGGACGCGCGGGTTTACGCTCGCCCGTCAGGCATACGAGCAGGAGGTAGCGGAGGGTGAGTCCGACCGCGGCGAACGCCGAGGGTCAGCGACGTGCGGAGCGCCTGGGGGTCGTCGCCGGCACGATGGTGCAGTCGATCAACGAGGACGACGACATAGCGAGTGACCTGCTGGAGGCTGTCACTGCCGCCAGCGGCACGGAGCTGGTGCCAGAGGACTCCGACGACGTCGTCGACATCGTGCTGCTGTGGTGGCGGGATGATGACGGCGATCTCGCCAACGCGCTCATCGATGCCCGGCGTCAGCTCTCCGACCAGGGAATCATCTGGCTGCTGACCCCGAAGGCCGGCCGCTCCGGCCACGTCGAGCCGAGCGACATTCTCGACGCCGTACCGGGCGCCGGACTGGTACAGACGAGCACGGTCAGCGTCGCGCAGGAGTGGGCCTGCATGCGTCTGGCCGCGCCCAAGTCCCAGCGCGTCCGTCACCGGTAGTACGGCCGGCCGCCGCTCGGTAGCACGGGCGGCACTGGCCGGCGGAGTCTGGCTGGCGGCGCCGGTCGGCTGAGGCTGGCTGGCGGCGCCGGCTGGCTGGCGGTTGCCGGTGAGCCTGGCCGGCTGAGTGCGGGCGGATCCGTCCGCACTCTCATTGGCGCGCGCCCGACGGAGTTCGGTGCACCAGGCTTGGCTATGAGGACGTGGGCAGGACATCGGTCCGGCTGCCACCACGAAGGTGGGGATGGCCCGTCCGCCCACCTGGCATGACCTGTCCGTTGCGCATGCCTGTCTCCGCTGGTAGGGCGCCTCGGCGCCGAGGGGTGGCTGAGGCGTGCCTGGGCTCGTATCGCCTTGGCGAAAGACCACCCGTCTCCTGTGGGGTGCGGGCTTTACGGTGCCGGGCGATGTTGGGCGATGGCGGCTGGTCAGGCCGTGAGACGGTCAGGCCGTGAGCGGTACCTGCTGGCCCTCGACGGCCGTGGGATGACGCGACCAGATCTTGTTGATCTCCAGCTGGAGGAAGAGCGGGCCGAAGCCGACCAGGAACAGCAGGAACGCGAGCCCGGTGTTCACCTCGGGCACACCCGCGGCGCGCTGCGCCTGGGCCGTCCGCGTGCACAACCGCCACACCGCGACGAACGGCGGCACCAGAACGATGGCGCCGAGGGTGCACGCCAGGACCGACACGGCCGGGTTGACGGTGATCCGGCGGTCGTACTGCCCTAGTTCCCGGTTCGTCTTGTAGATCCAGACCAGACCATAGATCCCCAACGTGATCAGCGGAAGGCCCAGCCAGACCGCGACCGGGTTCCGGTGCTTGCCCAGCACGCCCCATCCGGCCCCGGCCGGGGCGTCGGGCCCGGGCGGCTGAGGCGGCGCCCACTGCGAGGCCGCATCTGTGTTCGTCACTGGTTCCCCATCCGTCCGCGCGGCCCGGCGAGCGCCGGGCGGGCTCAGAGTAACGCCGAAGGGGGCATCTGGCCGGAATTGGACACCTGATGGCTGAACAATGCACTCCCGGCCATGGGAACCGTCGGTTCCGCGGTCAACTCGGTGCGTCGCCGGTGGCCGCGCTGAAGGCCGTCCAGAGAGACCGTGCACGAGGCGGGCCGGGCCGAAGAGGCTTGTACTGCGGCGCCGTGCTGACTTGAGCGAGAGGGCCAACCGAGGGCGTGAACGCCGCGGCTGGACTCGGACGCAGTCCCTCCATCCCGCCGACGCGCCGTCCCGCCGTCCCGCTGCTGCGACGTTCGCGTGCAGACCTTGCCCGTGCGGGACCGTAGCCGATTGGTTTCGCTACCTGGCGTAAGCATGCCCGAGCGTCGCGCAGGCGCGAGAACGCGATGAACGGCGCAATGAGTCGGACCCGCCGCGATGGCATGCTGGGCACAGCACGCGCGTCCGCGCTCAGGCCATGACCGGAGGATGATCACGTGACCGTCGATGTGGGCGCTGTCGCCCCCGACTTCTCGCTGAAGGACCAGAACAACGGGGTCGTGACTCTGTCTGACTTCCGGGGGCGCCGCAACGTCGTCCTGATCTTCTACCCGCTCACCTTCACCGGCGTCTGCCAGGGTGAGCTGTGCTCGGTCCGTGACGACCTCGGCGCGTTCCAGAACGACGACGTGCAGGTCCTCGCGGTCTCCGTCGACTCGGCGTTCGCACACAAGGTGTGGGCGAACGACCAGGGGTACGAGTTCCCGCTGCTCGCTGACTTCTGGCCGCACGGTGCGGTCGCGAAGTCGTACGGCGTCTTCGACGAGGAGAAGGGCATCGCCCTGCGCGGCACCTTCGTCATCGACAAGGAGGGCGTCGTGCGCTGGAAGGTCGTCAACGGGATTCCCGACGCGCGCGACCAGGCCGAGTACCTCAAGGCGCTCGCCGCGCTGTAGGACCGGCTCACAGCAGCAGAACCAGCTCCATAGGACCGGAACGGATCGAGCGGTACCTCGATCGGGGGTCATCGTCGTGCCGTGTTATCGCTGTCACACCCGCCAGACCGACCCGGCCCGCGGGGCGAGCCCGTGGGGCCGGGCGGTCATCGGCGGTGAGCAGGTTCTCGTCTGCCCAGACTGCCAGCGCGAGCCGACCGGGCACCGGGCCTTCGACCGCTGCCCCACCTGCGGCTCGACCCATCTGGCCAAGGCCCTCGGCCTGGTCGTCTGCCGCGACTGCGGCGCCCGGTCCGAGCCCGCCCGCTCCGAGCCGGCGCGCTCTGACACCGGCCCCGCCCGCCCGGCTGGCGCCCGGACCGGGCCGGCTGGCCAGGCCGGGCTGCCCGGCCACCCAGGCCCGACAGGCTCAGCGGACCTGGGCTCAGGTCTCGCGGGCGCGGCGGCCGGACGAGGGCGAGCAGGACGGGCCGAGGCCGGTGCCGTGGCCGCTGTACTGCCCGCCGGGGCGATCCGATCCCCGTCCGGCGAGCCGGATCCAGGCCGGACAGGTGGCAGCCAGGCCGCCTCGGGACCTGCCAGCGGTGACTCCGCTGGCGAGGCCGGGCCGAGGCCGACAGGCGGGACCGATCTCGCGGCGGACGTCGAGGCCGCCTTGGCGCGGATGTTCGGCCGGGGTCCCAGTCGGACGACCACCGCCGCCCGCCGGCCCGACGAGGCCGACGAGGCCGACGAGGCCGACGACCGGTAAGATCACAGTGCCGGCAGCCGCCTGGAGGCACGCGATTGCGTACTCTGGCTGGACTCCCGGGCGTGTAGCTCAGCGGGAGAGCTCTCGCCTTACAAGCGAGCGGTCGCAGGTTCGATCCCTGCCACGCCCACGTTTCTTTACGCCGCAGCGATTTTCGGCCCCCGTCGAGCCTCCGGCACATGAGCATGCCGCTCGCCCGAGCGGTCTATGTTCCGGAAATCGTGTCGTAGACGCGCGCCGTGATCGACACTCTCCGTCGTCGCGGGTCCGCGCGTGTGCCGGCGCCATGTCGACAGGCCGTCCAATTTTGGTCATACTTTTGACTATGACGACGTTGCCGTTGGGCGAGGTGAAGTCCCATCTGTCGGAGCTGGTGGGCCGCGTGCACGACCACCACGAGCGGGTGACAGTCACCGTGCACGGGCGGCCGTCCGCTGTGCTGGTCGCAGTGGAGGATCTAGAGCAGCTTGAGGAGACACTCTTGATCCTTAGCGATCCGGCGACGGTCCGCCGGCTCGCCGAGTCCGACGCCGAGCTTGCGCGCGGCGAGGAGGTCACGGCGGAGGAGTTGGCCGAGACCATGCGGCGCCGGCGCGGCGCGTGACTAGCGCAGCTGGGTTCTACACCCTGCGGACCACGCCAACGGTGCGCCGCGCCCTCGGTGAGACTCTGCCGGAAACGGTCGCAACGGCCGCGTACGAGTTCATCACTGGGCCGCTCCTGGAAGCGCCATACCGAGTCGGCAAGCGGCTGTTGCCGCCGCTAGACGATCGTTTCAGCGCGCGCCGCGGCACCTATCGAATTATCTATCGCATCGATGACAAGACCATGACCGTGACTGTCGTCGACATCGACCACCGTCGCGACGTCTACCACCGCTGACATAAGAGAACGCTCAGGAACGGGTTGGCGTGAGGCTGAATATGGCGGTTGACTCGTGACCGAGTTCTATGACTGGGACGACCTCCGCGCCGAGCTGCACGACGGCGACGACGAGGCTTTCGCAGCGGAGCGAGCGCGTACTGAGGTGTGGATGAGCGCCTTCCGCTTCGCCGAGGAGTGCACTCCTTGGTCTGGTGCGGCCCCACCGGGCCGAGTCGACGGAAGTCCCACCCCGATCGGGTGAGCCAGATAGCAAGCGGCGATCTTGAGTCCGACGAGGTCGCCACTCTGAGCCGCGACGCCCAGGCGCTCGGTTTCCGGCTGCGGATCATCTTCCACTATGGAAGCGAACGGCAACGGGTCAGCCGAGCCTCGCGAGCGGGCGAGTCGCGAGATTGGCTACTCTGAGTGAGATCGTTTGGGTGATCGTGGGCAGCGCACTTGCCGAGGCAAACGGGCCGCAACGCACGGATCGCGCTTGCAACCGCAAGCGAATGCTCGCAGAAGTAAGCGGTGCGGGACCCCTCGGACTCCGGGAAACCGGATGCGGGTGGGCGATGGCTCCCGCGACCCAGCGTTTCGCCGTGCGGTCGCTGACCTCGTGGGCTTTGCCGTAGAGGCTGGTCGCCGTGTCCGCGTACGCGCTGCGGAACTGCTCCACGGTCCACTCCCGCTGGACGAGCAAGAGCGCCAGGAGCGTGCGCGGTCGGGGGCTCGGGGGCATGGCTTCCTCGGCGGTTCGGTGGCGATCCCCTGATCGTCGCGGGCGGGCGCCGTGCTGTCAGCCCGCACGGGCGCCGTCCTGGCGAATGTCCCGAAAAATGTCCCCATCGCTGTCCTGGACACGCGCGCCGATGTCCTGCCAGGGACATCCCGAGCTGTCCCTTTCGGCATTCTCCTGACCCCGGATAGTTGCGCTTGCTGGTCAGATCGGACACGCCGGTCCGACTGACCCCAGGACGCCCGCGTGCGCGGATGGCCTTGTCGAGCGCGACCGTGGGAGGCGCCCTCGCGGCCGTGGTCGCCGCACTGGTGCCGGACACCTGGAACGGCTGGAGCGGTGCCCCACGTCTGCCGCGCCCCATCGCCTGGCGCTGTGACGGTCGGCGGAGGATGTGACCGCCGAGTTACACTCCCGGTTACGCATCGCACGCTCCCTGAGCTGCACGAACGTCAGATGTAACGGGTAACGCGACCATCGAGGGCGTGGGCCGAAAACGGCTCCCGGCGCCCGCGCCGGACCAAACGAGCCGCTACCCGTTACCTCCGCCTGCGCTGCGTGGCCCGATCGACCGTAACGTGACGATCGGCCGGCCGGCAGCCGTCGCATGGCGGCCGACGACGCGGACGACTGCACGCTTGATCGCCACCTCCCATGCGAGGCGCCGCTGTGCCGAGTCGACGAGCCTTCGTGTCTCGCGGCGCCCGTAGCGGCTGGGCGAGGGTGTAGCGACGCGACACCCGCCGGCTACACCCTCCACCCGCCTTACGCTGCGCCGAACGGCTCGACGTAGCGGGTAGCGGCCGGACGGCGAAACAGGCCGCTACGGCTCCTGTGCGGCCCTCTCTCCCCGAGCCCGACCGCTACCCGCTACAGGCAAACCGCGCTGACGGGTGGCCACCCTCCCGAGCCCACTCAGATCAAGTCAGCTCAGCGGATGGCTGTCATCATCAGAGTAGATCGGGTGCCGCGGTCGGAACACGCCGGAACTGGGGGCACGGTGAACGATGCAGTGGCGACGACTCTCATCTCGGGCGGGGTAGCGCTCGTGGTCGCCGGATCCGGTACGGTGCTTTCCCTGGCGCAGTTGCGCCGCGAACGACGTGCCTGGCGGGTCCAGATGAAGACAACGTGGGCGCTGGAACTGCACAAGGCGCGCCTGGTCGCCTACCCGGCGGTTTTCGAGATCCTGCGCCAGCTCTCCAAGGGCAGCGCTGTGCCGGCGACGGCCGCGACGGCCGCCAGGGTCGCCGCGGAACTGAACGACTGGCTCTACTCGGCCGGCGGTATGGCGGCCGACGCGACCACACGAGGCGCGGTCGCCCAACTTCGTAACCACTGTCGCCTCTGGGCCAGGGACGGCGATCCTCATCGTCCGCCCGACCTGTACGGGTGGCGGGACCAAGCGCTCCTTGCGCTAAGGCGTGATCTCGACCTGCCAGAGCTACAGACCTTTGACCTCGGCCCCGAGTCGACCATGCTCAAGCGGCTGGAAGCCGACCTGCTTTAGCGCATCCGGGGCCATTCGTGAGCTGGGGCGCGGGCGCATCGGTAGATCCGAGGCTGACCAGCGCTCGACCTGGAGGTGCTCAGAACTCGCCGTCGGCACCGCGCCGCGGGGTTGACTGGCCGAGCGATCGGCTACCTAGAGTCACCCGGCCGGTGGCTGCGGTCGAGGTGCTGAATGTGGCAGCAGGCTATTTTGAAATCAATCTTGCTTGCGCCACCTAGCGTTCGCTTGCAGGAGCAAGCGGCCGGTGACGGCTCGGGCTCTCCGGTGCTACCGTGGGCGAAGGCAATTCGCCTGTTGCGTCTTCGTTCGCGCGGGTGATGCGAGAAGGCTGGTCAGGACAGCGCTTGGAGGCTTCGGCCTTACAAGCGAGCGGTCGAAGATTCGATCCCTGCCACGCCCACAAACCACCTCTGATGCGAAGATTCAGTCTCACCCTGCGTCCGCTGCCGGACTGCGACTCGCTGCAAGCCGCGTTTGACCCATCGCCTCGCGAATGATCGTAATGGATAATCCTGCGGCTCGAGCCGCAGGAGAAGTTTCTCGTAAGGCTGGCCGAACGAGTCGAACCCCTGGCCTCGCACTGTCCAGTCCGCTGGACAGCCCGAGGCAGGGGTGCGCTCTCGGCTTCACACGAGTGTTACGGCTGCGACCAGTAGTTGGTGCCGACGCCGCCGTCGGGGCCGATCCAGAAGACGTCGAGGTGTTCTGGGAAGCGGCTGAGTGCGGTGATGGCTCCGGGTGTCGCGTGGCCGGGTGGTGCGATGGGGAATGGTTGGTGCCAGCCTTCGTTCTGGTGCCAGTAGTTGGTGCCGACGCCGCCGTCGGGGCCGATCCAGAAGACG
>Ga0268265_10000085_pt1 | contig 119336 bp, 90 predicted proteins | sample KBSSwiS52_FD_190355 | JGI IMG/M metagenome (GOLD analysis project Ga0268265, IMG submission 190355) | Switchgrass rhizosphere microbial communities from Kellogg Biological Station, Michigan, USA - KBS Switchgrass S5-2 (SPAdes) (version 2) | ecosystem: Host-associated > Plants > Roots >... | reverse complement strand
GGACCGAACGCCGCCAGCCAGCGGAGCGCGCCGATCGGCCGCTACGGCGCACCCGCCGCAGGCCGCGGCGCGCGGATAGCCGCCTGGAACGCAGCGCCAGATCAGGGGATGCGGCATAGAGGTCGCTCGCCTGCACCGCCCGGTCCGAGGTGGCTTCTCCGGGTTCCAGTGGCCCCACTTTCCGACGAGAGCTGGCTCCACTCGGTTTCGGCTGGATTTGGCCTCCGGCGAGTCTTGGCCCCACCCGGCTGCAACGTCATGGACGCAGACTGCTGCAGCCTCCTCGTAGGTGCCGCTCTCGTCCTCGGCGAAGCCGCAGGTCCAGGTGGAGCGCCCGCAGCGAAGCGAGGACGAACGACCTGGAGGTGCGGCGAGCGAGGACCATACTCGGCGGCGAGGAGGGCGTCCGGTGGAGCCAGGACTCGCCGGAAATCGAGGACCTCGTAGATCGTTAAGTGGGGCCGGCAGAGACCGGAAAGTGGGCCGGATGTCGTCGGAGAAGCCAAGCCTTAGCTCACCGCGGGTGAGGTCCAGTCGGCTCGTGCGGCTCCTTGTGAGGCGCGCGGACGGCCCGAGGGCTATGGCCGCAAGGCCGGTCATGCAAGGTCCGCACGGCTGATCGTGGGTCAGGATCCGCTGGCGATCTTGCATGACCGAGAATCCGATGGTGTGGACAAGCCGCCCGCCGGCACACCGAAGGGATCATGCTCGTCCTGGCGATGAGGCCAGGCCCTCAACCTTTGATGTCAGAGCCTGCGGGCAGCGTGCTGGGCGGGCGGCGTAGGGACGGCGTGAGCCGCGCGGTGAACGCCGCCTGCCCGCCGGAGCCCTGCCCCTATCCTGCCGGTGTGGCGCGAGGGCAGGCAGCAGGGCTCCGGCGGTTCCCAGGGTCTATCCGGGATCAGTCACAGGGCAAGTGAGTCGTCCACGCCTCGGATCATGAAGCATGATCCACCGCAACCATATGAGATGCTTTGTCGGATTCGAAGTGGGGTCTCAGCCGGCCGGGACCTCTCTCGGGGCTGCTTCCGGCGGCACTGGGGCCGGCGATCCCCGGGGATGCCAGGCGGCTTTGGCGGCTGTCGGTGGGTACTGGGCTGGACATTTCAGCCCTGGACGAGGGGTCTCAGGGTGTTGGGGTTTCGCCAGAGGTCGGTGTAACGGGCGGCGGAGTTGGGGTTGCGGTAGATGCAACCGGTGCTGAAGGGACGGTTGAGGTTGGAGCCGAGGTTGCCGGCGTCGCAGTTGTTGAAGTACGCCTCGTAGAGGAAGCCCGGGCCCGCGCGGGCGACCATCCAGTCGCGCATGAACTGGATGTAGTTGGTGTTGTCGAAGCCGCCGTTGTTGCCGGAGCCGGAGGCGACTCCCCATTCGCCGATGCCGAAGGTCTTGCCGTGGGCGCGGGCGAAGTTGTACAGCCAGGTGATCCCGCCGGTCGCGTTCGCCTGGGTGTTGAAGGCGGCCTGCGTGGGCGACGCAGGGAACTGGTCGTAGGCGTCGATGCCGATGTTGTCGACGTAGGCGTCACCGGGGTAGATGTCCAGCGGGTTGTGGCTCGGCGGGAGCTGGGAGTAGTGGGCGTTGATGCTCCAGTCGAGGATGGGGTCCGGGCTGGCCGTGGCTCGGATCGCGGTGGCGATGTGCCGCCAGCAGTTCACATAGTCGTTGGCATTGACGGCGGACCACTGGAACCAGTTGCCGTTGGCCTGCCAGGCTATGCGGACGATCGAGTTCTGCCGGCCAGTGGTGTTGAGGGTGGTGCCGAAGGTGCGCCAGTTGGCGTCGTAGGCACCGGTCGCGCAGGTCGCCAGTGAGGAGCCGGTGTTCTCCGGATACGGCGGTACGGAGATGACGAGTCGGCCGGGCCAGCCGGCGAAGTTCGTCTGGGCGAAGGACGGCTGGACGATTGCGGCCCAGCTGTTCCGGGCGGTGTAGACGTGGGCGATGTCGCACAGGCTGCCGCGGTAGGCGCAGAACGCGTCCACCGAGGCGGGGTTGATCAACGGGTCGCCGTTCACCCCGGACAGCCACGGCTGCGCGGAACGGTTGCCGCTCGGGGGTGGCTCCAGCGGGTCCACCGGCGGCGTCGTGGCGGACACGACCCCGCGGTCGAAACCGACGGCGGTGCCGGTGGCGGCGGGGTTGCGCCGTCCGGTGTTGAGGATCTGGATGATGTGTTCGCCGTTGATGAGCTGGTGGGACCTGTACAGCAGGCCGACACTGGAGCTGGGCGCGTAGGTGTCGACCTCGGTGGCGATGCCGAAGTCGATGGCGACCTGGGCGATGCCGCCCGAGCGTTCGAAGATGCCGAAGACGTCGATGGCGGTGCCGGTGAAGCGGATGGTGGCGCTCGCGCCGGTGGCCAGTGAGTAGCGGAAGCTGTTGTTCGGGGTCGGCGGTACGCATCCGCCGCACGCCAGCCAGGCGCCGGTGAAGGAGACCTGGTTCAGCCCGGTCCCGTTGTCGGTGTCCTCGATCGTCCCCGCGGGTGAGACCGGGGTGGAGTCGGTGAGGGCCTCGGCGCGGTCGAAGCTGACGGCGTTGGAGGTGGAGGAGGGGTTGCGCTCGCCGTTGACGGTGAGCGTCGCCGTGTGGGTCCCGTTCACGAGGACCTGCGAGGTGTAGACCAGCGCGGCGCTGGACGTGAACGCGAACGTCTCGACCGGGGTCGACGGCGCACCGTCGATATTGACCCTCGCCTGGCCGCCCTGCGGCTCCTTGATTCCGAAGATCCTGATCTGGGTGCCGGTGAAGCGGATGGTGGCGGTCGATCCGAGGGTCAGCGAGTAGCGGTAGCTGTTGTTCAGGGTGGCGGGACTGCAGCCGCCGCACTGAATCCAGGTGCCGGCATAGCTGACCTGGTTCTGGCCGGTGCCGATGTTCGTGTCCTCGATCGTCGCGGTGACGACCGGCGCGGCCTGGGCCGCGCCGGGAACACTGACCAGTCCGGCCGCCAGAGCCCCCGCTACCAGGCCGAGACGCAGCAGGATGTGCGCCCACCGCATGGATCGCCGGCCGGTGACGGGCGCTCGGGTCCGCCCAGCCGGCGCCGCGGTCGGTCGACGCGGCGGGCGCCGCCGGTGCCGGCCCTCGCGAGCAGGCGTGGAGTGTCGTGTACGTCGATGCCCTGCGAGGTGGTGCCCGTGCATCGTCCCGCCTCCGTCATTCCGCAGGTAGGGCACCGTCCCCGGAGGTCCGCGGACGAAGACCCTTGTCTATCAGTAACTGAATATATACACAGAGTCACTGGCTTTTGCGGAAGGCGGTGGCGGCATGGAGAGTCGGAATGGGCCGTCCCTGATCTCCGGCCGGATGCAGGTGGAGGCGATCCGACAAGGTGGACCCCGCGACGCCGGGTCCCGGACGCTACGCGGGGCCGGCGTCGTCGATGCCGGCCCACCAGCCGCGCGGCCGGCAGCGGTGGCCGGCCAGGCCGGCGTACGGACGGTTGGGCCGGCCCGCGTGCCGTATCGGAAGTAACGGCTGCCGTCGGCTCTGGCTGTGGGCCGCTGCGTCGGGGGTGGACGGTTGGGTCGGCTGCCTCGCCGTATCAGAGGTGAAAGGCCACCTTCGGCCACGCGTGGCCGGCATCCGCGGCTCGACGGTTGCCCTGTGGCCCGTCGGCGCCGTGGAGGGCCTTCTGCGTGCCCTCGGCGGCCCCGTCCTGTTCGGCGAGCTTGATTGTTGAGCCGCCTCGAACACGTGAAACGGGGACACGGTTCGCGAGGTCCGTGTCCCCGTTACCCTGCTACCGGGATGGTCTCTGTGACCCTCCGGCGTCCCCGTGCTGTGTCTGCGTCAGCAGCTCGACGGCCGCCCGCTCCACCGGCGTTCTCGGATCGAGCCATGGCACCCGTCGGCGAAGTCGCGATGCCTGTCGCCGAGGACGCAGCCAGGGTCGGCGAGGCCGCAGGAGCGCCAGCGTGGGGGCGTCACCGTCGGGGGCCACGATGACGTTCCAGCCATTGCGTAAGGTCCGACCACGCCACGATCTCCCAGACGTGGCGTTCCTGCACCTCGCTGCCGGCGGACACCCACACCTCGTGCGGGATCGCTGATCGACCTTGGCCGAGCGGCGGGACCGTCGCGCACGTCACCACGGCCCCGTTGCCCGTCCGGCTGGTGCTCAGCGTCTCGGCCACGGCGAGTGCCAGCGCGGTCCGGCCGGGCGAGACGCCCCTCAGGTTGGGCTTGCGTCGTTCGTCATCGGTGTAGGCCGCGTCGTCGGCCATGGGCATGTTCCCTTCCACGGTGGGGCCGCCTGACCCACGTGGGGGCAACGCTGCGAGCCGGGCGGCCCAATGAGAGGAGACCGCCCCGCCCGCGAGGTATGGAGGTCCTCGCGAGCCGGGCGACTCCGGGGGACGGCCCGGTCGGGCGAATCCAGTTCAAGCCCGTCCGGAACCGCACCGCAACAATCCGTCGGCCGGTTCGTGGGCGCCAGGGCATCCAGAGGGGAGGAATGAAGCCTCCGGGGGCTCCAAAGCGGGATCGACCTGCGTCAGAAGCGAACGCGAGTCAGGCCGCCAGGCTCCGCCGTCAAGGTCACGATCGCCGAGCGTGGCTCAACGCGATACACGTTCCACGGCGGCGGCCCTTGCGACGGTGCGTTGAACGGGGCAGTGATGCCCGAGCCGCTCTCGTCGGGTTCGGCCGGCCAACCCTGGTCCGCCCATGCCTTCGCAATCCGCGCCACAGTGCCCGGCTCGGTCACCCGTACCGCGTCACCCTCGAGGACCACGTCCGCGCCGTGGATCGACACGGCGACCGAGCACCGCGGATCGCGCTCGACATTGCGCCCCTTCCGCGTGCCCGCGCCCGTCTGGAACCAAAACGTACCGTCGACCCACAGGGCACCGACCGCGGTCACATGCGGGCTGCCGTCCTCGTTCACAGTGGACAGCCAGGTCGTGCGAGAGTTGATCGCGTCCTGAGCGGGCGTCGACCCCGTATCGAGCTTCGCGGCGGTCGCCGCCCAGTCCACGGGCGGCAACCCGTCCGCCGTACCCAGATTGATGATCTCCATCGGGCATTCCTTCCCTCGCGTCCACGGACGCCCTGGCTCAGCCTGTCGCAGTTGAGACGCGCGAGGACCGCGAAAGTCATCGCACCTTGCGCGGCTCATATACCGCCCGAGCGTGTCCTGACTCACGAGGAGCCGGCGAGGTAGGCATCGTGTGGGTGCTGTCCGCGAGGGGCTTCGCCTCGGTCGAGGTCGGCGGCGCGGGCCAAGAGGTGGTCGCGATCGCGCTGGTTGCCGGTCATCTCGGCGGCGCGGCGAAACTCGGCCTGTGCCGCGTCCGTGCGGCCGAGCTTGGCCAGCAGGTCAGTGGCCGCCCCGGCCCCGGCCTCCACCGTCCGGCGCACACGCATCCTCGGCGGGATGATCAACGAGTACCGCAACGCCGCCTAACGACTCCCCAGGCGATCAAGCTACCCGCAAAGGGCCAGCTCACGGGCCAAAACGCAATTTCGGAGCCCCACAGGCAAGCTCGACGTTGTCTGGCTGCTGGCGCAAGGCGCGGCCATACCGGGAGTCGGCGGACCGTTACCGGTGGCCGGCTTCGAGGTCGAGTCGAGCTGGCGGACCCGCAAGCACCTCAAGGGGGAGACCGGCTCGGCGGCCCGGGCTGCCGAGAAGCGAGTGTTGAACCAGGTCGCGCCCGGTAGCCGACCCACGCGCGAGCGCGCCGTCGTCGTAGACAAAACCTGTGAGGGTGCATCGTCTGCTCGCCCCCGCGGTGCGGTCGACGCGGAGCACCGTGTGAACGGTGTCCGACTTCACCAGCACCAGGCGGTTGGGGCGCGGCAGCACCGCCAACGGACTGATCTCACAGCTGCGCAGTACCTCGTTGAGCACGGCCTGCGGCCCGGCACCCGTCAACTCCGCCACCGATGCGCCGGCAGCTTCGAGCAGGGCGCGTGGCTCGCGATCTATGAGGAGCAGTTCCCCACCCCAGGAGATATCCCACTGACGATGCAGGTAGACGATGTACTCACCGCGGCGGCCTCGGCCCGCGTCGTTGTGCCAGCCCAGGCGGCTGTCGGCGGGGTACTGCCAGAAGGTGAACGTGAGCCTGTTCCAGTCCCTGCCTGCGTGTCCGAACAGATCCGTCTCCGTGCGCACGGCCTGGGCGATGTGGGTGAACACGACCGGGCGCCCGCTGATGGTTCCTTCGCCGAAGGAGGCCGAAAATGACATACCGCGGGTGCGATGAGCGGGCCCATCCTTCGCTGGCGAGATCACACTCTGGGTCTCGGCGAGGGAGGACCGCTCCATCAGCTCCACCGCGCGTTCGAACTCTTCGGGTGGGAGGAAGTCGTCGTAGACGACATACCTTTCACCACGCTCAGTCAGTCTCATCGTTCACCTCTGTGTCGGAGGCGGAGCCTTCGCGGTTCGTGACGCTGGGCGCCGTGGTCGGCGGGTCCATCGAGAGCAGCCGGCAGATGTGTTCGCCCCACCCCGCAACCGAGCGCTTGTCCGCGTCCAGTAGCACGTCATCGGGGATCTCGACATGGAGCAGGTCTTCCAGCCTGGTCGCGACGTCCATCCAGTCCACTGAGCTCAGACCGAGCTCGGTGAAGTCCCGCTGGGCCAGCTCGGGATCGCTGATGAGGGCGTCCGCGATGAACGGGAACGCGCCACTGCCAAGTAGCTTGTCGCCGACCGCGCCGGCGACGGCGCGCGCAATCCACTCAGGGCTGGGCTGTCCCGCGGGAGGGTGGATCGCGGTCACTGGCCACTCCGTTGTGCCTTGATAATCTGTGCCTTGATAATCTCGATCACGCGGGCTCGGTCCACCTTGCCTGTGGCCAGGAGCGGAAGCTGCTCGCAGTAGATCAGACGAGCGGACCGCGTGCCGTCTGGCCAGGTGCCACGGCCCCGCCTGATCGAATCCCGGTCGACGGCGTCGCCGGCGACCACTGCGTACAGGTCCTCGGTGTGACCGTCTGGTCTGGACAGCACGAGCGAAAAGACGTCCTCGACGTTCGCACATCCGCGAATTGCCTGTTCAAGCCCGTGGACATCGACATTGCGGTCGTTGACTCGGGTGGCCGCGCGCAGCCGCGCGACAAAGATGACCGTGCCGTCGACATCGCGTCGGACCAGGTCGCCGGTGGACCAGTGCCTGGTCGGCGGACTGGCGGCGCCTATGCAGCCCTCCACGGGCGGCAGCGCTATTCGCAGTTCGCCTTCTTCACCCGGCTCGGGCGCGACGACGATGTTGCCGTGCATCGGGAGGCCGACGGCGCCTTCCGGAAGGCCGGCGGCGCCGATGAGAGTGGCTCCGGTCTCCGAGGAGCCGTAGTTGCGGGCCAGGCGCACGCCGAAGCGTGCATGGAACGCGTCATCGATCTGGGCGGTAACCCGGCTGGCGCCGACCATGACGATGCGCGGGATGCCGCCGGGCTCGCCAGGGATTCGAGGAACGGAAGCCAACAAGGAAGCGATGGGGGCGGTAATCGCGGCGACCGTCGCCGCCTTGAGGCGGACGGCCCCGCGCCTGGCATGCGTCAAGGGCACTGCGTCGAGGCACGCGCCGGCCAGAAGCGCGCCGATCGCCACACCCCATCCGTACGAATGAGCGAGCGGCACAGGCGTGTAGACCCGGTCCCTCGGTCCCAGCGACAGGCCGAGGCGATAGCCCGTCGCCTCGCCCAGCACGCTGGCGCAGCCGCGGCGAGCCAACTTCGGAGCACTCGTCGAGCCCGACGTCACGTGCAGTACGGCTGTCGACTCCAGCCCCCGCCATTCGACCCGTTCCCGAGGCTCGTGCACCCGGCCGCCCACGTCCACTATGTATGCACCGGCACAGAGCGGCACAGCCGCGGCAGACCTGCAGGGCAGCGGGACCGCATCCAACGTCCAAGCCGCGAGGACGCTCGCAAGGAAGCGCGGGGCGGCTCCCTCCTCCACGGCGACAACCGTGCCCGCATGGGCTCCGGCGTCCCGCAGCGCTTGGAGACACTCGTTGACGAGCGGCCGCAAGGATTCGACTGGCGTCTCGCCAAGGGATGCACCCCGGGCGAGGACCTGGTCGGCCAGGTCCGGCCGTCGGGGCACGGCGCTCACCGCGCTCATGACACGGTCCCGACGCTGGTGGTGGCCGGCTGCGCGGGAACGCTTGCGGCACCAGCTGCCGCCTTGCCCACAATCGGACGTATCAGGAGGGCGCACGCGAGGAACACCCCGGCCACGGCAAGCCATCCAGGTATCTGACTACCGCTCGCCAGCCAGGCGAAGAGTGCCGGGGCCATCAGCATGCTGACGTCTAGACCGACATTGTATACACCCTGGTACTCGCCCAGAAATTCGCGCGGCGCGAGCGCGTAGACCAATTCCCAGGAGGAGGCCGAGTACAGGACCTCGCCGCAGGCGACCAGCACGGCCAGCACGACCAGCGCAGCCGCTCTGGCGGCCTGAGTGTGGACGGCCCCGGCGAGCGGGAACATCGCCACGCCGCCCGCGAGCAACAGCGTCCCGCGGGCACCGGCGCGCACGGCTGCGCGGGCGTCGCCGATGCGCTTGGAAACGGGGACCTGTGTCAGCAGAACACCGCCGATGTTCAGTGCCATCACGACCGGGACAAGCCAGAGCAGCGCGGGCGCCCGCGACGCGATCCACAGCGGGAGCCCAACGGTGAGGAGCGAGGAGTACAGCAACACGAACGCGTTGACGGCGGTGAGCGCCAGAAACCGGTGGTCGCGATACACCCTGTGGCCGTGACCTGGGGCGTTCCCGCGGGCTGGTCGCGCGGCACCGTCCTCGTCAGGGGCCTCAGAACCACGCGGCAGTGTGCCGATGAGCGCACCCGCGATACCCAGGGTGAACGCTTCGACCAGGAACGATGCCTGGAATACCGGACGCGAGTCGAACGAGAGCACGATCGCGCCCAGTCCGAGGCCGGTGAGCATTGTGGCGTTGCTCGCCGTCTTGACGACGGCGCGGTACCGGACCCTCCGCCCCGCGGGGACCTCCCGGCCGACCAACGCCCCGAGGACGGCGGCGCTGCCGCGACCGCACATCACCAGCAGGCAGACGAGCGCGAAGGCCACCCACTTGTCGGCGAGGGCGAGCGAGCCCGTGGCCAGCGCCATGGTCCACACCAACGCGGTGTAGACGCGACGGGCATCCGCGCGGTCAGCCAGACGCCCCGTGACAGGGCCCGAGATCATTCCGCAGGCAGCTGCCGCGCTCATCACGACGCCGTAGGCGGCAGGACCCGTGTGCAGCTGCCGCACCAGGTACACGGCCAGGACCGATACGGACAGTCCGGTACCCAGGGAGAGGATCGAGAAGGACACGACCAGGCGGCGCTCCACCGGGCGGCCGTCGGCGAACAGGCGCTTCATGCCACCCGGTCCAGGAACACCGATCCCCGTACGCCGAAACCCGCGTCGGTCAGCATCGTCCGCACGTGTTCGGTCTTTACCACGAAACGCTCCTTGCCATAGATCAGGTAGCGGTTGACGGCGGTATCCCCGGTGAAGTTGATCGTCAGGACGTTGGCTCCGGCGGCCAGGCCACGGGACTGACCTCCGGAAGAGGTCTTCTCGAGAGCGCTAACCGATGGGATGAGCAGTTCTGGGTAGCAGACACGCAGGGTCGCGATGGTATTGAGCGCCAGCCCGAGAGAGCCCGAAGGCGCGGCTGACAGGGGTGTGTCAGGCGCGGGGACAAACGGGCTGACGCTGCACATCTGCACACCCAGCTCACCCGCGAGCTCTATGTCGTCGATGACGCTCTCGAGACTCTGCCCGGGAAGGCTGGAGATCAGGCCGGTGCCGACGCTGTAGCCCAGCTCTCGAAGCGTGCGCACATGGCCGATCCGCTCGGGCAACCGCTGATGCCGTATTGCCTCGAACAACGCCGGATCGCTGGTCTCATGCTTGATGATGTAGCTGGTGGCGCCCAGCTCGCGCAGCAGCTTGTACTGCGCGCGAGAGAAGCTGCCGAGGTTGAGGAGCACTTCGACGCGTCCGCCCCACATCCGCAGCAGCTCAGGAATCACCTCGCGCAGCGTCGGCAGGACGCTGGGCGTCTCCCCACCCTGCAGGAGGACGACGTCGATTCCAGCATCCCGAATGTGGCCGGCGCGGGTGAGAATGTCCTCGGCGTTCATGAAGAACCGGTCGAGCATATTCAGGTTGTCTCGCCGCATGGGGCAGTAGTCGCAGTTCACCCGACATACATTGGTGATCTCCACGACGCCGCGCAGGACCACCGTCCGACCGAAGCGCTCGTCGCGTAGCCTGCTCGCCTCGGCGAACAGGTCGCGCTGGTCGGTGCCCTCGGCCAGCAGGGCTGCTCGGATTTCAGGACGTGTAAGCATGGTGGGAGATCTGTTCCACTCGTCCGCTCGGGCGGGGGCCGGGGCTGTCCACGGGCAGAGTCACCACCGCCTCCGCCGTATGAGCGGGGTCGAGATGCTCGCGGTACGTAGCCGCCACCGTCGCCGGGGCCGGTTCGAACCGCACCGTCCGTGCCTGCCCGTTGAGCACCACGGCGACGCCCTGGCCCGCTTCAAGATGATCACTCGTAAGGTAGAGCCGGACGGCCTGGGCCCCGGTGACATCGATTCGGTACACGTCGTCCCGCACACGTTCGGCTGTTACCGCGGCTCCCGACGGTTCGACTCCGCTCAAGGCGATCCAGTGCGCTCTCGCATGTTGGTCGTCGAGCGCTCGGTGCCGCACGAACCCCGGATCGCTCATCCGCCGCCGGCCGGTCAACCAGGCTTCGAGCTGGGCGACGAGCAGGCCGTCGTCCTCGAAGTGCAAGGTGCTCAGCGGGTGGTCGCCGTCAGGGACCTCGACGTAAGTAAGGTTAGCGTGGTTGGCCTCTCGCAGCTGCGCGACCGAGGCTCGGTCGAAGCGTGGGAGGATCCGTCTGTCCTGCGCTCCGTGTATGACGAACAACGGCAGCGCAAGCGTGTTTGCCAGGAGATAGCGTGTACGCCGATCGCTTCCGAATGCTTCCCAGACCGACAAAGCGCCGTTGATGGGAACGGCCGCGGCGAAGCGCGACCAGAGCCGCATCGCGAGGTTCCAGCAGGCCAGACCACCCATGGAGACGCCGACCAGCACACATCGGTCGGAGTCGGCGTCCAGGTGCTCGAGCGCCCAGCGCAGCGCGGCGATGGGAAAGTCGTCGGCTGTGAATGCCCATCGTGGATGGCGGAATCGCTTGGCGAACATCCCGGCGACATCAAGCCGGCCGGCCACGTCGTCGAGCAGCTGCGCGTTCGGAGCCAGGACGGCCATGCCCAGCCGGTCCCCGAGACCGGCGAAGTATGGCAGCAAAGCTTCACCGCTGCCGCCGGCGCCGTGCAGCGCAATGATCACCCCGGGGCGGGGGCCGAGCCCCGGCGGGAGGTGGACCGTCATCGTGGTGCTGCGCCCACCGTGCGCGAGTTCGACCACCGAGTCACCCGGAGTGAACGCCGGCGTGTCGTGGTCCTGCGCCAGCAGCCGACGCAGCCGCGGTCCGTCCCACGACCGTCCGGCGCAGAGCCCGGCCACCCGGCCGGGCTCGGACGTGGCACAGAGCAGGCGCGCCTCCCGGGGATTCACCGACTCACCCCGGCCAGCTGCCGCAGCCGCCTGATCTCGTCGTCCACCGCGGGGTCCAGCCGCTCCCCGGTGAGCGCGAAGACGACCTTTGCGCGGCTCAGGATGCCCAACGCGGCACCGACGACCGGTGGCGAGCACAGTTCCGGCGGTAGTGAGATCGGCTTGATTACCGGCTCTGGGCCGGGCTCGACCGCGCGGAAGGTCTCGACCGCCAGGCGGCGCAGCACGTCGTCACACACTCGTTTCGCGACGGTGCACGAGTACCGGTCCAGCTTGGTCAGGTCTCCGGTGGCCTGGATGTTGCGGGACGGGCAGCCGCTCTTGCAGATGTCACGGGCATAACAGGTCTGGCAGGAGGCTGCCTGGGTCGGGGCGGCCCGCCGGCCGATCGCTTCCTTGCGCAGCAGGTCCACGAAGACCGCGGAGCGGCCGGCCACCTTCCCGATGGTGTGCCCGAACTCGCTGTTGCGCGTGGGATCCTGCATTTCCTGGCACATGATCAGTTCGCCGTTGGCGTTGAGCACCTGATAGGAGTCGTCTCCGGTCATGGGCGCGCAGTACGAGCGCGCGGGGCTCGACAGAAGGTGCTGGTAGGCGTAGCCGAACACTCCGACTCCCAGCGGGCGCGCCGCGTCCAGCGCGCGCAGCAGGTTCTCGGCGTACTGCTCGGCGGGGGGCGAGCTGTAGCGCGACAGGCGCCCCGGCGTGGTGGTGCCGACCGGCCCGACCGGCTCGAAGTGCACGAACGTCACGCCGAGGCTCGCGAAGTAGCGGACGGTCTCGTCCATGTGCTCCACGGTTTCGCCGGTGACCGTGGACCGCACGCGCGGTGAGGTCCCGAGGCCCACCAGGAGCTTGATCGTCTCGACGGTCTGGTCGACGCTGGCGTGCTTTCCGTACAGGCGCTGCCCGCGCTGCCGATGTGGCGAGGCGTCCATGGAGACGGTCAGCATGAACCGGTGCTCGGCCAGGTACTCGAGCACCTCGCGGGGCGCCGTGCCGTTGGTGACCATGCGGAAGGACGGTTCGACGCCCGCCTCGGCGCAGGCTCGCTCGGTGTGTGCCACGACGCGCCTGATGTCGTTCATCGCCAGCGTGGGCTCACCGCCGAAGAAGTTCACCGCGAACGACGTGCGCGGACCAGCCGGCCGGCGTGCCAGGGTGTGGTCGACGATGGCGAGCATCCGGTCGGACTCCAGTGTGGCCGAGCTGTGCCCGACCTCGCTGAAGCAGTACACGCACGCGAGATTGCACCGGTGGCTTACGACGATGGTCGTGCCCCAGGGGGCGCCGGGCTTGCGGTAGAGCCGCTCGGCCGTGATCGACGGGTATGACTCGAGCAGCCGCCGCCACGGGGCAGCGGCCTGCCGCGCCGCGGGTACCCGGATGGCGTGCATCGACCTGGGCATGAGCAGGTAGAGCCAGTCGCCGTCGTAGACCGCGGGGAACTCGTCGAGCAGGGCGGACGAGGGCCGCCAAGGATCGGCGACCAGGCCGGGAGCTTCGTCGGCGGTGGTGGTCACGACACCTCCTGCGTGGGGTAGATGGAATCGAGTAGGCCGACGTACACCGGCCGCGGGCTCACCCGCGGCGCCTTGCGGCTGGTCAGCCACAGCGCGAAGGGGATGTCCGCTGCGGGGACGCAGAGCTCCGCCTCATCGAGCCCCAGCGCCCGGGCGGCGGGGGCGAGCTCCGCCAGCAGCGCGCACAGATCGTCCGGGCCGGTGCACGGCAGGCTGCTCAGCAGCAGCCGGTTCCGGTCCGGCAGAGCACGGCGGGCCGCCAGGCCGGCGCTGGTAACGCCCGGGCCCGGCTTCTTGAGCAGGTCGGCGAGCACTACCCGTGCGGACAGCTCCACGTGCCGGCGCGCCAGGACCGACTCGATGCGCCCAGCGGCCTCGGCAGGCGCGCACGGGGTTCGGTCGGCCCTGTCGCCCAGGAAGCCGGCGAACGGCAAGGTGTACAGGTGCAGCGGGGGGCCGGTGCGCTCGAGCCGCAGCCGCCGGGCGAGGGCGAGCTGAGCGGGGCTCGACTCGGACACCCACGCCGCGATCCCCGGCATGGCCTCGCGGCGCGCCAGGTCACGCAGGAAGAAGGCCAGCCGCGGCGCCCCGTCGCCGCCGCGCGCGGCCGGGTCGACGAACACACCTTTGAGGAAGAGGTACCCGCCCCAGCGCAGCGCCCGGTGGGCGGCGACGAGGCGCCCGTCGTCCCCGCGCACCCCGGCCCACCGGTAGGAGGCGAAGTCGGCGAGCTCGCCGGCGAGCACGTCGGCGGTGTAGCGCCGGCCCGCCGTGAGCCTGGCAATGTCGGCCGCGTCGGCAGGGCCCAGCAGGCACGCTTGCATGGGCCTGGGGGAGCGGGCCGCGGCGAGCTCAGCCATCCGGTGACCGCCTGGTCAGCGCGAGGTACGGAAGGCTGGTATGCGGTGTGCTCTGCGCTGAGCAACCATGGGGGACCTTGACCATCTTCTTGCTCGCGATGTTGTCGACCATCAGATGCAGCAGTCGGTTGGAATGCATGAACCGGCTGTCGAAGTGCTCGATGATCCAGGTGAAGAGCTGTGGGTCGAACGGGTAGAACGTCGGCTCGACCAGGTGCTCGTCCGGCAGGCCGAGCTGACGGGCGAGGGCCGTGGCCGGCAGCACCCGGAATCCCACGTTGAGCACAAGGTCCTCGGGGCGCAGTTGGGCGTTCGCGTACCGCGCGGAGGTCCGCACGCTCTCCTCGTTCTCGCCGGGCCCGCCGAAGACGACACTGATGCGCATCTGCAGGTCATGCCGACGGCAGCGCTCGATGAAGCGGGTGACATGCCGGGTGTCGAAGCGTTTGCCCAGTCGGTCCATCATTCCGACGTCGAGGCTGTCCGGAGACAGGTGTACCGCCTCGATGCCGCTGGCGGCGAGCAGCTCGGCGAACTCGTCGTCGAAGGGCCTCGGGGCGAAGTAGGCCGACCAGGTCAGGTCTGGCAGCGCAAGCTTCGCGATGAGTGAGACGACCTGTTTGGCGTACCGCAGCTCACTGTTGAAGATCGCGTCGGTGAAGAACACGCGGCGGATGCCGGCCGCGTGGATGCCGCGAAGCTCCTGCTCGAGCAAGGCCAATGGCTTGAGATCGCCCTGGTTGTCGCCGCTGATGTATGCGTACGGGCAGTAGACGCACTCCTGATAGCAGGTCTTGCGCTTCGCCTCAACGCCGATCATCGCCCCGGCCGACCGCGCATACGTCTGCATCAGGGAGCCTGGATGCTTGAGGACCTCGGTCATAAAACCCGGGTGGCGCTCGCCTCTCACGTTCGTGCCGTAGCGCCGGTAGCGCTCAGGATCAGCGGCGATCGCCAGCATGGACTGCTCGCCAGGGCCGACCACGCCGACGTCAAAACCGATACGCCGTAGCAGGGGCTCACCGAAGAGGCTGTAACCGGGGCCGCCGCCGACCAGGACGGGCGCGGGAGAGCCAGCGGCCGCGCGCACCCGCTGGACGAAAGCTTCGTAGTGTGGAACGAAACCGTCGCAGGCCAGGTCGATGGGGTCGATGTTGCGGATGGAGAACCCGATGATGTCCCAGCCGGCCGCGGCCCAGGAAAGGTCCGCGTGGGCGTTGGGGTCCTCGACGAAATCGATCAGGCGCGTGACGTGGCCGGCGCGGTCGAGCGCGGCCTGCACGGCACGCGCGCCGATGGGGAAGATTGGTTCATTGCCAGGCATGGACATGCTGGCGAGGTTGACAATTGCTACCCGTGCCATAGCCTCGGATCCTCGGGAGGACAGGGGACGGTACGTCGATCCAACAATGCTGCGTGAGGTGTAGCCAGCGGGCGGCGGGACCGGGCAGAAGAGCTGGCACCGCGCGCCCGCTGGCTACGGCCAGCTCCGTCAGGCGCAGGTGGGCTCGACGACCTTGGCCAGGGTGTCGGGGCCGATCAGCTCGGCGAGCCGGTCGCAGATCTGGTCGAACCGGAGCGAGTCGTTCTTGATGAACTTCTCGATGGCCTCCTTGTCCAGGTGGAAGCCGGCGGCGTCCAGGGTCTCGCTCGGGTCCTGCGCGAGGGCCTGAGCGAACGCCTCGTCGTAGCTGAGCCGTCCGATGATCGCGTCGAGCGTGTTGCCGATGAGCCTCGTCCTGGTCAGTTCCTCCGTGAAGACCGTCACGGCGCGCCCCTTTCTCATGGGTTGGTTGGTGCGGATGTGCCGCTGGCCGCCTTGTCGTACCTTGGCGTACCGCTCTTGGAGCCCGGGAGTCAGGTAAACCGGCGGCGGCCGGCGATCTGGGAGTCCGGGAGGTAAGGATCCGTCCCACTGGACTGCCCAGACGTCTAAACGTCAAGGCACCGCGAGACCGCGCCGCGCACCGGTGACGCCGTCTTCTCGTCTTCGATGCGCGGAGGGGAGAGGAGCCGCGGTCGCCAATTCTAGAAGCCGCGTTTCCGTGAGTTGTGTCCGTGCCCTGCCCGATATGGCTCCGAGGACGTGGTCCGTGCCGGTGGAAAGAAGTTAGCAGTCTGCGTGGTGACGATGCAAAGGGTATCGGAAACAGAAGTCACCAGGTGTCCATTCACGGGTGTGAGCCGCGTTGGACGGCTTTCAGGCGGCCGTGGGTAGCGCGGGTGGTCAAGGGCTGCCAGTGAGGGCGTGGCTGATGGCGGCGAGCGCGTGGATGCCGTGGCAGCGGGCAAAGGCGAGGCAGGAGCTCATTCGCCGGTAGGCGGTGACAATGGCGGCCAGGTCGCGGTGGTCAAATACCTGGTGGCGTTTCCGGCCACGGAGCGCCTGCTCGGCGGCGTTGTTGGTCCAGGGACGGCGAAGTCCCTCGTGAACGGTCAGACCTGTTGGACCAGTCTGCGAGCTCGCGCCGGCAGGCGTTCACCGAGTCTCCGAGGTTCCCTTACTGGTCCCGAACCGATCCCGAGCTCGCCTCCGACCTGGGCGATCGGAGGCGACGTCTCGGTCACCATCTTCGCCGGCTCGTGCTTGAACCCCGGCGATAACTTCCTACGGTCTCGGCGTCCTTACCGTGACGATCGTGCGCACGCGGCTTCGCGGTTAGTACTGGTCGGGCGAGGTGACCGCTTCGGCGATGATGATCTCCGGCGGAGTCGGCGCGGCTCCGACCGAGCCGATGAACGCCTGGAGCTCAGGGTCGGCGAAGAAGTCCTGGAACTGCTCGATGGTCTCCCATTCATCGATGATCGTGACGAATCCGTCGCCGATCCCGAACCGGTGGTGAATCCCGCCCGCCGCGCGGGCCCGGTCGGCGATCTTCTCGAAGTCGCCGGCGCGCTCGGTGAGCGATCGACGGAACGTGGCGGTGTCGCCCTGGAACTTGCCGATGACCAGCACGCTCATTGTCTGAACCCTTCCGTAGGTGGCGCGCTCCGTGCTCGCGGCGTTCGGAAGGTATTCGTGCCGCCCGCGGCGGCGGATCAGGGCGCCGACACGTCCGGGACGTGATGTACATCACACCGCGGTCCGCGATCTGCCTGGCGCGGGCGCGCTGCCGAGCACCCTGCCGGCGCGCGCGGCCACGGCTCCCGCTGGCACCGTGCGCCTGGAAGCGCCCGGAAGCGCCCGGAAGCGCCCGGCAGGGTCGCCGGCGTCGGGGGTGGGGGCTGTCGGTCGAGAGATTCGTAGGTGGCCAGGATGATCTCCAGGCCGCGGGTGTCGGCGTCGCGCATGCTGCGGAGCTGGAGCAACGCGTTGATTAGCGTGCGGCAGGCGACGCAGCGCAATGCTGGCCGTAAGACGGCCGGGATCGATGGGGAGGTTGCGCTGACCTCTCAGGCCAGGATGGAGCTGGCGGTGCAGGTGCACCGGAAGGAAACCACTGGTCGCACGATTCGGCGGTGTACCGCTACACCGCCAGCCCACGGCAACCCTCGAAGATCACAAGCCCGTCCTGGGCGCCTCCCGCGGCAACGAGTTGATCCACCGGCTCTCGCGGGAGCATGCGAGATCCGATCACGGACAGTCACCCTGCCGACGTATAGTGTGGCGCTTCGTATCGTCACTCTGCGTAGCAGCGTCTGGGGTGTGAAGCGTGATGGGGTTGAGGCTGGTCCTGCTTGGCACGCGTTCGGGGCGGACGCGGCGGATGGCGTATGCGGCGGCGGTGTGCGCGCTGGCGCTCGTGGCGGTGAGTTCGACGGCGGCCTGGGGCGCCGACACCACGCAGTTCCCGAAGGACCCGTCACGCCGCAATGGCGTCGCGATCCCGTTCGAGGGCTACACCGACCTGTCGGGCGGGCTGCTGCCGATTTCCGGCGCGGTGGGCGTGGACCTGGTGCTCGGCTCGCCCACCGACAAGTACCTTCCCTGCCAGAACCTGGCGGAGACGTACATAAACGCCTGTGAGGAGCGCGGAAGCTACACGACCTACACCCGGTTCGGAGCCGGTCGGGAGCTGCTTTTCCCGTACGGGTACTTCATGGGAAATGTTCAGCGAGACATCGTCACCGGCCGCTCCGTGCGGACGGACTGGGGCCGGCGTGCCGCAACCTTGTCGGTGGAGTTCTACCCCGACGTGCGGCGTGACCGTGAGTACGTTCATCCGCGCTTCGAGGTCGAACGTTTCACCCCGAACGCCAACGGCTGGGCCTACTCCGCGCCCATCGGGCGGATCGCCGTCCCCACCCTCGCGGACCCGGGGACGACCCGGATAGGCGGAAGTATCACCGACGGGGGTAGGGCAATCGCCAAGGACCGAGTCAGGATCCTCGTGTTCGGCGGTCGCGCCAGCTCCTCCACCGGCTTCCCGATCTCGTCGTTCGCGGTGTGGGACAGCGCGGGCGAGACGTCCTGGACCTCCGGGGCGATGTACGAGGGACCGCAGGTGATCACCGTGACCGACAAGGCGAGCGGCCGCACCTGCGACATCGTGTACGACACCATGACCGGCCGGGACAACCGGTTGGATTTCGACATCTCTCGCGCTGGTTTCGGCGGTACCGGGCACAGGTGCAACTTCGACACCGTGCCGGAGCGCCGGGCGCCCTGACCGACGAACGGGGGAGCGGCGTTCCGTGACCGCCGTGTCACGCGGTCGCTGTCAATGGCTGGCTGGAACGTCTCGTCCATCAGGAAACGACCAGGCTCCCGGCAGGAGGATGACGCCCTCCCACCGGTCTGGTCGCTTCGACCGTCGCGAGCTTTTCCGCCTGTTGTCTGCTGCAGGTGTCCTGGTAGGGGTTGCACCCCACACGATCGATCGCTGCAAGGTCCTCGGCGGCGTGATCAGCGAGCACCACCGCGCCGCTTGATCGAACAGCGAAACCGCAGGTCACGCCCCAGAATCGGGTTTTGGCACGCTACAGCTACAGGTCCGGTCGGCGGCGCGATGCTGCTCAGTACTCGCTGACGGCGCCGTTCATTGTCGGGCATACACAGGTCGCGGACAGGTGGACTGTTCTGCTCGGCGCGCGTCGTCCGGCCCGCGGCCTTTAGCTGCGGCGACCGGCCGTGATCCACTCCGCGAGCACCTGCGCGGTGTGCTGCCCCACGGTCGGGAGCACTTCTGGCTCGGTGGTGCCGTCGGCTGCGGCGCGCGCGTCCTCGTCGGCGCGCGGCGTCGCCGCGGGCACCAGGACGGTTCGGCCGTCGGCGGTACGCAGCCGGCGTAGGGCGCGTCGGTGCAGCACGTGTGGATCGGCGACCACGTCGTGGGCGGTGTTCACCGGCGCGACGGGGAGCCGGGCCAGGGTGAGCCGTTCGATGACGTCGGCGCGGTACCGGTCGGCCAGCCAGCCGCGCACGGCCTCCTCCAGCTCCGGCCCCGCCGCATCGGTGGGCGCGCCGACGAGTACGGCGAGGCTGGAAAGCTGGCGCGCGGTGGAGACACTGATCGCTACCCAGTGGCCGTCCGCCGTCGCGAAGACGTTGCGCAGGGCCGCGCCGTCCATCCGGCTGCCGAGCCGGCCAGGCGGGTGAGGGACGGTAGCCGCCGGGCCCGGTGGGTCGGCTCGGTCGGCGGCCGCGGCGGTCAGTGTCGGGCCGACGACGTGCAGCATTGGCTCGACCGGGTTCACGTCGACCACCCGGCCCCGTCCGCCGCCGGCTCGGACGTCGAGGCAGGCAGCGAGCACCCCGAAGGCGCCGGCGAACGCCATCACCGCGTCGCCGAGCGGGACGGACGGCAGCACCGGTGGCCCGTCCGCCGCGCCGGTCATGTGCGTCAGCCCCGCGAACGCCTCGCTGAGCGTGCCGTTGCCCGGGCGGGCCGCGTACGGGCCGTCGGTCCCGTAGCCACTCACGTGCGCGACCACCAGTGCAGGGTTCACCGCGAGTAGGCTGGCAGGGTCGAGGCCCCGCCGGGCCAGCCGCTCGGCGGGCTCGTTGACCACCACGACGTCCGCTATCGCCACCAGCCCGCGCAGCGCCGCCCGCCCGGCCGGGTCTGCGAGGTCGAGCACCACCGAACGCTTGCCCCGGGCGACCAGCGGCCAGAATGGGGTCGCCCGGTAGCCGTCGCCGCCGGGTGGCTCCACCTTCACGACATCGGCCCCGTGGTCGGCGAGCAGGCTCGCGAGTAGCGGCGCCGCGTAGAGCGACGCCGCGTCCAGGACTCGCAGCCCGGCCAGCGCGCCGGCGGTCATCCGCGCTCGCGCGCCGTCAGCGCCGCCGCGGCCGGCTCCTGCCCGGCCGAGGTGGGAAGGGCCGGGACCGGTCGGGTCTGGGTGATGGTCGTTCCCCAGCTGTGCAGCGCGGCGGCGTGCAGCCCGCCGAGGCCGCCAGCCACGGTGACGATCACGTCCTGCCAGCGGCGTGTGAGCCGGACCCGACCGCGTTCGTCCACCCAGCCGATGTCCTCGAACTGACGCTGGTGCTGCTCGGGCCACTCGGACAGCGGTACGGACGCGTGCTCCCACAGCAGCCGCTGCACGTCCTCGACGTCCGGATAGGCTTGACCGATCAGCTGTGCCCAGACCGGGTTGAGCGCCACGAGTACCTCGGCGAACGACAGTTGCACGAGGAAGCCGTTGGCGCCGGTGTGGGCGAGCGCCCGCCCGATGAACCGCAGCAGCACGTCCGGGTCGCGCGCAATCACCTCGCAGATATTGGCGGTGCCCATCGCGCCGAACACGGTGACCGCGTCGCCGGCGACCCCGCGCCGCTCGGCCAGCGGCGCCCAAGGGGAGCGCTCCTCCCACTCGGCGAACACGATGCCAGCGACCCGTCCCGGCTGGCCGAACGTGCTCTGCGAGGTCACCCCGATCCGCTGACCCGCGACGTTGCGCATGACCAGCCGCAGCGCCCGACCGATGGCCGGCGCCGAGCCGTCGGCGCCACCGAGGCAGCCAGCCCCGTACGGAATCTCGAGCCGGTGGCGGACGGGCCCGTTGACCACCACCGCCGGCGTGACCGAACCGGTGGTGGCGTTCAGCGCGTGCAGTTCGAAGGCCGGGTCGGCTGCGGCCTCGACGACCGCGCGTAGCAGCGGCATCGCCTCGGCCGGGGCGCCGGCCATCACCGCGTTGACGGCCAGCTTCTCTGCCGTGCACGCCGCTCCCGACGGTGGCAGCACGGCGACCACGTCGTCCGGCTGCAGCCCAGACACGGCGAGGTAGCGGTCCACCCGCCGCGGGGTCGGCGGTACCAACGGGAGGCCGTCGCCCCACCCGCGGGCCTGGGCGAACGTCTCGAAGTCTTCGGGGTCGGCCGGCGCCTCGACGCGGGCCGCGCGGCTCGCCGGCGCCGGTGTGGTCGTGGTCATGAGACGGTGGCTCCCAGATTCTCGAGCAGGCGCGGGAACAGTGCGCACGCGTGCGCCCGGACCTCCTGTTCGGACCGCGTGTGCAGCGAGAATGGCAACACGATCAGACGCAGCCCGCTTCGCCCCTGCTCGGCGGCAAGTGTGCGGGCCAGGGTCTCGAAATGCGCGGTGACCGCCACGATCGAGGGCAGGCCCCGGTTCAGACCGGCCAGACCGTCCTTGACACTCCAGGAGGTGCACGACCCACAGTTGCCGAGACCGGAGATCACGATGTCGGCCTCGCTGACGAACGCGTCGTACTCGGCCTGCTTGCGTTCACCCTCGGCGCCCTTGAGGCCCTGCGCCCGACGCCAGCTCGTCACGACCGCGCCGGCACCCGCCAGCTCGCGAGTCCACTCCTCGACGGTCCAGTCCCATGCGGGCCATAGGACGTCGACCCGGAAGCCGACCCGGCGGCCGGCCAGCGGGCCCGCGTCGGGCCCCGGATCGGAGTTGCCGGGATCGATGTCGCCGGTGGGGTCCACCACGGTCAGCGTGTCCTTCGGCTCGACAGGAGGCGTGGACAGTGCCGACTTTGACGAGACCGTCATATTGATGGCGAGTGCCAGTGCCCTCGGGTCGTGGAGGCGCAGGTCGCGCAGGCCAGGGACGTCGCGACGTAGTGCCCCGTTGACGACGTCGAGAAGCTGTTCCGGCGGGAGCACGCAGTCTGCGCAGTCCACGTCGTCGAGCGCCAGGGCCAGTTCAACAGTGCCGAGGTTCTCGTCAACGGCGGTCAGGCGTAAGGCCGCGCCGTCGCCGGCGAACATGGCTGATAGCCGGCCGACGGCGCTGGCCACATTTTCGAAGTCGATCAACCGGTCCTCCTGGATACCTGCCTCGCCAGAACCGTCCGCGTGGTGGCCCCGGCACGGTCGTCGTCGCTCCCAAGGAGGGAGAGCCAACCGGTCGCGACGCTGGCTTCTCCAAGGAGAGCATCGTCTGACAACATCGTCAAGGATAGCTGAGCCGGTCGGCTGCTGACTGGAGGTCGATGATGACGCCGGCGCCGTTCAAGGATCCCGACATCACCGCTTCCGCGAGGCGCCGCCAGCGCCGACGAGCCATCTCCTCTGGCCGTGGCTCCTGACATCCGAGACGGTCGATGGGCTCGTAGCCGCCCGGGCCCGGTTGACGCCGGACGACCTGTTCCTGGTGGATGAGGCCGGCCAGCGGGTCACGTTCGGCGAGTTCGACCTGCGGGTGGAACGGGTCGCCGGCGCGCTCGCGGCGGCGGGCATCACCGCCGGGACCAAGGTCGCCTGGCAGTTGCCGACCCGAATCTCGACAGCGCTACTGATGGCCGCGCTGCGCCGGTTGGACGCCGTACAGTCGCCGATCATCGCGCCGTACCGGCCCGCGAGGTCTCGGCGGCGCTCGTCCAGAACGACAGGGCGGCCATTCCTCTCGAGCCACCTACGGCAGACACCGCATCAGCCACACCTCGTCGTCCCGGGCATCCGGGGCACCCATTCCGAACACCCAAGAACTTAGGGACCACCGATGACGGTCAAGATGATCTACCTGGCCCGGCGCAATCCCGCGACCACGCACGAGGAGTTCCTCGCGAACTGGCGCGATCACGCGACGCTGAGCGGGACCTTTCCCGAACTCTCCGCCGTCTTCGCGGGAGTCACCCAGTGCAACGTCGTGCAGGATCCCGATCTCGTGCCCGGGGCCAGCCGGGACTACGACGGCGTGAACCTCCTCCCGGTGCACTCCCTGCTCGGCGCGATCGAGCTGTGGGATCTGCCGGCCGCGCGCACCACCATGCTCACCGACGAGCTGCGGGTGTTCTCCACGGCGGTGCGCGCGTTCACCGTCTACACCGTCGAGTCCGTGCTCGCCGACGGCCCGCGGACCCGCCATGTCGCGCTGCGGTTCCTGCGGGCCCGCCCCGGGCTCGGCGGGCAGGAGTTCGTCCGCCGCTGGAGCGGGCAGGGCGCGTCCGCCCTGCTCGCGGCCGCCGACGGCCGCATCCGCCGCCTCGTGCACAATCACGTCCTGCTCGATCGGCCCGCCGGCTACGAGTACGACGGGATCGAGGAGCTGTGGTTCGACTCGGCCGGGCAGATGCGCGACTTCTTCGCCGACAAGCGCGCCCAGGCGGCGCTGCGCGCCCAGGCCGAGTCGCTGGTCGACGAGGCGTGCAGCGTCCTGCTCGCGACCCAGGTCGGCCTCGCCGTCCCGGCCATCCGCCGACAGCCCTGATCAGGGCTGGGCGAGCTGGGCGCGAAGCTCGGCTTTCTTGATCTTTCCCGACGGGGTCCGGGGAAAGTCGTCGAACTCGAGAGGCGAAGTTGCGATCAAGCAGCATGACGCGATCACAGCGACGGTGCCAGTCGACTGTCCGCCCAATGCGCCAGTTCTACAAGGATTTGCTGGTTGCCTGCGCCGGCAAATACGGGCACAGGCAACCGGTGAGATCCCCCCGGGCTACCCGGCGCCGCTCTGGCAGGTCGTCATCGTTGTCGACGTCACCCGGGCCGCCCGGCGCATGGGGACTGTTCTGACCGGATCCGTCGCGTTCGGTGGTGCTCACGGCCGGGTATTCAGCGTCGGTCATCACGGCGGCCGGGTGGCCGGCGAGGAGGTCAATCGTGGCGCTGAAGTGGACGTGGCTCGTGGTCGACTGCGCCGATCCGGCGCCTGTCGCGGATTTCTGGGCCGGGGTCTTCGAGGTCCGGGCCGAGCCGAACCAGGACGGCGAGTGGATCGTCGTCTCGCCGGACGGCTCGGTGAAGCTGCTGTTCATCCCCGTGCCCGAAGCCAAGACCGTGAAGAATCGACTTCACCTCGACCTGACTCCGTCCACCCCCGAGCTGCAGCAGGCCGAGGTCGAACGACTGCTGGCCCTCGGGGCCACGCGCGCGGACGTGGGGCAGACGGGCGAGGAGTCCTGGGTGGTGCTCGCGGACCCGGCCGGCAACGAATTCTGTGTCCTGAGCGGCAAGAGCTGATCTTGGCTAGTGTCGGCGGCGCGGTCGTGGAGCATTTGTGCCGAGCGCAACGACCTTTACGGGTTGCCGCGAAGCGGCTAGCAGCACCACGTGCCTTGGCGATATCACCTGCCAGGCAGCGGGACTTCGACCACGAGCTGGCGCTCGCCGCGGCGAGCGCTACGCCGCGTCCCGAGGTTCCTCGCGACCTGGCGGTTCGCACCGCGGACCGCCAACACTGCGACCTGGGGGCAGTTCATGACCAGCACCGGCGCCGTCGGCGAGGCCGCCCGGGCCATCACCACGGCCGACATCCGCGAGGCCTGGCGCGACCAGTCTCGATTCCGCTGACAGCCGGTTCTGGATTTCGGCACGGTGAGGCCGCCAGCCGCCGAGACCACTGTCGGCGAGACCACTGTCGGCGCGCGGCGACGCAAGCACATACATCCCGAACGGTCGGTCTGCCCTGCGGGGCCCGACGAGGGGCGTGACTGGTCGGCGGACAGGCCGCGAGGAGGCGGGCGGGGACCTCCTGGGGCATGACCTGGCGATGGTGAAAAATCTGTTCTCAGTGATGTATATTCTATGGTGCGGGTGGGGTAGATACCCGATCGAGAGCTCAACGGGACGGAGGCGATGGCGGTGGCAGGGGCCCCTCGTGCTCAGCGGTTGCCGGTGCGGCGCCCGCAGGGGTGTCGGGCGACGCGGCCGTCCACGCCCGAACCGTGCGGTTCTCGCCGGGTGGCTGACAGTCACTGCAAGTGCGGTGGTTTCACCCGCTGTCGGTGAACGATGTTCGTCGTCTTCTGGAGGTTGGTAGCGATGCTGCTGCGCTTCGATCCGTTCCGTGACTTCGACCGTCTGGCGAGTGAGGCGTTTGGGGCGGCCCGTACGCCGCAGATGATGCCGATGGACTGCTACCGGTCCGGTGACGCGTACTTCCTGCACTTCGATCTTCCGGGGGTCGACCCGGAGTCGATCGACGTGACCGCGGAGAACGGCACGCTGACGGTGCGGGCGGCCCGGACGCGGACCGTGCCGCCCGAGGCCCAGTTCCTGATCTCGGAGCGGGGCACCGGCAGCTACACGCGTCAGGTCGTGCTCGGGGACGGGCTGAGCCTGGACAACGTCGCCGCGCACTACCGTGACGGGGTGCTGACGGTGATGATCCCGGTCGCCGAGCACGCCAGGCCACGGCGCATCGAGGTCGGCCGCGAGGCGAGCGACCACAAGATCCTGGAGGGGTGAGACGCCGGTCCGGACGGGCGAGGTAACGATCCGTGTGGCCGGTGGGCAGCTGCCCACCGGCCACGGCGGGATGGGCGGTGGGCGGTGAAGAGGCATGCCAAGGTCGAGGATCTGTCGTACCCGGCGTTCAGCATGGGGGCCGCCGCCGACCTGCTCAGCGTGGAGCCGGCGTTCCTGCGCGCGCTTGGGCAGGAGGGTCTGCTGAGCCCGCACCGCTCCGATGGCGGGCACCGTCGCTACTCACGGGCCGACCTTGATCTCGCCGCTCGGGCACGCGAGATCGTCGATGAGGGGCTGACCGTGGCCGCCGCCTGCCGGATCACGCTGCTGGAACATCAGCTGGCTCAGACCCGCGCCGAACTCGCCGACCTTCAGCGGCGCGCCACCCGCAACGCAGGACGCGACGCGGCTGGCGCGGCACGCGAGGACTGACGAGAAAAGAGGACTGACGAGAAAACCAGCGGGCTAGGTCTGCTCCCACGGCAGTCCTGTCCCCGCGTAGGGGCGTCCCGCCCGCGGGCCGTCGGCGGTGACGCGTGCAAGTCAGGCTTTTCGCGCGGGCGGCTGGCGGGGCGGCGCGTCGAGCATCGGATGTGGCCGGTCTTTGCGGAGGCAGACCATGTGGTTGGTGGTGCACGCCGGCCGGGTGGGATCGGTCGGTGTGGTCTATCTGCGGGGTGATCTTGATCTGGCCACGACGCCGCAGTTGGAGCAGGGCGTGCGCTCGCTGCTCGAGAGGGGCTGTGTGCGTCTCGTCGTGGATTTCGAGGCGGTCCAGTTCGCCGACCTCAGTGGACTGGGCGCGCTCGTCCGGGTGCGAGCAGGGCTGGAGATCAGCGGGGGCTGGCTGCGGCTGGCCGCGGCGCCGCCCGGTGTGCTGCGCCTCCTCGCCGTGACCGCCCTGGGCCGCCTGCTCCCTGCCTACCCGGACGTGTATGCGGCGATCACCGACGCTGACCGCATTCCGAGCGCACCGACACCCGGAAACAGCGACACCGACCGGCCGCGATAGTCAATCCGGCCTGGGCAAGATCCGCGCGCCTTCCAGGAACCCGGCGCTCCATCTGGCGCTACCAACACTCAAAAGCCGGGTCCGATGCCCGCGTCGGGCCGGTCACGCCCGACGCGGGCATTCGTGCATGCGTGGTTTTCGCCATCCATCGCCCGCCTGGCCGCTGGTTACCATGCCGCGGAAGACGGGGCCCGATTTTTGTCCCGGTTCGTCAGGCTCCAGGGGCACGGGCGCCTGCGAGAGAGCGCGATCGGCCGGCGCGGGCAAGTCGAACATGGCGCCGATTCAACCGTGCCGGGTGAGTCCACGGCGTCCGACGAGCCACAACACGGCGGCGATGACGATGATCCATAGCAGGGGATGGACGGTCAGCCCGAGCGCCGCGGCGATCGCGACGATGATGATGGCGACCACGATGTCGATAATCATGAATGCGACCTACCCCCGCCCGCGGCGGCAAACCTGGTCCTGCCGGCCGAGGCGCGGTATCGAGCTCAGCGCGTCCGGGGTGGAAAATGCCAGGATTGGATGCGGTGATGATGGTCGGGCGTGAAGCCGTGCTGGACGCCCCAGAGGACTGCCTGCGACCGGCTGCGTGCGTCGATCTTGCGGTAGAGCGAGCGGATGTAGGACTTCAGGGTGTTCGGGCTTAGCCGGGTGATGTCGGCGACCTCGGCGTTGCTGTGGCCCTGGGTGATCAGGGCGAGTACCTCGGCCTCGCGTTCGGTCAGGCCCTCGTTGCGTCCGGGCCAGTCATGGCCGGTGGTGCTTCGGGACCGGCCGGGCGGTGGGCTCACGACGGTGTCGCCGCGGTGCACAGCTTCGAGCGCGTCGGCGAGTTCGCGGCCGGTGAGGGTCTTGGACAGGTAGCCGCGCGCGCCGCGGGCGAGCGCGTCCGTGACCAGCTGCGGGAGGAAGTTCCACGTGTAGATCACCACGCGGCCTGCCTGCGGGTTCGTGACGACCGCGGCGAGGTGCTCGCCGCCGGCTTCGGGCTGGGCGAAGGAGTCGTACAGGACGATGTCGACGGGCTCGGTGACCGGCCGGTTGGTGTCGATCTCGGCGATGCGGACCCGGTCGGCGTAGGGCGCCAGGATCCGGGCGACCCCAGCGAGCACAACGTCGTAGTCGTCGACCAACGCCACGGTGATGGGCCCAGGCGCCCGTCCGCTCGCCGGCAACCGGCGTTTTCCTGCCATGGCTGCCCATTACCACCTGAGAGAACCACCACACGCGCGGTCGTGGGTGTTGTGGGTGTTGTGGGTGTCGTGCGCATCAGTCCCGCGTCGGTAGGGGAAGCCGTGAAGGTCTGTTCCAGCGGGTGCCTTCCGGGCTGAGGCGGGGGCCGCCGGCCGAGGCCCGCGGGTCGGCGGACGGGCTTTGCCGGAGGCGGGTGAGAGGTGCGTGGGTGAGTCTGTCCGAGTCGGATGACGCTCGGTGTGGGGAGCGCCCCTCGCCAGATGGGCCGACGGCGGCCGCGATCCCGTTGCAGCAGGATGGCGGCGCCGGGGCGGGCGACAGCACGGTCACCATCGCGGTCGCGTTCGGGGCGAACCTGCTGATCGCGATCGCGAAGTCGGCGGCCGCGCTGCTGACAGGTTCGGCGTCGATGGTCGCCGAGGCCGCGCACTCGTGGGCGGACGCCGGCAACGAGATCTTCCTGGTGCTCGCGGACCGCCGGTCGCGCCGGCCACCGGAACCTACCCATCCGGATGGCTTCGGCCGGGAGGCGTACGTCTGGTCGCTGTTCGCCGCGATGGGACTGTTCGTCGCGGGTGGCGCGGTCTCCGTCACCCATGGTGCCCAGGAGCTGTTCGCCCAGGGGCCCGGGGGTGACTACCTCGTCGCCTACCTGGTTCTGGGGGTGTCCTTCCTGTTGGAGGGGACGTCGTTCGTGCGGTCGGTGCTGCAGGCGAGGCCCGAGGCCAGATCGATGAACAGGGACGTCATCGAGCACGTGCTGCGGACGACCGACCCCACCCTGCGGGCGGTCTTCGCCGAGGACTCCGCTGCGCTCGCCGGGATCGTGATCGCCGCGCTCGGCCTAGGGCTACACCAGCTGACCGGGTCGGCCGTCTTCGACGCGGTGGGATCGATCCTCGTCGGGGTGCTGCTCGGCGCGGTCGCCCTGATCCTTATCAGCCACAACCGGCGCTTCCTCATCGGGCAGGAAGCCGATCCACAAGTACGGAGCGCCACGATGCGGTCGTTGCTGGCCATGCCGGAGGTCGATCGCGTGACCTACCTGCGAGTCGAGGTCGTCGGCCCACGGATGATCACCGTTGTCGGGGACGTGGACCTGACGGGCGACGACATCGAGCCACGGATCGCTGTCCGGTTGCGTGCGGTCGAGGCCAGGCTGTCGTCCTCGCCCGCCGTCATCACTGCGACCCTGAGCCTCTCGGCTCCCGACGAGCCCTCTCTGACACCCGGGTGAGCCGTTGCCCCGCGGTCTGGCGGAGCCTGACTGGCCACGAGGCAACGGCGGCACTCGCCGATCGTGGTGCTCCCGACGTCCATCCTGGTCATCGCCCGCGGCGTCAGCATCCTGCATGACCGCGACGTCCTGGCGGATCCGGATTCGGTGCCGCCATGACGGGGTGAAGATCCGTGCTGGCGAGTTCGAACAATGTCGCGGCTCAGCGGGCATCCGTCTCTCGGACGGTCACCGGAGCGGAGATCTTGCCGGGACGGAACGCGACCTTCTGCCGGCCAGTAGTCGGCCGGGAGAGGGGTATATCCATCGCCTCGGTGTGCTCCTGTGCACGAGATCACGCAGGTAGTTGTTGACCGCTTCGGGACGTTCCAGAATGACCGCGTGCCCGGCGCCCTTCTCGACGGCCAGTTCCGCTTCTGGCAGGGCTTCGGCCAGGATCCGGCTGTGCTCGATCGGCGTCATGACGTCCGCGTCCCCGACGAGCAGCAGGGTGGGAATGGTGCACAACGCGGCGGCTGCCGCCAGCCGCTCATGATCGAGGAGGGTGGGCAGGAAGGCTCCGACCACGGGAATCGGCGTGTCCGCGACCATCTTCTCGAGGCGGTCGACGATCGTGTCTGGTACGTCGGCCGAGCCGAATCCGAGCCGGCGCGTCAGTTCCCGGGACAATGCGCTGCCCTTCCATCGGGCTCGTTCCAGCAATGCCGGGGTGTGGCGCATACCGATGGCCATCCCGGGCAGGACGCGGCGGGCCGCCGCGGTCACGGTGGCCGGAAGCCCGAAGGCCAGTCGGGGTAGCTCGCCGGCGCTCGTTGAGAGCAGGCCGGCCGCGACGATCCTTGTGCCGAACAGTTCCGGATGGGCTTCGGCCAAGCCGAGGATGGTCATGCCGCCCATCGAATGGCCGATGAGGACGACTGGCCCGGTGGGCACCCGGTCGTTCAGGACTCGGTACAGGTCGTCCGCGAGCTGCGAGATCGTGCAGTGCTCGGCGTCGGAGGGGCTCGATCTGCCGTGGGCGCGTTGGTCGTAGGAGACGACGCGTCCCAGGTCGGCCAGTCCTTGGCGTTGGTAGGTCCAGGCGTCGGCGGTCATGCAGAAGCCGTGCACGAGGATCAGGGTCAGCGGGGCGTCGGGCGGTCCGGTCTCCTCGACGTGCAGTCGTACGCCGTCGGAGGCCGTCACGGTCGTCTGAAGGCTGGCGCGCGGTTTCATTCGCCGCGGCGTGGACCGTGCCCGTCGTCGGGGCCGTGCTGCCTGGAGATGCGGTGCTGCCTGGAAATGCGGTGCTGCCTGGAAATGCGGTGTGCTCTGCTCGGCCCTGACCAACCGGACCACCTTTTTCTGATCGTACCAACGCGACAGCAGGTTCCTGCCCCGTTGCCGTCACAAAAAACGAATTGCCGTCACAAAAGACGAATGCCGTCAGTAAAACCACATCGCCTGCGGTGGGTCTTGGGTGTAATTGGCCCCGTCGAGGGCACGGCGGTGGGCAGGACGCCGTCGCTAATGCCGCTTAGTGCAGCCAGCGCCGGTGGCGCCGGCGGGAGAGCGCCGGCCAGTTGTCGGTGAGGGTGGCGCGGGCGTGTCGGGCGCTTTCCTGCTCGTTGCCGAGGAGGAGTCCGTAGGTGAAGGAGGACTCGCCGGCGAGGTTGGCGGCGATCGCGAACTCGCGTAGGGCACCTTGGGCGACGACGCAGTCCTGGTGTTCACCGAGGATGTTCTGGATCTTCTTGGTCCGGGTGGCGTGTTTCGCCGCGGGCCGTCCGTAGACGGTCGTGACCGCTTCGGCCGCGTACCGCAGCCGTTTCGCAGCTTTGCGTGCGGAGTGCAGCGCCGTGTCCTGCGCGGCGCCCGGTGCGGCGGTGGTCGCGCGGTCGAGGCGGTGCCGCAGCGTGCGGTCGGCCTTGCGGACCGGCCGCCGCAGCACCTCGCGGGCAGGCCCGTGCCCCAGCTTGCTGTACGGTGGCTCGCGCACGAACGCGATCAGGTCGTCGACGAAGGCGAGGTACTCCTCTCCGCGCAGCCAGGCCAGTGCCTGCTCCTGGCCGCGTAGCTGCCGCGGCAGGAGGTTCTCCTGCAGACGGGCGGCGACCGGGCCGAGGACGTCCCGGTCAGGGAGCCGGCGGACGTGCCCGCCGAATCGCTCCAGCTGGACCTCGCCGTCCCGGGCCTCGTTGAGCAGCAGGTTGAGCCCTCGTAGCCGGTCCTCCAGGCGGCGGGAGCGTCCGGGATCGAACAGGACGCGGAACGTGCGCAGTGTGCTGCGTAGCCGTCGGGCGGCGACGCGCAGGTCGTGCACGGACTCGGGCTCGTTCATGCGTAGCCGGGCGTCGGCGGCCAGCAGGGCGCTGGTGTGGGCCGACAGGTAGCCGCGGATGACCTCTCCAGCGGTCGCCGTGGCCGTCGCCGCCGAGTCGCCCGTGCCCGGGAGCTCCGGGTACGCCACCGAGCTCCCCAGGGTGCGCGCGAGCTTCGACGGTCCCGGCGCCGGTCGCGCCCCGGCCCGCGCGAGCACGGCGGCGGCCGCGGGAAGGATGCCGAGGTCGTCGCCGAGCGCCTCGATCTCGAGTTCCCGCCACTGGGTCAGCGTCGTCGCCGCGCCGAGCGTCTGCGCGTGGACCGTGTCGTCGGCGATCTCCGCCCGCGGCCGGCCCGCCGCGTCGTTCAGGGTCACCGCGCGTCGCAGGGTCTGGATGCGGGCCACCGGGCGCAGCGGCTTGCCGCGGGTAGTGGCTGTCACGATGTCGGCGAGTTCGCCGGGGACGGCGCCATCCTCGCCAGACGTATTCGGGATGCCGTTCCCGAGGGGTCTGCTGACCTCGTCGCGGCCGGGACCGCGCGACGGCAGCTTGAGGTGCCAGCCGGCGTCGTGACCGCCTTCGCGGCGGCGCAGGGTGATTCTGTTTCTGGCGAGGCGCAGGTCGTCGGTGTCGTAGTACACCGCGTCGAGGTGATGCTCGGTCGGTTCGGTCACCGACATGGTCGCCTCGACCTGGCCCAGGGGAGGAAGGACAAAGGTCGAGTCGACGTCGAATTTGGTTTCTACCTCCCGATGCTGTCGGGTCGGCGTGCTCATGGACCCCTCCAAGGGTGATGTCCGGTTTGTCGCGCGAGGTTCGCCTACCCGCTCGCCGCGTCCTAACCCGTCTTCACCCGTCTTCCGGTCTCTGCCTTCGTCCTGGCGGGGGTGGTCAGGCGATGCTCAGGCCGAGTAATGCCCCGAGTACGGCCACGCCGCAGACGAGCCAGGCGACGTAGTCCCCGACGTGACCGGTGTGGACCCGGCGGGCGGCGCCGGTGACCGGCGCGGCGATCCGCGCTGCCAGCCGCACCGAAGGGCGGACCGGCGGGCCGGTGGACGGTAGCCACAGGGCGGCCGCGGCGAAGCCGACGGCCAGCAACGACGGCAGGCAGCCGAACAGGACGCCGGCGACGGTCGGGCCGGCGAGGACGGCGTCCGCCGGACCACCCGTCGGCCCGGCCGGACCAGCTCGCTGGTGCCATGGCAGAGTATGGCGGCCCGCGGCCGCCTCGGGCTGGCCCGGCACCCGTCGTCCCGGTTCCCGCGCTGCCTCCGGTTCCGGCCCTGCCGTTTCTCCTGCCGGCTGCGTCCGGCCCGCCAGGGCGCGGCGGCCGAGGGCCGCGCCTGTCGCCGCGACCAGGCCTGCGAGCGCGGCCGCGATCGCCTCCGGGACCGACGGCGCGGACAGCGAGGCCAGCCAGATCGCCATGCCGGCCAGCGTCCATCCGACGGCCGTCATGCCAGCGTCGTGTGACGGGTGCGTGCGCGGCGGCGGTCCTGTGCCGTGGCGCGTAGCGCGCGGGCGAAGGTGCGGCCGGTCTGGGGCAGCGACTTCAGGAAGGCGGGGGTCCGCATGCCGTGGGCCTGGGCGTCGAAGATGCCGTGCGCGCCGTGGTCGCGGCGCCCGTCGGCGGGGTGGTGCAGGTTGTCGGGGCGGTCCGGCGGCAGCGGGCTGTCGGTGAGCTGGGAGTCCCAGGCGCCGAGGGCGGCATAGTGGTTGCCGAATCCGGGGGCGACGGATCCGGCGGCGACCAGCGCCTTGTTCCAAGATCCGATGATCTTCGAGCGGCGGCCGTCGAGGGCGGCGCGCACGATGTGCGTCGCGCACAGCTCCGGCTGGTAGATGGGCGGGACGGGCTGGGGCTGGTGGTCCATCGAGGTCCGGCACCAGCTGAACTGCGGGGTGTTGACGGCGGGCAGGTGGACCATCGACAGCCGCACGCCGCTGCCCTCGTGCAGCAGCTCTGCGCGGACCGACTCGAAGAACCCGCGGCAGGCGAACTTCGCGGCGCAGTAGGGGGCCTGTAGGGGGATGCCGAGGAAGGCGAGCGCCGAGCCCACGTTGACGACCGAGCCGCGGTCGCGCGGGCGCATCCGCTCCAGCGCAGCCATGGTGCCCCAGACCTGGCCGAGGAAGGTGACCTCGACGGCCCGCTGGAAGTCCTGCGGCGCGGTGTCGGCGAAGGGCGCGAAGGTCGTGGTCATGGCGTTGTTGACCCAGACGTCGAGCGGGCCGAGCTCCTCCTCGGCGGCGGACGCGGCCGCGTCGACGGCCTTCTGGTCGGCGACGTCGGCGGGCAGGACGAGGGCGCGGCGTCCCCGGTCGCGCACGGCGTCGGCCGCCGCGTGCAGGCCGGCCTGGCCGCGGGCCAGCAGAGCGACGTCGAACCCGCGGTCGGCCAGGGCGAGGGCGGTGGCCCGGCCGACGCCCGCCGAGGCTCCCGTCACGAGCGCGATCTTGTGTTCCGTCATGGAGGATCCCCTTTCGTTGCCCGCGACGGTGCCTGTGCTGGTGACGGGGTGCGCCGGCCGGGAACTGGCGGCTGTTCGGGTGCGAGGGTGGCGCAGCATTCGAGCAGGAGCGCGTGGACGAACGCCTGCGGCAGGTTGCCGCGCAGCTGGCGGGCCGCGACGTCGAACTCCTCGGCGAACAGCCCGGGGCTGCCACAGCTCGCCCGGCCCCGTTCGAACAGTGCCCGCGCCCCGACCCGGTCACCGAGCGACTGGCGGGCCAGCGCGAGCAGGAACCCGCAGAGCAGAAAGGCGCCTTCGTCGTCGCCCAGCGGCTGGCCGTCCGGGCGGAAGCGATAGACGTAGTCGTCCTGGACGAGCTCGGCCTCCACCGCGGCCACGGTCGCCCGGGAACGCGGATCGTGCGGCGCGAGCGCGCCGCGCAGGGCGGGCAGCAGCAGCGCTGCGTCGACGCGGGGGTCGTGGGGCGCGCGTTGCCAGCGGCCGCTGGGATGCAGGCAGTCGGCGGTGACGTCGGCCAGCAGGCCGTCGGCGAGATCCGTCCAGCGGCGCCGGGCCGGTCCGGCCGCTGCCTCGGCGGCGATGGCGAACAGCCCGCCGACACAGGTCAGCCGGGAGTGGGCCCAGCGCTCGTCGTCGATCTCCCAGATGCCGGCGTCCGGTTCGTGGCCGCGCAGGGTGATCGCGTCGACGGCGGTGTGCACGGCGGTCCAGCCGTCGGCGTCGAGCCGGTCCTGGCGGGCCGCGACGGCGAACAGCTCCAGGGCCTCGCCGAACGCGTCGAGCTGGAACTGCGCGTTGGCCCGGTTGCCGGCCTTGTCCGCGCCGCCGGGGTAACCGGCCAGGTGCGACAGGCTCCGCTCGCCGGGCACCGGGCCTCCGCGGGTGGTGTAGGCGGGTCTCAGCGCTGGGCCGTCGGCCAGCAGGCGCTGTGTTACGAAGCTGACGGCCGTGTCCAGGAGGCCGAACTGGCCGTGGGCGGCGGCCGCCCGGCCGGCGTAGCACTGGTCGCGGATCCAGGCGTAGCGGTAGTCGTAATTGCGCCCGGCGCGGGCCCGTTCCGGCAGGCTCATCGTGGCCGCGGCGGCCATGCCCCCGGCCGCGCTCGTCAGCCCCGACAGCACCGCGAGCGCCTGCTCGGCGTCATGGACCGCGAGTGAGCCCGGCGCGGGCTCGCCGACGGCCCGCCGCCAGGCCGCCTCGGTCACTGCCCACAGATCGTCGACGTGGGCATCGTCGCGCCGGGGGCGCAGCGGGCGATCGCTGATCTCAAGGCACAGGTCGTGCTGGTCGCCGGCCGTCAGCTTCAGCGTGAGGACCAGAGCGCCGGTGCCGGCGCGGGTGGCGTCCGCCGCGCCCCACCAGCGGAAGGTCAGCGCCCCGGAGCTGCCAGCCCAGACCTGATCGCCGTTCGGAAGGCCGGTGCTGGCCAGCCGTTCCATGCCCTGCTGGCCGAAGCCGGCGCGCACGTCGAGCACGACCCGCAGCCGCGCCGTGCCTTCCAGGACCCGGATTCGGCGCAGGACGACCGCGGTGTGCGGGTCGGCGGGCCGGGCCAGTGCGTCGCGGCACTCGACGATTCCGTCGGTCGTGACCCAGCGCCCGTTCCAGATCAGCGACCGGCGTTCATAGGAGCCACCCCAGGTGAAACGGCCCGTTGGGGTGACGGCGTAGCAGCCGGCACCGCCGATCAGCGTCGAGAACACCGCGTCGGAGTCCCAGGCGGGCGCGCACATCCAGGCCAGGTCGCCGGCCGGGCCGATCAGCGCCCCGCGTTCCCCGTCCCCGATGAAGGCGTAGCCGCGCAGCACGTGCGGGGCGTACTGCCCGCACGGGTCGGCGTCGCCGTCGTCCGGGTCAGCGGACACGCCATCGCTCCGCGTCCGCTGTGATGGTCAGACCGTGCCCGGCGACGGCGGGGTCGAGCCGCAGGGCGCCGTCGATGACGGGCGGGACGCCGTCGGCCAGCAGCGGTTCGAGGCGGGCGTGCTCGGCGAACCACTCGACGTGCCGCAGGTTCGGGACGGCGGCGGCGACGGGCGCGTGCAGCGCCGGCGCGCAGTGGGCGGAGACCTCCAGGTTGCGGGCCTGGGCGACGGACGTCGTCGGCGCCTCCAGACGAGGGCCGGGGACTGCCGTGCGCGGCACGTCTCCCGCTTCGCGCGAAGGCGCGCTCGCAGCGGCCTCCGGGCGATCCGCCCTCGCCGAGACTGTCCGCGACACCAGGGAATCCTCTCCGCGACTGCCCGTCAGGCCAGCCCAACCGGGTGAGTACCGTTGCCCGTCACGACCGCAGCGATCGCAGCCGTTGCCGCCGCGAACGGCGGCCTACCTGCCGCACACGGCCGCCAGCTCCAACACGACCGGCGGCTCACGGTCCGACGAGGTGATGGCGGCAACCGCATGAAGGCGGCTCAGCCGCTGTCGCGGCAATGCCGTGGTTAGTCGGACTCGCTACCCCGGCGATCGCCCGCCAAACGGCCCCAATCCGCACACCGCCCGACACGGCCTTCCTGGCCGGCGATTGTCCCCCTGCTCAGGCCGCCGTTCGAGCAAGACACGCGACAGACAGGTGCGCCGATGTGGATCATTGCTGGCCGGCCAACACCCGGCCGGAGGCTTGGCCGACGGGGTTGGTGCGCAGGGTCCGGACCTCCGGGCGGCGGATCTGGACGCGCCCGCCGGTCTCGCGGACCTCGTACACCGGCTGGGGGCGGGTCGCCGGGCCGCGGACGACGGCGCCGGAGGCCAGGTCGAACCGGCTCGTGTGCCAGGGGCAGGTGACGCAGTCGCCGTCGCGTTCGCCGTCGGCGAGGGGGCCGCCGCGGTGGGTGCAGCGGTTGCCGATCGCGACGATCCGGCCGTCGACCCTGGTCAGCAGCACGGACACCTCGTCCACGTCGACCTGCCGCAACGCTGTGGTGACCTCGCTGGCCGCGAGCACGTCCGTCCACTCGGCCGGCCCCCGCTGGAACGCGGTGGTGTCCACGCCCACCCCCAGGGCGTAGGCGAGGTGGCCGCCCAGCCATCCGCCGGCGCCGAGGGCGGTCGCCCCGGCGAGGCCGGCGGCCAGCCCGCTGCCGCCGCGGCCGCGCTGCCACCAGGACACGGCGTAGCTCACGAGGCCGACGACGTTGGACGTTGCGTGCACGATGCCGACTCGTCGCTCGGCGCCCTGGGTGTCGAGCCAGTCCGACCAGCCGGCCGCCGCGGCGGGGGCGGCGGAGAGTAGCCCGAGCCCGATGAGTCGCCGTGCGGCTGGGCGTCGGCTTGGCCCGCCGGTGAGGTCCAGCGCGGTCGCGCTCAGCAGTGTCCCCATTGGGACGATCACGGCCGCGGGGTGCAGTGGATGCCCGAGGAATCGGCCGCTGAGCAGGTCACGCAGCCGCTGCGATCGCAGCGCCGTCGACCAGAACGACGCGACCCGGTCGGCGACGGGATCCAGTGCCTGCTCCCGCTCGACCAGTTCGATGACTCGTTCGGACCCGTTCATCGTCGGTATCTCCCTCCGACATCGCGTCAGCCGCGGTGGGGCAGCAGTTCCTGGACTTTGGTGCGTAGGCCGGCGGAGAGGAAGCCCCAGCGGTTCTCGTCGCCTTTGAGGAGGGCTTCGGCGGCGTCCTTGGCCTGTTCGAAGGTGGCGTGTGGCGGGATGGGTGGGAAGTCGGGGTCGGTGCGGACGTCGAGCACCACGGGCCGGTCGGCGGTGAGTGCGGCGTCCCAGGCCGGTCCGACCTGGCCCGGCTCGTCGACGGCGATGGCACGCAGGCCGATGGAGTCGGCGAAGGCGGCGTAGTTCACGTCGGGCAGGCTCTGGGACGCGACGAACTTGGGTGCGCCCTGCATCGCGCGCATCTCCCAGGTGACCTGGTTGAGGTCGTTGTTGTGCAGGACGGCGACGACGAGGCGGGGGTCGGCCCATTCCTGCCAGTAGCGGGCGATGGTGATGAGCTCGGCGAGGCCGTTCATCTGCATTGCCCCGTCGCCCTCGAACACGACTACCGGTCGGTCGGGGTGGGCGAACTTGGCGCCGATGCCGTAGGGCACCGCCGGGCCCATGGTCGCGAGCGTCCCGGACAGCGAGCCGCGCATGTCGCCGCGCAACCGCAGGTCGCGGGCGTACCAGTTGGCGGCCGAGCCAGAGTCGGCGGCGAGGATCGTGTCGTCGGGGAGCCGGGCTGAGGCCTCCCAGAACAGCAGCATCGGGTTGACCGGCTTCCCGCCGACGTGCGCCTCCCGTTCGACCGTGCCCCACCAGCGGGCGACGTTCTTCTCGACGGTCTCCCGCCAGGAGCGGTCGTCTTTGCGCCGCAGCAGTGGGATCAGGGCGCGCAGGGTCGCGGTCGCGTCGCCGACCAGGTTGACCTCATACGGGTAGCGCATGCCGATGTAGCGGGCGTCGACGTCGATCTGCACGGCGCGGGCCTGGCCGAGGTCGGGCAGGAACTGGGTGTAGGGGAAGTTCGAGCCGACGGTCAGCAGGGTGTCGCAGTCGCGCATCAGCTCGTAGCTGGGGCGGGTGCCGAGCAGCCCGATCGCGCCGGTGACGAACGGCAGGTCGTCGGGGAGGACGTCCTTGCCGAGCAGCGCCTTGGCGACGCCGGCGCCGAGTAGGTCCGCGACCTCGGCGAGCTCGGCGCGGGCGCCGCGGGCGCCCTGGCCGGCGAGGATCGCGACCTTGCTCCCGGCGTTGAGCAGGTCTGCCGCCGCCCGGACCCCGGCGTCGTCGGGGGAGACGGCTGGCCAGTGGGTGCCGAGGCTGGAGGGCACCATCTTGAAGTCGTGCGTCGGGGGAGAGTAGTCCAGCTCCTGGACGTCCGCGGGGATGATCACGCAGGTGGGTGCGCGCTCGGCGACCGCGACGCGGATGGCCCGGTCCAGTACGTTCGGCAGCTGTTCGGGGACGGTCACCATCTGGACGTACTCGCTGGCGACGTCCTTGAACAGGCTCAGCAGGTCGACCTCCTGCTGGTAGGAGCCGCCGAGCGCGCTGCGGTTCGTCTGGCCCACGAGGGCGACAACCGGCACGTGGTCGAGCTTCGCGTCGTACAGGCCGTTGAGCAGGTGGATCGCGCCCGGGCCCGACGTCGCCGCGCAGACGCCGACCTTGCCGGAGAACTTCGCGTAGCCGACCGCGGAGAACGCGGCCATCTCCTCGTGCCGGGCCTGGATGAACCGCGGGCTGTCGTCGGCGCGACCCCACGCGGCCAGCAGGCCGTTGATCCCGTCGCCCGGGTAGCCGAACACGTACTCGACGTCCCATTCGCGCAGCCGCGCGAGAATCATGTCGCCGACCGTCTGGCCCATGGCTCTCCCCATCTCGTGGACGCGGCGCCGAAGCCGGCCGAAAGGTCCGAGCCGACCCTGTGAGGTCACGGAACGCCATCCCGCGACGCACCTACCCTGCTGCGCCCGCCGAAACCGCCGGCCGTCCGGAGCCTTCGCGGGGGATCGCCGTCGCGGGTTTGGCGGGCCCGACGCCGACGCATGACAGGCGCGGGGAGCCCGGCGGCCGAGAGGCGACATCGAGATGACGCAGACGCACAGCATCGGCAGGGCCGCGCCCCGCTCAGATCCGCCTGCGGCCAATCCAGAGACACCCAATTCAGAGACACCCGATGCGCAGCCGCTCGATCTGAAGCCGTTGCGCCGTGCGTTGGAGCGTCGGGTGGACGGCGAGGTGCGCTTCGACGCCGGCAGCCGGGGTGCCTACTCGACGGACGCGTCGAACTTCCGGCAGGTCCCGATCGGCGTGGTCGTGCCGCGCACCGTCGAGGCCGCGGCCGAGGCGGTGGCGGTGTGCCGTGAGCTGGGCGCCCCGGTGCTCTCCCGCGGCGGCGGGACGAGCCTCGCCGGGCAGTGCACGAACACCGCCGTCGTGATCGACTGGACGAAGTACTGCCACCGGCTGATCTCGGTGGACGCCGAGGCCAGGACCTGCGTCGTCGAGCCGGGAATCGTGCTGGACACGCTCAACGCCCAGCTGGAACGTCACGGATTGCGGTTCGGCCCGGAGCCCGCGACCCATCCCAACTGCACGATCGGCGGGATGATCGGTAACAACTCCTGCGGGGCCACGGCCCAGCGGACCGGCAAGGTCGTCGACAACATCGCCCGTTTGGAGGTGCTGCTCTACGACGGCGCCCGCTTCTGGTGCGGCGAGACGAGCGACGACGAGTACGCCGGGATCGAACGTCACGGCGACCGGCGTGCCGCCGTCTACCGGTCGCTGCGCCGGCTGCGCGACCGCTACGCCGACGACATCCGACGCGGCTATCCGGACATCCCGCGCCGTGTGTCTGGCTACAACCTGGACTCGCTGCTGCCCGAGCGCCGCTTCGACGTCGCCGGCCTGCTCGTCGGCAGCGAGTCGACGCTGGTCACGGTGCTGCACGCCGAACTGGAGCTCGTCCCGGTCGTCCGGGAGCGCACGCTGGTGGTGCTCGGGTTCGACGGCATCGCGAAGGCCGCCGACGCCGTGCCGACGATCCTGCCGCACGAGCCGATCGCGCTGGAGGGCCTCGACGACCGGCTGATCCGCGACGAGCGGATCAAGCATCTCAACCCGCTGGCGCTCGACGAGCTGCCGGCCGGCGACGCCTACCTGATGGTGCAGTTCGGCGGTGACACCCGCGACGAGGCCGACCGTGCCGCGCGGCGCATGCTCGACGCGCTCGGCGACTCGCCGCACGACCCGGACGTGCGTCTTCTCGACCAGCCCGAGAAGGAGGACGAGCTGTGGCGGGTCCGCGAGGCGGGCCTCGGCGCCACCGCGCACGTCCCCGGCCACCGCGACACCTGGGAGGGCTGGGAGGACTCGGCGGTTGCGCCGGACCGGCTCGGCGACTACCTGCGCGACCTGGAGAAGCTGTGCGAGCGGTTCGGCTACGCCGACGACACCGCGCCCAGCCTGTACGGACACTTCGGGCAGGGCTGCGTGCACACCCGCATCCCGTTCGGCCTCACCGAGGCGGACGGCGTGGCGCGCTACCGCCGGTTCCTGGAAGCCGCCGCCGATCTCGTCGCGTCGTACGGCGGCTCCCTGTCCGGGGAACATGGAGACGGGCAGACGCGCGGCGAGCTGCTGGAGCGAATGTTCGGACCGACGATCGTGCAGGCGTTTGGCGAGCTCAAGGAGATCTTCGACCCCGCAGATCGGATGAACCCCGGCAAGGTCGTCGCGCCCCACCGGCTCGACGAGAACCTGCGCCTCGGCGGCGACTGGTCCCCGCACGCCGCCGGGAAGCCGTTCTTCAGCTATCCCGACGACGGCGGCTCGTTCGTCGCGGCGGCCAACCGCTGCGTCGGCGTCGGAAAATGCCGCCAGGAGACCCACTCCGGCGGGACGGTCATGTGCCCGTCCTACCAGGCCACCCGCGAGGAGAAGCACTCCACCCGCGGCCGGGCCCGGCTGTTGTTCGAGATGCTGGCCGGGCACCCCGACTCCCCGGTCCAGGACGGCTGGCGCTCGACGGCCGTCCGCGACGCGCTCGACCTGTGCCTGGCCTGCAAGGGCTGCAAGTCCGACTGTCCGGTAAACGTCGACATGGCCACCTACAAGGCCGAGTTCCTCGCCCACCACTACCGGCACCGCCTGCGGCCCCGCGCCCACTACGCGCTCGGCTGGCTGCCGCTGCTCGCCACGGCCGTCTCGCGGGCCCGCCTCGCCGGTGTCACCAACGCGCTCAGCCACGCCCCACTCCTGCCCACGCTCGCGACCCGCGCCGCAGGACTGGAGAACCGGGAGATCCCACTGTTCGCCACCGAGACCCTGCAACAGTGGTGGTCCCGGCGCCATGGCGCGTCCCCCGACGGAGATACCGCCGGCTTGCAGGACTCGGGCAGCAGCGAACCGCCTCGGCGTGGCACCGTGCTGCTGTGGCCGGACACATTCACCAACACGTTCCACCCACACATCGGCCGGGCGGCCATCGCGATCCTCCAGGACGCCGGATGGGACGTCACGGTGCCCACTGAACCGCTGTGCTGCGGCCTCACCTGGATCTCCACCGGTCAGCTCACCACCGCCCGCCGCATCCTGCGACGCACCGTCACACACCTCGCCGACCACCTCCACGCCGGCGGCCTCGTCGTCACCCTCGAACCCAGCTGCGCCGCCGCCCTGCGCTCCGACGCCAAGGATCTCCTCGGCGACGACCTCGACATCGCCCGCCTCGCGCGACAGACCGTCACCCTCGCTGAGCTGCTCACCCAACACACCCCCGGCTGGCGGCCGCCTGACCTCACCGGCACCAAGGCGATCGCCCAGGTCCACTGCCACCAGCACGCCATCCTCGGCTGGGACGCCGACCAGCAGGCCCTGGCCGCCGCCGGCGTCGACACCGAGCCCCTCGACTCCGGCTGCTGCGGGCTCGCCGGCAACTTCGGCTTCGAAGCCGGCCACCTCGACGTCAGCCGCACCTGCGCCGAAGACGTCCTGCTCCCCGCCGTCCGCAACGCCGACCCGGCCACCGTCGTCCTCGCCGACGGCTTCAGCTGCCGCACCCAGATCCACGAGCTCGACAGCGCCGGCCGCGAGGCACTCCACCTCGCCGAGCTGCTCGCCCGCGGCCTGCCCCACCCCAGGCCGCAGCACCGCGCGGTCGCCGAACCGCGGCCGGGCGACCGGCCCGCCGTCCCGCCCGTCGCGGCGCGCACGGCCGCCCTCGTCGCGACGATCTCCATCACCGCTGGCGTGGGTGCCGCAGCCGCCGCCACGGCGGCGGCCCTGGGCCGCAGCCGCCGACGCCGCCCGTAGCCGCCCGACGGTTGTCAGGAACCACCACGGCCGCAGCGATGCCATGACACCTGGCCAGTGGGCTGCACGGACCTCGGGCGCGGCTCACCTCCTCGGCCGCCCAAGGGCGCCGGTCACAGCCTCTGCCTGTCCTGTGTCGACCGCGCCCTCCCGTCGTCCGTGTCCTCAGCGACTGAAGGTGATCTCCTGTATGCGGCGGAGGAGTATCTCGGTGTCGACCGGTTTGGTGATGAAGTCGGTCGCGCCGGCGGCGAGGCATTTTTCCCGGTCGCTCTGCATCGCTTTCGCCGTGACGGCGATGATGGGAAGGTCCGCGAAGCGTTCCATCTTCCGGATGGCGGCCATCGTGGCGTAGCCGTCCATTTCTGGCATCATGAGGTCCATGAGGATGAGGTCGACGGGATGCCCGCCGAGCAGGCGGTTTATTCCCTCACGTCCGTTCGGTGCCTGGATAATGGTCAGGCCGTAGAGCTCGAGCATGCTCGTGATGGCGAAGACGTTGCGGACGTCGTCATCTATCAGGAGGATTTTCCGCCCGTTGAGGCCGCTGTATTGGTCCGTGGCCATGATGGGAGGCTGTTCCGTCGCGCTGGCCGACGTGGTGAGCAGTGGTGGGACATCGCCGGCGGAGTCGGCCGACAGGTGCAGGGTGATTCGTTCGCGGAGTTCGTCGAGCGAGGGCAGGAGTTCCAGGCGCTGGTTCCGGAAGCGAATCTGCGCCAGGCGTTCGTGGGCGGCGCCGAGCTTCTGTGTCGGGTGGGCGAGAACGGGAACATCGCGAAGGTCGAGACGATCATGGAGGCGTTCTAGGAAGACGAATGCCGATGCGTCCGGCAGGGTCAGATCGAGCACCACGCACCGGGCTGGCCGGGCGGACAGTTCCCGCAGGGCTTCTTCCGGACTGCCCGCGGTAAGAATCTGGACCGGCCCATGCGTGTCGGCCACGTCCTGCACGGCTCGCTGGCCGAGGAGGGTCAGCAGGCCGTGGCTGGCGGACTCGACGATGAGGAGCCGACGCTCCGCGGTGCCGGTGGTGGCCGCCACCGGCGTGCCGCCCGGGACGTTCGGGTTGTCGTCGGGAGCATAGGGGCCGCCGACCGTGCCGACCGTGCCGGCCGCTCGGGCGGCGATGGGCGCCAGGCGCTGGCGGTCGCCGGCCAAGGCGGCGGCGGATGCGGTCGGGGTCGGGGCCGGGATCGTGACCGGCAGGAGCAGGGTGAACGTGCTGCCCTGTCCGAACTCGCTGGCGACGCGGATCGTGCCGCCGAGCAGTGTGGCGACCTCGCGGGAGATCGACAGGCCGAGGCCGGTTCCACCGTAGCGGCGGCTCGTCGTCCCGTCCCCCTGTTGGAACGCTCCGAATATCCTTTGCAGGTTGTCGTCGGATATCCCCACGCCGGTGTCGCGCACGCGGAAGGCAACCGACGGCCGGCCGCTCTCGTCGCCGGTGTCGGTGTCCATTCCGACGCGGAGCTCGACCCGGCCCCTCTCGGTGAACTTCACCGCGTTCGACAGCAGGTTGCGCAGCACCTGGCTTAGGCGCTGTTCGTCGGTGAGCAGCGTCGGCGGGACGTCCGCATCGACGTCGACGACGAACTCCAGGCCCTTTTCGGCGGTGAGGGGGCGGAAGGTGCTGGCCACGTCCTCGGCGAGCGCCCGCGGCGCGCACGGTTCCAGGTGGATGTCCATCTTGCCGGCCTCGACCTTGGACAGGTCGAGGATGTCGTTGATGAGTTGGAGAAGATCGGTCCCGGCCGAGTGGATGATGTTCGCGAACTCGACCTGTTTCGCGCTCAGGTTTCGTCCCGGGTTCTGGCTCAGCAGGCGGGCCAGCACGAGCATGCTGTTGAGCGGGGTGCGCAGCTCGTGGGACATGTTCGCGAGGAACTCGGACTTGTACTTGGATGCGAGCGCGAGCTGCTGCGCGCGTTCCTCGATCTCCTGCCGGGCCTGTTCGATCTCTGCGTTCTGGACCTCGATGGCCCGGTTCTGGCGCTCGAGCAGCGCCGCCTTCTCCGCGAGCTCGGCGTTGGACCGCTGCAGATCCTCCTGCCGGGACTGCAGCTCACCCGACCGGGACTGCAGCTCGGTGGCCAGCCGCTGGGACTCACGCAGCAGCGCGTCGGTCCGGGAGTTGGCGATGATGGTGTTGACGATGACACCCAGCGTTTCGATCAGCTGGCTCAGGAAGTCCTTGTGGACCTGGGTGAACGGTGTGAAGGAGGCGAGTTCGATGACGCCCAGCACGTGTCCTTCGAATAGGACGGGCAGCACGATCAGGCTCACGGGCGCCGCGCCGCCGAGGCTGGAGGAAATGCGCAGGTAGTGCGGAGGAGTGCGGTCGACCTCGATGGGCCTGCGGGTTCGCGCGGCCTGACCGACCAGGGACTGCCCGACCCGGAACTCCCGCGGCGTGTTGGAGCCGTCGGCGTCGGCGTAGCTGGCGATGAGCCGGAGCATCTCGGGGGCGGAATCGGCGTCCGGCGCCGAGACCGAGCCGCCGGCGAGGAAGAAGGTGCCGTGCTGGGCGCCGACCAGTGGGGTCAGCTCATCCATGATGAGCTCGGCCACGGCTGTCAGGTTCCGGTGGCCCTGCATCATGCTGGCGATGCGCGCCAGGTTGGTCTTCAGCCAGTCCTGCTCCTGGTTGGCCCGGGTCGTCACGCGCAGGGACTCCACCATCGCGTTGATGTTGTCCTTGAGCTCGGCCACCTCGCCCCGTGCCTCGACCGTGATGGAACGGGTGAGGTCGCCGGTCGCCACCGCGCTGGTGACCTCGGCGATGGCCCGGACCTGGCGGGTGAGGTTCCCGGCGAGCTCGTTGACGTTCTCGGTCAGCCTTTTCCACGTTCCGGAGACGCCCTCGACCTCCGCCTGGCCGCCGAGCGCACCGTCGGTGCCGACCTCGCGGGCGACGCGGGTGACCTCGGCCGCGAACGACGACAGCTGGTCGACCATCGTGTTGATCGTCGTCTTGAGCTCCAGGATCTCACCGTGGGCATCGACGTCGATCTTCTTGGAGAGGTCGCCCTGGGCGACGGCCGTCGTCACCTGGGCGATGTTGCGAACCTGGCTGGTCAGGTTCCCGGCCATGGAGTTGACGTTGTCGGTGAGGTCCTTCCACATTCCCGACACGCCCATCACCCTGGCCTGGCCACCGAGGATCCCCTCGGTGCCGACCTCGCGGGCGACGCGGGTGACCTCGGCCGCGAACGACGACAGCTGGTCGACCATCGTGTTGATGGTGTGGGCGAGCGCGGCGATCTCACCCATCGCCTCGACGGTGATCTTCTGAGAGAGGTCGCCCTGGGCGACGGCCGTCGCCACTTGGGCGATGGATCGAACCTGGACCGTGAGGTTTGACGCCATCACGTTGACGTTGTCGGTGAGGTCCTTCCACGTCCCGGAGACGCCGCGAACGTTCGCCTGGCCGCCGAGGTTGCCGAGAGTTCCTACTTCTCGGGCGACGCGGGTGACCTCGTCGGCGAACGCCGAGAGCTGGTCGACCATCGTGTTGATGGTCTCCTTCAGCTCGAGGATCTCGCCTTGCGCAACAACGTTGATCTTCTGGGACAGGTCGCCCCGCGCGACCGCCGTGGCCACCTGGGCGATGGACCGTACCTGGCCGGTGAGGTTGCCGGCCATGAAGTTGACCGAGTCGGTGAGATCCCGCCACGTGCCGCCCACACCCGGCACCTGGGCCTGCCCGCCGAGCCGGCCCTCGGTCCCGACCTCGCGGGCGACGCGGGTGACCTCGTCAGCGAACGCCGACAACTCGTCCATCATGGTGTTGACGGTGTCCTTGAGCTCAAGGATCTCGCCCTGAGCCCGCACGGTGATCTTCTGGGAGAGGTCGCCGCGCGCCACGGCTGTGGCGACCCGGGCGATGTCCCGCACCTGTCCGGTGAGATTGCCGGCCATCGCGTTCACCGAGTCGGTGAGGTCCTTCCAGGTCCCGGACACCGCCGGGATCTGGGCCTGGCCGCCCAGCTTGCCCTCCGTGCCGACCTCCCGGGCCACCCGGGTCACCTCGGAGGTGAACAGGGCCAGCTGATCGGTCATGCCGTTGAACACCGTGGCGATCTCGGCCATCAGCGGATCGTCGCCGGGCAGGAGCCGTGTGCCGAAGTCGCCGCCGCGCACCGCCGTCAGCCCCTCCAGGAGCTTCCGAAGCGCCTCGTCGTCCCGGCCGTGGTCAAGACCGCGATCGGGTACCCCGTCCTTCTCCACCGATGCCCCTGTCTAGCTGTCCCGGATGCGTCGTATCAGGCCGGATGCGCCCTCATACAGCCTAAGAATGAGAATTGCAGGCTTGGCCCCCGCCGTCGGGCCTACGGTAGGCGAACAGCTTCTCGTAGGATGCCGAAGGTGCGGAACCGGTCACTACACCCCTAGGGGTGTACAGCCCTGTGTCGCGGCGGTCCTCGGTGGCCTCTCACCCAGGTGCCCTGACCGTGGCATCGACACAGCCGAGCGATCTGGTAGACACGGAGGGCCCAGCGGACGGAGGAGCGGACGCCGTATGGCCACACGGCCGCGGGGAGACGACCAGGACGAGATCCGGTCGAGCCCGCAGCGCCACGGGGCGCCTGACGATCCCGCGACGGCAGGGCCGCAAGCCCGGGCCCTGGGGCCGTTGACACGCGTCGTCGATCGCCAGCAGGAGGAGATCGAGGGCCTGCGACGGACCCGGGCCGCCGATGACGTCGTCACGCTCGCCGTCGGCGTCCTGCTCGAGCGCCTCCAGTGCTCGGTGACGCAGGCGCGCGATCAGCTCACCCACCTCGCCCTGCAGGCCGGCATCTCCCCGTTCGACTTCGCCCTGCAGGTGATCGAATCCGCCGGCACCACCCGTCCCGGCGATCCGCCCGGTCCCCTCGGTCCGGCCGGCTCGGCCGGTCCGACCGGCCCGGCCCAGCGCTCGGCCCGCCTCGCGGAAGCGGCGATGGCCACCTGCACCGACGGGGATGACGTGGCCGCCGCGCTCCTGCGCGAGGTTCTCGCGCCGCTCGGCGTGAGCGCCGTCATCCTCTGGCTGGTCCAACCGGACGGCGTGTTCGAGCTGACCGGCGCGGCCGGCGTACGCGCCCTCGACATCAGCCGCTGGCAACGGCTGCCACCGGGGGTGGACAGCCCGGCCCGGCAGGTGTTCGGGAGCGCGACCGCCGCGTGGTGGCCGGACGGTCATCCGCGGTCGTTGATCGGCCCTCCCGGTGCCCGCGCGGCCCTGCCGCTGCGAGATTTCCGCACGGCACAGGTGCGCGGGGTGATGGAAGTGTGCTGGCCGAGTCCGCTGGAGGCCTTCGCACCGGCGCTGACCCGTCAGGTCAGCGCCATGGCCGATGTCGCCGCCGCGGGCCTCGGCGCGGCATCCGGCCTGGCCTGGAACGAGCGAGCCCTCTGGCTGCCCGCCCTCCTCGACGTCGTGTCCGAAACAATGTTGCTGACCCACGTGGTGCGGGACCTGGGTGGCGCCGTGGTCGACCTCGAGATCGACTACGTGTCCCAGGATTTCGTCGACCCACTCGGACGCTCGCGAGCCGATCTCCTCGGTCGGCGCCTGCTCGAGCTCTACCCGCTGGCCGGATTGCCCCGCGGCCTGTTCGAACGGCTGCTGGAGGTCCACGCGACCGGCGAACCATGGCACGCTCGCCACGTCACCCTGCCGACCATCATGGGCGGGGCCCCCACGAGCGTCGACTTGGATGTGCGCGCCGGGCCCTTCTTCGACGGCCTGGCGATCAGCTGGACCGTGTGCGACAGGTCCGACCAGGTCGCCGCGCTCCTGCGGCACACCGAACGGATGGGACGGCTCGGTACCTGGCACCACAACCTCGTCACGGGCGAGGACGCATGGTCGGAATACACGTTCACCCTTTTCGGGCTGCCGGCCTCCGCCACTCCCGTTCCGCTGGGCTCCCTGCCTGATCACGTCCACCCCGACGACCGGGAAGCGGTCCAGCGTTTCACGGAGGCGCTGCTGCGTCTGCGCACTCCGGCGGTGGGCAGCTTCCGCCTGCTACGCGGGGACGGAGCGGTCCGGACGATCCGAGCGTTCGGCGAGACTGTCACCGACGAGGAGGACCAGCCCATCCTGGTTCGAGGCGCCTACCAGGACATGTCCGAGGCGTACCACACCCAGGCCGCGTTCGCCGTCACCCGCGATCAACTTGTCCGTAGTGAGCAGCGAGCCGACGACCAGGAGAGGCTGGCCCTCCGTCTCCAGCACGCCATCGTCGCCGCGTCGGCACCGATGCCCAGGTCCCCGGATCTTGAGGTCACCGTCCGCTACCGGCCGGCGGAGGAGGAAAGCCTGGTCGGCGGCGACTGGTTCAACGCCGTGCGGCTGCCCGACGGCGAGGTGCTGCTCGTCGTGGGAGACATCGCCGGGCACGGCATCAGCGCCGTCACAGGGATGGTCAACCTCCGCTACAGCCTGCGCGGCCTCGCCGTGACCGGCGCGGGGCCCGGGCAGCTGCTCTCCTGGCTGAACACAGTGACCTACCACCTCACGGACAACATCACGGGGACGGTGGTCTGCGGACGGTACGATCCCCGCTCGCGCCTGCTGCGATGGGCCCGAGCCGGGCATCTCCCGCCGGTTCTCCTCCGCGACGGTGTGGCCCGCCCGTTCGACCTGTCCGACGGGCCGCTGCTGGGGGTGGTTCCGAGCGCCTCCTTCGAGGAGGTGGTCATCCGGCTGTGCCCCGGCGACACCCTTCTGATGTTCAGCGACGGCCTGATCGAACGGCGCGGGGTAGGGCTCGATGAGGCGCTCGACGGGCTGCTCCGGGCGGCCGAGCGTCCAGCCGGCGACATCGACATCGACCAGTTCGCCGATCACCTCCTGGCATCCTCCTTGGCCGATACCGACGACGACACCTGCCTGGTCGTCGTCAGGATCCGCCCGGAAGCCGCCGGTTCCCCGGCGAGCAGCAAATAGGGCCCGGATCAACAACGGTAGTTCCAGGTGACACTGCCAACTATCAGCAACCTGGCGTCGGCTCGGGCACCCTCCTATGGGTGAAAATGGTCTTGCGTCCCTGGTCTGGGCGCGGTCTTCTTGGCGGAAGATCGCGGATTGACTGTCGTCGCGGGGCGATATCGATCTTACTTTCGGGCCGCAGAATGTCCGAGTCGTCACGCCTGGTCACATATCGGGGAAAAAGGCTTGACCGGCATTTTCCTGGGCACGGTTCGCCTGCCACCCAGTGAACGGATAACCACATCCATGAGCGTGCTGCGCAGCCTCCTGAACGGACTCGACGACAAGACCCGAACCCGCACCGTCACCATGATCGCAGAAAGTGTCGCCGAAGAGCGTGCCCTTCCGGCGGAGGCCCCCCGCCGCCGTGCCGCAGACATCGGCACCCGCCAACGCCGGTCCAGCGGCCCGCGGCTTCGCCCCCGCGGCGCACCGCCTAAGCGGACGACCCGGACGACCCGGATGAGCCGGACGGCCCTATCCTCGTGAACGTCGGCCGAATGCACCGCTCGGTGAACTACAAGCTGCTCGCCGCCGGTCTGGTCTATCCGACGTTCTATTCCAAGATGTTCTTCGACCTACGCGCGGACCTCGCTAAGGCCGCCAAAGAAGCTCGGAAGAACAAAAAGGGTGTCTGGGTCGATGACGACACCCTGTCCGGTTTCGAGGTTGGCAGTCGGGCCGACCTGACGGACAACTTGGTGATCCTGCCAAAGCTGTTCCGTCGGCTCGCCGAGTACCTGACGCTCGACGAGACGGGCGGCACCGACCTGTCCGGCTTCCCCGCGTTCCTCGCCACCCATGACGACCGGCTGTTCACGGTACCGGAGGGGCAGGCAACCAGCTTCGACACGCTGATCCGCCTGGACGGGCAGAAGCTGACTCTGACGAAGCCACCTGAGGAGATCGTGTTCATAGAGAAATGACCCGCCGACAGGCCGTGGGCGCAGCCGCGTGCTCCGGGGAGAGCCGAGGCAGGTCCGTCTTCCAAAAGCTCGACATCCACGACTCCCCGCTCGCGAACCGGCGCGTGCTCGCCGTCCTGGCCTACCTGCGGTCACGGCAGTAGCCCAAGGCGACGATTCGCGTTCACCGGTTCTGGCCGCGACCTCGACACGCGGGTGCTGGGTGCGCCGCGCCCATGACCGCGCGGCGGTGGGCGCGGTTTTCAGGCCTGGCCCTGACGGGTGTTGTCGAGGTGTTCACGGAGGGCTCGGGCCACCAGGTGCTGCGGCGCGGACGCGTCTATGACGACGAAATCGCCGAACTCGGGGAGGGCTCGGTAGGCGCAGTCGTAGGCGGCGAGATGTGCGGGATCTTCCAGGTCGCGGCCGCGGGCTTCGACGCGGCGGGCGGCCTCCTGGGCGGGTACGGCCAGGTAGAAGGTGATGTCCGGGCGGGGGAATGTGGTGTACAAGGCGCGGGCGATGCGCTCGCCCCGGTCGCCGCGGGCGCGGATCACGGCGTACTGGCAGTAGGTGTAGCGGTCCATGACGGCGGTGCGCCTGGTTACGACGGTCAGCAGGATCGCGCGGGCGATCGTGACCCAGCGGCACAGCGTCTCGGCGGCCACGCGACCGTGGCGGCCCAGCAGACGTCCGCCGTCGCGCAGGCCGAGCCGGTGGGCGACCCTGTTGACGATGCGTCGCCCGGCGGCGTTCTTGAAGTAGCGCGCCGGCGTCCCCGTCGCGGTCAGCTCGTCGGCCAACCAGTGCGCCAGCGTCGTCTTCCCGGCGCCGTCGACTCCTGTCAGGATGATCATTTTCGGTGTCAGGCGCACGCCTGACGATATCTGCTACAAGATTGTAAAAGTTCGTAGATGTCGCTCAGCACCCCGAGATCGGTTGCCTATACATCGAGAACTTCGGTGCGCTGCGCAACATCTCCGTCCAGTACTGGCGGACCTTCGACGATCTCGAGCGGTTCGCCCGCTCCGGCGACTGGTCCCACCTGGAGGCCTAGCTCAGCTTCAACCGGCTCATCCGCAACTCGGGCGACCTCGGCGTCTGGCACGAGACCTATCGCGTGTCAGCCGGCCAGTTCGAGACGACCTACGGAAACATGCCGGTGTCCGGGCTGGCCGCTGCTGGCCGGCACGTCACGGCCAGCCGCGCGTCGACGGCCGCCCGGCGCCTCGGCCGACGGCCGACGACCGGGCGCCGGTCGAGGCCTACTGAGACCGGGCGCTGAACGCGCCGGTCACCACCTGCCAGATCGCTTCGCGATCCGGCAGGGACCCCGTGTCGGGCGCCTAGGACGCCCTCCTGGCGCTGCGCTAGGGGCGCCGTTAATAGTTTTTGAGCCTGCGGCCGCGGATCGAGGTGCTGATTCGCGGCCGCAGGCTCCCGATCCACCTCGCTGATGCCTGGTGGGGCCCGGTCTTCCCGGTGCGTGCTCAGACCGATTCGGTGGGCAGGCCGGCGGCCACCCAGTCCTCGATGCCCTCGCGGTACTTGCGGACGTTGGTGTAGCCGAGCGCGCTGAGCCGGTCGGCGACCTGCCCGCTGTTCGGGCAGGACGGGCCGGTGCAGTAGGTGACGATGGCGGCACCACGGTCCGGCAGCACGGCGGACGCCTTGGCGTCGACGTCGGACGAGACGAGCGCCAGCGCGCCGGGCAGGTGCTGCTGGGCGTAGTACTCGCCGCCCAGCGCGTCGACGACGGTCACCGTCCCGGCGTCGATCGCGGCCTTCAGCTCGTCGCGGGTGATGAGTGCGGTCATGCCTCTGCCTCCACTGCGGTCCAAGGAACGGACTATAGTCCGCTTGTGCACGAGAACCTTAACGGACCGCAGTCCGTTTCTGCAAGACCGCTGGAGCTGCTTCGCACGCCGCCACCCAGGGAGCGCGCCGACGCGGCGCGCAACCGCGCGGCGGTGCTGGACGCGGCCGCCCGGCTGTTCGCCGAGCACGGGGTGGCCGCCGTCTCCATGGACCAGGTCGCGGCCGCCGCCGGCGTGGGCAAGGGCACGCTGTTCCGCCGCTTCGGTGACAAGGCCGGCCTGGCGGTCGCGCTGCTGGACGCACGGGAGCGGGTGCTGCAGGAGGCGATCCTGCACGGGCCGCCGCCGCTCGGCCCCGGGGCGCCGCCCGCCGAGCGGCTCACCGCCTTCGTCGACGCCTACCTCGACTACCTGCTCGAGCACCTGGACCTGGTACGGATGTCGGAGACCTCGACGCCCGGCGCCCGCTACCGGATCGGGGCATACCGGTTCTGGCACCGGCACGTCGCCATCCAGCTGGACGGCCTGCCCGACCCGGACCATGCCGCGCACACCCTGCTCGCCGCGCTCGCGGCCGAGCATGTGGCCGCACTCCTGCCGGAGCTCGGCGAGCCACGCATGAGAACCGGCCTGCGCCGCCTCGCCGTGAACTACTCCGCCTCGCGCGGCTGATCCCCGCTGATGCCCGACGACCAACCGTGCTCGGCGAGGACCGGTCCGTCGCCGTGCTGCATTTCACTTCGTATGTCACGGCGTACTCGATCGTCTCCGCGGACGGCCAGGAGATGAACAGCATCGCGGCAAGCTCGCCCGCCCAGAGGGAGATCACTCTCGTCACCACCACCGCGGGCTGGCGGGTCTCCCAGCTGAGCACGATCTAGCGCCGCGAGGGGGCCAGCGTCTGTGCGCCGAGGATGGCGGCGGCGACTGCGCGGACCTCGGCCATGGTCGGCACCGGTCGCCCCGCCTCGGTGAGTTCGCGTTCGAGGGAGGTCATGACGACTTCGGGCATGCCGCAGGGAGTCGCCCAGTTCCAGGGCCGCATGTCGCAGTCGACGTTCAGGGCGAACCCGTGGCTCGTCACCTTGCGGGTGGCGCGCAGGCCGATGGAGGCGATCTTCCGGTTGGTGCGGCTGGTCCAGACGCCGGTGAGCTCGGTGTGGCCGGGCGGGGTGTCGCGGCGCTCGGCCGGCACGCCGAGCGCGTTCACCACGTCGACGACCCGGGACTCCAACAGCCTGAGGAACGGGACGACGGCCGTCATCGTCGGAATCCTGCAGATCACGTAGCCCACGAGCTGGCCCGGCGCATGGTAGGTCAGCAGCCCTCCGCGGGCGGTCTCGTGCACCGGGATGCCGAACTCGGCTGGCGGCCAGTGGCTGGCCGGGGTGCGCCGGCCGACGGTGAACACCGGCGGGTGCGAGAGCAGCCAGAGCGTGTCCGGCCGCTGCTCGGCGACCCGTTCCAGCACCATCGCGCGCATCTGTTCGATGGCGTCCTGGTAGTCGACGAGGTCGTCGTCCATCCGGTGCAAGGCCGCGGGCCAGCCGACCGTTGAACTGGCTGTACTCGTTGAACTGCCTGTACTCGGGGAACTGCCTGTGCCCGCGGGGCTGGCCGGGCCTGCGGGGCCGACGGGGCTGGCGGAACTGGCGGACTCCACCCGGCCACGGTAACTCCGTCGTGGGCGGGCCTGGCCGGTACTACGTCGGCGCCTTCTTCGAACTGCATCTTCTGCACCAGGATCGGCACGTCTTCGACCAGTCGACGCCGAAATTTCCGGAAGCCGTCGTCGAACAGCAGTAGCAGTGCGTGCCGGCCAGCGCGGTCATGATGACCGTGCGGCGCTCACTGAGATCCAAGGCCGGCGTGCACCGTCGCGTCGTAGCGCTATCGCCGCGCCGTCGACGTGCGGACCACCGGCTACAGCGTGCCGCGGTAGGACGCTCCGAGATCCCGCGGTCCCGTATCGTTGGATCACAGGCACGGCTCGCGGCACAGGCCGGTGGCGCTCGGTCTCGAGGAGGTGCGATCATGGCGACGAGTAAGGCGATGCTAGGCGCCCTGGGATTCGCATGGGATCGGTCCGCCGTACGCCGGGATATTCCACGATTCTCGGTCGAGCGCGCCGTCTGGCGGTTTCACCGCTCGCTGCCGGAGTACGTGTGGGATGCCGCGGTACTTGAGGGAAACCCTTTCACCTACCCCGAGGTCCAGACGCTTTTGGACGGGATCACGGTCGGCGGGCGGAAGATCAGCGACGAACGTCAGGTCCTGAACCTCGCAGCGGCTGCGAACGAGCTCGCCCAGCTCGTCCGGACGCACGAGTTCCGGCTCTCCAAAGAGATCTCGGACAGGCTCCAGCTCCTGCTCGCCCGAGACGAGGCGCTGGAGTCAGGCCATTTCCGCGGCGAGGGCCGGGAGACACTCACCCCAGGCGTCAGCCTCGGACAGCATGGCCGCTACCTGCCACCCGCCACGGAGCGCGGCGGCGAGAACCTGCGTCGCATTTTCTCTCAGGGCCTGGAATTCCTATCGACCGAGATCGACGCCGAGTTCGAGCAGGCGATCGCATATTTTCTCTTCGGTTCTTTTCAGCAGTTCTATTACGACGGTAACAAACCCACCGCACGCTACATGATGAATGGCCACCTCATGTTCCAGGGCATGGATTCCATCAGCGTCCCGGCCGCGCGTCGCAACGAGTTCAACACCGAGATGGTGGACTTCTTCCGGCGCAAGGACGGCACGAGGATGTTCGGCTTTCTGACCTCCTGCCGACTCGCCGCCGATGAAGGGGTCCTACCGCCAAGCGGCGACTAGAAGCACCCAATGCCAACAGGATGCGAATCAAGGTCCTAACGGGTTCCGCCCCAGCCCTCCTCTCCTGCCGGCGCGTCGAAGGTGAGATAGACTCGGGAGCCGTCGGCCGTCTCCGAGCTCGGCTCGGGGGAGAAGCCCTGCGTCTCGAACATGTGGAAGTAGGCCGCTGTCACGCTCAGTGTCAGCTGGTCGCCTAAGCCGCCGGTCCGGTGTACCGGCGATCAGCCGGCCGGCCGGCGGCGGGCGGTGAGTCGAGCCCCGCCGCCCGCCGGTCGAACTCGGCGACTACTCCCAGGGGGCCTCGTCGCCCATCTTCTTGTAGTACTTGGCCAGGTGGTTCCTGACCCGGGTGATGTCACCCTCTGGCAGGTCGACGCCGCCGCGTGAGCCCTGCATGACGGCCGCCGCGGCCATCACTCCGCGCGGGACCACCGTCAGCTCACCGTTGATCACGTCGGCGATGAGCAGCTTGTAGCCGGTGAACTCGTCCTTCTTCTCGCGGTCGTACCAGACGTGGGCTTCGCGGTACTGGCCGTTCGGGCCGTCCTGCGCGTGGGCCCACCGGCGGACCCGCTTCTCCGCCGCGGCGCCGTTCCAGGCGCGCTTCCGGTCGGCCATGGGAAAGTCCTTGAAAGGCGTGACAGACACGGAGCCTCCCTCGTCGTGCGCTGATGATCGCTCTGTGCTCAACACTTCCCCGATCGTGCTGGGCAACACCTGCAGCTGACGGTGCTCAGCGGCCGTTTGTCACCGGCCGCTCGCCGACGGCGGTGTCCGAGGCGGATCCGCCGGTAGAGCTCGGTCGACGGCGTTATTGCCGTGGCGCCGGGGTAGGGCCGCGAAATGGTGTCGATCAGGCGGAGGCGCCGCCAGCCGATGGAGTTCGCGGTGGGCACGGGCCCGGATGAGGCTGTTCAGGAGGCTGAGCCGGACCGGCTGGGCGAGCTGCGGGCAGCCTCCTGGTGGGCGGTGCTGCGCCGCACGGTCGCCGAGTTCAACAACGACGCGCTGTCCGACCGAGCGGCCGCGCTCACCTACTACTCCATCCAGTCGATCTTTCCCGCATTGTTGGTGCTGGTTTCGCTGCTGGGCGTGATCGGCAGGTCCGCCACGACGACGATCCTCGAGAACCTCCAGCACCTGACCCCGAGCTCGGCGCGCGACGTCGTGAGCAACGCGGTCAACGGTATTCGCGACAGCGCTGGCACCGGTGGGGCAATCGCGATCATTGGGCTGGCCGGGGCGGTATGGTCGGCGTCCGGATACGTCGCGGCGTTCATCCGGGCGGCCAACGCGGTGTACGACGTACCGGAGGGCCGCCCAGTCTGGAAGATCGCGCCGTTGCGGCTGGCGGTGACCGTTGCGCTGATGGTCCTTCTCGCGCTGAGCGCTGTGATCGTGGTTTTCAGCGGCGGCGTGGCCCGCCAGGCGGGTTCAGCCCTCGGCGTCGGCCACACGGCGGTCATGGTCTGGTCGTACGCCAAATGGCCCGTGCTCGTCGTCCTCGTGATCCTGATGATCGGGATTCTGTACTGGGCGGCGCCGAACGTCCGGCATCAGGGCTTCCGCTGGCTGACGCCCGGCAGCGTGCTCGCGCTGGCGATCTGGATGGTCGCTTCAGGAGCCTTCGCCTTCTACGTGGCCAACTTCGGCTCGTACAACAAGACCTACGGCACTCTCGCCGGAGTGATCATCTTTCTGGTGTGGTTGTGGCTGACCAACCTTGCGATCCTGCTGGGGCTCGAGTTCGACGCCGAGCTCGCGCGCGAGCGCGCGACGGCCGGTGGCCTGCCAGCCGGCACCGAGCCGTACACCCCGCCGCGTGACACTCGCGGCTTCCCCCGCCGGCCGTTCCGCAAGGCCACGCGGAAGGAGGCCCCAGGCGCCTGAGGCCCGCCGACGTCCGCCGATGTCTGCCGATGTCTGCCGATGTCTGCCGACCATCCGCCGACGTCCGCGTAATGCCGGTGGACCCGCCGGTCCGGCTCGGCGTCAGCCGCCGCGTCGGGACTGTTTCGTCATCCCGGCCGAATCACAAAATCCCAGCCGAATGGCGAATTAACGCCGCGCAGGCGGACATAAGGCGGTCAGTGGCGGATCGGAGGGAGTGGCTGCTGTGCAATGGAAGAGGCTGCCCGGCTGGGGATGGGTGAAGGTGCCCGGCCGGCGCAAGGTGGTCGGTGAGGCCGTGGTGGCCGCGAAGGCCGTCCGGTCTCCGCTGGTGGGATTCCGGCAGTTCATCACCCGGGGTAATGTCATCGACCTGGCGGTCGCCGTCGTGGTCGGCACCGCCTTCACCGCGGTGGTCCAGTCACTGGTAAAGAACATCTTCACGCCACTGATCGCGGCGGCCTTCGGGAAGCCGGACTTCTCCAGCCTGGCCTTCACCGTGCATCGAAGCGTGTTTCACTATGGCACGCTCCTCAATGATGTGATCACTTTCCTGAGCGTGGCGGCGGTGATTTACTTCGTCGTCGTCTTCCCCTTGGCGAAGTTCCATGAGCTGCGGCAGCGCGGCGAGGTCGAGGAGGCCGAGACGCCCGCGCTCAGCGACGAGGCGCGTCTCCTGGCCGAGATCCGCGACCTGCTGGCCATGGGCGTCGGTGCCGGTGGCGGTGCCGACGCCGGTGGCGGGGGTGGCGGCGACCGGCCGGCCGGCGAGACAAAGACCGGTGCCGGCAACGGTACGGCGGCGTCCTCGTACGGTTGAAACCTCGTCCAGCCGACGTGGATCATTGCTGGCCGGCTGGCGCCCGGCCGGAGGCTTGGCCGACGGGCGGATCGAGCCGGTAGGAGGCCGAACCGCCGCGGTGGCCACACACCGTCGCGAGGATGGCGGCCGGCAGCGGAGCCTCCTCGATGTTGACTCTGACGAAGTCGACGCCCTGGTCGGTCACCAGGCCGATCGCGAAGGCCACCGGCCGGCGCCAGCCGGGGATCGCGTCCTCGAACCGCCGCCGCGCTTCGGCGATCTCCTCGACCGTCGTCCAGCTGCTCTTCACGATCATCTCGGCCCTCGCCGCTCACCAGATGGTCCGTCCGGGTCCGATCCGACCAGCCGCGCTGACTGCCGTCGAACCGTTTTCCGACCGGCGCGCTCCTACCCGCGTGCGCGCCCGGCGCGGTGATCAGCTGTCGGCAGCGGTGGACGGCGGCAGAGGACCGTCCCGCTTGTCAGGCGCGCGACAGCCGGCCGGGTCGTGATTTGACACCTTGAGCGTGGTTGTAGGGTCGTTTCGCCTGGTTGGTGGCCTCCTGTCCCTGGTTCCGGATCTGTGTCGATCGCGGAACGTGCCCCCGAAGGGCCTCGCGGCGAGGGTGCGCAGGACCGTCGGTCTGGCTGGCAATCATCCGTTCCGGTGCCCTCCGCCGCCGTTTTGTGATCTTTCGCCCCACGGCTTCGAACGTTGTGCGGGCGACACGGGGGGAGAGGTTGACGGCGTGAACGTGGACGAGCTGCTAGTGGCGGCGGCGGAGAGTACGGGGCTGTCCGACTTCGGCGACGACGAGCTTTTCGGCGGCGACGGGTGGCGGGACGGGCTCGCCCGGCTGATCGACGACCTTCCCGGCGCGCGGTTCAACGAGCTGGGGCGCGCGGCCATGGGCATCGAGCTCGGCGCCTACCTCAGCCGCCGGCTGCAGATCGTGGGCTACCACCGCGCCCATCCGGAGATCCGGGACCGTGACATCGCCCCGCCGGTGGTCATCGTGGGGCAGGCCCGAACCGGCACCACGCTGCTGCACGACGCCCTCGCCCAGGACCCGGCCCACCGGGCGCCGCTGACCTGGGAGGTCGAGCAGCCGGTGCCGCCACCGCGGCCCGAGACCTTCGAGACCGACCCGCGCATCGCCGTCGCCGAGGAGCTCTACGCCGTCACGGACGCGCTCATCCCGGGCTTCCGCACGATCCACCAGATCGGCGGGCGGCACGCACAGGAATGCGGCCGGATCATGGGCACCGCGTTCATCAGCACGATCTTCCCGTACCAGTACCACGTGCCCGGGTACATGCAGTGGTGGCTGCACGACGCCGTCCGGGACGGCCACATCGCCGGCGCCTACGTCTGGCACCGGCGATTTCTGGAGGTGCTGCAGAGCGAGCACCGCGCCGAGCGCTGGCTGATCAAATGGCCGTCGCACATCTGGACGCTGCCGCAGCTGATGGCCGAGTACCCGGACGCGATGCTCGTGCAGACCCACCGGGACGTCGCCAGGCTGGTCGCGTCGAACACCAGCCTGTCGGCCGCGCTGCGCAGCCTCTACTCCGACGACGTCGACCGGGTGGAGACCGCGGCGCTGTTCGCCGAGCTCCTGGTCGACGGGGTGGAACGATCCGTGGACGTCCGGCTCGACGGCACCGTGCCGGCCGACCAGGTCATCGACATCCAGTTCGCCGACCTGATGGCCGACCCGACGGCGACCGTGCGGGCGATCTACGACCGGTTCGGCTTCGAGCTGCGCCCGGAGACCGAGGCACGGATGGCGGGATTCATGCAGTCCAACAAGCGGGAGACCGGCGGGCACCGTTACGCCTTCGCCGACACCGGGCTGGACCTCGCCGAGGTGCGGGCGAGCACCGCTCGATACGCCAAGTACTTCAAGGTCCCCGAGGAGGACGTGTAGCCAGCCGCGGCCGGGCGGCATGGGCCTGGCCAGCGTCGTCCCGCTCCTCGAAGGCGCGCCCGCGACGTAGCGGCGGGAGACCCGGCTGATGGCCGGAGCCGGAGCCGAGACCACCGCGGTGTGATCATCGCCCTGCGTGGTGTGCCCTGCTCGGTGTGCCAGGACCGGCCGTCCGCTTCGTAGACTGCGGGAGACCTGCCACCCGCTGATGAGGGCCACTGCCGTGCGCGCGCTACTGCTAGAGAACGTCCACCGCGACGCCGCGGCGATCCTCGAGACCGCCGGCGCCCAGGTCGAGACGATCGACCGGGCGCTCGATGATCGGGCGCTGGCCGCGGCCCTGGCGGGCGTCCAGCTGCTGGGGATCAGGTCGAAGACCGAGGTCACCGAGGCGGTGTTCGACGAGGCGCCGGACCTGCTTGCCGTCGGCGCGTTCTGCATCGGTACGAACCAGATCGATCTCGGCGCCGCACGCGAGCGAGGCGTCGCCGTGTTCAACGCCCCTTTCTCCAACACCCGCAGCGTGGTCGAGCTCGCGCTCGCGGAGATCATCGCGTTGACACGGCGGCTCGTCCCCAAGAACAGCGCCATGCATGCGGGCGTCTGGGACAAGTCGGCCGAGGCGGCCCATGAGGTCCGCGGCCGGCGCCTCGGCATCGTCGGCTACGGCAACATCGGCGCGCAGCTGTCGGTGCTGGCCGAGGCGCTCGGCATGAGCGTGTACTTCTACGACACCGCCGACAAGCTGGCGCTCGGCAATGCCCGCCGCTGCGCCAGCCTCGACGACCTGCTGGCGGTCGCGGACGTCGTGACCCTGCACGTGGACGGACGCGCCGGCAACAGCGGGATGTTCGGCGCCGACCAGTTCGCCCGCATGCGGCCCGGCAGCCTTTTCCTCAACCTCTCGCGCGGCTTCGTCGTCGACCATGGCGCGCTGCGCGCGCAGGTGGAGAGCGGGCACCTGGCCGGCGCGGCGATCGACGTCTTCCCGCAGGAGCCGGCCGGGCGCGGCGACGAGTTCCGCTCCGAGCTGCGAGACCTGCCGAACGTGATCCTCACGCCGCACATCGCGGGATCGACGGAGGAGGCCCAGCAGGACATCGGCCGCTACGTCGCGGGCAAGCTGCGGGACTACCAGCTCGACGGCGGGACGACCATGAGCGTCAACCTGCCGCACCTCGCGCTGCCGCCGAGACCGGGCGGGCGGCGGATCGCCCACCTGCACCGCAACGTACCGGGCGTGCTTGCGAAGATCAACAGTCTGCTCGCCGAGCACAAGGTCAACATTGACGGCCAGCTCCTCGATACCCGCGGTGAGTACGGGTACGTCCTGACCGACATCGCCGTCGACTACCCGGCGGCCGTCCTCGACTCGCTGGCCGCGATGCCGGAGACCGTCCGGGTAAGGCTGCTGGGATGAGCCATGCCGGGACGAGATCGCCGATCGCCGGGCTGACGCCGGCTGGCGACGCCGCGGCCACCTCGGACGGGGAACCAGGTGCCGGCTGGGTGTCGACCTCGGCGCTGGCGCAGGAGCTGCGCGCCGCGGTCGGTGCCGCCCATCTGCTGACCGACGCCTCCGTCATCGCCTCCTTCGAGTCCGACTGGACCGGTCGGTTCCGCGGCCGTGCCCGGTGCGTGGTCCGGCCGGCGGACACCGCCCAGGTGGCGGCCGTGATGGCCGCCGCCGCCCGGGCGAAGGCGCCTGTCTGCGTCCAGGGCGGCAACACCGGCCTGGTCGGCGGGAGCGTGCCCGTCGACGGCGCGATCCTGCTCAGCACCGCCCGGCTGACGGCTCTCGAGCCGGTGGAGGCGGTCTCCGGCCAGGTCACGGTGGGCGCGGGCGTCACCCTGGCCGCGCTGCAACGGCACGTCCGCGCCGAGGGCTACGACTTCGGGGTCGATTTCGCGGCGCGGGACTCCGCTACTCTCGGCGGTCTGGTCGCGACCAACGCCGGCGGCGAGCGGGTCCTGCGCTACGGCACGACCCGGGCACAGGTGCTCGGGATCGAGGCGGTGCTCGCCGACGGCTCGATCATCAGCCGTCTCGGCGGCCTCCCGAAGGACAACACGGGCTACCACGAGATGTCGCTGCTCACCGGCAGCGAAGGGACGCTGGGGATCATCACCAGGCTGCGCCTGCGGCTCGTCCCGCTCCTGACCGACCGGGCGGTGGCCCTGGTCGCCGTGGACGACATCACCGCCGCGCTGTCGCTCTTGCGGACGGTGCGCAACCGGATGCCGTCGCTGGAGGCCGCCGAACTGCTCTTCGCCGACGGCCTCGCGCTGGTCCGCGACAAGACCGGCCTGGCCGCGCCGTTCGCCGAGACCTACCCGGCCTACCTTGTCCTCGAGTGCGCCGGCCGGACCGACCCGACCGAGGACCTGCTCGAGGCGCTGGCCGACAGCGACGCCGTGAGGGACGCGACCGTGGCCGCCGACGCACGTGGCCGGCACCAGCTGTGGACCTACCGCGAGGCGCACACCGAGTCGATCAACGCCGCCGGCGTCCCGGTGAAACTCGACGTGGCGGTCCCGCTGACGGCACTGGCCGAGACGGTGGCTGCGCTTCCGGCGACGATAGCGGCCGCCTGCCCGGCCGCAAGGCCGATCCTGTTCGGTCACATCAACGAGGGAAACCTGCACGTCAACGTGCTGGACGCGACCAGCGAGGCCGAGGCCGTGACAGACGCGGTGCTGCGGCTCGTCGCGGCCCACGGCGGGAGCATCAGCGCCGAGCACGGAGTCGGCCGGGCCAAACGCGCGTGGCTGGGGCTGTCCCGATCGCCGCAGGAGATCGCGATGATGCGCGCGGTCAAACGCGGGCTCGACCCTGACGGGCTGCTCAACCCGGGCGTCCTGCTCGATCCAGCCTGACGCGGTCGCGACAGCCCCAGTCTCAGTCCCAGCCGCGCCGGCTCAAGCGGGCAGGCACATGGCCGGATTCGGCCTATCCGGATTCGGCCGTTGCCGTCGCAGCGGCTGCGGCTGCGGCTGCGTCGAGTCCGGGGCGGCCAGTGATCCAGGTGACCGGGCGGTCCGGGTCCGGCTCGTAGCGGCAGCTCGCGCCGGTGCGGACGGTGTCGCGCAGCAGCCGGGCGACGGCAGGGTCGACCTGGTGGATGCGCTCCAGAGCGGCGGCGATGGCCTTCCGGACGGCGATGCGGGCACGTTCCTGGGTGGAACCGGCCCGGCGGCGCCGGCCGCCGAGGCCCGTGGCGCCGGCGAGCTCGTCGAGCAGAGCCTGGCGCTCGCGGCCGAGCCGCTCCACCCGGCCTTCGTCCGCCCAGTCCGCCGCTTCCGCCAGATCGGCGTCGATCTCCGCCAGGCGCCGCCGGTAGGCGGCGAGCGCCTGCGCGTCGAGCAGCTCACCCGCGTCGGACTCGCCGACCCCGGCGCCTGGATGGCCGGCGACCGCGTCGGACAGCGCCAGCGCTCCGATCGGCTGGCCGGGATGCTCGACCAGGTGGCGAAGGTAGTGCAGCCCCTTCACGTCAGGGATCGCCACCGTCGCGCCCGCGGGTCCGACGGTCCATACCTCCGGCGAGGCCTGCCGCAGGTGCAGCACGCGGGCCGCGGGAACCGAGCCGGACCCGGCGGTCTGGGTGGCCTCGGCGATCTGGCTGGCCTCGGCGGTCTGGGTGGCCTCAGTGGTGGTGGTGGACGACGTCAGCCTGCGCTGCCACCAGCTGGCGCCGACCCGCTGATAGGCGGACAGCGCCGTGCGATGCCACCGCACGGCTTCGCGACCGTCAAGGCTGCGGCGCGCCTGGTAGACGTAGTCGTCGACGACCCCGTGGAACGTCACCGCTCCCGCGTTGATGACCCCTCGGCCCGCGTAGGGCTCGAGCAGCGTCGCCCCCTCCGCGGCGAGTTCGTCGAGGCGAAGGGACGACGCGACCTGAACCAGGCAGCTGACGGTGAGCAGGAAGTCGACGTCCCGGACGACGGTGTGCAGGCCACCGCCGGCGAGCTGGAGCGCCAGCCGTTCGGCGTGGCCGGCCTCGCCGGCCGCCAGCCACAGCACGGCCGCCTCGGCCGCGACCGACGCGATCCCTTCCGCCAGGCCGAAGGCCTCGAAGCTCGCAGCCTCCGCGCGCAGCGCCGCGAGGTCGCCGGCCTGCATCGCGCGATCCGCGGCCAAACTGTGCAGGACGGCCTCGCGGTCGGGCTCGGCGAGCGCGGCACCGGCCCGGCGGGTCTGCTCGATGAGCCCGTCGGCGCCGGCCACGTCGCCGACGGCCAGCGCATGCATGGCCCGCCGGGACACGGCGAAGAACGCGACCCGCGGCGACGCCGACTCCCGGGCGAGCAGGTCCAGCGCCCGCAGCTGCCGGCGAACCGCGATCATGTCCAGCGTTTCCCACGCGGTGGTCAGCTGCCACAGGTGGGTCGACAGCCGGGCGTCGTGGTCCGTCTGGTGGGCGGTGCAGTCCGCGAGCCTGGCCGCGAGGCGGGCCCGCTCGGCGTAGTCGTCCGGCCCCCAGCGGGCGGTGAGCGCCGCGTCGAGCGCGTCGGCGAGCACGACCGGGTCCCCGAGGCCGCCGGCGAGCCGCTCGGCCAGCTCGGCGAAGCTCCCGGCCCGCTCGGCGTCGCCCCCGTACACCCAGGCCCGCGCCAGGGCGGCGGCGAGCCGGCAGCGGGTCACCGGCTCTACGGCCGCCGCGTATGCCTCGTGCAGCAACGCCGGCACGAGGCCTGGATGGCTGCCGAACTGCTGCGTCGACGGCAGGCTCAGCGCCGCGGTGGCCATCAGCTCGGCGTCACCGGAGGCCCGGCCTATGTCGAACGCGTCGACGTAGCCTGCCCGCATCGCGTCGATGTCGCCCGCGGCCCGCGCGGCGGCCGCCCGGGCCAGCGCCGCGGCCTGGCTGTCCACGGCGGCAAGTGTAGGGCGACCACCTCGGTTCTCGGGACGTCGCGCGACATCGACTGGCACCGGTGGGCATCGGGTGGGTATCGGCGGGCGCGAACCGGCTTCGACCGGCAGAGACCGGCGTCAGTCGCCGCGGGATCGGTGACCGGTGGTCGGCGCCCGAGGCTCAGGGCCTGACGAGCGTGACCTCGGCGGCGTGCCGGGCGACCTGGGCGCTGTCCCAGTCTCCGGTGCAGTAGACCGAGATCGCCGAGACCAGGCCGTCGGTGACGTCGGCACGGATGAGCTCCCGGCAGTACCACGCCTCGCCGCCGTGCTCCCATTCCTCCTCGACCTCGAGAACGAAACCGGTGCTGGTCGCGTCGAACCGGGAACGCGGCACCCGCCCCGTCACCGGATGCCCGGCCTTGCGCAGCGTGACGGATTCCTCCACGCCGACGGCCTGCAGGCGCCAGAGCGGTACCACCAGGTCGGTGAACACGTCCGGGGTGAACAGGCCCTCGGGCGGGGTGTTCGTCTCCAGGAAGACCACGAGCTTCTCGGCCAACGATCGGGCCGTCGCCTCGTCGACCGCGATCTCACTCCTACTGGCATATGGCATGATCCAACCTCCCAGGGCCGCTGACACCGTCACCCAGTAGGCGTGAGTCCCCGCGTCACACCGTTACCCGACGGGTACCGCTGCCCGACCTGTCATCGCGGCACGGCTCCCGGCACGGCTTCGGCACATGTGGTACCGCCTCGGCGAAGGACCGCCCGGACGATTCTGCGACTCGGTCTCGACGAACAAGGGATCGCCGATCAGGCGCCGGTAGCCGACCGCGCTCGGCGATTATCACTCAAGGCCGACACGCGGAGCTCGGGTCGGCGGCTATTCCAGCGGTCGAGTTCTTCAGGTGGAATGCGCGGCGACGCTGAGGCGCGCCGCCCCGGCTCCGCGTGTAGCCTTTGGCCACGGATATGCGGGCCACCCTCGGTGACGACCGTTCCCCAGGGCGAAAGCTGCTATCGGAGGCTGCCATGCCGGACATGAATCCCGTCGACCATCGGGTCAAGCACATATCGACCATCCCGGCCAACGCCGGCGAAGAGGTCGAACTCTTCGTGCGTGAATACAAGGGCAACGCATCCGGCCACGCCCCCAAGCCGGTCCTCATGCTCCACGGGAGGAGCGTTCCAGCCCTCCCGGGCTTCGACCTCGTGCTCCCGGCGCACGGCGCCTCCCCGCACCCGGACACGAGCTACAGCTGGGCGCAGTTCCTGGCAGGCAAGGGCTACGACGTATTCATCATGGACCTGCAGGGATCGGGGCGCTCCTCCCGCCCGAAGATGGACGACGTGTGCAACGCCAACCCGGCCCAGCGGGACCTCCTGAAGGACAGTCCCGGTACGGCGCAGTGCTCTCCGACGGCGTCCTACCCGTATCAGCTTGGTAACTCCCAGAGCGAATGGGGCGAGCTGGCCACCGTGGTCAAGTTCATCAGGAATCGGTGTAAAAACGAGAAGATCTCATTCATTGGCTGGTCTGCGGCGGCTTTCGTCATGGGTCCGTATGCGCTACAGAATCCCGAGCAGGTGGCGAGGATGTTCCTGCTCGCGCCCATTTTTCCGCCGAACGGCCGATGGTCGACGAACCTGGAGAAGCCCTTCGCTCCGCCGCCCGGAACGGGCCTGCCCACGCAGCCCGAGTCCAAGCCGGCCGCGGTGCTCGGCTTCCCGATGAACCTCACCAGCAAGGCGGCACTGCAAGCCGGCATCAGCGACCAGGAGCTCGCCGACAACGTGTGGCGGGCCATCATGGACAGCGACAGCATCGGCAAGAAATGGGGCGGGCCGACCGTGGGCGCACCCGAGGGTGTCATGCGGTACCGGAACTCCTACTGGTGGGGCTGGAATACGATGACCGCGCCGTACGGCTCCACTCTCGGCAACGCCGTGCCGGTGTTCATCGTCTACGGAGACCAGGACAAGACGGCGAACACCCCCGAGGATCTGGGGCCGATCCTGCACTTCTCCGTTCCGAAGCTGTACAAGGCGATCCCTGGCGCCCGCAAGCTGATGATCCGCGTCAGGGGATGGGACCACAACCCCGTCTGGGAACGCCGGCCCGCCCAGGTCCTGCAGCACATGTCCTGGAAGTGGCTCGAAGAAAAGAAGGTGTACGGCGTCGAGCATGGAAGCTGGGAAATGGACACGGACGGTGTGCTGGAGGAAGTCGTGGACAGTGCGCTGGCTGAAGTGAAGTGAGGCTCCGAGCCGGGGGCTGACGCACGGGCGGGCCTGAGCTGGCCGGATCTTGGTCGCAACGTGCGCCGCGCAGGCCTCGCACGATATGTGGTCATGTCCGACGCACGGTTTCTCGGCCCGCCTCGACGCAGTGAACGGAGGGCCGGTTCCGGCGTCAGCAGGAACGCGTCACAGTGGCATGCCGCCGCGACCCCGCGGCTGCCGGCACCGCGCCGGGGCGGCAGGCACCCTGCGATGGGCTCAAGTAGGACAACTCTGCCGGATGTCAAGGGACAGTAGGAACTGCCGGGCGCGGTGGTGTTCCTGACCTCGCTGCACCAGTGGTTCACCCGCGGCCACCCGGACTACAGCACGTCCAAGGCCGCCGTCGGCATGCTCGTCCGGGAAACGGCCCGGGATCTCGCCCCCACGGGCCGCGTCAACGCGGTTGCCCCGGGCGCGGTCAACCTTCACGAAGAGGGCTCCGAACAGTTCACCTTCGAGGAGGAACGAGCCCGCGCGCTGCTGCCACTCGGCCGGCTCGGCCGCCCGCACGACATCGCCGGCCAGGTCGCCGTCCTCCTCGACGACACCCTCTCCGGCTACGTCACCGGCGCGACGGTCGTCGTCGACGTCGGTCTGTCCCTGCACACCTGGCTCGACGACGAGGTCGAGGCCGGTGCGGTGGGCGTGGGCGGTGAGTGGCCGTCCAGGCCGTCGATCTTGTCCTCGTCGGCGTGGGGGACGCAGATGTAGCCGACGGCCGGGCGAGGCGCGGCTGTCATGGTGCTCATGCCGGTACCGCCGTCGGCCGGAGCGCGCCCGGCGCCGGACGGAGCGCGACCGGGGCCAGGCTGGTGCTCCAGGCGGTGATCCGTTCCTGGTGGGTGACCTCCCAGACGGTGCGCAGCTGGGTGCTTTTCCAGGTCAGGACAGTGACGGGGTGGGGGATGATGACCGCCCCGGATTCCCAGGCACAGCGGGGCCGGGTTGGGCAGGTCACCACCGGGACCGGGCCGGCGCCAGCGGCGCGCTGGTCGGCGAGCAGCCGGCCGACGGCGAGGGCGAGCATCACCTGCCCGGGGGAGGCCAGCGTCGGGCAGGCGACCGCGACCCGCGCACCGGCCGAGCGGGCGGCGCGCATGGCGGCGCTGTCGACGGGCTGGCTGCCGGTCGGGATCCAGTCCGGCCACGGCCGGGCGTCGAGGAGGACGCCGGGCCGGGCGGGCAGCCGAACCGGTCGCAGGTCGACCGGCACCGGGCCGTAGCCGGTGCCGTCGAGGTCGATCATCAGTGGCGTCATCGGGCCCTGCCTTCCGTCGGGCGGACGAACCCGGCGGGTAGTGCGCCGCGGGTCGGTCGTGCGGCGCGCTGTCAGCCGGGACGGCCCGCGCGAGCTGGGGGCGGGCCGCGGCCACGATCACCGGGGGAGACCCGCCGTCGCCACCGACACCTCGTCGGCGGCGGGCCCGGTGGCCGTGGCCGGCCGGCGGCTGGGATCGCCTCGCCGGTCATCCCGCCGTCGGGCCGCCTTCTTCGGGTCGTCCGACCGACGCGTTGGGGGACGGCTGGACCGACGTGTTGGGATGGCCGGACCGCCGTCCTGGGACGGCTGGACCGCCGTGTTCCCGCCGTCTGCCGGACGTCTTGCCGCCGTCTTACCGACGTCTCGGGACGGGGCGTGGTGGCGTCGTGACAGATCGACCGAATGTCCGGATCATGGGGCCGGACCTGCTATGTCAGCTTTCCCGAGGGAGGCGGCCATGCCCCCGGACGACCCGCCCCGCACCCTGCTCGCCCTGCGCCTGCGTGAACGCGGGCTGACCGTCGAACGCTTCGTCAAGGAGTTCAACAGGGCCGCCCGCCGCGCCGGCCCCGGCGATCGCGACCACGCCATCTCCTACCGGCAGGCCACCCGCTGGGTCAGTGGCAACATCCCGTCCCTGCCCTACCCGGTGTCCTGCCGGGTACTGGAGACGATGTTCGGCGACGACGCGGCCACCCTCCTCGGGCCGCCCGACGGGCCGTCGCGGGCCGCGTCTGTTCTCGGAAACGGGACGACGGCAGGGTGCTTCGCGGGTGACGATGGAAAGGCCCCGCCCGCCGAGGACGAGGAGGCGATCACCACGCGTCGCCGAGATCTGCTCAACATCGGTGTTGTCGCCGCCACCGCCGGCGCCACTGCCAGCACCGGCGTCCTGGCCGACCCCGCCGCCCGCGCCGCGACCATCTCCCGCGCCATCGCCACGTCGACACCCGACCCGTTGACGCTCGCCCAGCTCCAGCACGGCATCCACCGGCTGAGCACGCTGTACGCCGTCACCCCGCACGCCGAACTCGTCGTGCCGGTCGAACGCGCCTGGGACGAGGCCGAGGCTCTGCTGGAGACGCGGGTGTCCGGCACCGCGCGCCGCGACGTCGAACTCGTCGCGGGACAGTGGGCGTTTTACCGAGGCAGGCTCGCGTTCAGCATGAACGACGACGCGACCGCGCTGACGTTCCTCGTCCTAGCGGGCCAGCACGCGGACGCCGCGGGCGATTCTCTCCTGGCCGGCAGCACCGCCGCGATGCGTGCCGCGGTCGCGTTCTTCGCCGGCGAGTTCACCACCGCCGCCACCATCGTCCGGCGGGCTCTGCCGGGCGCCCATCCCTACGTCGCTCCCACACTGGCCAGTTCCCTGGCCCGTGCCCTGGCCCAGACCGGCGACGCCGATGGCGCGCTGGCTGCCCTGCGGACGATGCACGACACCGTCTGGACCGGCCCGCCCCAGCCCGGCACCGAACCCGGCGATGAGGAAGCCTACGAAGCCTTCAGCGCTGTGACACTCGGCTACCTGGGCCGAGGCGAAGCCGCCGAGCGCCACGCCCGAACGTCACTCGCCCTGCTGGACGGCAGCGGCCGGCACGTGCGGATCGCCGGAACCCAGCTCGCGCTCGCCCGTGCGTTTCTCCGCCGGAGCAAACCCGAACCCGAGCAGGCAGCCGGCGCGATCCAGGACGCGCTGACCGCCGCCGCCGGCAAGGACCACGGCGCCACCGTCAACCGCGCCGCCGCGATCTATCGCCACCTCCACGCCAACCCCGACTGGGCCCGCCTCCCGACCGTCCGCGACCTCGCCGATCAGCTACCCGCCAGCCGCGCACTACCCCCAGGCGCTGCGGTCTGACGCGCCTCTTGGCGCAGCCAGGGCGCCGATGTCCAGGTCGATGAGTCCCAGCATCCCGATCAGTTCGTCCCGGCGCAGACCGAGGCAGACGTTCCAGACGGAAGGCGGCATTGGCGTGGGCCTCGCGGCCCTGCAGCAATCCGGGAAGGCCGGCGTCAGTTCGACCGCCCACAGCTTGGGCCTCGCGGTCCGAGGTCGCCACTTGGGGTATGTCTCCCGGCCTCGCTTCCGCTACCCGGAATGTCACACGATTCGCGTCTGACATATCGTGTCGCGCACTGTCGAGTCGACACAGTTCGATCGCCAGCGCGGAGCGTGGGGATGCCCCAACGATTGGCGACCATCCGGTGACGAGGGGAACACACGGTGGCGGTGCACGACACCCTCCTGGAGACGCTGCTCCAGGACGTGTCCACTGGCAAGATCCAGCTCCCGGACTTCCAGCGGGCCTGGAAGTGGGACGACGAGCGGATCCGCTCGTTGCTCGCAACGGTTACCCGGGAGTTCCCGCTCGGGGTCATCATGTCGCTGGAGACTGGCGGTGAGGCGCAGTTCAAGGCGCGCCCGCTGGAGGGCACGACGGTTCCCGACGGAGCGGTCCCTGCGCATCTGCTGCTTGATGGGCAGCAGCGCCTGACCTCGCTCTACCATGCGCTGGTCTCCCGCGAGCCCGTGCAGACCGAGGACGAGCGACATAACGAACTGTCGGTCTGGTACTACATCGACATCGTCCGGGCGATCGGTAACGAGGATGAGCGAGAGGACGCCATCATCTCTGTGCCGGCGAACCGGCTGCTGCGCAGAGGCTCGGGACCTGACGACGTCATTGACCTGACCAGCCGGGAGAAGGAGTGCGTGGCGGGGATGTTCCCGCTCAACCTCAGTCTGGACTCCATGGAGACCGCTGGCTGGGGTTGGGCCTACGCGGTCGACGACGACCGGAAGCACACCTGGGCGCGCTTCAACGGCGAGGTGCTCAAGAGGATCAACAAGTTCCTCGTGCCGTGGGTCAAGCTCCCCAAGGACACGAGCAACGAGGCCGTCTGCACGGTGTTCGAGAAGGTCAACACCGGTGGACTGATCCTGAACGTCTTCGAACTGCTCACGGCGACCTACGCCGGGAACCGTGAGTACACGTCCATGCATGGAGCGGAGTTCAACCTTCAGGAGGACTGGGAGGGGATCTCAAAAGGACTGAGCGAGAAATACCCGGTCCTGGAGGATCTGAAGAACATCGACTTTCTGCAGGCGCTCGCGTTGGTCATCAGCTACCACAAGCGCCACCGCTACCTTGCGGAGCATCCGCGGCGCACTGCGGATGCGCCGTCGATCCGGTGCAAGCGCAAGGATCTGCTGACGCTGCCGCTGGGCGACTACCGGAAATGGTCTCCCGCGGTGACGGAGGCGCTCGCGTGGGCCGGCGACTTTCTCCAGGGCCAGTGCGTCTTCCGCAGCGGCGAACTGCCCTACCGGACACAGCTCGTGCCGCTGGCCGCCATCAGGGCCATCCTCGGGGCGGTCAGCGACCAGCCCGAGGCCCACGAGAAGATCGTCCGCTGGTACTGGTGTGGCGTGTTCGGCGAGCTTTACGGCGGAACCACGGAGAGCCGGTTCCCGAAGGACGTCGAGCAGGTGATCGACTGGGTGAACGGTGTCGGCAGGGAACCGGACACCGTCACCGAGGCGGCGTTCCAGGAGCAGCGGCTGCACACCATGACGATGAAGCTCAGCGCCGCTTATAAGGGAGTCTTCGCGCTGCTGCTGCAGCAGGGCTGTTACGACTGGTATGCGACCGACGCGCCGATCAACGCAGACACGCTGGCGACCGAGACGGTCGACTTCCGACAGATCTTTCCGAAGGTCTGGTTCGACCGCGCCGGAACCAAGGACCCGCGCATGACCAGTGTGATCAACAAGGCTCCCCTCTCGCTGCGCGCGGCCAAGACGATCGGCGGGCGTTCGCCGGCGACCTATCTCGAGATGTTCGCCCGCGAGTCGGGCCTGCCGGCCGACTGGATCGATGATCTTGTTGACTCCCAGCGGATCGATCCGAAGACACTGCGAGCCAATGACTTCGACGCTTTCTACGAGAACAGGATTCAGCAGTTGCTCACTCTGATCGAGAAGGCGATGGGCAAGCCCGCTGGCCGGGAGACGCTGTCGCCCGTCGCCGTGGCCACCTGATCGCCCAACGCACAGAGACCACGGGCAACTCGCATGGATGACATCCTCACGGCGCTGGTCGACAGCGAGCTGACGATCCGGCAGCTGCTGGAAAGGTTCGGTCACGGCGTCCGCAGCCCCGCCGCGATCTCCGCGATCCGTGTCCAGCTCTCCCATGCCCGGCTGACGACGGAGCCGACCTTCGAGGCTGGCCCGCTCGACACCCAGATCAAGGTCGTCCCGGTCTCGCGGTCGGCGCAGGACGACGGCCCGCCCACTCCGAGCACGCAGGACGCGCCGGCCACCGAGGTGCTCGACCCGTCACCTCCGCCCGACGACGCCGCGACGACGCCCGAGGAGATCCCGTCACCGCGAGCCGCGGACGGCGGCGCGCAGGAGCCCGCCGGGCAGCAGGCAGCTGGGCAGCAGCCGGCGGGCGAGTACCCCGACGAGGCACTCCCTGGGGGGACACTGCGGGTCGGTGACCTGCCGTCGGCGCATCGGGAGCTCTGCACCGTCGGGCCCCAGGACAGCCTCGACAAGGCGATCACCCACATGCTCCGGTGGGAGTACTCACAGATCCCGGTGCTGGAGGGCAAATCCCATCTCCATGGCGTCGTGACCTGGCAGTCCGTCGCGATGCTGTACGCGCACGGGCACGCGCCCAGCCTGGCGAAGGCGACTGACGACGACGTGCAGGTCGTGCACGACACGGACAGCCTGCTGGTGGCGCTTGCCACGATCGCGGCCTCGGACTACGTCCTGGTCCGTACCCAGCAGGGAGAGATCTGCGGAATCGTCACGATGGCCGACGTCGCGACCCGCTTCGGCGAGCTCGCCCGGCCGTTCTTCATGATCGGCGAGATCGAGCGGCTCATCCGTGGTTGCCTCACACCCGTCTTCGACCAGGACCCGGCCGTCCTGAAGGCTACGAAGAAGAGGACCGACCGGGTCGCGGAGATGATGTTCGGGGACTACATGTTCCTGCTGAAGGCGCCGGCGAACTGGCAGAAGCTCGGCTGGCCGTTCGTCGACCAGGCGGCCTTCATCGAGCTCCTGGACGGTGTCCGTAAGATCCGTAACGCGGTCGCGCACTTCCGGACGGCGCCGCTGACCGCCGAGGAGAACCGCCAGATCAAGCAGCTTCACGGAATGCTGAAGACGCTCGCCAGGTAACGGCCTCACCTCGGCTGCCGGGCACGGCGCGTCACTGCCGGGACGTCCGGTCCATAAGATCGGAGGCCGTTGCCTTGCGCGCGAGGTTCTGGACTGATGTCGCGGACCGGGGCGGCGGGGGTCGTCGTTCGAGGTTGGCGGCGCGGGCAGCGGGGAGACGGGGTGCAGGACAGGCGTTGGACGACGGTCACGCCGTCGCAGTTCCCGCATGAGCGGGAGGCGCTGGAGCATGTCCAGCGGCTGCTGCCGGACGCCGAGCCGTACCGGGCCTGGTCGAACTTCACCTTCGTCGCGTCGACCGGGCACCTGCGCGAGGTCGACCTGCTCGTCGTCGCCCGCGGCGGGGTGTACCTCATCGAGATCAAGGGCTGGGCGGGCCGGCTGACGGCTTCCGGGTCGAACTGGGTCCAGCACCGGCCGTCCGGCGGCGACCTGATCTTCGACAATCCGTTGATCCTCGCGAACCAGAAGTCCAAGGAGCTCAAGCACCTCCTGGAGACCGCGGCCCGCGCGCAGGGACTCGGCAAGATGCGGATGCCGTTCTTCCAGCCGGCGGTCTTCCTCTCGAACGCGGCGTTGAAGGTCGAGCTGCCGGACTTCCAGCTGCACGGGATTTTCGGCCCGGAGCCCGCTGCCGGTGGTGCCCCGGTGAAGGCGGGCACGGCGGCCGCGCTCCCGTCGATCTGGTCGGGCCTGCTGGACGCGGCGCTGCGCGACGAACGTCACCGGATCAGCCCGGAGACGTCCAGGAAGCTCGCGACGCTGCTCCCGGCCGCCGGGATCGCGCGCAGCCGGCGCCACCAGCGCGTCGGCGCGTGGGAACTGGAGTTCCCGGCCTTCGAGTCCGGCCCGACGTGGCAGGATTACCACGCCCGGCACACCCAGATGGCCTCCGCACGCCGCCGCGTGCGGATCTACCTGGTGGAGACGGGTGCGGCCGAGGCCGAGCGCCGCACCCGGGAGGCGGCGGCCAAGCGTGAGTTCCTCGTCCTCAACGGGATCGACCACCAGGGCATCGTCCAGGTCGACGGCCTGGAGCAGCACGAGGCCGGCCCGGCGCTGATCTTCCGGCATCACCCCGACGAGATGCGCCTCGACCACTACCTCGCCCGGTACGGCGACCGGCTCGACGCCGGCACCCGGCTGCGGATGATCCGCGAGCTCGCCGAGACGCTCGACTACGCGCACGGCCGCCACCTCTACCACCGCGCGCTCGCGGCCCGCAGCGTCCTCGTCGTGCCGTCCGCCCGCAGGGGAGACGACCAGGCGGACAGCGAACGACGCTGGCTGTCCCCCCGGCTGGTCATCAGTGACTGGCAGGCGGCGGCCCGCGACATCGACGCGTCGACGGGGCAGCTGACCGGCTCGATGACGAAGACCTCCGTCGCCCTCGCCATCGAGCCCGCCCACCGGTTCCTGCCGCAGCTGGAACGGGCCGCCCAGAGCTACCTTGCCCCCGAGGTCGACGCCCCGTTCCCGGACCCGGTCGGCATCGACGTCTTCGGCCTGGGCGCGCTCGCCTACCTGATCCTGACCGGCGAGGCCCCCGCGCCGACCCGCAACGCGCTGAAGGCGCAGCTCGCCGAGGCCGGCAGCCTGCGCCCGTCCGCGGTCGTCGACTCGCTGTCCGAGACAGCGAACGACCTGGTCGCGCTGGCCACGCGGGCCAGGCCGGAGGACCGCTTCGCCACCGTCGGCGAGTTCCTCGACTGGCTGGAGCTCGTCGTCGAGGAGTTCACGGCGCCTGACGTCGCGGAACCGAGAAACACGACCACGCCGCCGGTCGACCTGCCCGATCCTGAGCCGGCACCGGAGCTGGACCCGCTGGAGGCCGAGCGCGGTGACCTCGTCGGCGGGGAGTGGCGGATCAGGAGCCGGCTGGGTACCGGCTCGACGAGCCGCGCGTTCCTCGCCCACAACGAGAAGACGAACCGCGACGAGGTCCTGAAGGTCGCACTCTCCGACGAGCGGGCGGCACGTCTCCAGCATGAGGCGGACGTGCTCGGCCGCCTCGGCGACTCTCGGGTGATCCGGCTGGCCCGGCAGGACACCCTCGTCATCGGCGGGCGCACGGTGCTCGTCCTCGACCACGCCGGCGAGCAGACCGTGGCCCGCAAGCTGCGCGAGGGCCGGCTCTCGGTCGACGAACTGGAGATCTTCGCGGGCGACCTGTTCGTCGCCGTCGACTATCTCGACGGCGAGGGCGTCCTGCACCGCGACCTCAAGCCCGACAACATCGTCCTGCGCCGCCGGCCGAACCGGACCTGGCAGCTGGTGCTCATCGACTTCTCGCTGGCCAACCACTCCGTGCGCGACACGGCCGCCGGCACGCCCCGCTACCTGGACCCGTTCCTCGGCGCCGGCACCCGCACCACCTACGACGACCAGGCCGAGCGGTACGCCCTGGCGGTCACGCTGCACGAGATGGCGTCCGGCGAGCTGCCACTCTGGGGCGACGGCTCCACCGAGCCGCGGTTCACCGCGGGCCCGCCGACGGTGGCGACCGAGGCGTTCGACCCGGCGATCCGGCCCGGCCTCACCTCCTTCTTCCTACGCGCGCTCGACCGGGACGCGGCGAGGCGGTTCGGCTCGCTGAAGGACATGCGCGACGCCTGGCTCGCCGTCTTCCGCGCCGCCGACTCGACGCCGCCGGTGCCGAGCGTCCACCCGGCCGCTGGCGAGCAGCCGCTGACGCCGGACCAGGCCGCGGCCCAGGCGACCGAGGACACGCCGCTCGAGCAGGCCGGCCTGTCGCCGCGCGCGGTCTCGGCAGCGCACCGGCTCGACGCGACGACCGTCGGCGACCTGCTTGACCTCGGCTCGAAGGACATCATCAGCCTGCCCGGCCTGGCCGGTAAGACCCGCCAGGAACTGCAGGCCCGGATCCGGCAGTGGCGCCGCGCGCTCGCCTCGGCGCAGCAGGGCCCGCCTGCGGACGCGCCGACGGCGGCCCGGCCCGCGGCGGCCACGGACTACGCCCGGATGCCGGTCGAGGTGGTGGCCGACCGGCTGCTGCCCCGTTCCGCGCGGGCCGCCACCGAGGCCCACGCGACGCGCCTGCTGCTCGGCCTTCCCGACGCGGCCGGCGCGCTGCCGGACCTGCCACTCTGGCCGGCGCAGCAGCTGGTCGCCGACAGGGTCGGGGTGACACCGGGCCGGATCGCCCAGGTGCTGATCGCGCGGCGCAAGGCCTGGCACGCCGATGCCGCCGTCCGTTCGGTACACGACGAGCTGGTCGAGATCCTTTCCGACGCCGGCCGGGTGATGGGTTTCGACGAGCTGGTCACCGCGGTGCTCGCCCGCCGGGGCACCTCCCCGGGGACGGTCTCACCGCGGGCGCGGGCGGCGGCGGTCGTCCGGGCCGCGCTGGAGACCGTCGACCTGGACTCCGAGCCGCGGATCGCCCGGCGGAAATACAAGGACAGCGACCGGGTGCTGGCCGCCCTCGAGGTGACCGAGTCCGACGGCCCGACCACCCCGTCCGCGCCGGCGCTGCTCGACTACGCGGTGGCGCTCGGCAAGGTCGCCGACCGGCTGGCCAGGGCCGAGGAGCTCCCCAGCCCGGCGACCGTGCTGCGCGAGCTCGCCGCGGACAGCCCGGCGGGGATGCCGGCGCTCGACGCGCCGCGTCTCGTCCGGCTGGCCGCGGCCGCGTCCCGCACCGCCGCGACCAACGCCCGCCTGGAGATCTACCCACGCGACCTGGACCTCGTGCGGGCGCTGCGGCTCTCCCAGGCCGGCATCCTTCTCCCAGCGCGCTCTGGCGGCATCCCCGCGCAGCCCACTAGGTCCGACGAGCGAACCGAGCGGCCCCTGCTGCTCGTCGACACGGTCCGCGAGCGGGTGCTGGCCCGGTTCCCGGGGCTGGACACCGAGCTGCCGCCGCATCCGCGGCTCGACGGCCCGCTGCGCGACGCCGGGTTCGCCTTGGACTGGGACCACGCGCGCGGCGGCTACGCGCCGCCGCACGGCCTGCTCTCCTCCACGGGCCTCGGCTCCCGGCCGACGCCGGTCGTCCGCCAGCCCACCGACCTGGGTGCGTGGACCAGCCGGTCGGCGCTGGCCGACGACAGCCCCAGCCGGGTCGCTGCCGCGACCGCCGAGCAGCGCCTCAACTCGGCCGCCGAGGCCGGCGGGTTCCGGGCGCTCACGGTCCAGCGCAGCCACTACCTGACGGCGCGCGCCGAGCTGGCGAAGCCGCACCGGTTCGCGGCCGAACTGGTCGACGTCGCCGCCGTGTTCCTCGACGCACTGCACGCGGAGGTCGACCCGAGGCCCAAGCCGACGTGGGGGACGATCCTGCGCGCCGACCGCGCCGAGCCCGGCAGCCGCGCCGCTGCGAACCTCGCCGAGTACGTGCGGCGCGCCTGGGAACGGGCCGCACCAGTCCTCACCGAACTGGTCGACGCCCCCGCCGGCCGGGCCGGGCCGGGCGGGCAGCCCGCGCCCCTGCTGCTGCACGACGCCGGGGTCTTCGGCCGGTACGACGGCCGAGGGCTGGACGTGTTGTTCAGGCTCGCCGAGCGGGTGCGGGCAGGCGGCCGGCCGCTGTGGCTGCTCTGCCCGACGACCGAGCCGAGCCTCCCACCACGGCTCGACGGCGCGCTCGTGCAGTTGGTGACCGGGAGCGACTGGGTGCCGCTGCCGGACTCGTGGGTCACCAACGAACACCGCGCCGCGGGCGATCAGGGTGGCCTGGCCGGTAAGGCTTCCTGAGATCCTGAAGGCTCGCAGGGCCCTGAACGACGCTGATGTTTCGCTGACTGGGTGGGGAGACGTTCGTGATCGACCGGGTGGCGTTGCTGAAGGACGCCAAGCAGCAGGTCAAGGTGCTGGAGAAGGACCTGCGTGCCCAGGTCGATGCGGTACCCGAGGTCGGGACGCGGCTGCGGGCCGAGTGGCAACGTGCGCGCAAGGTGGGGCGGACGGCGGCGACCGAGGAGTCCTGGCTCGGTGAGCGGGTCACGCAGGCCGCAGTCGCCTGGGTGCTCGGTACAATTTTCGTCCGGTTCTGCGAGGACAACGGGCTGACCGGCGAACCACATCTGGCCGGGCCAGGGGCGCGGCTCACACTCGCCGAGGAGCGGCTGAACGAATTCTACGTCCAGCACCCGGAACTGACCGCGCGCGACTGGCTGCTCGCGGCTTTTGGTGAGATCTCGAAGGTGCCGGTCGGGGCGGGGCTGTTCGACGAGCGGCACAACGCGCTGTTCCAGATCCCCCTCACCCACGACGCCGCCAAGGACCTAATCACCTTCTGGCGCACCCGCCAGTCCGGCGTGCTCGTCCACGACTTCACCGACCCGGACTGGGACACCCGCTTCCTTGGCGACCTCTACCAGGACCTCTCCGAAGACATCCGCAAGAAGTACGCTCTCCTCCAGACCCCCGAGTTCGTCGAGGAGTTCATCCTCGACCTGACACTCACCCCGGCCCTGCGGGAGTTCGGCCAGGAGGTCGAAGACCTCCTCCAGTTCAAGCTGATCGATCCGACCTGTGGGTCGGGCCACTTCTTGCTCGGTGCGTTCCGCCGCCTGCTCGTCGAGTGGGAGGCCAAGGCCCCGGAGAAGGACATCTTCGAACGGATCAGCCTCGCCCTGCACGCGGTCCACGGAGTAGATATCAACCCGTACGCGGCAGCGATCGCAAGATTCCGTCTGATCGTCGCCGCGCTCCGCATCGCCCGCTTGACCACGCTCGACGCCGCGGCGAGCTATACCTTCCCGTTGCACGTGGCAGTTGGCGATTCGTTGATCAAGCATCGCCAGCTAGAACTATTCAGCGAAGACCGCTACGATTTTGCCGATTTCTCTTACGCCACAGAAGACATTGTTGACCATCAGGGAATTCTCGAAGATGGTCGCTACCACGTCGTTGTTGGGAATCCACCCTACATCGCCGTCCAAGACTCGGCCTCGAGGAAGAATTATCGCGAACTCTATAGCGCCTGCTTTGGAAAATATACGCTAGCGGTTCCGTTCGCTCAACTTTTTTTCGACCTCGCTAAGGCTGCAGATCTCGATGGGCGCAGCGCCGGGCACGTCGGGCAGATCACCGCAAATGCTTTCATGAAACGGGAGTTCGGTAAGACTCTGATCGAGGATTTCTTTGCGCGAAGCGTGGAGCTAACGCATATCCTGGATACTTCAGGCGCCCGGATTCCGGGCCACGGGACAGATACGGTAATTCTCGTCGGCCGTCGGTCTAGGTGGAACCGGTCGCAGTCCATCCGCGTTGCGCTGAGTGGGCGCAGTGAACCGTCGGTCCTCGAGGACCCGAGCAACGGCATCGTGTGGCGCTCGCTGGTCGACCAAATTAATGATCCGGGATCGTCAAACCAGTGGATCAACGTTGTGGACCTCCCACGGACCAACTTCCTCAAATATCCCTGGAGTTTGAGCGGAGGAGGTGCCGTCGAGGCGAAAGAAGTAATTGACCGGACGCCCGATCAAGTTTCCACCATCAAAGACATAGTCCGTTCGACAGGGATCTCCGCAGTAGCGGGTGAGGATGAGGTCTTCGTTCTCGAATCCGTCAAGTTGGCCGAGCGGCTAGGCATTAACATGGCGAGAGATCTAGTTGTCGGCAGCGTTGTACGCGATTACCAGAACGTTCCTCACCGCTGGGCCGTATGGCCCTACTTGGATGATTTTAGTCTACGCCCACTCAATTCGGCCGAACTAAAGCACCTCTGGCCTTATATGCATGTTCTATCCAACCGAAGGCGCTTTGGCATTCCTATCCTAGAAAGAGGGATGAAATGGTACGAATGGCAGGAGGTGTACCCGGACAAGCTGCGAACCCGGCCAACTATAACCTGGGGCGAGATCTCATCTCACAATAACTTCTTCATCGACTGGAGTAATTCAGTCTTTAGTCGAACGGCTCCCGTGGTGAAGTTTGCTGCGCATGCGCATGCCGATCTAATCCATGGAACGTTCGGAATTCTCAACAGCTCAACCGCATGCTTTTGGCTCAAGCAGGTCGCTCCACCAAAGGGTGGCAGCGGAATTGGGCGAGGAATTCAAGATGAACGATGGGAACAGAGATACGTTTTCAACTCGGCAAATGTTGACAGGCTCCCACTTCCGGACGAATATCCGTCTGTCATCGCCAGAGAAATCGACGCGCTGGCTCGAGACCTAACGTCGAATAGTCCAGTGGAAATAACAGCTGGTCACGAACCGCCAACGAGATCCAGGCTCGCTGGGGCGAAGGTCGCTTGGACCTCGACACGGGTGCGGATGATTGCTCTGCAGGAGGAGTTGGACTGGCAGGTCTACCGGCAGTACGGGCTGCTTGCCGACGAACTGACGCTGCCGATGGCCTATGTCCCCGAGATCAAGTTGGGTGAGCGGGCGTTCGAAATCGTCCTTGCCAGGAAGATCGCCCGCGGTGGCGAGACGTCCGAGTGGTTCGCCCGCCACGGTTCGACACCGATCACCGAGGTGCCCGCGCACTGGCCCGCCGAGTACCGGGCGCTCGTCGAGAAGCGGATCTCCGTCATCGAGTCCGACCGGAACATCGGGCTGATTGAGCGACCCGAGTACAAGCGTCGTTGGGCGACCCAGGGCTGGGAAAAGCTGCAGGACGCGGCGCTGCGGGACTGGCTGCTCGACCGGCTGGAGAATCGCGACCTGTGGTTCGCCGACGTCGACGGCATGGTGCAGCCGCGACTGTGGACGACCGGCCAGCTTGGCGACGAGTTGGCCGGCGACGCGGACTTCGTCTCCGTCGCCGAGATCTACCGCCCCGGCGAGGAACTGGCGAAAGTGGTCGCCGCCCTCGTCGACGACGAGCACGTCCCGTTCCTCTCGGCCCTCCGTTACGCCGACACCGGCCTAGTCAAGCGCGCCGACTGGGAGTCCGTCTGGGAGCAGCAGCGCGCCGAGGACGCCGCGCCCACCCCGGAGAAGGCGAAAGAGATCCGCGACGCGATCCCCGTGCCGCCGAAGTACGCGCCGAAGGACTTCCGTAAGACGTCGTTCTGGCGGGCGCGGGGCAAGCTCGACGTGCCGAAGGAGCGGTTCATCTCCTACCAGCCGGCCGGCCGGGACAACGACCCGACGCTGCTGATCGGCTGGGCCGGCTTCGACCATCGCGAGCAGGCCCAGGCGCTGGCCACCCTGATCGTCAACCGCCGCGACGACGACGGCTGGGACGAGACCCGTCTCACGCCGCTTGTCGCCGGCCTGCGCGAGGTCATGCCCTGGGTCCGTCAGTGGCACAACGAGGTCGACCCGCTCTACGACGGTTCTCCCGCCGAGTACTACGACGCCTTCCTCGCCGACACCATGACCCAGCTCAACCTCACCGAAGACGCCCTGGCTACCTGGCGCCCGCCATCGACCAAGAAGAAGGCGTCGAAGTGACGCAGTCAATTCGCGCAGTCCGCGAGGGCCGAAAATTTTTCCTCACGACATTGAGCCCTCGTTCGCCGACGCTCCTCTAATCCCGAAGTGCCGCACGATCAGTGCCGCCGACTATCGTTCGGCTTATTTGACAGCCGCTGTCGCTTCTCGGTGTTCCGCCTCGACTGGGGAATATCTTCGCCGTGCAGTGTTGCAACGACGAGGGATTTTTGTCCTTCGAAGCTGCGCATGATCTGCTCATGTAGTATTTCGGTGGACGTCGCCGGTCGTCCCGACGAGACCAATCTCCACGAGCCGGTTGAACATGGTGTTGTCAAGATAGCTGGGCACGTTTGCGTACCCGAAACGGCTGCCACCTCGCGGCCCCCGAAGCCGTGGGTCCTCGCGGAGCAACTGGAAGTGCTCACGAGTGAAGTACATGCCAGGGACCATGTCTTCGGTCTGCGGGATAAATGCCTGCGGCTGGCAGATCTTCAGCCACGACGGGCTCGTGCCCAGGCGAAATTCATCGTTCTTTCCCGCGTTCTTGGCCGCGGCCTTCTCCACCGCCTCCAGGCGTTCCAGCTCCGTGGCCAGACTTTTGTCTCGGTCCGGATAGTAAAAGCCGTTCCGGTACGCGTCCATCCGCTTGTACTGGACGAGTACGATGCTCTGACGCGTCGCGTTGAAATAAATGAGATCGGTCCCGAGGATGTTTTCGGCGATGTCGCGGTTGGCATTGGCGACGTAAAGCCGTTGGCCGAATCCGGTGAACTTACGCCAGGAGGTGTGGGACGCGTTATCGGTGAGCCAGCCGATCATCACGCCGGCGTCGCGATCGATCTGCCTGTCCTCGAGGGCCCTGGGATCGTCCTCGGGGACTCCGTCGAGGTAGGTCGGTGCGACCAAGCCATCGGCCAACTGTTCGCTCGGGCGGTCCCAATTGGCGAATGCCGAACCGGCCATTCCCGCCATCCGGACCGCTCCAATGGTTGCGTCCCGCTGCATCGCCATGGTCTGCCCTGCCAGGGAGTCCTGGATGGGATACTGCTTGGCGACGCCTTCGATCCCCGCGATGACCTGGCGCAGGTCGGGCCGGATCTGGATCAATGCGCCGACAAGGGCGTTCCCGGTGCCCTCGGGTACCGGGCCCTCGCGCACCAGGTATTGGTGAAGGCGTTGGGGAATTACCTCCTCGATGTCTTTGTACAGGACTGGCGAGTGAATCTTTTCGATTCGGGATAGTTCGAGTACGACATCAAGGTCTGCTGGCGAGTTTCTTAGCTTCGTCGTCCAGCCCAGGTTGGTGACGTAGTCGTTTCCCGTTAGGTTGTCGATGATGAGCGTGAGATGTGCCCCGCCTGTCCAAATGGCCCGGCGGCGCGTGATGTGGAACATCGCGTCCGAGTCTCGCCCGGCCGCAATCCGCCTGCCGCGGTCACGGTACTCGGACTCGTCACGGTCACATCGTATGATCGCCACCATGCACGGAATTATGGCACCGTCGGTCGGAATTGTCCTGAGCGTTCGACGTTACTACCCTCGCACCGGCCCCAGCCCTGGTCCGTCGCGAAGTCGATCAATCTGAAGCTGGGCGCGCCGAGCGCCGCTCCGTGGCCGCCGAGTCAGATGACGTTGCCCGGTCTCCGGACCGGCTGTTACCCGACCCGGAGAGCTGCGACCGATTCAACGAGGCCGTCGCGTTCGAGCTGGCCTAGGACGTCATCAATGGATTCCGGCGGATTGACGCGGGAATCGGCGATCTGGCGGATCGCAGCGGCGACCGCGCGGCCCTTGATCTGGATCTGGTCGAGCACGAAGACATCGGGTGACTTGGCCTCGACGTCCCAGGGAGCCAGGGCCTCGGCGGGGAAGTCCTTCAGGTTGCGCGTAACGATGACCTGTGCGCCGGCCTTGATCGCGGCGGCCAGAACATGCCGGTCAGCGGGATCAGGAAGCTTCAGCCCATCGATCAGTGGCTCGTGGCCGGCGACGAGCACGTCCCGAACGGCGGAGTTCATCAGGTCGCGCAGGCGGCCCAACCTGGCCGGTGCGATGTCGGGTCTGGCGCGTCGCAAGGCCGTCGTCATCTCATCGAGAATCTGGCTGGTCCACTTCGCCTGCACGAGTCCTGACTGGGCGATCCTGATCAGGAGGTCTCGCAACGTGTTGGGAAAGAGCACGTTCGCGTCGTAGACCACGATGAACGTCATCGGTCAGTACAGCCCCAGATCCTGCGTAAGCCCGCTCAGCTCGTCCGCGGCTCGGCGACGCTCCAGATCATCGCTGCTCCTGAAAGCATCAAGATCCTTGAACCGAACTCGCCGATGCGTCCCCACCAGCCGGAACGGAATCTCGCCGGCCTCCAGCAGTCTGATCAGATATGGCCGGGACACGTTGAGGAACTCGGCCGCCTGCTGGGTCGTGAGCTCCGCACCGTCCGGGATGACATGCACGCCGTCGCCATTGGCCAGGAAGCCGAGGATCTTCGCCAGCAGTACCGTCGCCTCCCGCGGCACGACCAAGGCCTCATCGCCAGCGATCTCACCTCGGATCGTGACCGGATCTTCTCCCGGATGCGTCGTGAGGTACTCCCCGATCCGCCGCGCGGCCCGCCTGGCGAGTTCCGCCTCGTCACCGCCTCGTCTGCGCGAGCGGTCGACCTGGCGAGGCATCGCCCCCACCTCCATCCAGCAAGCTCCCAGTAATCGCAGTATCCGCAACAGGCGCAACGAACGCAAGCGGCGTTGCTCCGTCCCGCGCTGCCCGCCCCGTCTGCGCCGCATGGTGAAGATCTCCTGCGCCGGAAACCGATAATGTTCTGAATGCCGCGTCGAGGATCTGCCGCCGTGCTGGTTCCGTCGTCAGGCGGTGATCCTCGGCGGGTGTCCACGCGTCGCCGGCCCGCAGCCTGTCCGTACGATCCGGATACGGGCGGATCTGGCGAGCGCCGCCCCTGTCCGAGGCACTCGCGTACACTTCTTGGCTCGCATGACCGGACCCGGGGCGCCGTAGACCAGCCCGTCGCCTCAGCCGCTGCTGCGCGACGTCATCGACATCCCGCTGCGGACGTCGGACAGCGACTTCGTCCTGCGGCTCACCGAGAGCGTCGCCGACGTGGCCGCGACGATGCGCGACTATGTGCTGACCGACCGGCTCGCGGGACGGAGCCGAACCTGATGGTCAGCAGCTGCACGAGCGCCTCGGCGCGGCCGCGGGCCTCGCCCTCTGCGCGGAGCATTTCTGCGGTGGTCATGTGGGCCTTCTCCGCTTCCGGTCCCAGCCTGCTGGCCAGATCATGGAGGTCGTCGACGGGTGACTCACCCACGACTTGACTGTAGTGCAGCAGCGCGCAGAACAACTCGACACTGCTGGGGGGTCATCCGGTGTCGCTGGACGCCGCCGGTCTCGGCGCCGTCCACGGCTTCTTCCTGGATGTCCGTTGCCACGGCAGCTCATTTGCTTACCAGGTAGTTGATTCGAGCTGGAGTCCGTTTTGGGTGGAGGTGAGTCGACGGCCGGCGCCGTGTCCGTAGACTGCCTTAGTCAACCCTGATGGGTCATTCAGCCCCTGGAGGTATGGTCCATGGTGGTCACTCATCGCGAACCGGTGCCCGCGCTGATCGCGGAGGAGTTCGGCTCGCTCGGCGCCGAGATGGTTCTGATCTTCGGTTCGTGGGCCGCGCGCCATTGCGGCGAGGACGGCCCGCCCCCGAACGACATCGACGTGCTGGTGATCGGCGAGGTCGCCTGCCCCGGCCTGCTCAAAACGGCAGCGAAACGGGCGACGGCCCGCCTCGGCACCGAGGTCAATCCTCTTGTGCGCAGCCGCGAGCGATGGACCCATCCGGACGACTGGCTCACCGCGTGGATCAAGGCGTCGCCCTACGTGGTGATCCACGGTGCGCGCGTGCAAGCAGCTGCCTGACGCCGCGCCACTCGACGGACAAGCGCCGACGACGCCGCGACGCGACGGACGCTGAAGGTTGTTTGCGATGGAAGGCGGTATCTTTGGGCGTTGCGCCGGCTGCGGGGGCGAACTGCGCTGGTGCGGTCGAATGACCTGACCCACCCTGTTCGTGCGATGCGCGGGCGGAGCTGGAGAACGCCGCCCCCATCCCGCAGCACCCGCAGTCTCATCACCCGCATGACCGGACCCGGGGGGCCGCATGACCAGCCCGTCGCCTCAGCCGCTGCTGCGCGACGTCATCGACATCCCGCTGCGGACGTCGGACAGCGACTTCGTCCTGCGGCTCACCGAGGGCGTCGCCGACGCGGCCGCGACGATGCGCGACTACGTGCTGACCGACCGGCTCGTGCACAACTTCGACGAGGCGCTCGGCCTGATCGCGCAGGCGACCAGCACCGGCGCGTCGAAGGGCGTCTACCTGCACGGCTCGTTCGGCTCCGGCAAGTCGCACTTCATGGCGGTCCTGCACGCGCTGCTGCGCGGTGAGCCGGCCGCGCGGGCGCTCGACGACCTGGCCGCCGTCCTCGGTAAACACGACGGCGAGCTGGCCGGCAAGAAGTTCCTGCTCGTCCCGTTCCACATGCTGGGCGCGAAGTCGATCGAGCAGCGCGTCCTCGGCGGCTATTCCGACCACCTGCGTGCGCTGCACCCCGACGCGCCGATCCCGGCGGTGCACCGGGCCGAGGCGCTGCTCGACGAGGCCCGCGGCCTGCGCGCGAAAGTCGGCGACGCGGCCTTCCTCGAGGAGCTGAACCGCGCGGGCTCGGGCGGGGGAGAGGAGGACGAGTGGGGCGACGACGCCTCCTGGACGGCCGCCGAGCTGGACGCCGCCCTCGCCCCGACCGGAGCCGACGCGGCGGCGCGGCGCCGGCTAACCTCCGACCTGCTCTCGACCTGGTTCCCGAACACCTACCGTGACCTGCGAGAGGATGCCGAGGGCTTCATCTCCCTCGACCAGGGTCTCAGCGAGATCGCCCGGCACGCGAAGGATCTGGGCTACGACGCGGTCATCCTGTTCCTCGACGAGCTGATCCTCTGGCTCGCGAACAACATGGGCGACCAGGCGTTCGTCTCCCGCGAGGTCCAGAAGGTCACGAACTTCGTCGAGGGCGGGCTCGGCGCCCGGCCGATCCCTGTCGTCAGCTTCATCGCCCGGCAGCGCGACCTGCGGGAGCTGGTCGGCGAGTCGATCGCCGGCGACGTCCGGCTGAGCTTCCTCGACGTGCTCACCCTCGCAGACGGCCGGTTCGACAAGATCATCCTGGAGGACCGCAACCTGCCGCTGATCGCCAACCGGCGGCTGTTGCGCCCGAAGGACACCGCCGCGGCGGCGCAGATCGAGAAAGCGTTCGAGACGACGGCGAAGGTCCGCGCCGAGGTGTGGGACACGATGCTCGGCGGCAGCGCCCAGCTTGGCGCCGACCGGGACGCGTTCCGGCTCTCCTACCCGTTCAGCCCGGCGTTCATGGACACCCTCGTCCACGTCTCCTCCGCCCTGCAGCGCAACCGGACCGCGCTCAAGCTCATGCGCCAGCTGCTCGTCGCGCAGCGCGACGAGCTGCGCCTCGGCCAGGTCGTCCCGTTGGGCGATCTGTGGGACGTCATCACCCGGGGCGGCGACACGCCGTTCACCGACGTGCTCAAGGCCGAGTTCGAGGCGGCGCAGCGCCTCTACAACCGCAAGCTGCGCCCCTACCTGCTCGACGCGGAGGGCCTAGACGAGGACATCCTCGTCCGGGTGCGCCGCGCCCAGGCGACCGGCGCCGCCGTCGACGGGGAGCTCGCCGTCAAGGCCCGCCGGTTCACCGCCGACGACCGGCTGGTCAAGACGCTGCTGCTCTCGGCGCTCGCGCCGAGCGTGCCAGCGCTGCGTAACCTGACGCCGCGGCGCCTGTCCGCGCTCAACCATGGCAGCATCACGAGCCCGATCCCGGGCGGCGAGGCCGGCGTCGTCGGGAAGAAGGTCGAGCGCTGGGCCAGCCAGTTCGGCGAGGTCAAGTACCTGCCGGTCGAGGGCGGCGACCCGGGTGTCGGCCTGGAGCTGGTCGACGTCGAGATCGACGGCATCCTGAACCAGACCACCGCCTACGACAGCGGCGGCAACCGCCGCGCCCTGGTTCGGAAGCTGCTCGTCGAGGAGCTGGGCGTCACGGTCACCGGCGATGCCTACGGCGACCGGCTCGACCTGGTGTGGCGGGGCTCCAGGCGCTCCACCGAGGTCATCTTCGGGTCGCTGCGCGGCTCGGACCTGCGCGACGACCAGCTGGAGCCGGCCGATCCGGAATCGTGGCGGCTGGTGATCGACTACCCGTTCGACGACGCCGGCCGGCCGCCGGTGGACGCGCGGGCCCGGGTCGAACGGCTGCGCGGCGCTGGGACGGGGCACCGGACGGTCTGCTGGATCCCGGCCGACCTGACCGCCGCCCGGCTCGCCGATCTCGGGATGCTCGTCCGGCTCGACCACCTGCTTAACCGGAACCGGTTCGACAGCCACGCCCAGCACCTGAGCCCCGACGACCGGCAGCGCGCCCGAGGCGTGCTGAAGAGCCGGTACGACGCCCTGCTGACGAAGAACCGCGCCCTGCTGCGGATGGCCTACGGGCTGGCGAAGCGCGAGGAGCAGGATGTTAGCGACTACTCGGACTGGCTGCGCGCCCTGTGGCCGGGGCTCATCCCCACGCTGGCGTTCGGGGCGACCTTCCGGGAGGCCGCGCGGCGGCTCGTCGGCGACCTGCTGACCGACCAGTTCCCCGGCCACCCCGACCTCGACCCCGACCAGACCGGCCAGCCCGCCCGGCCGGCCGACTTCAAGCTCGTCCTGTCCTACGTGACGAAGGCCGCCGAGGCGAACGGCAACTCCGTTGAGGTGATCCGGGGCGACCGCGTGCCGATGCGGCGGATCGCGCCCGCGCTCGGCCTCGGGATCATGCACGAGGCGCGGTTCGAGCTCGGCCGGGAGTGGGTCGACCACTTCACCCGAAAGGCGGCGCAGGCCGCCGCCCGCAGCTCCGGCGGCGCAGGCGGCGCGGACGGCGAGCTACGGGTGGCCGACCTGTTGAAATGGATCAACGAGCCGAAGCCGCGCGGCCTGGACAACCCGGTCGCAGCCCTGATCGTCAACGCGTTCGCCGAGCAAACCGACCGCGCCTGGTATAAGTACGGCGGGCTCCTCTCCGCACCGCCTGAGCTGACGGCCGGGATCAAGGACATGACGCTGCGCGAGCAGCCGCTGCCCAGCCCGGAGGACTGGGCCGCCGCGTGCGAGCGGGCCCCGGTCCTCTTCGGGGTGCAACCGCCGCCGCTGCGGCGCGGCCGGCTGATCCGCTCGTTCGCCGAGGACCTGGTGAGGAAGGCCCGGGAGCACTCCACGGCGACGCAGGACCTGGTCACCGCGCTGCAGGCACACGCCGCCGAGCTGGGCCTCGACCCGCGCACCGGGTGCGCCAGAGAACCTGCCGGCGCCACCACGGGACGTCTGCGGACCGCCTGGGCAGCCCGCGACCTGGTCGCGGCGCTTGACCACCCGAAGACTGGCGTGGAGATCGTCGCGCGGCTGGCGCACGCCGATCTCGCAGGCCCGGCGGAGCGGCTCGCGCACAGCATCAGCCGCGCCGCCGCCGTCGCAGGCGCGGTCGGGTCCGCCCCGTGGGGCGAGCTGTTCAGCATGATCGCGACCTTGCCGGAGCCTCACCAGACGGAGGCCCAGCAGATCCTCGGGCGCATCCGGAAAGCAGGCGCCGCCGACGAGCTGACGACTCCGCTCGCCGGCGTGCTGACCGACGCCCGGGCCGAGGCGGCCCAGCTCATGCGCCGGGCGGTCAGCGCGCCACCCATCGACCCGCGGCCCGCCACCCCGACTCCGCTCCCGCCCGTCGCGCCGCCGGTCACGCCCCCGGCCGGCAGGCCACCTGTGACGGTCACCGGGAACGGCACGACGAATCCCGGGCCGGGAACCGGCAGCACGCCACCACGGCAGTGGCGCGGGCAGCCTGGCGATCTGGAGCGGATGTTCGCCCTCGTCCGTGAGTACGTCGGCGACCAGCCAGGCGAGGTTGAGATCATCTGGAGGCCGGCGCGGTGAGCGTACTGTCACCCGCAGCCAGCCCGACGGGCTCGGGCACGCCGGCGCCGCTGGTCACCACAGCGATGCTGGAAGGCCGGATCATGCGGCTGCTACGCGGGAAGGCCGGCACCGGCGAGCAGTCGCGGATCTTGCTCGTGCGGGCGCAGCCCGACTGGCCCGGTCCCGGCGAGCTGCTCGTCGGTGGTCACCCGGTCAGGGTCGTCGCCTGTGTCTCGCCGCTCGGGGTGATCGAGGAGGTCGCGCGCTGGGGACGGCGACCGGTGACCGGCGGCTGGCTGGTGCTGCTCACCGACGCCGACGAGGAGACCCTGGGGGACACCGTGCTCGCCCAGGTCCACCGCCAGCGCGTCGACGTGATCGAGCCGTGGGCCGCGGTCGCGGAGGACTTCGGCGCCGCCCAGCTCGACCCGCGGCTGCGCACCCACGCCTACCGCTGGATGGCCCACGCGCTGCTGGAGGCGCGTCCGCCGGCCGGCTGGCCGCGCCGGCCAGGCGGCGTCCTCAGCCTCGAGGATGCACTGGCGGAGCTGACCGCCGTCCGGCTGGGCCTGACCGAGCTGGGCCTTGGCGCCGCCGACCTGGACATCGCCACGCTGCTGCGCTGGACGACGGTTCCCGGCGCGACGGAGGCGTTCCGCCGGCTCGGCGACGAGGAGCGCGCCGGCATCACCGCGTTCCTGCGGGAGCGGACCGGGCACGCGGGTCGCGCGTTGACCACGCTGGTCGCCGCCGGCAACGGCGAGCGTTCGCTGGCCCTCGGCCTGGTCTGCGACTGCCTGTGGCCCGGGAAGGACGGCCGCTCCTCGGGCCTGGACGCCGCGGCTGTCGAACGGGCCAAGGGCCGGGTAGAACGGCACTTCGGCGACACCCACCTCGACGACGAGACCATGCGCCGGTTCGCCGACGCGGTCCGCGAGGCCGTCCGCACCGGGATGAACACGCGGGATGACCTGCCGGCGTTGTTGGACACCGCCGACCGACTGCTCGACGAGCTCGACGCGCGCGCCGCCGGCGCGACCAGCGACCTCCTGCGGGCCGGGTTCGAGCACCGGCTGTCCGCCGTCGCCTCGACACTGCGCGGCTTCCTGGCCGCCGCCGGCTCCGGCGTGCACCACTCGTTCCTTCAGACCTCGGCCCTCGAGGTCGCGGCCGCCGTCGACGTCCTGCGCGCACATCTGCTCGCCGGCCTCGAGGCCGGTCAGGTCGAGCGGGCCGAAATGGCAGCCCGCGTCGCCGGTTGGCTCGCCGGCCGGCCGGTGGACGCCCCCGGCACGCTCGCCGCCGCGCTCGACGGCTATCTCGACGACGCGGCCTGGGCGGACGTCGCTCTCGGGCAGCTGGCCGTAGGCGACCCGTCGCCTGCCGTCGGCGCCGTCTACGGCGACCTGTATCAGGCCGCGATCGGGCGACGGCGTGCCTTCGACGCCAGATTTGCCCAGCTGCTCGCGGACTGGACGACGACCGGCCGCCTGCCAAGCGAAGCCGAAGGCGCGCCGCTGGGTATCGAGGAAGTCCTCGACCGCGTGGTCGCCCCCCTCGTCGCAGCCCGGGGGAAGGCCCTGCTCGTCGTGCTCGACGGGATGAGCGCCGCCGTCGCCATTCAGCTCGCCGCCGGACTGCGCCGCGAGCGGTGGGAAGAATGCGACCCGCTCAGCGGCAGCGTCGTCGGCGGCAGCACCGGCAGCGTCGCCCGGCGGCGGACCGCACTGGCCGTCCTGCCGACGGTGACGGACAGGTCGCGTGCCTCGCTGCTCGCCGGCCGTCTCCTGACCGGCGACAAGGCGAAGGAGAAGAGCGAGTTCGAGACCCACCCGCGCTGGCAGCGGCGCGCGGTCCGGCTGTTCCACCACGCCGACCTCGACGGCACTCCGGGCTCCGCGCTCGACCGGGACCTCAGCGACGAGCTGACCTCGAACACTCCGCTCGTCGCCGTCGTCATCAACACCATCGACGGGACTCTGGACAAGGGCCGACAGCGCGACGACGGCGGCTGGAGCCTCGCCGACGTCGGCAAGCTGCGCACCATCCTGCGCTACGCGCAGACCGCCGGCCGCGCCGTGATCCTCACCAGCGACCACGGCCACGTCCTCGACCACGGCGCGTCGCCGCTGCCAGCGCAGGACGCCGTCTCAGCGCGGCACCGCGTCCCGGTTGACGGTGTTTCTACGGATGTCAGTGACGGCGAGGTCGCGCTCGTAGGGCCGCGGGTGCTCGTGCCCGGCGAGCGGATCGTCGCGCTGTGGGACCCGGCACTGCACTACCGGGGCCGCAAAGGCGGTTACCACGGCGGAGCGTCGGCGGCGGAGGTGACCGTGCCGGTGTTGGCGTTCCTGCCGTTCCGCCTGTCGGCGGCGTCGACGAGCCGCGATGTGCCAGCAGGCTGGCGGTCGCTGCCCGAGCCCCGGCCCCGCTGGTGGTCGCTGGCGCAGCAGGACCTACTCGCCGGGCTGGACGGCGGCGACACCGTGCTCGTCGGTCGGAGCCCTACCGATGCCCCTCCCGTCGTCGCGCCAGCGGCACAGCCGCGCAGGCGGTCCAAGACGGCCGAGGCGAAGGCCGGTCCCACGTTGTTCGACCTGCCGGAGGAAGCGCCTGCGGCCGCGCCGACGGCGCCCGCCGAGGCCGCGCCACCGACGGGCGTCGACGCGCTCGTCGCCGTGTTGCAGGCCAGCGAGCTGTTCCAGTCCCAGCTCGCCGGCCTGGCGCGGCGGGTGCCGGTCGAGAAGGTCGAGGCGGCGGTGCGAGCGCTGATCGACGCGGGTGGCACGCTGGCGACCAGCGTCGTCGCCGAGCGGGCCGGGGAGCTGGCGCACCGGGCCGCCGGCTTCGCCGTGAACCTGCAGCGCGTCTTCAACGTCGATAACTACCCGGTGCTGGAGCCGCTCGACGACGGGCACACGTTGCGGCTCAACATGGACCTCCTGCGCCAGCAGTTCGGGCTGCTCCCGTGACCGGCGCCGCCGTCAGCCCCGCGCGGCGGCGCGAGGTCCTGGATGCGCTGCGGCGTGGGGCGGTACCGGCCGCCGGGCTTGATCTGCTGGCCGTGGGGCTGAACCGGCTCGACCGTTCGGTGGCCGACGACCTGGCCGCGGTCGCGTCGGGCGGGTCGGTGTTCAAGGCGGTGCGGGGCGAGTACGGGTCGGGGAAGACCTTCTTCACCCGGTGGCTGGCCGAGCGGGCGAAGAGGGCGGGGCTCGCGACGGCCGAGGTGCAGATCTCGGAGAACGAGACGCCGCTGCACAAACTGGAAACGGTCTACCGGCGGCTCACCGAGCGGCTCGCCACGTCGACGTTTCCGCCGAGCGCACTGCGCAACGTCGTCGATGGCTGGTTCTACGCGCTGGAGGAGGACGTCCTCGCCGCGGACGACAGGGCGGGCGACGACCCCGCGGCGTTGGAGAAGGCGGTGAACGAGCTGTTCGATCGGCGTCTGCTCGACGTCGGTCGGACCGCACCGGCATTCGCCGCCGCGCTGCGCGGCTACCGGTCCGCAATCGTCGGCGGCGACGAGGCGACCGCGTCGGCGCTGCTTGCCTGGCTCGGCGGACAGCCACACGTCGCCGCCAGTGCCCGTCGGGCGGCCGGTGTCCGTGGCGACCTGGACCATTTCGGAGCGCTGGGCTTCCTTCAGGGCCTCCTCGTCGTGCTTCGGGACAGCGGGTACAAGGGGCTCCTCGTCGTGCTGGACGAGGTCGAGACGCTGCAGCGAGTCCGGTCCGATGCGCGCGACAAGGCGCTGAACTCGTTGCGACAGCTCATCGATGAGGTGCAGGGAGGCCGATTCCCTGGGCTGCATCTTGTGATCACGGGAACGCCGGCGTTCTACGACGGGCCGCAGGGGGTGCAGCGGCTCGCGCCGCTCGCGCAGCGGCTGGCGACCGACTTTTCGACCGACCCGAGGTTCGACAATCCGCGAGCGGTGCAGCTGCGGCTCACCGGCTTCACCGAGGCGTCGCTCGTCGAGCTCGGCAGGCGGGTCCGGGAGCTGTTCGCCGGCGGCACCGCGCCCGAGGCCGCGGCCCGCATCGAAAAGCTGGCCGATGACGCGTACCTCGCCGAGCTGGCTGGCGCGGTCGCGGGCCGGCTCGGTGGCAAGGTCGGCGTGGCGCCGCGGCTGTTCCTGAAGAAGCTCGTCGCCGACGTTCTCGACCGGGTCGACCTGCACGCCGACTTCGACCCGCGCCGCGACTACCCGCTGACGCTCACGACGGCGGAGATGACGGACCTGGAGCGCAACCTCGTCCGAAGGGCCGCTTCGTCCGCCGACGACATCGACCTGGAACTGGACCTGTAGTGGCGGACCGGCCGGACGCGCCACCGCCGGAAACGTCGGACCTGCTGCATCCGGTGGTGCTGCACCACATCGTGAACTCGTTGCAGTGGCCCGGGTTGCGGCCGTTGCAGGAGGCGGCGGTGGCGCCGCTGCTCGGCGGGGCGGACGCGTTGCTGCTGGCGCCGACGGCCGGGGGAAAGACCGAGGCGGCGATGTTCCCGACGCTGTCCCGGATGGCCTCCGAGAACTGGCAGGGTACGTCCGTTCTCTACGTCTGTCCGCTCAAGGCGCTGCTGAACAATCTGGCTCCCCGGCTGGAGACCTACACCGGCTGGCTCGGGCGCCGGGCCGCGGTCTGGCACGGAGACGTGACGACCAGCAGGCGGGAACGGATCCGCCGCGAACGGCCGGACGTCCTGCTCACCACGCCAGAGTCGCTCGAAGCGATGCTGGTCAGCGTCCGCACCGACCATCGCGGCTTCTTCGCCGGCGTGCGGACTGTGATCGTCGACGAGGTGCACGTCTTCGCCGGTGACGACCGGGGCTGGCACCTGCTGGCCGTGCTGGAACGGCTGCGACGGATCATCGCCGCGGAGGCGGCCGGCTCGGGCGCGAGCCGGCCCGAGCTACAGGTCGTGGGCCTGTCCGCGACAGTCGGCAACCCTGATGACCTGCTCCGCTGGCTTCAGGGATCCGGCGCCGGTCGCCGGCCCGGGCTGGTGGTCGCGCCCGACACGCCGGTCGCGACCGCGTCGGCGGCCGGTCCGCCGCCCGGCGAGATCGAGCTTGACTACGTCGGCTCGGTGCCGAACGCGGCGAAGGTACTCGCCACGCTGCACCAGAACGAGAAACGGCTCGTCTTCTGCGACTCGAAGCAGCTTGTGGAACAGCTCGGCAGCGAGCTGCGCGCCCGTGGCGTGACCACGTTCCTTTCGCACGCGTCCCTGTCGGCCGAGGAGCGGCGCCGCTCCGAAGAGGCGTTCACCCAGGCCCGCGGCTGCGTGATCGTCGCGACCAGCACGCTGGAACTGGGCATCGATGTCGGCGACCTCGACCGAGTGATCCAGGTGAACGCTCCGGGCTCGGTCGCGTCGTTCCTGCAGCGTCTCGGCCGGACCGGACGCCGGCCTGGAACCGTGCGCAACTGCCTGTTTCTGACGCTCAGCGAGGACGCGCTCGTCCAGGCTGCCGGCCTGCTGCTGCTGTGGGGACGAGGCTGGGTCGAACCGGTCGTCGCCCCACCCGAGCCGCGGCACATCGTCGCTCAGCAGCTGCTCGCCTACTGCCTGCAGGAGAACAAAGTCGGCGACCGGCTCTGGGTTGACGAATGGAACGGCCTCGCGCCCTTCGACCGGTCCGCCGAACCGGTCGTCCGTCACCTCGTCCGCGCGGGATTCCTCGACTCCGACGGCGGCATGCTGTTCGTCGGCCCGGAAGCCGAACGCCGGTTCGGTCACCGGCACTTCTCCGAACTCACTGCCGTCTTCACGGCGGCTCCCGAGTTCACGGTCCTCTCCGGCCGTACCGAGATCGGCCGCACCGACCCGATGCTCCTCTGCGACCCGGTCGAAGGTCCGCGGCTACTCCTGCTCGCCGGTCGCAGCTGGCGCGTCACCTACACCGACTGGAAACGCCGCCGCTGCTTCGTCGAACCCGCCGACGGCGGGGGCCGTGCCAGGTGGACCAGCACCCTCCCTCCGCTGTCCTTCACCATGGTCAGAGCCATGCGCGAAGTCCTCCTCGGAGCAGGCCCCCAGGTCGCCATGACGAAACGCGCTGCCGCCCGCCTGGCCGAGATCCGCGACAAGCACACCGACCTCGTTCACCCCGCCGGCACCATGATCGTGCGTGAGGCGGAGGCTGACGTCCGCTGGTGGACCTGGGCCGGCCACCTCGCCAACCGCACCCTCGCCGCCTCCCTCAGCGACCTCACCGACCCCCGCCAGAATCCCGACGAAGCATTCATCCGACTTCGCCCCGACCTAGTCCCAGCTATGTGGAGGGCTGCCACGTCGGACCTGGAAAAGCGGCTCTGTCTGCCCCACGTGGACGAGCAGGCCCTTACTGGCCTGAAGTTCAACGCGGCCCTTCCTCCGCGTCTCGCCGAAGCCACCCTCGCCACCCGCCTGGCCGACCTGTCTAGCGCGCAGACGGTCCTCGCTGAACCGGTCCGGTGGTACACCAGCCGGCGTGATTCCTAGCACGGGAGCGCCAGGCGTCCTGAGCCGCAGGTGTGGTGGCGGGTTCTTTGGATGGTGCTCTTGATGCCAAAGTCGAGCACGCAGCCGATTTTGGATCACGAAGGATGTCGGGAGTCCCGCCGAGATCAAGGACTGGTAGCTGCCGCGCTCCGACCCGGACTCCACTCAGCGGCCCACACCCACGTCCACACGCAGCCGGCGAACGCGTTCCCGTCATCTGTGTGACGTAGGTTCATGCGCTCTTGGTGGCGCTGTAGATGTTGTACCGCCAGGCGTCCTGGTGTTTCCACATCTCGACGCCGCTCATCGCGTTGACGGCCTTCTCCGTCTTGCCGAGGAGCCGCGCGGTGGCGTAGGGCACCCGGCCGAGAACGGCGAACGCACGCAGCATCGGCAGCATGCGGGCGGTCACGTCTTCCACGGGCTCGACCTTGAACGAGGCCGATGCGAGCAGGTTCTCGAGGTCGCCGTGGTTGAGACGGTGCCAGGCAGGCATCGCGCCGAGCTCGCACACGGCGTCGAACGCCGCCCGCGCGGCCGGCTCCAGCCGCTCCTCGGGTGTCCGTGAGTATTCGAACATCACGAGCCGCCCGCCCGGGCGCAGAACGCGGTGGAACTCGGCCAGCACGCGCTCGGGCTCGGCGGCGTGGACGAACGTCTCCATCGTGTAGGCCCCGTCGAACGCGCCGTCCTCGAACTGGGAGAGGTCGTGGTAGTCGCCTTCGACGAACCGGGTGCGGCCGGTGAGCCCGGCCTTCTCGCTTCGGCGCCGGGCCTCGTCGAGGTTGAAGTCGAGAATGTCTATTCCGGTGACATCCAGGCTGAAATCGGCCGCCACCGTGCGTGCGACTTCGCCCATGCCACAGCCGGCGTCGAGCACCCGGGAGCCGGCGTCGAGGCCGAGACGGCGCCCGAGCTGGTGCTCCATGCGGCGCATCGCCGGCGAGAACCGCCACCCGGAGTCCCCGGCCTCGTACCAGCCGAAGTGCTTCGTCCCACGCAGCAGATACAGATACCCGAGCCGTGACTCCGTGCGATCGTAATACCGAAGGACCGACTGTATGTTCTCGTCGCGGTCAGGTCCGCTGATCTCCGGGCCTGCCTGCAGGCGGTCGCGGTGCGACGAAGCTGCGCGACCGTAGACCGCGGCGTCCCCGTCCCCTATCCGGCGAGGCGCGCGTCGGGAACTCCGATCCTGCACACCATGGTCACTGGCGAGGAGCCCATCGAATGCCGCGTCCACCGGACCGCGGACAGCTGGCTGGGCGTGCATCGCCTGAGTCATATCGGACCTCTCCGCCCTCGACACCGACCGACCACCTGCCTCCTCGGTCGACAGCGGCGCGATCATGCCGGTGTCCCGGTCGGTCCGAGCCGCGTCCCGTCCCTGCTCAGTGCCCACGGGCACCCCGCCCGCGGGCACTGAACGCTTAGACACTGATGGGTACGGTATCCCATTGGATCGCGAGATCGACTCTCTGGAGAGCGCGACGCCGACCAGGGGGTGCGTTGACCGGCTTCGGCGGGGCGATCGCCAGCGTGTGGATGAAGCCGGCGGACACGTGCCGGACACCGGTCAGCCCGGGGACCTGGGAGGGGCTGTAGTCGGCGGTCGAGGTGAAGCCGAGGCCGAGCTGCCCGTCCCATCAAGTGGGACAACTCTCCCGGAGACGTCACGGGCGTGACCAGGCGGTGACCGATCGTGAGATGGCTTGGCTGGGACGGCTATAAACAGGCGACTTCACGATCACGGGAGATCGCATGGCCTCAACGAACACGGCAAAGACCGGTCAGATCCGGGTCTCTCGGATGGTCCAGCACCTGCCGGACCATCCGACGCGCCCCATGGTCCGGCTCACGGACCGGGCGCGCGCGGCGCTGGGCGACGGCGAGGTGATCGTCTTCGACTGGGCCGCGTTGGCGCTGTGCTGCGGATGCGCCGGGCAGCCGTGGCTGCGCACGGCGCCACGCGCGGTTGCGGCGAGGTACCGCGGCTTCCGTACGGTCGAAGCCGATCCGGCTGGCGCCGTCGTGGCCCATCCGCTCGCCTATGCGTGCCTGGTGGGCCAGGACGTCGCGGTCGACTGCCGGCGCCGGTTCGGATTCCGGCACTTCAGCTGTGACCTGCCGGCGGACGCCGGTCTCGGCGGGATGTTCGGCCGAGGCACGGTCGGCTCCGCCTCAACGCCTGTCTCCGCCTCAGGGTCTGTCTCCGCCTCAACGTCCGCCTCCCGGGCCGCACCTGTGTCCACGCCTTCCGCGGCCGTTGCGCCCTCCGCGCCCTCCGCATCCTCCGCGGCCGTCGCCTCGGCCCAGGGCGGCGGAGCATGACCGCCGACCTCGTCGCGGCCGGCCCCGGCCGCGCCTCCGGAAGCGGCGGCGGTGCGGCCCGCCGGTTCTGGCCGATCGTCGGCTGGGCGGCGGTGGCGGCGGCCGGGGCGACCGGCTGGGCCGTGCTCGCCCTCGCCCGCGGCGAATCGGTCTCCGCCGTCTGGATACTGGTCGCGGGCCTCGGTTCGTTCGCCATCGCCTTTCGGTTCTACGCGCGGTTTCTGGCGAACAAGGTTCTGCGCGTCGACGACAGCCGGGCGACGCCGGCCGAGCGTCTCGACAACGGCGTCGACTACCAGCTGACCGACCGGCGCGTCCTGTTCGGCCACCATTTCGCCGCCATAGCGGGCGCCGGACCGCTCGTCGGACCGGTCCTCGCCGCCCAGATGGGATACCTGCCCGGCACGATCTGGATCGTCGCCGGCGTCATCTTCGCCGGTGCGGTGCAGGACATGGTGACGCTGTTCTTCTCGATGCGGCGCGACGGCCGCAGCCTCGGCCAGCTGGCCCGCGACGAGATCGGACCGGTGGGCGGCGTCGCGGCGCTGGTCGCGGTCTTCGCCATCATGATCATCCTGTTGGCGGTGCTCGGGCTCGTCGTGGTGAACGCCCTCGCGCATTCCCCCTGGGGCACATTCTCGATCGCGATGACGATTCCGATCGCGGTCTTCATGGGCCTCTACCTGCGGGTGCTGCGGCCCGGGCGGGTGGCCGAGGCGACCGCCCTCGGCGTCGCGGCGCTGTTCGCGGCCATCGTCGGTGGCCGCTGGGTCCAGGAGTCCGGGCTCGCCGCCGCCTTCACGCTCAGCCCGAAGGCGCTGGTCGCCTGCCTCGTCGGCTACGGCTTCGTCGCGTCGGTGCTGCCGGTGTGGCTGTTGCTCGCGCCGCGCGACTACCTGTCCACCTTCATGAAGGTCGGCACCATCGGCCTGCTCGCCGTCGGGGTGCTCGTCGAGCTTCCGGCGCTGCGGGCGGACGCGATCAGCCCCTTCGCGACCAGGGGAAACGGGCCGGTGTTCGCCGGCAGCCTCTTCCCGTTCCTGTTCATCACCATCGCCTGCGGCGCCCTGTCCGGATTCCACTCGCTCGTCGCCTCCGGTACCACACCGAAGATGATTCAGAAGGAGTCCCAGATCCGGCTGGTCGGCTATGGGGCAATGCTGACCGAGTCCTTCGTGGCGCTGATGGCGCTGATCGCGGCGGCGGTGCTCAGCCCGGGTCTCTACTACGCCATGAACGCGCCCGCCGGGGTCGTCGGGACGACGGCGGCTTCAGCCTCGACCGCGGTCGCCCACCTGGGATTCATCGTCACCCCGGACGCTCTCGACTCGGCGGCCCGGGCCGTCGGCGAGTCGACGCTGATCGCCCGCACCGGGGGCGCCCCGACACTCGCGGTCGGCATGTCCCACCTCCTTTCCGGTGCCTTCGGCCGTGGTGGCCTCGCCGCGTTCTGGTACCACTTCGCGATCATGTTCGAGGCGCTGTTCATCCTGACCACGGTGGACGCCGGGACCCGGGTCGGCCGGTTCATGTTGCAGGACATGCTCGGCAACGTCTGGAAACCGATCGGCCGGGTGAGCTGGTGGCCCGGCGTCTGGTTCTGCAGCGCCCTGGTGGTCGGCGGCTGGGGCTACTTCCTCTGGACCGGGGCGACCGATCCGCTGGGCGGCATCAACCAGCTTTTTCCGTTGTTCGGGATGGCCAACCAGCTGCTCGCGGCGATCGCCCTGACGGTGGCCACCACGCTGCTCGTCAAGACCGGCCGGGCGCGGTGGGCCTGGGTGACCGGCGTTCCGCTGGCCTGGGATGTCGCGGTCACGTTCACGGCGAGCTGGCAGAAGGTCTTCTCCGACGATCCCAGGGTCGGCTTCTTCGCCCAGCGGGACCGCTACGCCGCCGCGCTCGAGGACGGCAAGGTCCTGGCACCCGCCAAGAGCATCGGCGACATGCACCAGATCGTGCAGAACTCGACGGTCGACGGAATCCTGGCGCTGGCGTTCGCCCTGCTGGTCCTCGTCGTGCTCGCCGACGCGGCGAGGGTGTGCCTGCGTTCGGTCCGCGGCCGCAGGTCGCCGGCCACCTCGGAGACGGCGTACGTGCCGTCACGGATCGCCGTGCCCCGCACGCGGCTCACCCGCGAAACGGCGGACCCACCCCTCGTGCCCGCGGGCGAAGCCGCGACACCGTAGTGGTCAGGACCGTAGTGGTCAGGACCGTAGTGGTCAGGACCGCGGTGGTCAGGACCGCGGTGGTCAGGCTGCCAGCTCAGGGCAGCTGGATCAGGGCTGCTGGTTCAGGGCGGCCATCCGCTCCCGGCTGATGACGACGCCGCATTCGGGCTGGTTGTCCGGCACGAACCGGTCACCACCCAGGCTGACCCGGATGACGTCGTAGCAGGCCGAGACGTTCTGGTAGTTCGTCGACAGGCTGACGGCGTCCTCGGGCGCCATGTCCGCGCTGTCGTAGTCCTTGACGCCGCGCAGGCCGGAGATGAAGGAGTCCCGGGTCGGGCACTTGCCTGCGGCCTGCAGTCCCCGGATGAACAGGTCCGCCGAGAGCCAGCCGTCGACCGCGCTGTCCTGGGCCGGTGGCTGGCTCTCCGGGGAGTAGGTGTTCATGGCCTGCATGAACGTCTGCTGTCCCGGGGTGTTGATCTCGAAGGGCTTGATGCTGGAGAAGATCGACACGCCGGCCAGCGCCTGGCCGTATTTCGCCAGGCTGTCGCTGTCATAGCCCTGCCGGAGCAGCACCACCTTGAGCCTGCCGCCAAGGTTCACCCCGAGCTTGTGGAGCTCCACCAGCAGGTTCGCGGCCGTGTCCGGGAGCAGATCTCCGCCGATGGCATCGATGCCCGCGGCCTTGATCTGCTGCGCGATGCCGCGGTAGTCGACGACCGCGCTGCTGATCCTGAACGTCTGGACGACCTTGACGCCGCGCGCCTTCAGGCTCGCCTCGACCTGTTGCGTGAACTCGCCGCTGGTCGGGCTTCCGTCGATCGTGAAGATGGCCGCGCGTGTGCCGCCCATCCGGTCGATGTATTTGCCCCACGAGGTGCTGGAGCCGTCACCTTCGTAGAACCACGAGAACATGTTGTACTTTCCCAGCCAGCTTGGGTCCCGGGCGCGGCCCGTGACGGGGATGCTCTGCTGGCGCAGCAGCTCCGTGGAATCCTTCCCCGCACTGGACCCGAAGATGAAGCCGAAGACCTTTTCCTGGTCGATGAGCTCCTGGACCATGGTCACGTTGAGCATCGGGTCGGCCTGGTCGTCGCGCCACGCATAGGTGATTTTGCGGCCGAAGACGCCGCCGTCCTCGTCGTTGGCGACGTTGAGACGGGCGTCCACACCGGCCCGGAAGGCACGCAAACCGCCTGCGGAGGAGCCGGAATTCGTCCAGGTCATGCCGAGCTTGACCTCGGTCGGCGTGACTCCCGGCACCGCTGTCCCGCACCCCGTCGCACCGGCCGCGCCGTCGGGTGCGGGACCGCACGCGGCCAGGCCGACCGTCAGGCTGCCGGCGCTGGCCGCCAGCGCGACGGCGCGCAGCGCTCGCTGGCGGGGAGATAGCGGCATTGAGGCAATCTCCTCTGCGCGGCGGGCCGCAGCGGCGGCTGACCGGCTTCGTGAAGCCCGTGTCGGCCGCGCTGGTCAACCCGGTGCCAAATGTTGCGTGCGTCACATTGGCCTGGCCCGATGGGCCTTCGCTGACGCGGGACCTGCCTCGGGGCCGCCAATTTCAGAACGAAGTTATCGATCGTCCGCCCGGCCCCCGAAAGCTTTCGAGCGAACGTTTGGCAAACATTCGGGTGCTTCATGAACCGGAAACATGGCGGTCGCAATACGGGTGATGTTTGTCACCGCGGCGACATTGATCTGTGCGCGTCAAGCGGGTGGGGTACCGGCGCCGGGGGCGGGCCGAGTTCGGCTAGGGTTCACCCGGTCGAGCGTTGTGGACGAGATTTCCGGTCACTTGGTTGGCGATATCGCTTCTGTTGGTGCTGAGGTGGGCGTGCCGGGCATACGTGGATGAAGAGCAGTCGCGTGCCCCGGTGCCCTCTCGGCGGTGCCGCCGAGGCCCGTGCGCCGCGACTCGGTTCAGCCTGTTGCAGTCCTGCGGCCGACCCTGAGCCGGGTCCGCGCCGACCGGCCGCCGGCCTGATACCGACGTCCTGGCGCCCGCTCGTGCCGGAGCTACCGCCCACCAACCACTGCCGATCGTGACGCCCACGCGCCGTCGCACCAGGCTCGCGGCGGTTTGCTCCGCCCTTTCGCCGGGAGGGCGAGCACAGTTCGTCGCTGGCGGACAAAGGTTCTTGGCGGGACGCTTCCCTGAACGCGACGTTGCCGGGAGACTGCCATTCTGTGAGCATCCTCGACGCCGCCCGCGAGGGCATGGACCTCGACGTACGACCGCAGGACGACCTGTTCGGCCACGTGAACGGCCGGTGGATCGCGGAGACGGAGATCCCGTCCGACCGCTCGAGCTGGGGCCCGTTCGTCCAGCTGGCCGACGTCGCCGAACAGCAGGTCCGCGACATCATCACCGATCTGGCGGCGCAGGACCCGGCCGACCAGGACGAGGACGCGCGGAAGATCGCCGACCTCTACAACTCGTTCCTGGACGTCGAGGCGATCGAGGCGCTCGGTCTGGAGCCGGCCCGGCCGCTGCTCGACGCCGCCCGCGGCATCCGCGACCCCCGCGACCTTGCCGCCTTTCTCGGCGGGTTCGAGCGAGTCGGCGGCCGCGGCCTGTTCGCCTCTTACGTCGACACCGACGACCGCAACTCCGACCGATACCTGTTCAACCTGCTCCAGGGCGGCCTGGGTCTGCCGGACGAGTCGTACTACCGCGACGACAAGTTCGCCGAGATCCGGGAGAAGTACCTCGCCCACCTGACCCGCATGCTCGGGCTGGGCGAGCACCCCGACCCCGAGGGCGCCGCGCAGCGGATCCTCGCGCTGGAAACGCTGCTCGCGAAGGGCCACTGGGAGCGGGCCGAGACCCGCGACGTCCAGAAGACCTACAACCTGATGACGGTCGACGAGCTGACCGCGCTCTGCCCGGCATTCGCCTGGGACGTGTATGTCACCCGGATGGGCGGGCAGCTGACCGGTCCGCACACGACGCTGGCGGAGGTGTGCGTCCGGCAGCCGTCGTACCTCGAGCACCTTTCCACGGTGCTGACCGAGACCCCGATCGAGACCTGGCGCGACTGGCTGTACGGCCAGGTGCTGCGCGCCGCCGCGCCGTACCTGTCCGACGCGTTCGTCGAGGCGAACTTCGACTTCTACGGCCGCACGCTCAGCGGCACGCCCGAGCTGCGGGCCCGCTGGAAGCGCGCCGTGTCCTTCGTCGAGGGCGCGATCGGCGAGGCCGTCGGCAAGGAGTACGTCGCCCGGCACTTCCCGCCGCGCGCCAAGGCGCAGATGGACGACCTGGTCGCGAACCTGCTCGCCGCCTACCGCGCGTCGATCTCCCGGCTGGACTGGATGACCGAGGAGACCAAGCACCGGGCGTTCGAGAAACTGGAGACGTTCCGGCCCAAGATCGGTTATCCGGACAAGTTCCGGGACTACTCAGGGCTGCAGGTCCACGCTGGCGACCTGATGGGCAACGCCCAGGCGGCGTCGGCGTTCGAGACCGACCGGGAGCTTGCCAAGATCGGCTCGCCCGTCGACCGTGACGAGTGGTTCATGCTGCCGCAGACCGTCAACGCCTACTACAACCCGGGCACCAACGAAATCTGCTTCCCGGCGGGCATCCTCCAGACGCCGTTCTTCAGCCCGGACGCCCACCCCGCCGAGAACTACGGCGGCATCGGCGCGGTCATCGGCCACGAGGTCGGCCACGGCTTCGACGACCAGGGCGCGCAGTACGACGGCGCCGGCAACCTCAACGACTGGTGGACGCCGGACGACAAGGCCGCTTTCGAGGTGAAGTCGAAGACGCTGATCAAGCAGTACGACGGCTTCGAGCCGCGCAACCTGCCGGGGGAGAAGGTCAACGGCGCGCTGACCGTCGGCGAGAACATCGGCGACCTCGGCGGGCTGACCATCGCACACACCGCCTACGTCATCTCCCAGGGCGGCGAGGCGGCGCGCGACGACCGGCGGCGGCTGTTCACGAACTGGGCCTTCGTCTGGCGCGTCAAGCGCCGCCTCGAACTCGACCGGCAGTACCTCACCACCGACCCGCACAGCCCGCCGGAGTTCCGCGCCAACATCGTGCGTAACCTCGACGAGTTCCACGAGGTCTTCGACACGGCCCCCGGCGACGGTCTGTGGCTAGACCCGTCCGACCGGGTCCGCATCTGGTAGCCGGCCTTCTGCCGGTTTTCGACCCGGCGACGCGACGGGCTGAAATCCAAGCCCGGCTTGGATTTCAGCCCGTCGCGGTCCGCTAGTGCGCGATCGGGGTGTTCTGGCCGGCCGCGAGCCACCACTGGCCGTCGCGGCGGACGAGGACGTAAATCGCCATCTCTGAGAACCCCGACGGGTCGGCGCCGTCCGTGTCGAGCAGCGCCTGCCGGCGAACCTGGGTGACGACGACATCGGGCGTCGGCATGATCGTCTGCACTGGCTCGTAGCGCGAACGGCCGGCGGTATGCCGGTCCATCAGCATGTGGTGTATGGCGTTGAGCTCGACGTATCCGGCGAGCGTCCTGCCGTAGGGACTGCCCCAGAGCACGTCGGCCGCGAACGGACGGTCGTACTCGTCGGCATCACCATGGTCGAGCCCACCTTGCAGGTGCCCGATGAGCTGCCGCACCGCCTCATCGGCCTGAGCATCGCGATCGGCCTGGTGCAGAACCGGCCGGGGCGTGGACGTCAAAGTCGTCGACATCGTGGACCTCCCAGAAGCTCTGGTGCCGTGGACAGCCCCGACGCTAAAACCTCAAGCCCACTTGAAGGCAAGCCCGTCCCGTGCGCATCGCTCTACGGACGCCAAGTGACATTCCTGCGGGCGAACTCTACTCAAGAATTCTGGTTGCGGCGGCCACGAGAGCCTCGAAAGTGAGCTCTTCGCCATCCGGTGGACCTGCGGGATCGGAGCCATTGCCGAACTCGATAACTCCGGAGTCTGCGGAGACCGTGCCATCGGCGCGGCCTAGGTCTTTGCCTACAAGCACGTAGAAGAAAGTCACGTCAACCAATCGCTCGGATTCACTCCGAGTGGCGAGATACTCATTTAGCCATCGATCGAACCATGACCAGATTCCAGGCTCGGCTGATGCAGTAAAGATCCGTACCTCGGTGCCGTCGGCGGTATTGGTTACCAGAAGCTTGTATTTCGCCTCGGAGCCGTATCTCCACCGGGGGGACCACATGTCGAATCTCCGATCAGCCACCGGGTACATAGCCATGATATCTTTCAATGATGTGATCGTCGTACTCTTCGAGTCCGTGTCTCCGCAGTTCGACCTCTAGCCCAGTGCTCGGTTCGATGCCTACCCGGGAGGGAGATGTTGGCTTTCGCTGTACCGACTTGTCGAGTATCTTTTGGGGATCGCCGCGTGGGGCGCGACTGATTTCAATTCCGCCTCGCCCCCTGCGCGTCACCGCTCCATGCTTCGGGTTGTGTTCGTAGATTCTGGTAACCGGTTTTGCATTGTAGGGAGCGAGGCCGAGCGGGTCGAACTCCTCCGTCGGGTTTCCGACATACGAGTAGGGGCTAGGAGACGGCGCGAGGCCGAGGGGGTCGGGGGTTTCGTAGCGGGCGGTGGTGGGGTCGTAGTGGCGGTGGTAGTTGTAGTTGAGGGTGGATTCGGGGTCGTGGTACTGGCCGGGGAAGCGTAGCGGGCAGGTGGCCTCGTCTGCCTGAGGTGGGGTCGTGACGCCCCAGAGGGTCGCGCGGGCGTGCCAGGCGAGGGTGCCGTCGGGGGCGACCAGTTCGGTGGGGGTGCCGACGAGGTCGGTGATGATGGCGTGGAACTGGGCGTCGAACCAGGCCTGGTCGGCGCCGTCCGCGTCATTGGCATCGTCTGCGCCGTTGGCGGGGCGGCGTTCGGCCTGGGTGAGTGGGCGGAACGTGTCGGGTTGCCACTCCCAGGTGGTGACTACGAGACCGTCTGCCGCGCCTTCTATGACGGTGCGTTGCTGCTCGGCGAGGACGGTGCCGTCCCAGGTGAAGTCGATTCGTTCGGCGACCCGGCCGTCGGTGTCGAGACGTTGTTTGGCGGTGCGGCGGTCGAAGGCGTCGTAGAGGTAGCGCCACATGGTGCCGTCGGGCGTCGTGACGGTGGTGAGCCGGTCGTCGGCGTCCCAGGTGTAACGCCAGGAGCGGGGTTTGCCGGACAGGCGTTTGCGCTGGCGGAGGGTGACTCGCCCTTGGGCGTCGTGCTCGTAGCGGACCGCGCCGGCGCGTCGGATCAGCGTCCCGGCATATTCGCGCCGGCCACGTTCGTCTTCCTGCCCGTCGGCGGCCACAGCGTCCGTTCGGCCCGTCGCGGCCGGTGGCGACGAGTCGAAGGTCGGCCAGGCGGCGTCGGTGATGTTGCCGGCGGGATCGTAGGCGTAGCGCTCCCGCCAGGCGGTGCCGGTCACGGCGACGACGCGGCGCATCGGGTCGAGGTCGAAGCGGCGAAGCCCGGTGGTGAGGTCGTCGATCTCGGTGAGGTAGCCGTCGGGGCTGTAGGTGAAGTCGCGCCGTTGCAGCAGCTGGGTCGCGGCCGAGCCTGCCGGTTGGCCGAGGCTCGTCGGCGCCGCGCCCGCGCCCGCGCCATCGCTGGTCGACGGCCGCAGACTCGCGGTGACCGTCTGGGACAGCAGCTGATGGTTGGCGTCCCAGGTCTGGGTGAGCGCCACCGCCGCGCCGAAGCCGTCCGACTCACCGGCGGCGAGAGCGGACGAGGTCAGAGAACGCTCGATCTCGCGTCCGGCGGCGTCATGGTTGAAGCGCAGGGTACGACCGGCGGTGTGCAGCGCCAGCGGCCTGCCAGCGGCGTCGTGTTCCCAGTCGCTGACCGCGCCCGACGGGGTGGTTCGGCGGGTTCGCCGGCCGAGGGCGTCATAGCGGGAGATGATGCGGCGGCCGTCGATGATTTCAGCGGTGACGCGTCCGGTCGGGTCGCGTTCGAAGGTCACCTCGGCGTCAGGGCTGACCGCGCGCGTTATCCGGCCGACGAGGTCATAGGCGAACGTCGTCGTTCCGTCTGGGCCGTGTTTTTCGATGACGTTTCCCGCGACGTCGCGGGTGAAGGCGATGGTTTCGCCGGCGCCGTTGGTGCGGGCCACCAGCTGACCGGCGGCGTCGTAGCGGTAACGCAGGACCCGGCCGTTGAAGTCGGTTTCGGAGACGAACTGGCCGGCGGGGTCGTAGTCGTAGCGCCAGATCAGGCCCTGGGGGTTGGTGACGGCGGTGAGGCGTAGTTCGGTGTCGTGGGTGAAGACGAGCCGGGCGCCGTCGGGGGTGGTGCGGGCGGCGGGCAGGTCGAAGTGGGTGACCTCGGTGGCGGTGACCAGGCCGGCCGGGTCGACGTGGCTGACGAGGTTGCCTTCGGGGTCGTAACGGTAGGTGTCCGTGGCGCCGTCGGGCTGGGTGCGTGAGGTGAGCCGTCCTTCGGGCGTCCAGGTGAAGCGGGTGACGCCGCCGATCGGGTCGGTGATGGCGACGACCCGGCCGAGTGCGTCGCGCTGGTAGGCGGTGGCGGCGCCGGTCGGGTCGATGACGGCGACGGGCAGGCCGGCGGCGTCGGTCTCGACCTGGGTGACCTGCCCGAGCGCGTCGACGGTGGCCATCAGCCGGCCGCGGTCGTCGTACAGGAACCGGGCGCGGCTGCCGGCCTGGTCGACGACGGCGAGCAGGTTGCCGTGGGTGTCGTATTCCCGCTGGATTCGGCTGCCGTCGGCGTCGACGGTGGTCAACGGGCGGCGCTGGTCGTTCCAGGTGGTGGTGACGACGGTGCCGTCGGGCCGCTCGACGGCGGTGACGTTGCCGGCCTCGTCGTGACGGTATCGGGTCGTCCGGCCGGCCGGATCCGCCTCGGCGGTCGGGTGGTCGAACGCGTCCCAGACGAACGTCGTCGTCCGGCCGAGCGGGTCGACGCGGCGCAGCGGTCGCAGCCGGTCGGTGAAGTGATGCTCGGTGACGTGCCCGAGAGAGTTCGTCTCCCGGGTGATCCGGCGGGTTTCGTCGTAGGTGAGGATGCCGGCCAGGAAGCCGCCGGAGCCGTCGGTGCGCACCACCCGGCCGGCGGCATCGTAGGTGTAGCGGTATTCGGAGCCGTTGCGGTCGGTCCAGCGGACGATCCGGCCGGCGGTGTCGTAGTCGAACCGCAGGGCTTCGCCGGACGAGTTGTAGACGTGGGTGAGCTGGCCGGTGGCGTCGTAGCCGTAGCGGACGAGTTCCAAGCTCGGCCCGCCGTCAGGATCGGCGAGTCGCACGGCGGTGACGAGGTTGCGGCGGCTCTCGATGTCGAGCTGGTAGCCGCCGGAGTGAGAGATCTGCGTGAGAGCGGCGCTCTCGGGGTCGTAGCCGAACTCGACCGTGTTGCCGTTGCGGTCGACGACCGCTGCGAGTGGCAGCGCGACGTCGCGCTGGCCGGCAGCGGGAATCGCGAATCGCAGCGCATGCCCGGCGCCCGGATCGAGGATGCTGTAGCAACCAGCCTCGTCGAGGACCAGTTCCAGGCGGGGACCCTGTTCGGGCAGCACGGCCGGGCCGCTCGGCTGGGGGTGGGGAAAGGCGAGCAGGACGCCGTTCGGGGCGGTGTAGCAGACGCCGTGCTCGTCGACCTCGATGCGGGCATCCAGTGTCGAGCTCCAGCCGGGGCCGAACCAGCGCCCGCAGGTGTAGCCCGACTGGTAGGTCCGCGCCAGCGCCCAGTCCAGCACGCCGGGCAGCTCGACGTCGGTCTGGGTGAGGATCATCTGCCCGCTGGCCAGGTCGATCGGGTCCCGACCGGGCACCCGGCACCCCTCCGACCGGGCGAAGGTGTCCGCGCGGGTGAGCAGCGGGCCACGGGCCGACCCCGCAGGCCGAAGGGCCGCCGGCGTCGCCGACGTCAGGCCGCGTCCGAACCGGGTGAGGGACGGGCCGACTCGGCCGAGCGTGCCGCTGATCAGCCGGGACCCGCGCCCCCCGGCTCGGACCGCGGCGCCCGCACCCCGCAGGCCGCGCATCCCAGGTTTGAGCAGCTTCCCACCCGGTATGAGGGTGGTGGCGTTGAGCAGGACCATGCCGAACGAGCCGTTGCCTTGTCGCCATTTCGCGACGCTGTCGCCGAGAACGACCAGGCCGGCACCGAACGCCACCGCGCCGAGGACCGCCGCCGCCGCGCCACCGGTGAACACGACCGCCGCCAGCACCCCGGCCACCAGCGCCACGGTCCCGCAGAAGCTGACGAACTTGTCCCACGAGGTGAACGGCGTCTTCGCGAAGTCCCAGGCCTTCTTCCACCAGGGCTTGTTCTTGATGCCGCTGTCCTTGAGCGCCTCGTCGATCCCGCGCGCGCAGGTGCTGGCCGCGCCGTCGCGCAGCGTCTTGGCCTCACCCGCCAGGCGGGCGGCCAGCGTCTGGTCGTGCCGGGCGTCCTGGCCCTGGCGGGCGACGACCTGTACCTGACCCGCCAACCCCGGCGTCGTCAGGTCGGCGGTCGCGACCGCGATCGAGTGCGGGCTGAGCTCGTCGTCCGGCCAGAGCAGCGGCACCCGCTCGGGCGGGAGCAGCGCCGTCACCTGCGCCAAGGCGCCCTGGTAGCGGGTCTGTGCGTCCAGGCCCTGCCGCAATGCCAGGCCGGACTTCGTCTTGGCGTCCGTCAGGGTGGTCGCGTACGCCCCCAGCGCCGCGCCAGCGCCCCGGTAGGCCTTGGCCAGCTTGGCCAACTGCTCGGGCAGGTCCCGCAGCGCCTCGGCGTACCCGGCGGCATAGTCACCCTGCATCGCCAGACCGCCGCCGTCACCGGCGCCGGTCGCGACCGACCGCAGCTGCGTGACGCCACCGTCCGCGGTCGTCGCGTGCAGCCCCAGCCGGACGGCCAACGCCCGCACCGCCTCGGGATCCCCCGGTGTCGGATCCGCGGACAGTCCAACCGCCTGCCAGTCACCGCTCATCGTTACCTGCTCCCAACCTGGGGACACCCACCGACGCGCTGACGCCGACGCCGACGCCGAGACACAGAGCGGCGATGGGGCGGCGATGGGGCGGCATGCGCAGGCCAGCTCGCCCGGTGGGGCGGTGGCGACACTCATGGCGATCGGTGCTGGGCAAGGGCGCGCGAGCGCCCGCGCAGCTCGAGGTCCAGGAACCGGGAGACCGATGAGGCCGCGACGCGTGTCATCCGCGGTCGGGCGCGGGCATGCGCGCGGCAGGAACGGGCGCGGGGGCGCCCGCCCTGCCGGACAGCGCTGTCAGGCGAACTCAGCCGCCGGCGGCCGTGCCCAGCGACGCGTCCAGCTGCTCGTGCTGGGTCACGGCCTCGTTGAGGAACTTGGCCATGCCGTCCAGGCCGCCGATCGCCTGGCGGGTACCGGTGTCCCAGGCCGTGTAGTTCGTCGAGAACCGGCCCGACGCCTGGTCGGTGATGAAACCGCTGGTCACCAGCTGGTCGATCAGCCCCTTCAACGTGGTCAGCTGGTTCTCCATATCCGTCTGCGCGCGCGACAACGCCGTTGCCGTACTACGGATCGACTCATAGTCAACGTGTACGTTCGCCATTGCGGGCTACCTTTCGCTTCGGAAGCGGAGCCGAGAACAAACGATGAGGCCGTAGAACCAGGGTGCTTCGCGATCCGTGCGCCGGCGAGGCGGCCAGGGCCGTCGATGTGAATGGCTGTCAGGTGCTGAACCTCGAAGCGGAGTGTGGAACTCGCAGAGTGAGCTGCGAGGCGTCGGTTCGGGCGGCCGGCGAGCCCATCAGGCCGCCGTGGCGGAAGCCGGCGGCGCCGCAACCGGGTCGAAGGCCCCCGCGAGCGCCGTGTCCACGGCCGTCGTACCTTCGACCAGCCCGTCCATCATCCCGATCGCCCGCTCCAGCAACTTGTCGAGATTGCCGCGGCTGTCCGACGAGTTGCGGAAGAACCGGTCCAACGCCGACTCCACGTCGCCAGACCCGGTCTGCCCATGCATCGCCGCAAGATCGGTTCCCAACGTCGTCAACGACGTCCGAATCGACGAAAGGTCCCCCGACAACTGCCGGGCGATCTCCACGTTGACCCCGAACAAGTCAGCCATCAGTGACCACCCAGCGAGGCGGCGGACGCCCATGCGCTGCGGAACCAGGACCGGAGCACGCAACCCCCGAAGCACGAAGCCAGAGACGCGAGTCAGAGACGCGAGTCAGAGACGCAAGTCAGAGACGCGGATCGGCGCCACACCCACCACCCGATCTGTCGGCAGGTGTGCGCCTCACCGTAAGCATACCGCGCCATTCCGCCACAAGTCCGCCACCCACGGCAACCTCAGGAACCGGCTGACGGGTTCGGCGGGCATCGGTCTGGCGTGGTCGGGCCCGTCAGCGCCGGAGTCGGTACGCCGTCGCAGGCAGAGTGTCCTGGCCGCAGCGGCGGCCACTGCGCCGAGCCGCACCCGGCGTCGTCTCGGACGACGACCTCCTCGCGTCGCTCGAACCACTGCTCTCACCGCGGCGATAAGCGAGCTTGCGCCCGCGGTCGCCAGACCCAGGCCGCTGACCGTGAGGACGCGCCGACGGCTGGTCCTGGCGGTGCCGATGACCGGGGCGTGCCCCACAGGACGCCGACGCCCCGGCCGGGCTCGGACGAAATGGCCGAGCCCGGCCGGGGCGAGTCAGGGTGCTGAGTCAGGGTGCTACCGAAGAGCCGTGCGGTCAGCGGCTGCTGCTGAGGACCTTCTCGAAGAAGTCCCGGTAGCCGCGCAGCGCCTTGCGCAGGTCCTCGGTGGAGGGCTCACCGTGGGTGTGCCACGCGTCCCGCAGCCCCGAGTGCTCGCGGTTGATGCGTTCGGTCAGCGACCGGACCGCGTCGTCGACGAGCCGGTCAGCCTTCTCGACGGCCTCCCGCGGGTGGTCGACGAACTCCATCAGCACCTGCCGCCAGTCTCCGGACGGCTCGGTGCCGGCGGGGCCGGTGCCGGTGCTGCTTCCCGCGCCGGTCGCGGCGCCGGTGCGCGCACCGCTGCCGGCGTGGCCGTCGGCGCTGGCCTTGCCCGGGGTGGCGAATTCCTCGACCCCCGGCGCGTCGGCGGCCGTGGGTCCGCCCTCTCGGCCGTCAGGGGTGACGGCCGGCTTGCTGACGCCGGCGGTGCGTGCCTTGCTGACATCGGCCGAGCCACGCTCGGCCGCGTCGGCGGTGGCCGTGCCACGAGGCGACGCCTGCTGATCCTGTGTATCCGTCCCAGCCGGGACCGTCTTGCCCGGAGCCGGGGTTCGCCGCGTCGCGTCGGTGTCGGGGACGGGCTTGCTCACGTCGCTCCGGTCCCGGGCGCTCTGGGACACAGCCACCACGCGGTCGCCCGTTCGGCTGCTGTCTACGCGTCCGCCGCCGGCACGCCGGTCATCGGCCAGGCCGCGGCCAGCGTCGCTCGGCTCCGAAGGCGAGGCCGGCGGGTTCGATGCCGTGTTCCTCGCCGGAGTCGGCAGCCGGTACGCCGCGGTGGCATCCGCCCCATCAGGTGCGGGCTGGCGGTCGGGCGCGGGCCGGTTCGTCGGCGAAGGCTCGTTCGCGGATGCCGTGTCGTTTGCGGGCGTCGTCTCGTCCGTGGACGAGCGTCGGTCGAACAGGTTCATCGCGCATCCTCCTCGTGGGTCAGGTCTGTCGGGGCGGTGCCGCTCGCCGGGGCGGTGCCGCCCGGTTCCTTGGCCCAGGGCCGCACATGCGGCTCGTGGGCGGGCGGGCGGTGCGTGCCGGCCAGGCCGGCGTCGGGGTCCGGATCGCCACCTGGTTCCTTCGCCCAGGACCGCACACGCGGGTCGTGGTCCGGCGGCTGGTGCAGGCCGGCCAGGCCGGCGTCCGGGTCGGGGATGCCATCCGGCTTCTTGGCCCACCCACGGATGTGCTCGTGCGGGGCCTCCGCAGGGGCCGGGGCTCCGACGGTGGCGGGCTGCCGGCCGTGGGGCACAGCGCGCCGACGGCGTCGTAGGTGAAGCCGGTCCAGAACACTCATCAGGATTTCTCCTCGGTTGGCTGCGGCAGTTGGCCGGGTCGCCGGAGGTGGCGGGGCCGGGTCGCCGGAGGTGGCGGGGCCGGGTCGCCGGAGGTGGCGGGGCCGGGGCGCCGGGCCTGGGACCGCCGCCGTTGTGGTGACCCGTCGGGTCAGCGGCTGTGGCGGCCCGGTCCGGACAGAGCCGGCCGCCGGCCGCGTCCGTCGGCCTCGGGCCGATCCGCCTCTGGCTGTTCCGCCTGCGGCCGCTCGGTCCGCGGCGTCTCGAAGCCGTCCACGAGCCAGGTGAACAGGTCCCGGTAGCGGACGAAGGCGGACCGTAGGTCCTCGGTGTCCTGGCTGCCCGCCTGGCTGGCGGCGCCGGCGCGGGCCTGCCGGTAGGTTCCGGCGGCCTCGGGCCGGTCGGCCGAGATCAGCTCGACGCGCTCGGGGAAGCGCGCCTCCGGGTAGCCACGGGCACGCATCACGTCCGCGATGAGCCGGTCCGCCTGCCGGGTGGCGTCGGCCGGGTCGTCCACGAATCGGGCCTGCAGCCCTTCCCAGCGGGCGACATAGTTGGCGCGCTCGCCAGCCTCGAGGGGACGGATATCGAGCTCGTCGCGGCGGCGTGCAATTTCCGCGAGCTTGCGTTCGGCTGTGTGCCGGTCGCCCTCCTGCTCCACCGCCCGGTCATATTCCGGGCCGAACCGGCGGCGCAGCGCGTGCGACGAGGTGCCGCCACGGCCCCTACGCTGGATGAACACGGCAGCGACCACCGCCAGCGCAACCAGACAGAGCACCAGAATGGTCCATCCCAATGCTGACACGGTGGTACCTCCGTACAATTGGCCGTCTTCCCGTTATGTTTCTCCTGCTACATCCGCTGCGGTACCCGGGAGTTTGAGGGGTAAACGCCAGGGATCGGCGGGCGAGGGCGGCCTGCGGAATATTGCCCCTCTACCAGGAGCCCTGGCGTTATCCGGGGCTCCGGTCTTGCCCGGGAGCGAGGTCCCGGGCTGGGAGCGAGGTCCCGGGCTGGCGCATCCGGCTCGCCGCCTGGCGCCGGTCAGATCGCCAGCGTCGGCGAGGCGGGGGCCCGATGGGGCCGCGGGCGGTAGGCGCTCCAGGCGGCGGCGAGGCGCCGGACAGCCTCGCTGAGCGCGTCCGGCGGGGCGATGAAATGCAGGCGCAGGTACTCGTGGCTGCCCGCGTCCGCGTCCAGGGTGCTGCCCGGGAGGACGGCGACGCCGTGCCGCAGCGCCGTCTGCGCGAACGACGTCCCGTCGCCGTGGGGGAGGCGGACCCACAGCGTCTGGCCACCGGGCACGGCGGGCGCGTGCCAGCCCGGCAGGTGGCGGGCGAGCTCGGCGCGCAGGTGGTCGTGGCGGGCCTGCCGCCGGGCGGCGTCGCGGTGCCGGATCTCGTCGAGGCGCCCCAGCAGCTCGGTGGCCGCGAGCTGGGCGGGGATGTTGCCGCCGAGGTCGTGCATCGCCCGCAGCCGGCCCAGCCGGGCGATGAGCGGCGCCGGCGCGCGCACCCAGCCGACCCGCAGGCCGCCCCAGACCGCCTTGCTCAGCGACCCGATCGTGACCACCCGGTCGTCGTGGGCGGCCAGCGGCGGCGGTGGCTCCTCGGCACCCGGGAAGCCGAGGTCGGCGAGCGTCTCGTCGTCGACGAGGACCACGCCCGAGGCAGCCGCGGTCCGCACCAGGTGCGTGCGCCGCAGGGCGGGCAGCACCGCGCCGGTGGGGTTGTGGAACGAGGCGATCACGTAGGCGAGCACGGGCCGGTGCTCGGCGGCCGCGGCCGCGAGCCCGTCGAGCCCGACCGGCAGCCCGCGGGGCAGTGCGCCCTCCTCCCGGAATGCCTCCAGCGCGCCGGAATAGGTGGGCGACTCGACCAGCACCCGGTCGCCGGGCCGCAGCAGCGCGCGGGCCAGCAGGGACAGTGCCTGCTGCCCGCCGCTGGTGACGAGGACCTGGTCGACGGCGGTGGGCGCGCCTCGCCGCCGGTACCGCTCGGCGATCGCGCGGCGCAGCTCGGGGTGGCCCATCGGGTGGTAGCCGATGTCGCCGGTGATGCCGGCCAGCCGCGGCACGGCGCGGGCGTAGGCGTCGACCAGGTCGGCGGGCGGGGCGTCGGGCGCGGCGCAGGCCAGCAGCAGGACACCGTCGCCCGGCTCGAGCAGGTGCAGGAACGCCGGGGTCTGGGCCGTGGTCTCCCGGGGCGCTGTGGTTTCCCGGGATCGGGATAAGGCGTCAGGGTCTCCGGCGACGCGGGTGCCGCTGCCCTGCCGGCGGGTGATGCGGCCCTCGACGGCCAGCTGGTCGTAGGCGGCGACGACGGTGCCGCGGCCGACGGCGAGCGCCGCCGCCAGGGCGCGATCCGGCGGCAGCGCAGACCCAGGGGGCAGGTCGCCGTCGTCGATCAGCGCCCGGATCCGCGCCGCGAGCAGCACATACAGCGGCCCGCGGCCCGACGACCACCGCCCGAGGCGTTCCACCCAGCCGATTGGCTCCATCGGCGGACCAATCTAGCCGGATTGGCTCTGCTACGGCCGCACGGCCGTTCCGAGGATGGACGCCATGACGACGTTCGCTCCCAGCGCCATCTCCGCCCTGACCGACAGCCCGGTGCGTTACGACCTGGGCGAGAGCATGTGCCAGCTGCTGAGCGTCGGCGAACTGGTCGAGCCGGCCGACCTGAAGGACGTCGTGCTCGGCTACCAGACCAGCCGCGGCGACGGCGAGCTGCGCGGGCTGATCGCGGCGGGCAGCGGCGTGCGGGCCGACGACGTGCTGGTCACGGTCGGCGCGATCGAGGCGATGTTCCTGGTCGCGCAGGCGACGTGCGGGCCGGGGGACCGGGCCGTCCTGGTCACCCCGTGCTTCCCGCCCGGGCGGTCCGTCCCGGAAGGGCTCGGCGCGCAGCTGGATCTGGTGGCGTCGTCGTTCGACGACGGCTACCGGCTCCCGCTCGACGCGCTCGCGGGCACGCTCACCGAGCGGACCCGGCTGGTGTCGGTCGCCTCGCCGCAGAACCCGTCCGGCGTCCGGCTCACCGGCGACGAGCTCGGCGCCCTGTTCGCCGTGGTGGCCGACCGGGCGCCCGGCGCGGTCATCCTGGTCGACGAGACCTACCGCGAGTCGACCTACGGCGACGCGCCGGTCCCAGCCTCGGTCGCGGCCCGGTCGGCGCGGGTGGTCACCTGCTCGTCGCTGTCCAAGGCCCACGGCGCGCCGGGGCTGCGCCTCGGCTGGCTGACGACCACGGACGACGAGCTGGCCGAACGGCTACGCGAGGCCAAGTTCGTCACCGCGATCGCCTGCCCCACGCTCGACGAGCTGCTCGCCGTCCACCTGCTGCGGCGCCGGGCCGAGATCCTCGGCGCGCGCGCCCGGCGGCTGGCGGCGGCGCTCGCGGAGCTGTCGGCCTGGGCGCGGGACCAGCCCGTGGAGATGGTCCAGCCGGATGGCGGTGCGATCTGCTGCCTGCGGCTGCCCGCCGACCGGTTCCCGGACGACGCGGTCGATGCCTTCTACGCCCGGCTCGCCCGGCTGGAGACCCGGGTCGCGCCGGGATCCTGGTTCGGCGAGCCAGACCGGGTGTTCCGCGTCGGTTTCGGCCACCTGGCGGCCCCCGACTTCAGCGCAGCCCTCGACCGGCTGGCCGCCGCGCTCGCCGCCTGAGGCCCGGCCACGGTATCGCCAGTGTGTCGCCACGGTGTCGCCACGGGCCTCGACAGGCCTGTCGAGGCCCGTTCCCCGGGATAATCACGGCATGAGCGAGAGCTTTGCGGACCGCTGGGGAGTTCCGGTGGCGGCGGCCGACGGCGCCGCCGTCGCGACGCTGGACCAGGCGATCGAGGACCTCGTCGCGCTGGCCGGCGACCCGGTCGGCGGCGCCGAGGCCGCGATTGCCGCGGACGGCGAGCTGGCGATGGCCCGGATCTTCCGCGCCTACCTGTCGCTCTACGCGACGTCCGCCGAAGGCGCCGCCGAGGCCGCCGAGCTCCTCAAGCCGCTGGAGGCGGTCGCGGCCACCCCCGCCGAGGCCCGCGCGACCGCCGGGGCTCCCGCGGCCACCGACGGCCCCGCGGCCACCGAGGCGTCCACGGCGACGGCCGGCGGTGCGCGCGAGGCCCATCACCTGGCCGCGGCCCGGGCGTGGGCAGACGGCGACGGGCAGGCGGCCGGCCGCGCGCTGGAGCGCGCGCTGCTCGCTAACCCCCGTGACCTGCTGGCCCTCAAGGTGGCGCAGGACCTGTACTTCTTCCTCGGCAACCGGTACGGGCTGCGCGACGTCGTCGCGCGGGTGCTCCCCGCCTGGCCGCAAAGCGACCCGGCCTGGGGGTTCGTCCAGGGCATGTACGCCTTCGGTCTCGAGGAGAACGCGGACTACCGGGGTGCCGAGGACGCCGCCCGCCGTGCGCTGGACCGTTCTCCGAAGGACGTGTGGGCCGTGCACGCGCTGGCGCACGTCTTCGAGATGGAAGGCAGCCACGCGGCGGGGGTGTCGTTCCTGACCTCGTCCGCGCCGCACTGGCAGGAAAGCTTCTTCGCGGTGCACAACTGGTGGCACCTCGGTCTGTACCTGGTGGAGCAGGGCCGTCTCGACGACGCGCTCGCGCTCTACGACGAGCGGGTCCGCGCCGCCCATTCGACCGAATGGCTGGACGTCGTCGACGCCGCGGCGCTGCTGTGGCGGCTCGCGCTGTACGGGACCGACGTGACGGACCGCGCGAAGGCGCTCGCGGCGGACATCGCCGAGCTGGTGGGCGTGCCGGCGTACGCCTTCAACGACTGGCACGCGGTCATGACCTTCGGGCTCGCCGGCGACCACGCCCGGGTCGCCCAGATCGTCGCCGCCAACGAGCACCTGACCGCCCCCACCAACAGCCAGGCGGTCCAGCGGGCGGGGCGGACGCTGCTGACGGCCTTCGCGGCGTTCGCCGCCGGCGAGCCGGCGGCCGCGGCGGACCTGCTGGTCGACATCCGGCCCGAGGCGCACGCCGTCGGCGGGAGCCATGCGCAGCGCGACGTCATCGACCTGACCCTGATCGCCGCGGCGGCGCGCAGCGGGCAGGCGGGCCTCGCCCGAGCGCTGATCGCCGAGCGGACGGCGCGCAAGCCGCCGGCCGAGCCGTCGGCCCGCGCACTGCTGGTCGCGAACGACGGCGACGAGGCCTGGCTCGCCTGGTAGCACGCTGGCTTGCTCCCGCGGATACGGCCCCGCTGCCGGCCGTGCGGGCCGCCGAGCGCGCCGAGGGCCGCCGAGGGCGGCTCCCTGCGGTGGCCGCGGGAGCCTGCCGGCTACGTAAGCTCGGTGGCGAGCCCCGCGAAATGCCCGAGCCCGGGTCATGAGCCTTGGGAGGGTCGATGCTGGTCGTGCACGGCATCTGCTGCCCGACCGACGGTGAGGTCCGGCTCTGGGCCGAGGACGCCCGACGCCGGGGTGAGGCGCTCCCGGCCCCCGGCAGCGGTCCGGCGCCGCACCCGTTCGCCGCCTCGCCCCCGGAGCTGGCGAAGCTCGTCGGCGGGAGGCGCCTGGCGGCCGGGCCGCTCGCGGTGCTCCTGCCGAGCACCACCGCCCGGCCGCTGGCGTCGCCGGACCTCGCGTCGGCATGGGCAGACACGGCGCCAGCCCCGCCAGGGCCTCCGGGGCAGGAGGTCGCGGCGGCCCCGCATGGCCCGGTCCTGCGTCGCTGGCTTGTCGGCACGGTCCGTCCCGGGGCCCTGGCGACGCTCGGCTCGTCGTCCGGCTCGTCGTCCGGCTCGTCGTCCGGCTCGTCGTCCGCCTCGTCGTCCGGCTCGTCGTCC
>Ga0268265_10000084_pt1 | contig 119522 bp, 115 predicted proteins | sample KBSSwiS52_FD_190355 | JGI IMG/M metagenome (GOLD analysis project Ga0268265, IMG submission 190355) | Switchgrass rhizosphere microbial communities from Kellogg Biological Station, Michigan, USA - KBS Switchgrass S5-2 (SPAdes) (version 2) | ecosystem: Host-associated > Plants > Roots >... | reverse complement strand
CGACGCGGGCAAGACCACGCTGACCGAAAAGCTGCTGTACTTCGGCGGCGCGATCCATCTCGCCGGCGAGGTCAAGGCACGCGGCCAGAATCGACGCGCACGCTCGGACTGGATGAAGATCGAACAGCAGCGCGGCATTTCGGTCACCTCGTCGGTGATGACGTTCGAGCGGGAGGGCATCACCTTCAACCTGCTCGACACGCCGGGCCACGAGGATTTCAGCGAGGACACCTATCGCACGCTGACCGCGGTCGATTCGGCGGTGATGGTGATCGACGCCGCCAAGGGCATCGAGCCGCAGACTCGAAAATTGTTCGAGGTCTGCCGGCTGCGGCAGGTGCCGATCATCACCTTCGTCAACAAGGTCGACCGCGAGGGCCGCGATCCGTTCGAACTGCTCGACGAGGTTGCCGACCAGCTCCAGCTCGACGTCTGCCCGATGAGCTGGCCGGTCGGCATGGGCGGGCAGTTCGAGGGCGTCTATGATCTGGCGCACCATGTGCTGCGCATGCCGGCGGCCGATGCCAGCCGCGCCTTCGAGGGGCGGCGCGAACAGCTGTCCGGCGTCGACGATCCGAAGCTTCGCAGCCTGCTGTCCGCCGAGGGCGCGGCGCGCCTTCACGACGAGGCCGAACTGGCGGTCGGGGGCTATGCCGCATTCGACGCCGCGGCCTATCGCCATGGCGACCTGACGCCGGTCTATTTCGGGTCGGCGCTGAAGGATTTCGGCGTCGAGGAACTGATCGCCGCGCTGGCCGCGCATGCCCCCTCGCCGCGACCGCAGCCCGCCGAGCCGGCCCCGGTCGATCCCGACGATCCCAACGTCACCGGCTTCGTGTTCAAGGTGCAGGCCAATATGGACCCACAGCATCGCGACCGGATCGCGTTCATGCGGCTTTGCTCGGGCAAGTTCCGGCGCGGCATGAAGCTGACGCCGTCCGGCCATGGCAAGCCGATCGCCGTCCACAGCCCGATCCTGTTCTTCGCGCGCGAGCGCGAACTGGCCGACGAAGCCTGGCCCGGCGACATCATCGGCATCCCCAATCACGGCACCCTGCGCGTCGGCGACACGCTGACCGAAGTGCCGGGCGTGCGCTTCACCGGCCTGCCCAATTTCGCGCCCGAAATCCTGCGCCGCGTGGCTTTAGTCGATCCGACCAAGACCAAGCAATTGCGCAAGGCGCTCGACGATTTATCCGAAGAGGGCGTGATCCAGGTCTTCTATCCCGAGATCGGTTCGCAGTGGATCGTCGGCGTGGTCGGCCAGCTCCAGCTCGAAGTGCTGATCTCGCGCCTCCAGCACGAATATAAGGTCGATGCGCGGCTGGAGCCTTCGCCGTGGGAGGTCGCGCGCTGGATGGCGGCGGACAGCGACGCCGAGATGAAGAGTTTCACCGGCCTCCACCGCAGCGGCGTGGCCGCCGATCGCGACGGCCAGCCGGTGTTCATGGCTCGCGACGCGTGGGAGATGAACTATGTCGCGGGCAAGAGCCCGGCGATCCGCTTCAGCGCCACCAAGGAGCGGCACTGAGTCTTGACTTCGCCACACCTGCCGCCTAGGCGGGCGCCTCGATTTTCCAGACCATCCAGATTCAAGAGAAGCGAATCACCATGAAGATCCGCAACAGCCTGAAGTCGCTCAAGGACCGGCATCGCGACAACCGCGTGATCCGTCGCCGCGGCCGTACCTACGTGATCAACAAGACCAACCGCCGCTTCAAGGCACGCCAGGGCTGAGCCCGTCGCGCGGGTGACTCCCGCCGCTGTCATCTTCGACGTCGGCAACGTCCTGTTCCCCTGGAACGCCCGTCTGCTCTACGAGCGCCTGATCGACGACGATCGGGCGCTCGCTGCGTTTCTGCGCGACGTCGTGACCGAGGACTGGCATTTCCAGCACGATGTCGGCCGGCCCTTCGCCGAGACCAGCGCCGAGCTGATCGCGCGCTTTCCCGAGCATCGCGCGCTGATCGAGGCCTGGGGCGCGCGCTTTTCCGACACGATCGGCCCGCCGCTGCCCGGCATGGCCGAGATCGTCGCCGATCTCGACGCCGCCGGCGTGCCCTTGTTCGGCATCACCAATTTCTCCGGCGAGTTCTGGATTCCGTTCCGCGCGCGCGAGGCGGCGATCTTCGACCGCTTCCGCGACATCGTCGTCTCCGGCGACGAACGGCTGGTGAAGCCCGATCCGGCGATCTACGCGCTGGCGATCGCGCGCTTCGGCATGGCGCCCGGGGCGATGCTGTTCGTCGACGATCGCGCCGAGAATGTCGCCGGCGCCGAGGCGGCGGGGATATGGGGTCATCATTTCGGCGGCGCGGCGGCGCTCAGGGCCGAGCTGGTCGGGTTCGGGCTTTTGTGACTACCATGTAGTCACCAATTTCGTTATGCTTGGCCTTCAAAGAGGAAGAGCAAAGATGGAATTGTCGATTCGCGATGCCAAGGCCCACTTCGCCGAAGCCGCCGCAGCGGCGGCGCGTGGCGAACGCGTCGTCGTCACCAAACATGGCCAACCGTTTATCGAGATGGTGCCGGCGCGCAAACGCGGGCTGAATTTCGAGGCGGGCGACAAGCTGCGCAAAGAACTCGGCCTGGAGAATCTGAAGATCGAAATCCCGGACTATTTCGACGACCCCGCGTACAGTCGCAAGGTACTCGGCCTCGACGACGAATGAGGATATTGCTCGATACGCACCTTGCCCTGTGGCTGGCGTTGTGGCGCGACCGGCTAACAGCGATCGAACTCGACCTCATCGGCGCCGATACGCACCTGATTGCTGTATCAGCGGTTTCGATCTGGGAACTGCGCCTGAAGTGGAACAGCTTTCATGCATCAGGCGATCGAAAGGGTCCCGCCAGCCCGGACGCGGTTCTCAGGATCCTGGACGGCTATGAGGTTGCTATCGAGCCGCTTACTGCCGCCCAAGCCGCGGCCGCGCTGCATCCGCCGCTCGATCACAAGGATCCGTTCGACGAACTGCTGATGGTCCAGGCGCAGGAACTGGACATGATGCTCCTTACCCGCGACGCCCGGCTGATAGGACACCCGCTCGCCCTGCCATCGATCGCCTGACCCTCAGTCGTCATAACCCTGCAGTTCGTCCCCGGTCAGCCGCACGACGTGGAGGACGTTGGTCGAGCCGGCGACGCCGAACGGCACGCCCGCCATCACGATGATGCGATCGCCGGCGCCGGCCATGCCGTGCCGCAGCGCCATCCGCTTCGCCTTGGCGACCATTTCCTCGAACGAGCCGACGTCGCGCGTGCGGACGGCGTGGACGCCCCACAGCAGGCCCAGCCGGCGCGCGGTTTCCTCGCTGGGGGTCAGCACCATCAGCGGCACCGTCGGCCGTTCGCGCGCGACGCGGCGCGCGGTCGAGCCGGAGATGGTGAAGCAGACGATCGCCGCGGCCGACACGGTCTGGGCGATGTTCGCCGCCGCCTCCGACAGCGCGTCGGCGGTGGTCGGATCGGGGCGGGTCTCGGTGAAATGGACCCGGGCGTGATAGCCGGGATCGCGTTCGACCGCGTCGGCGATCGCGTTCATCATCGCGACCGATTCCTCGGGCCAGTCGCCCGCGGCGCTCTCGGCCGACAGCATGATCGCATCGGCGCCGTCATAGACCGCGGTCGCGACGTCGCTGACCTCGGCGCGCGTCGGGCTCGGCGACTTGATCATCGATTCGAGCATCTGCGTCGCGACCACGACCGGCCGGCCCAGCCGCCGCGCGCTCTCGACGATCCTCTTCTGCAGCGGCGGCACACTCTGCGGCGGCAGTTCGACGCCGAGATCGCCGCGCGCGACCATCACCGCGTCGGCGATGGCGAGGATGTCCTCGAGCCGCTCGACCGCCGCCGGCTTCTCGATCTTGGCGAGCAAGGCCGCGCGGCCCGCGATCAGCCGCCGCGCCTCGGCAACATCCTCGGCGCGCTGGACGAAGCTGAGCGCGATCCAGTCGACGCCCTGATCCAGCGCGAAATCGAGATCGCGGCGATCCTTGTCGGTCAGCGCCGCCATCGGCACGACGACGTCGGGGACGTTGAGGCCCTTGTTGTTGCTCAGCGCGCCGCCGACCTCGACGCGCGTGACGATCCGGTCCGAACCGGCCTCGGTCACGCGCAGCACCAGCTTGCCGTCGTCAAGCAGCAGCCGCGCGCCCGCCTCCATCGCCAGGAACAATTCGCGATGCGGCAGATTGACGCGAGTCGCATCGCCCGGCGTGGTGTCGCGATCGAGCACGAAGCTGTCGCCGGTTTTCAGCGTCACGACGCTGTCGGCGAAGCGGCCGACGCGCAGCTTGGGACCTTGCAGGTCGACGAGGATCGTCGTGGCCCGCGAGAATTCCTGCTCGAGCGAGCGAATCGCGGCGATCACCCTGGCGTGGCCCTCGTGCGTGCCGTGGCTCATGTTGACGCGAAAGGCGTCGGCACCGGCGCGCATCAGCGTCGCGATCATCTCGGGCGTGCTGCTGGAAGGGCCGAGCGTCGCCAGCACGCGGACTTTGCGTGTGCGCGGGGCCAGATATTGCGCCATGACCGGCTCCTTCGCCCAAGGATTGCGATGTGCATGCGGTTGGGCAACGGCTGGATAGCGGCTAAACGATCGAGATCAACCGCCGAGGACGCCCGACATGGACATAAATTCGATCGACGACGCCGTTGCGGCCGCGACCTTGCGCCGGCTCGTCGCCCATCTCCAGCATCGCACCGACGCCCAGAATGTCGACCTGATGGGGCTGGCCGGTTTCTGCCGCAACTGCCTGGGCGACTGGCTGGCGGAAGCCTCGGACGGCGCGCTGAGCAAGGAACAGGGCCGCGAGGCGGTCTATGGCATGGCCTATGCCGAGTGGAAGGCGCGGCACCAGCAGCCGGCCAGCGCCGAGCAGATCAGGCGGATGGATGAGAGCGTCGCAAAGAACGCCCGAGTGGCTTGAGCCTTCCGCCCGGCTGCCCTAGACGCCTCCCCCTGATTCATCCGGGAGCATCATCATGAGCGACGTCGTCGCCGCCGAACAGCTACGTCTCTTCATCGAACGCATCGAGCGTCTCGAGGAGGAAAAGAAGGGAATCGCCGACGATATCCGCGACGTCTATGCCGAATCGAAGTCCAACGGCTATGATACCAAGACGATGCGCGCCATCGTCCGCCTGCGGCGGATGGAAAAGAACGCGCGCGACGAGGCCGAGGCGCTGCTGGACACCTACAAGGCGGCGCTGGGCCTCGACTGAGGATGCGACAGACCCTGATCTGGCAGAGGAGCGCCGATGGCCGGCCATAGCAAATTCAAGAACATCATGCGGCGCAAGGGCGCGCAGGACAAGAAGCGCGCATCGCTCTTCTCGAAGCTGTCGCGCGAGATCACCGTCGCCGCCAAGATGGGCATGCCCGATCCGGCGATGAACGCCCGGCTGCGCGCCGCGGTGATCGCCGCGCGCGCCGGCGGCATGCCCAAGGACAATATCGAGCGATCGATCAAGAAGGCCGAGGGCAGCGACGGTGCGGTCTATGAGGAGATCCGCTACGAGGGTTTCGCGCCCGGCGGCGCTGCGCTGATCATCGAGACGCTGACCGACAACCGCAACCGCACCGCGACCAACGTCCGCCTCGCAATGTCGAAGAATGGCGGCAATCTCGGCGCACCGGGCGCGGTCAGCCACGGCTTCGACCGGCTCGGGCTGATCTGCTATCCCGCCAGGGTCGGCGATGCCGATACGGTGTTCGAGGCGGCGCTGGAGGCCGGCGCCGAGGACGTGCAGTCCGGCGACGACGGCCATGAGATCTGGACCGCGCAGGACGCGCTGCACGAGGTCGCCAAGGCGTTGGAGCCGGTGTTGGGCGAAGCCGAAGGCACCAAGCTCGCCTGGCGGCCGCAGACCAACGTCGTCGTCGGCGAGGGCGAGGCGGAGCAATTGTTCAAGCTGCTCGACGCGCTCGACGACGATGACGACGTCCAGACCGTGTGGGGCAATTACGAAGTGCCCGACGAGGTGATGGAGAAAATGGGCTGAAAATGCCCCCCCCTTCAGGGGCTATCGCGTTCCGATATCTCTGGAATGCGCCGGATTTAGCCCCTCCCCTTCAGGGGAGGGGTTGGGGTGGGGGCGAGCGAAGCGAGCATCTAAGCTGGCTCTGAAGCGCGTGCGTTGGCATCGAGCGGTTTCTGATTCCCCACCCCAACCCCTCCCCTGAAGGGGAGGGGCTAAATGGGGCAACTTGGTGGGAGCGGCGGAGTCGTGACGGACGGGAAAAAAGTCGATCGCGCGCGCGAATTGAGGAATAATCCGACGCCGTTCGAAGTCATTCTGTGGCGTCACCTGTCACGCTCGGCGCTGGGCGGCCACAAGTTCAGGCGCCAGGCCACGATCGAGCCGTTCATCGTCGATTTCCTGTGTCCCGCAAAGGCGCTGATCGTCGAGGTCGATGGCGATACACATGATCCGGATGCGGATCAGCGGCGTGATGCTATGCTCGGCCGCAGAGGATATATGACGTTGCGCTTCTCCAACCGGGATGTCGGTGAGAACATTGAAGGCGTGTGCCAGAAGATTTTGGAGCGATTGAGCCAGCAGCCAGATCGCTGGCCCGATCCGCCTGAAGCTCAGATCGGATTTCGGCGTTGATTCGCTTTTTCAACGCTAAAGAAGAGCTCGCTGCGCTCGCCCCCACCCCAACCCCTCCCCTGAAGGGGAGGGGCTTAACGCCATGATCATCCTCGGACTCGATCCGGGGCTCGGTACGACCGGCTGGGGCATCATCGCCGCCGAGGGCAATCGGCTGAGCCATATCGCCAACGGCCAGATCTCGACCGACAGCAAGGCGGCGCTGCCCGAGCGGCTGGTGGTGCTGGATGCGGCGCTGACCGATCTGCTGCTGACCCATCGGCCGGGCGCCGCCGCGGTGGAGGAGGTGTTCGTCAACGCCAATCCGCAATCGACGCTGAAGCTGGGGCAGGCGCGCGGCGTGGTGCTGCTCGCCGCCGCCAAATCCGGGATCGAAGTGGGCGAATATGCCGCGCGGCTGGTCAAGAAGGCGGTGGTCGGCGTCGGCAATGCCGACAAGGTGCAGGTCCATGCGATGGTCCGGCGGCTGCTGCCCGGCGTGACGATCGCCGGTGCCGATGCCGCCGATGCGCTTGCGGTGGCGATCACCCATGCCCATCATCTCGCCTCGCGGAAGGCGCTGTCGAGAATTTCAGAAAGCAATCGATGATCGCGCGACTCACCGGAACGCTGGCCGAAACCACCGCCGATCATGCCGTGATCGACGTCGCCGGAATCGGCTATCTGGTGCAGGCGTCGGCGCGCACCTTGAGCGCGATCGGCGCGATCGGCGGGCAGGTGATGCTGTTCACCGAGATGCAGGTGCGCGAGGATGCGATCACATTGTTCGGCTTCGGATCGGCCGACGAGCGCGACTGGTTCCGCCTGCTGACCAGCGTCCAGGGCGTCGGCGGGCGGGTGGCGCTGTCGATCCTCTCGGTCCTCGAACCCGCCGAACTGATGCGCGCGCTTGCCAGCGGCGACAAGGCGATGGTCGCGCGCGCCAACGGCGTCGGCCCCAAGCTGGCGATGCGGATCGTCAATGAATTGAAGGACAAGACCGGCGGCATCGTGCTGGGGCCGGGGTCGGCGCGAGCCGCGGTCAAGCCGGCGGGCCCGGCCGCCGACGCGATCTCGGCCTTGCTCAACCTCGGCTTCCGCCCGGCTGAGGCCAGCGCCGCCGTCGCGGCCGCCGTAGACGAGCTGGGACCGGGCGCGACGCTCGACGCGCTGGTGCGGCTGGCGCTGCGCAAGGCTTCGAAGGCGTGATGGCGGATTTCTGCGGCTCTGGCAGGAAATCGTTAAGCCGGAGCGTGTAGCAAGGTCCCGCACAGCAGAGGGATTCGACCATGGACTTTCGCTATTACCTCGTCATCTTCATCACGCTCGTCGTAGCCGCCGTCTTCCTTTATGTCTGGAAGCGCCGTGACGAGGGTATCGTTCCCGGCGAACGCCTGCCCGACGCGCGCCGCGAGAAACTGGACGGCAGCGAACGCAGCTGAGGGACCCGGCGGCGGACGACATCCGTCGCCTCTTCCGGATACTGAAGCTTGGTGCCGGGCCGACCGCGAGATCTTTCGCGGTCGGCCCGGGCGCGCTCGACGGGGTGACGATTGCGGGTCGGTCTTCGGCGTTGAAGGCGGGCAGCGGATTGCCGCTATGGCCCCGGTACGGCCGGCGTCGATGAAACCGGATATCTCCTGCTCGACAGCGTGCTCGGCCTGCGGCTACGGAACACATCGTGACCGACGCCGACCGCCTCATTACCCCCGCCCGTCGTCCCGAGGACGTCGATGCGGCGCTGCGGCCCAAGACGCTGGACGAATTCGTCGGCCAGAAGGGCGCGCGCGAGAATCTCAAGATCTTCATCGAGGCGGCGCGGTCGCGCGGCGATGCGCTCGACCATGTGCTGTTCTTCGGCCCGCCCGGCCTTGGCAAGACGACCCTGGCGCAGATCATCGCCCGCGAGATGGGCGTTGGCTTCCGCGCGACGTCGGGACCGGTCATCGCCAAATCGGGCGATCTCGCCGCGCTGCTGACCAACCTCGAAGATGGCGACGTACTGTTCATCGACGAGATCCATCGGCTGGCGCCGGCGGTGGAGGAGGTGCTCTACCCGGCGATGGAGGATCGCGCGCTCGACCTGATGATCGGCGAGGGCCCGTCGGCGCGGTCGGTGCGCATCGATCTGCCGCGCTTCACCCTGGTCGGGGCCACGACCCGCCAGGGGCTGCTGACGACGCCGCTGCGCGATCGTTTCGGCATTCCGGTGCGGCTGACCTTCTATAGCGTCGAGGAACTGGAGCAGGTGGTGAGCCGCGCCGCCCGCCTGCTCGACCTTCACATCGCACATGACGGCGCGACCGAGATCGCGCGCCGCGCGCGGGGCACGCCGCGGATCGCCGGCCGCCTGTTGCGCCGCGTCCGCGATTTCGCGACCGTCGCCGGCGTGCTGACGGTCGATCGCAAGGCCGCCGATCTCGCGCTCACCCGGCTCGAGGTCGATGCGCTGGGACTCGATGCGATGGACCGGCGCTATTTGCACATGATCGCCGACATCTACCGTGGCGGGCCGGTCGGCGTGGAGACGCTCGCGGCCGGCCTCAGCGAGCCGCGCGACACGGTCGAGGAGGTGATCGAACCCTATCTGATCCAGCTCGGCCTGATCGCCCGCACCGCGCGCGGGCGCTGCCTCAATGCACGCGGCTGGAAGCATCTCGGACTCAATCCGCCGCCGGGCGCGCAGGAAGGCCTGTTCGACGTCTGACCTGCTTCGATGTTCGACCCGCCGGCCGGCGATGTTTCAGTCCGCCAGCACGCGTTCGATTTCGGCGAGCGAGCGGCGCAGCCGGACGGCGAGCACGCGCGCCGCCGCGGTTCGCCCATGGCCTTCGCGCCGCCCGATCAAAGCTGCGATGCCGGCGGCGGCGCAGGCGGTCGCTTCGGCCGCGAGCGCATCGTGGCGGCGGCGCGCGAGCGACGAAAGCCGGCCATAGCGGACATCGTCATCGCCGTCGTCATCGTCGGGCGACAGGTCCGGCACCGGCTCCCCCGAGAGCGACGACAACAGGGCCAGCGTCGCGCGCAGCTGGCGCGTCTCCGCCAGCGGAGTCGCCGCCGAAGGGCCACGAAAATGCTGCTCGGTCATGGCCTTGGCATGCGCCGCCAGACCCTAACAAAACGCTAAGCCGTAACGTCACCGACTGTTGCGATGCAGCAACAGTCCGGCAACGATCCGGCGCATGCGGCAATTTCTTGTTGTGCACTGCGGCAGATTTCGGCAATTTGATTGCGTAGCGTGATCAATCGCCCCCGTTCGCTCGTCGAATGAGAGCGGCGATGCCGCGCCGCGCAGGCGGGACGAAGCACATCTTCGAAAGGGAAATCATGCGCACGTCCATCTTCGGCCTCACCGGCCTCGCGCTCGTCATGCTCTCGACCCCGGCGTTCGCGCAGGACGAAGCGCCCGCCGGCGACGGCGTCACGATCACCGGTGGTGCCACCGTCGTCTCCGACTACCGGTTCCGCGGCATCTCGCAGACCAACAAAGAATTCGCCGTCCAGGGCACCTTCACGATCAGCCACGAATCGGGCTTCTACGCCACGGTCTGGGGTTCCTCGGTCGACGAATATGTCGCCGCAGGCAGCGACCAAGAGATCGATCTGATCGCCGGCTGGGCGAAGGATTTCAACGGCACTAAGCTCGATGTGGGCGTTCTCTATTACTATTATCCGGGCGCCGAAGAGATTTTCCCCGGCTATGACAGCGATTTCATCGAGCCCTATATCGCCGTCTCGCACACCTTCGGTCCGGCCACCGCCAAGCTGAGCGCGGCCTATGCGCCCAAGGCGAACGCGCTGTCGATCGGCAGCGGCAAGGAAGACAATCTCTATGTCGCCGGCGACCTGTCGGCGGCGATCCCGGACACGGGCTTCAGCGTTTCGGCGCATCTCGGCCACAGCTTCGGCCCGAGCTTCCTGACGATCGGCAAGGAATATACCGACTGGAGCGTCGGAACCTCCTACACCTACAAAAATCTGACGCTCGGCGTGTCCTATGTCGACACCAACAAGAGCCTGATCAATCCGCTCAGTGGCAAGAACATCTCGAAGGCGGGCGCCGTCGCCTCGCTGGGCGTGGCGTTTTGATCCGATCCTGATCGCCGGCCTGCGGGCCGGCTATGAAAAGAAGGGCTGCGAACCGGATGGTTCGCAGCCCTTTCTTTTGTCACGCGTCCAATGAAGCGCCGCGTCTCAATTCTCGCGGATGCGGATGCCCAGATAGACCGGCCGGCCGGTGCCGCGCTGGACCTGCACCAGCACGGTCGGCCGCCCGGCGCTGCGCGCCGCACCGACCACCTTGGTCAGATCGGCGGAGGTCTTCACCGGCGACTGATTGACGGAGATGATCACATCGCCACGGCGCAGCTGCTTCTCCGCCGCGTCGCTCGACGGATCGACCGCGGTGATGACGACGCCCTGTACCGACGATTCGACGCCCACCTGGCGCGCGATCGCCGGCGTCAGCGGCACGACCGCGACCCCGATCGAAGCCTGGGAGGCCTGCTGCGTGTCGGTGCCCGGCTCGTCGCCGAAGCCTTCGTCATTGTCGTCACCGAACTGCGCGATCTGCTCCTCGGGCGGGCGCTTGCCCAGGACCGCGGTCAAGGTCATGCGCTTGCCGTCACGGATCAGTTCGATCGGCACGCGCGTGCCGACGGGCAGGTTGGCGACGATGAACGACAAGGTCTCGTCGGGCGTGACGGTGCGGCCATTGACCTTGGCGATCACGTCGCCCTGGCGGATGCCCGCCTTCGCCGCGGCTTCGCCGGGCACGACGCTGGCGATCAATTCGCCCTCATTCTTGTTGAGTCCCAGCGAATCGGCGATGTCCTCGTCGAGCGGCTGGATCTGAACGCCCAGATAGCCGCGCTCGATCGTCGCGCCTTTCATCAGCGTGTCGATGATCGGCTTGGCCTGCTCGGCCGGGATCGCGAAGCCGATGCCGACATTGCCGCCGGTCGGCGAGAAGATCGCCGAATTGATGCCGATGACATTGCCCGCCAGATCGAACATCGGACCGCCCGAATTGCCCTGGTTGATCGATGCGTCGGTCTGGATATAGCGGTCATAGGCGCCGCCCTGGCCGGTGTTGCGATGCAGCGCCGAAACGATGCCGGCGGTGACGGTGCCGCCGAGGCCGAACGGGTTGCCGATCGCCATCACCCAGTCGCCGACCCGCGCGCGGGTCGAATCGCCGAATCGCACGAACGGCAGGTTGGTCGCCTCGATCTTGAGCACGGCCAGGTCGGACTGCTGGTCGCGCCCGATCAGCTTCGCCTTATATTCCTTGCGATCGGGCATGATCACGGTGATCGATTCGACCGTGCCGCCGCCGCGTTTGTCGGGCGCGATCACATGGTTGTTGGTGACGATATAGCCGTCGGCCGAAATGATGAAGCCCGAACCCAGCGAGGTCGCCTGGCGCGTGACCGGACGGCCGCCCTGCCCGAGCTGGCCGCCGAACAGCCCGCCGAACGGCGTGCCTTCGAGCGGATTGCTGCTGACCTGGACGCGCTGCGTGGTCGAGATGTTGACCACCGCCGGCTGCAGCCGTGCGGCGAGATCGGCGAAGCTGACCGGCGCGCCGCTGGCCGGCGGCATCGCCCGGAGCACGCCCGGATCGTTCTGCGCGACCTGCGCGCCGAGCGGATGCATCGAAAGGGTAGCGGCCGTTCCGCCCAGCAACAGGGCGGTGGTAATGGCATAGGCGTAACGCAAGATCATCCTCCTTAGGGCGCGCAGGCAGCCGCGCTCCACGCTGTGAGTCTGCGCCTGAACGCAGCTTTAATGGCCTTGGCGCCAGGGGCGTCGCAAGCCGTCATGGCCGATCAGGGCCGTCCCCGAAACTCACGCAAATAGTCGTTCTGCGGTGACAGGATGATCGACGAACGACCCTCTGCCGCGGTTCCGTCGGTTCCGAACGTATGTTCGTAGGATTTCATCGCGCGATAGAAATCGTAGAACTTGGGATCCTTGTTGAACGCGTTGGCATAGGTCCGCGCCGCCGCGGCATCCGCCTTGGCGCGGATGATCTGCGCGTCACGCGCGCCATTGGCGCGAATCGTCAGCGCTTCCTGCTGGCGCGCGGTGCGCATGCGCAGATAGGCCGAATCGAGCGGCGTGCCCTCGGGCAGATCGGCGCGCTTGATCCGCACGTCGATGATCTCGGCGCCATATTGCTTGGCGACATTGTTGAGTCCGCGCTGGATGCTGTCCATCACCTGGCTGCGCTCGGGCGTCAGCAGCGAGGCGAAGGTGACCTTGCCCAGTTCGTTGCGAAGCTGCGAACCCAGGATCGGGCGAAGCTGGTCGGACACGCGCTCGACGGTGCCGGCCGCCTTGTACATCTTCAACGGGTCGACGATGCGGAAGCGCGCATAGGCGTTGACGTTGAGGCGGAGCTGATCGGTCGAGAGCACCTGCTGGCGATCCATCTCGATGTCGAGCACGCGCTTGTCGATCCAGACGATCTGGTCGATGAACGGCATGCGCATGACCAGCCCGGCGCCGGCGCGGCCGAAATTCTGGTCGGCGCGATACGGGTTGATGATCGCGATCGGTTCGCCGAAGCGGACGATCACACCTTGCAGCGTCTCCTTCGCCGTCACGACCGAACTGATCAGCAGGATCAGGAGTGCGAACGCGCCGATCCCGGCGGCGATCAGGTTGCGGGGCAGGGCGTTCACTTGGCGGCCTCCGTCGGTGCCGGCGATGGCGCGGCGCGGCGGGCGACCTCGGGCAGCGGCAGATAGGGGGTGATCCCGGGCGCCTCGACGATCGTCTTGTCGACCTTGGCCAGCACGCGCTCCATCGTCTCGTAATACATGCGCCGGCGGGTCACTTCGGGCGCGAGCTTATATTCCTCATAGACCTGATCGAACGCCGCCGATTCGCCCTGCGCCTTGGCGCTGAGCTGCTGGGCGTAGGCACGCGCTTCGTTGAGATAGGTCTGCGCGGTCTGCTGCGCGGCCGAAACCTCCTTGAACGCATCGTTGACCGCGCCCGGCGGGTCGGCCTGCTTGACCGCGACGCCCTTGATGCTGACGCCGGCGCGATAATCGTTGAGCAGTTCCTGCGTGCGTTCCTGCACGCGCTGCTCGATGCCGGTGCGGCCCGATCCGATCGCGTCGTTGAGCGAAACTTCGGCAATCACCTCGCGCATCGCGCTCTCGGCCGCCTCGCTGATCGTATCGTCGGGATCCTTGAGCTGGAACATGTAGAGCACCGGATCGCTGATGTTCCAGCGCACCGAATAAGCGAGATCGATGACGTTCTGATCGCCTGTCAGCATCAGATTTTCCTGCTGGGCGGCGGCCGAACCGATGTCGATCGTGCGGATTTCCTCGACGTCGATCACTTTGACCGTGTTGATCGGCGCCGGCAGCGTGAAGCTGACGCCCGAGCCCAGCGTGTGCGAATAGCTGCCGAACAGCGAAACGACGCCGCGTTCCTGCGGACCGATGCGGTGGATGCTGGTGGTGAGCAGCCAGATCACGACGATCGCGAGCACGGCATAGCGCCAGATGCGGCCCACGCCGAACGCCGGTGGCAGGCCGCCGCCGCCCGATCCGCGCATCCGGCGGATGAATTCGTCGAGCTGGGTGGCGCCGCGGCGTCCGCCGGGACCACGCGGACGTCCGCCTTCGGGCGGCTGGCTCCACGGGTTGCGCGGACCGCCGCCGCCCCCGCCGCCGTCGCCATCACCGCCGCTGCCGCCGCCACTTCCGCCACCCCGGCCGCCCCATGGGCCGCCTGCGTCAGCCTTGAGGATGCCGATCGACGCCATCCACTCCGAAAATCTGATCATTCTGCCTTTATAGGAAAGACCGCGCGGAAAAACAGTGCCAGCGGTCGATTCCCGATCTATTGGCGCGACCATGACCGACATTGAAGCCATCCGGCAGGCGCTTGAACCCCTGGCAGGCAAGCGTGCCGCCGCACCGAAGCTCGCCGAGGGCCGGGTCAGCCTGATCCTCGACGTGACCGGACTCGACTCCGATCGCCGCGCTTTGCTCGAAGCCGACATCCGCCGCACGCTCAAGGCGCTGCCCGGCGTCGAGGAGGTGCGGATCGCGCAGACCAGCGAGAAACAGGGCCGCCGGCTGGTCGCGGTGGGCAGCGGCAAGGGCGGCGTCGGCAAATCGACGCTGTCGGCCAATCTGGCGGTCGCGCTGCGCCGCGGCGGGCGCAAGGTCGGGCTGATCGACGCCGATATCTATGGCCCGTCGCAGCCGCGGCTGATGGCGGCGGAGGGCCGCCGCCCCAAGGCCGAGGGGCAGAAACTGATTCCGGTGCCGACCGATTTCGGCGTGCCGATGCTGTCGATGGGTCAGCTCGTCAAGCCCGGCCAGGCCGTCGCCTGGCGCGGACCGATGGCGGGCAACGCGCTGGCGCAGCTGATCGATGCCGACTGGGGCGAGACCGACCTGCTGATCGTCGACCTGCCGCCGGGCACCGGCGACGTCCAGCTGTCGATGATCCAGAAGCACAAGCCGGTCGGCGCGGTCATCATCTCGACACCGCAGGATCTGGCGCTGATCGACGCCACCCGCGCGATCGACCTGTTCAACCAGTCGAACGTGCCGATCATCGGCATCGTCGAGAATATGGCGGGCTATGCCTGCCCGCATTGCGGCGAGATTTCGGACCCGTTCGGCAGCGGTGGCGCCGAGGCGGCGGCGCAGGCGATGGGCCATCCCTTCCTCGGCCGCGTGCCGCTGGACATCAATATCCGCCGCGCATCCGACGCCGGCCACCCGCCGGCCGCGCTCGACGGCATCGAGGGCGATGCGTTCCGCGCGATCGCCGAGCGGCTGGGCGACTGGCTGGATCGACCGGCGGCCTGAAGGGTTGAGCACTCCAGCAAAGGAGAGTCCCATGCCGCTGACCTCGGACGACGACATCCGCACCCTGCTCGAGGAAACCCGCACGATCGCGCTGATCGGCGCGTCCGACCGGCCCGACCGGCCGAGCAACGGCGTGATGCGGACCTTGCAGGACCATGGCTATCGCGTGATTCCGGTGAACCCGCAGATCACCGGCGAACATATCCATGGCGAATATGTCTGGCGGGACCTGTCGCAGCTCGGCGACCCGATCGACATGGTCGACATCTTCCGCAAATCGTCGCTGGCCGGTGAAGCCGTGGACGCGGCGATCGCGGCCGGCGCCAGATCGGTCTGGCTGCAGCTGGGCGTGATCGACGCGGCGGCGGCAGCGCGCGCCGAGGCGGCCGGATTGAAGGTGGTGATGGACCGCTGTCCGGCGATCGAACTGCGGCGCCTGGGCGTGAAGGGTCCGGTGGACACGGCGCGCTGAGCGACGCGATCGCATTCGAGCAGGACATTCTACGCAGCCGATCTTTCCGGCGCCGCTGGCGCGGGACGATGAGCTAGCCGCAGTCGGCGTGGCCGATCGCATGCGGCGCAGGGATCGTCGTCTCGACCTGTAGCGTGACATGATCGATGCCGAAGCGGCGTTTCAGCCGCACCCTGGCATCTTCGAGGAAGCCGTCGCCCGGGTGGCCGGCCGGCACCAGCAGATGCGCGGTCAGCGCGGTCTCGGTGGTGCTCATCGGCCAGATGTGGAGATCGTGGACGCGGGTGACGCCGGGCGAACACAGCAATTCGGCCTCGACATTGTCGCGATCGAGCTCGGCGGGCACCGCGGCGAGCAGCATCGTCACCGATTCGCGCAGCAGGACCCACGTGCTCCAGAAGATCAGGCCGACGATCACGAGGCTGACCAGCGGGTCGATCCACACCGCGCCGGTCAGCAGGATCGCCAGACCCGCGACCACCACCCCGGCGGACACCAGCGCATCCGTCGCCATGTGCAGCCAGGCGCCGCGAATGTTGATGTCGTGCGCGCGGCCGCGCATGAACAGCAGCGCGGTCGCACCGTTGACGGCGATACCGATCGCCGCGACGACGATCACGACCAGTCCGTTGACGGCCACCGGATGGCCGATGCGGTCGATCGCGCCGAGCGTGATCGCGCCCAGCGCGAACATCAGGAACAGGCCGTTGAGCACGGCGGCAAGGATCGTCGACCCCTTGTAGCCATAAGTGAAGCGCTTGGTCGCCGGGCGCCGCGCGAGCGTCGCGCCACCCCAGGCGACGATCAGCCCGAGCACGTCGGACAGGTTGTGGCCGGCGTCGGCGAGCAGCGACAGCGAATTGGTGGCGAGGCCGGTGATCGCCTCGGCGAGCACGAAGGCGACGTTGAGTCCGATGCCGATCGCGAAGGCGCGGCCGAAATCGGCCGGCGCATGGGCGTGGCCGTGTCCACCATGGCCGTGGCCAGAATGCCCGTGACTATGACCTTGATGATGCGCGTGATCGTGGCCCATGAACGGGAACTTAGGCGAAGCAGGGTGCGATATGCTAGGACATGGATGGCGTTAAATGGCGGAGGCAGCGATGTTGAGGCGGATCATGGGTGCGATCGTGGGCGGCGCGATCGATCGCAGCGACGGCAAGGGCGGGCTGAAAGGCGCCGTCATCGGTGCGGTCGCGGCGCGCGCCGTCAGCCGAGCGGGGCCGCTGGGTCTCGCCGCGATCGGCGCTGCGGTGGCCGCCAAGCTGCTCTACGACCGGCGCAAGGCGGGCAAGACCGCGCCGACCGCCCCGAATGGCATCCGAAAGCGCCCGGGGCTAGGCTCTGGAATCGGGCCGGAAATCCCGCTGGGGAATTAGGGATTGCGCGCGAGTGATTAGCGGTTAGGCTCCGCTGCCAACGGAAACATGGCGGTCGTCGAACGGGCCGCTCCACCCTTGGGGGCCAGATCTCATGATATTCGGGCGGGTCAAATCACTCGACGCCATTCTTGCCACTGCCGAAAAGAAATCGCTCCACCGCTCGCTGGGCGCCTTCCAACTGACCATGCTGGGGATCGGCGCGGTGATCGGCACCGGCATCTTCGTTCTCACCGCGGAAGCCGCGCAGAAGGCCGGTCCCGGCATGATGCTGAGCTTCGTCATCGCCGGCTTCGTCTGCGCGGTCGCGGCGCTGTGCTATGCCGAGATGGCGGCGATGGTGCCGGTTTCCGGCTCCGCCTACACCTATAGCTATGCCGTGATGGGCGAGCTGATCGCGTGGATGGTCGGCTGGGCGCTGATCCTCGAATATGCCGTCGCCGCCGGCGCGGTGTCGGTCGGCTGGTCGGGCTATGTGATCGGGCTGCTCGAACATACATTCTCGATCGACATACCCGACATGCTGGTGCGCGGACCGTTCGACGGCGGCCTCGTCAACCTGCCGGCGATGGGGATCGCCGGGCTGGTGACCTGGTTGCTGGTGATCGGCACCAAGGAAAGCGCCACGGTCAACGCCGTGCTCGTCGCGATCAAGGTGGCGGCGCTCACCCTGTTCATCGTCCTGGCCTTGCCGGTCATCCGGATGGAACAGTTCACGCCGTTCGCGCCGCTTGGTTTCGCCGGTATCTCGGCGGCCGCGGCATCGATTTTCTTCGCCTATGTCGGTTTCGACGCGGTCTCGACGGCGGCGGAGGAAACCAAGAATCCGCAGCGCAACATGCCGATCGGCCTGATCGGCAGCCTCGGCATCTGCACGATCTTCTACATGCTCGTCGCCGCCGGCGTGATCGGCACCGTCGGCGCGCAGCCGGTGATGGGTCCGGGTGGCGAGGTGCTGTCACCGGGCAGCGTCGCGCTGTCGCAGCAATGCGTCGCGATCAGCCAGCAGGCGGTGACCTGCTCGAAGGAAGCTTTGGCCTGGACGCTGCGCGAGATCGGCTGGCCGCAGATCGGCAATCTGCTCGGCCTTGCCGCCGGCCTGGCGCTGCCCTCGGTCATCCTGATGATGATGTTCGGCCAGACCCGCATCTTCTTCGTGATGAGCCGCGACGGGCTGCTGCCGGAAGTCTTCTCGAAGGTGCATCCGAAGTTCCATACGCCGCACGTGATCACCATCCTGACCGGCATCTTCGTGGCGCTGTTCGCCGCCTTCTTCCCGGTCGGCATCCTCGCCGACATCTCCAACTCCGGCACCTTGTTCGCGTTCGCCGCGGTTTCGATTGCGGTGATGGTGCTGCGCCGCACCGATCCGAGCCGCAGGCGCCCGTTCAGGACGCCGGCGATCATGTTCACCGCACCAATCGCGATCCTCGGCTGCATCTATCTGTTCTTCAGCCTGGGCCTCAACACGCAGCTGATGTTCGTCGGCTGGGCGGCGCTCGGCCTGATCGTCTATTACGCCTACAGCTATAAACGCAGCCATGTCGGCCTCGGCAAGACCGATGAAGTCCATGAACTGGACGCCGACGTGCCGCCGACGGCAGTGCCGCCGGTACGCTGAGATTCGACGATCCAAAAAAGTGGGGCGCCGAACCTGGTTCGGCGCCCCCTCTCATTGGATCGGCCGATGACGCTATAGCGCGTTCGCCACCAGTTCCTTGAGATCGGCCAGCGGGCGGGCGCCGAAGTGCGAAATCACCTCCGCCGCGCAGATCGCGCCCATCGTCAGGCTGTCGGTGACCGAACGGCCCTGCGCCTGGCCGGCGAGGAAGCCGGCGGCGAACAGGTCGCCCGCGCCGGTGGTGTCGACCAGAGCCTCGATCGACTGCGCCGGGACCGCGAAGCGCTCGCCGCCGGTCACCGCGATCGCGCCATGCTCGCCGCGCGTGCAGACCAGCAGAGGCAGCTGCGCCGCGACATGGGCGACCGCGGCGTCGAAATCGGCAAGTTCGGTCAGCGACAATATCTCCGCCTCGTTGGCGAACAGGATGTCGATGTCGCCATCGGCGATCAGTTTCAGGAAATCGTCGCGGTGGCGCGAGATGCAGAAGGTGTCGGACAAGGTGAACGCCACCTTGCGGCCCGCCCCGCGCGCGATCGCGATCGCTTCGCGCATCGCCTTGCGGGGTTCTTCGGGATCCCAGAGATAGCCTTCGAGATAGAGGATCGCGCCATTGGCGATCAGATCGCGATCGAGCGCGCTCGCCGGCAGGAATTGCGACGCGCCGAGATAGGTGTTCATCGTCCTGTGCCCGTCGGGCGTGACGAGGATCAGGCAGCGCGCGGTGGTCGGTTCCGGCTGGGTGCGGGCGACGGTGGTGAAGGCGACGCCCTGCGCACGGATGTCGTGCGCGAACACCCGGCCGAGCTGATCGTCGGCGACCTGGCCGATGAAGCCGCAGCTGCCGCCCAGCGCGGCGATGCCGGCGACGGTGTTGGCCGCCGAACCGCCGCTGGCTTCGACGCCCGGACCCATTTTGGCGTAGAGCGCCTCGGCCTCGTCGGTGCTGAACAGCAACTGCATGCTGTTCTTGACCAGCCCTTCTTCGGCGATGAAGGCGTCGTCCGCCTTCGCGATCACGTCGACGATGGCGTTGCCGATCGCGACAACGTCATAGGTGGCTTGCGTCAAGGCTGAGTCTCCCCGGAAAATCGAAAGGTGCTGAAAAAGGATGAGGTCGCATACCGGCCTTTGAGCGGTGCGCCAAGATATCCCCGCTGCCTCAAGCGGCAGAGGGTGATGGACTGGACGCTGGCCGCGCGACCCGCCAGAACGGTGCAAAGCCAGGACCATCCGAAAGCATTTGCCCATCATGAAAGCTCGCCTGTCCGTTCTGCCGCTGCTGCTCCTCGCCGGTACCGCTTTTGCCGAGAACAGCGCACCGCAGCCGCTGCCGATCGTCGACACCATCCCCGCGGCGCGCGACGTCGCCTTTCCGGGCACGATGACCCTCGCGGTCGACGCGACCGACACCGCGCGCGGCATCTTCAAGGTCAGGCAGACCATCCCCGTCGCCCATGCCGGGCCGATGGTGCTGCTGTTCCCGAAATGGCTGCCGGGCAAGCACGGGCCACGTGGCGAGATCGAGAAGCTGGCGGGGCTGGAAATCTCCGCCAACGGCAAGCGCATCAATTGGGAGCGCGACGATGTCGACGTCTACGCCTTCCACATCGAGGTGCCGAAGGGCGCGCGCGATATCGACGTCGCGTTCGACTTCATCTCCGCGACCAATGCCGATCAGGGCCGCATCGTCGTGACGCCGGCGATGATCAACCTGCAATGGGAGCAGGTGTCGCTGTATCCGGCCGGCTGGTTCACGCGGCGGATCCCGGTCAAGGCCAGCGTGCGCTATCCGGCCGGCTGGCAGGCGGCGTCGGGCCTGCCTTCGAAACTGGTCGGCGGCGTCTATCAATATGAGACGACGAGCTATGAGACTTTGGTCGATTCGCCGGTCTTCGCCGGCCGCTATTTCCGGCAGGAAAGGCTGTCGCCGCAGGTGCGGCTCAACATCGTCGCCGACGATCCGCGCTATCTGGTCGCGAAGCCCGCACAGATCGAGGCGCACCGCCGGCTCGTCGCCCAGGCGGTCAAGCTGTATGGCGCGCAGCATTACGACAATTACGAGTTCCTGCTCGCGCTGTCCGACGAGCTGGGCGGCATCGGCCTCGAACATCATCGCAGTTCCGAAAACGGCGTGAAGCCGGGCTATTTCACCGATTGGGATGCGGGGCCGGGCAGCCGCAACCTGCTGCCGCACGAATATACCCATAGCTGGAACGGCAAGCATCGCCGCGGCGCCGACCTGTTCACCGCCGATTTCCGCACGCCGATGCGCAACAGCCTGTTGTGGGTCTATGAGGGCCAGACGCAGTTCTGGGGCTATGTGCTGCAGGCGCGCTCGGGGCTGGTCAGCAAGCAGGACACGCTCGACGGCTATGCCGCGATCGCCGCCGCGCTCGACAATCGCCCGGCGCGCGCCTGGCGCGACCTCGAGGACACCACCAACGATCCGATCATCACCGCGCGGCGGCCCAAGGGCTGGCTGAGCTATCAGCGCTCCGAGGACTATTACAACGAGGGCCTGCTGATCTGGATGGAGGTGGACGCGATGCTGCGCGCGCAGACCGCCGGCGCGAAGGGGCTCGACGATTTCGCCAAGGCCTTCTTCGGCAGGAACGACGGCGACTGGGGCGTCGACACCTACAGCTTCCAGGACGTGGCGACGACGCTGAACGGCATCGCGCCCTATGACTGGGCCGGCTTCCTGACGCAGCGGCTCAACGAAAACGGCGCGGGCGCGCCGCTCAAGGGTTTCACCGACAGCGGCTACACGCTGACCTACACCGACGAGCCGACCGGCGTGATCAAGGACCAGCAGAAGAATGGCGAATATGCCGACTTCTTCTATTCGCTGGGCATCAATGTCGGCAAGGGCAGCAAGATCACCGGCGTGCTGTGGGACAGCCCGGCGTTCGCGCAGGGCATCGTCGTGGGCAGCGAGCTGATCTCGGTCAACGGCCATGCCTATACGCAGGACGAGCTCAAGGCAGCGATCATCGCGGCGAAGATCGCGAAGGAGCCGATCGCGCTGCTGGTCAAGACCGGCGATCGCTATCGCGACGTCGCGATCGATTATCATGGCGGGCTGCGCTATCCGCGCTTCGTCAAGACCGGCAGCACGCCCGGGGCGCTCGACAAATTGCTCGAGCCCCGCTGAAAGACGTAATCTGGTTGTGACCATGATTCACGTCCCGGCAAGCCGGAACGATCAAGGCCATCGACGCGCGCCGGGTCATGCGCTATCGGCGCGCGGCAGACCAGAAACGAACAGGAGAGGCCTGAACCCAGTTCGGAGCCGCAATCCAGATGAATATCGAAATGATTCCCGTTGGTGACGATCCGCCCAACAGCCTGAACGTGATCATCGAAGTGCCGGTCGGCGGCGAGCCCGTGAAATACGAGTTCGACAAGAAGTCCGGCGCGCTGTTCGTCGATCGCATCCTGCACACGCCGATGCGCTATCCCTGCAACTATGGCTTCATCCCGCACACGCTGTCGCCCGACGGCGATGCGCTCGATGCGCTGGTGGTCGCGCGCTCGCCGTTCGTGCCGGGCTGCGTCGTCCGCGTCCGGCCGATCGCGGTGCTGAAGCTGGAAGACGAGGCCGGCGGCGACGAAAAATTGCTGACCGTGCCGGTCGATTCGACCTTCCCTTATTATTCGAAGGTCGACGAGAAGGATCATCTGCCCGAGATCATCATGCAGCAGATCGAGCATTTCTTCACCCACTACAAGGATCTGGAGCCCAAGAAGTGGGTGCGGATCGGCAATTGGGGCAATGCCGAGGAAGCGCGCACGATCACGCTCGAGGCGATCGAGCGCTACAAGACCGACAAGGCCGGCAACCCAGGCTGAAATCGCCCCCATGTCGGGCACATGGGGCTATTTCCGCTTCTTCTTCCTGAGTGGCGCGCGCAGCCCGGCCGCGATGCCGAGCTGCGCCCATTCGCGCATCGCGTCGGCGTCGTCATAGACGTCGTCGGGCGCGGCGCGATAGTTCATCGCCGTGGCCTTGCCGCTGATCTCATAGGTGAAACGATCGCAGCCGGCGGCATCCCAGCGCGCGTCGCTGTCGGCATCGGCCTTGAAATAAATCCGGTCGTCCGCCGTGATCGCGAAGATGGTGCCGTCGAGATAGAGCGTCGCGCCGCCCATCATCCGCCGCATCGTGACACGGCCGATCGGCTCGAGCGCCTCGCCGACCCAGTCGATCAATCCGCTGTCGACCGCCATCAGTGCACCCGCTTCAGGCCGGCGATGCAGCCGACTTCGAAACAGCCGCCGACGATGAGCCAGAACCGGGGCATCGATCCTCCTTTTCGAGATCGTGAATTCATAGCCGCAGGATCGGAGAAGGCCTAGAAGATCCCATGGCTGCAACGTCCTCCATCGGCAATCGCATCGCGCCACCGCGCTTCCTGATCTTCCTGATCGTCTTCGCGCTGGCCGGCACCGCTGCGGCGGCGCTGCCCGCGCTCGACTGGCGGCATGGGATCATGATCGGGTTCGACGTTGCGGCGCTCGCCTTCCTGCTCTCGTGTGTCCCGATCGTCGGCAGCGAGGCGGAGGCGATGCGGGCGGCGGCGCGGCGGAACGACGCCAACCGGACGATGCTGCTGGTCATCACCGGCGCGGTCTCGCTGGCGGTGCTCACCGCGGTTGCAAGCGAGCTGATGCAGCATGGCGGCGCGCCGCGGCTCAGCATCGGTCTGATCGTCGTGACGCTCGTGCTGAGCTGGATGTTCAGCAACATGGTCTATACGCTGCACTATGCCCACATGTTCTATGTCGCCGGCCCGGATGGCAAGGATAGCGCCGGCCTCAGCGTGCCGCAGACCGACGAGCCCGATTATTGGGATTTCATTTATTTCGCCTTCTGCCTGGGCATGACCTTCCAGACCTCCGACGTGACGCTCAACGACCGCCGCTTCCGCCGCATCGTGACGTTGCACTGCCTCGCCGCGTTCGTGTTCAACCTCGGCATCGTCGCCTTCACGATCAACGTGCTGGGGGGCGGCTGAAGGACGATTCAGTCAGCCAGCGCCGCCAGCGCCGCGCCTTCCAGCCGCCAGGGTTCCCAGCCGGTCGAGCGCTTCGCGCCGATCCGCGCGTAGAAGCCCTTGGCGGGTTCGTTCCAGTCGAGCACCGCCCAGTCCATCCGGCCGCAGCCCAGACGTTTCGCCGTTCCGGCAAGCGCGCGGAACAGCGCCTTGCCCGCGCCCGAGCCGCGCGCCGTATCCTCGACGAACAGATCCTCGAGATAGAGCGTCGGCCTGCCGGTCCAGGTCGAGTAAGTGAGGAACCACAAGGCCATGCCGATCGCGCGGCCATCCTGCTCGGCGAGATGCGCCCAGACGCGCGGCACGTCGCCGAACAAGGTCGCGCGCAGCGAGGCTGCGGTCGCCTTGACCGCATCGGGTTCGCGTTCATAGACCGCGAGCGCGACGATCAGCCGCAGGATCTCGGTCTCGTCGCCGGGCATTGCGGGTCGGATGGTGACGGTCACAGGGCGGCCTCCGTTGCGGGCGATGAAACCGGGCGGCGGCGCGCCGCCCACAGGCAGCCGGCGACGATCATCAGCGCACCGGCGACGGTCAGCAGCGAGACCTGCTCGCCGAACACCCACCAGCCGAGCAGAGCCGCCCAGATGAACGCGCTATATTCGACCGGCAGCAGATATTGCGCCTCCGCCCGCGCATAGGCCCAGGCGAGCAGCATGATCGAGGCGAGCGAGAAGATCGCGCAGACGATCAGCCGCGGCACGTGCTGCACCTCGGGCGCCACCGCCCACCATGGCGCGGCGAGCAGATACAGGCCGAGCGCGACGATGTTGAAGAACAGGCCGATCTCGATCGGATCGGCGATCTGGCTCTGGCGTCGCCCGATGATCAGGCTGGCGGCGTAGAAGATCGCGGCGATCAGAATCGCGACCGCGCCGCGAAACGCATCCGGCCCCATCTCGGCCCGCGCCTGCCCGGCGAGGATCACCAGCACGCCGGCGAAGGCGAGCAGCGACGCGGCGACCGCGCTCTTGCCCACGCGCTCCTTCAGCACCGCCGCCGCCAGATAGAGCGCGATCAGCGGGGCGATGAACGACAGCGCGACGCCTTGCGCCATCGGCATACGCGCGAGGCCCCAGAAGAACAGCAGCACCGAAATGCCCGAGGTCAGCCCGCGCCAGAGATGCAGGATCAGCGCGCCGCGGCCGGGCCAGTGCCGGCGGAACGCGAGGAACGTCGCGCCGCTGATCGCCAGGCCGAACACCGATCGCCACAGCATCGCATTATAGGCGCCGATCTCGATCGACAGGCCCTTCATCAGCGCGTCCATCGTCGAGAAGATCGCAATGCCGAGCAGCGCGACCGCGAAGGCGGGCGCCGGCGAGGACCGAGTCACAGGTCGTTCGTCATTCGGCCGTTCGTCACTCGCCCATTCGTCACTCGGCAGCCAGCGGCGCTTCGCTGTTCGCCGCCTCGATCTCGGCCGCCTTCGCCTCGACCAGCCTGACGATATGGTCGATCATGTCGGCGTCCTGGACATGATGGTCGGTGACGCCCGACAGATAGACCATATGCTTGCCCTGGCCGCCGCCGGTGATGCCGATATCGGTCTCGCGCGCCTCGCCCGGGCCGTTGACGACGCACCCGAGCACCGACAGCGACAGCGGCGTCGCGATATGTTTGAGCCGCTCCTCCAGCGTCTGGACGGTGCGGATCACGTCGAAGCCCTGGCGCGCGCAACTGGGGCAGGAGACGACGCGGACGCCGCGGGTGCGGATGCCGAGCGTCTTGAGGATCTCGTAGCCGACGCGGACCTCCTCCTCGGGTTCGGCCGAGAGCGAGACGCGGATCGTGTCGCCGATGCCGAACCACAGCAGGGCGCCGATACCGATCGCCGACTTGACCGTGCCGCCGACGAAGCCGCCCGCCTCGGTGATGCCGAGGTGGAGCGGGCAATCGACGGTTTCGGCGAGTTGCTGATAGGCGGCGACCGCGAGGAAATGGTCGCTGGCCTTCACCGCCACCTTATATTCGTGGAAGTCGTGGTCCTGCAGCAGCTTGATATGATCGAGCGCGCTTTCGACCAGCGCCGCGGGACAGGGCTCGCCATATTTTTCGAGCAGGTCGCGCTCGAGCGAGCCGCCGTTGACGCCGATCCGGATCGAGCAGCCATTAGCCTTGGCCGCGCGCACGACTTCGGCGACGCGCGCCGACGAGCCGATATTGCCCGGATTGATGCGCAGGCAGGCCGCGCCGGCATCCGCCGCTTCCAGCGCGCGCTTGTAGTGGAAATGGATGTCGGCGACGATCGGCACGCGCGCGGCGCGGACGATCTGGCCCAGCGCCGCGGTCGATTCGACGTCGGGGCAGGAGACGCGGATGATGTCGGCGCCGGCATCCTCGCAGCGGCGGATCTGGTCGATCGTCGCCTTCGGGTCGGACGTCAGCGTATTGGTCATGGTCTGGACGGTGACGGGCGCATCGCCGCCAACCGGCACCTTGCCGACCATGATCTGGCGGGATTTGCGGCGAACGATGTCGCGCCATGGACGGATCGAGGACATTTCTTCACTCTCGCTTAGCGATGCCGGGCCTATAGCGCGCTTCGATGACAGCCGATAGAGACACCGCGCCAGCCGGCCGGCCCGGCGCAGCCCGCCATTACGGCCTCGACTGGCTGCGCATCGCCGCGTTCGCGCTGCTGATCCTCTACCATATCGGCATGTTCTTCGAACCCGGCCACTGGGTGGTGAAAAGCACCAATCCGCTGGAATGGGTGGCGTGGCCGCTGCTGTTCCTCTCGCCCTGGCGGCTGGCGGTGCTGTTCATCGTCTCGGGCTATGCCAGCCGCGCGATGCTGGGCAAGATGGGCGGTCCCAGGCCGTTCGCGGCAGAGCGCACGAAACGGCTGATCATCCCGCTGCTGTTCGCGATGGCGATCATCATCCCGCCGCAGAGCTGGGTCACGCTGAAGTTCAACCACGGCTATGAGCCGGGCTTCTGGCACTTCTGGAGCCAGGACTATTTCCGCTTCGGCCAGCTCGACGGCGTCACCTTGCCCGAATGGGAGCATCTGTGGTTCGTCTTCTATCTGTGGCTCTATACGATGCTGCTGATCGCGGGCCGCCGGCTGATCCCCCAGCGCGGGCGCGAAAGGCTGGCCGCAGCGATCGATTCGCTGGGCAAGGGCTACCGGCTGCTGTGGCTGCCCTTGATCTATTTCATCCCGGTGCGCGTGCTGCTGACCTTCACCGTCGGCGAGGCGCATGGGCTGTTCAACGACTGGGTCAGTGATTTCCTCTATTTCCCAGCATTCCTGTTCGGTTTCGCGCTGGCGGGCACGAGCGCGCTGTGGCCGGCGATCGCGCGGCTGTGGAAACCCGCATTCGCGCTCGCGCTCGCCAGCTATGGGCTGATGCTGTCGGTGGAATTCGCCTATCCGGGCGAGAACATGCCGCCGCACTGGATGATGGCCGCCAACCGCGCCGGGATGGCGATGATGATGTGGGGCATGGCGATCGCGATGCTGCGGCTGGCCGACGTCGCGCTCAACCACGACCATCCGTGGCGTGCGATGCTGTGCGAGGCGGTGTTCCCGTTCTACATCATCCACCAGACCGCGATCGTGCTGACCGGCTGGTGGCTGCTGCCGACCGGCTTCAGCGCGCCGGAGGAATTCGCGATCATCCTGGCGGTGACGACGTTCAGCTGCTGGGCGACCTACCGGCTGGGCAAGCGCTTCGCCTGGCTCGCGCCGCTGCTCGGGCTGCGCGCGGCGCGGCGCCGCGCGCCCGCGCCGGTCAGCCGGCCGGCGGTGTCCTGACACGGCCGGGCGCGAGCCGACGCGGCGCCCGATCGCGATGCGTGCGCTGATCGGTCGCGCATGCGTCGCGGTGCTGCTGTTCGCGTCGCTCCCCTCTCCCGCTTTTGCCTGGTGGGACTTCGCCCACAAGACCGTCGCGCGCATTGCCGACCGCGCGGTCACGCCGAAGACCCGCGCCGCGATCCGCGCATTGCTGCGTCACGCCCCCGAACTCGCCACGCCCACCTGCAAGCTGCGGACGATCGAGGATGCGAGCATCTGGCCGGACTGCATCAAGGGGCTGGGCGAGCGCTTCAGCTATGCCGGCAGCTGGCACTATCAGAATGTCGACATCTGCAAGCCGTTCGATCTCACATCGCCGTGCAAGGACGGCAATTGCGTCTCCGCCCAGATCGAGCGCGATCTGAAACTGCTCGAAGATCGTATGGTGCCGGCGCGCGAGCGGCTGATGGCGCTGGCCTTCCTGATCCACTTCGTCGGCGATCTGCATCAGCCGATGCACGCCGGCGATCATGGCGATCTCGGCGGCAATCGGGTGAAGGCCGATTACGGCATCGCCGCCGGCCGCATCAACCTGCACATGATCTGGGACGGCTATCTGGCCGAGCGCGCGATCACGACGCCGCCGGCCGGGCCGATCGGCCTGCTTTCCGAAATCCCGCCCGGCGATCGTGCCGCGGCCGCCGCCGGTTCGGTCGAGGACTGGTCGCGCGAGAGCTGGGCGGTCGCGCACGACATTGCCTATGGCGGCCTCTATGGCGGAGACCCATGCGCGCCGCAGCCCGAGGGCAAGGCGGTGCTGCGCAACGCGGCGATCGACGCGGCGATTCCGGTGCTGCGCCGGCAGGTGGAGCGCGGTGGGTTGCGGCTTGCCAGATTGCTGGACGAGGCGCTGGGGTGAACAGCCACCTTCTCCCTCGAGGGGAGAAGGATACGAACCCTTATGAGCGTAGCGAATTAGGCGAAGTTGGATGAGGGTGGGCGCTCCGAAGGAGCGCGTGGCGCGTAAGCGGCACTGACCCTCACCCCTCCCAAGCCTGGCGGCTTGGGTCCCTCCCTCTCCCCCGAGGGGAGAGGGGTTGTTCCCACGCTTCACCTCAGAGCCACCCACCTGCCCCGGATCTTGGCCGCGAACCAGGCCTTGCCGAAACCGTCCATATCAATCCTCCATCAACGGCCCCGGGGCCTGGACGGGCGGCCGCCCGCGCGGCCGCGCTTCGGGCGCCGCCAGCTTCACACCGCGCCGTGCGAGCGCCTCGCGCAGCAGCACTTCGACTTCGGCGTTGACGCTCCTGAGATCGGCCGCCGCCACCCGCTCGATCGCGGCGTGGAGTGCGGGCTCGAGGCGCAGCGCGAAGGCCTTTTTCGGGGGGACGGTCAAGGTCCGCCCTGATCAATAGAGCGACCCGGCGTTGACCACCGGCTGGGTGTCGCGTTCGGAGCACAGGACGACCATCAGGTTCGAGACCATCGCCGCACGCCGTTCGTCGTCGAGTTCGACGACATTCTTGGCGGAGAGCATCGCCAGCGCCATTTCGACCATGCCGACCGCGCCCTCGACCAGCTTCTGGCGGGCGGCGATGACCGCTTCGGCCTGCTGCCGGCGCAGCATCGCGCCGGCGATTTCCTGCGCATAAGCGAGGTGGGTCAGGCCGCATTCGTCGACGGTGATGCCCGCCACATGCAGCCGTTCGATCAGTTCGGTGCGCAATTCGCTGTTCACGATCTCGTGATTGCCGCGCAGCGTGACCTCGGCATGGGTGATGTCGTCATAGGCGTAGCGCGATCCGATCGCGCGCACCGCCGCCTCGATCTGGACGATCACGAACTGCCGGTAGTCGTCGATATCGAACAGCGCCTGCGCGCTGTCGGTCACGCGCCACACCACCTGCGCGGCGATCTCGATCGGGTTGCCGCGCAGATCGTTGACCTTGATCGTCTCCGAAATCAGGTTGTTCGCGCGCACCGAGATCTTCTTCTTGCCCAGCCATGGCCACGCCCAGCGCAGCCCGGTGTTGCGATCGGTGCCGCGATAGTCGCCGAACAAGGTGATCGCGACCGCCTGGTTGGGCTGCAGCATGTAGAAGCCCGACAGTATGAGCACCCAGAGGATGATCACCGGGACCACCACCAGCGACGCGCCGGCCGAACCGACGACGGCGAACAGGCCGGCGAGGGTCAGCATCAGCAGCAGCAGGAGCATGGCAAATCCGCCCGACGTCGCGGCCGCGCGCTCGCGGCTGGCATTGAGGCCGTTGCCGTGAACCGAATCGCTCATCCATCCCTCCATAAATATGATATCATCATTATATCGAAATGATGGCCCCCGCAAGCGCCGTTGCAAACCGGCGGAACCGGCTGCGACGAAAGCCTGACACCCAAGCCTTTTGCCTGCCGCGATTTCGGTCTAGGCCTCGAAGCGGCCATGGATCTGTATCTCCCGATCGCCAATCTCTCGGTGAACGCGCTCGTCATCGTCGCGCTCGGCGGTGTCGTTGGATTGTTGTCGGGCATGTTCGGCGTCGGCGGCGGCTTCCTCACCACGCCGTTGCTGATCTTCTATGGCATTCCGCCGACCGTCGCGGCGGCATCCGCCTCGACCCAGGTGACCGGCGCCAGCGTGTCCGGCGCGCTCGCCCATTTCCGCCGCGGCGGCGTGGACATTCATATGGGGCTGGTGATGGTCGCCGGCGGCATCCTCGGTTCCCTCGCCGGCGCTGCCCTGTTCCGCGAGCTCCAGGCATCGGGCCAGATCGATACGGTGATCGGCATCCTTTATGTCGTGCTGCTGGGCGGTGTCGGCGGGCTGATGGCGAAGGAGAGCATGGCGAGCATCCGCGCCGCGCGCGCCGGCGTGCCGCTTCCCGCCGGCAAAAGGCGGCACCACCCGCTGATCGCCACCTTGCCGTTCCGGTGGCGCTTCTATCGTTCCGGGCTCTACATCTCGCCGCTCGCGCCGTTGATCCTCGGCTTCCTGACCGGCGTGCTGACCATCCTGCTCGGCGTCGGCGGCGGCTTCATCATGGTGCCCGCGATGATCTATCTGCTCGGGATGTCGACGCAGGTGGTGGTCGGCACCTCCTTGTTCCAGATCGTATTCGTCACCGCGGCGGCGACGATGGTGCATGCGACCACGACCAAATCGGTCGACATCGTGCTGGCGGCGCTGCTGCTGATCGGCAGCGTCACCGGCGCGCAATTTGGCGCCAGGCTGGCCCAGCGGCTGAAGCCCGAATATCTGCGCCTGCTGCTCGCGCTGCTGGTGCTGGCGGTGGCGCTGCGGATGGCGCTGGGGCTGGGCTGGCGGCCCGACCAGATCTACACCGTCCAGCCATGGTGACGGCGCGGCCCCCACGCGCCCACCGCCTTGCCCTCGTCGCGCTGCTCGGCGTGGCGCCGCTGCTGAGTGCGCAGGACAAGCCGCGGCTGGTGCCCGACGTGTCGCAGCGCGAAGTGGATATCCGTTACAGCTTCACCGGCGCCGAACTGCTGCTGTTCGGCGCGATCATCTATCCCGGCGGCCGCACGCCGACGCAGCGTGCCGACATCGTCGTCGTGCTGAAGGGGCCGACCGAATCGATCACCGTGCGCGAGAAGCAGAAGGTTGCCGGCATCTGGGTGAATGCCGACAGCGCCCGCTTCCGCTCGGCGCCGAGCTATTATGCCGTCGCCGCCTCGCGGCCAATCGGCCAGCTCGTCGACAAGCGTACCGCCGCGATCTATGAACTGGGCCTCGGCAACCTCCAGCTCTCGCCCGCCAGCGCGCGCCGTGCCGACGAACAGCGCCGCTTCGAAGCCGGCCTCGTCCAGCTCAACACGCGCAACGGCCTCTACGGCGAGGTCGCGGGCAGCGTCGAGATCACCGACGGCGTGCTCTATCGCGCGCGCCTGAGCATTCCGGCGCGCGTGCCGATCGGCACCTTCACCGCCGAGACCTTCCTGATCCAGGACGGCAAGGTGCTCGCCGCCGCCGTCCGCCCGATCCAGATCCGCAAATCGGGGTTCGAGCGCTTCGTGGCCTATGCGGCCGACCGTTGGTCGTTCACCTATGGGCTCGCTGCGGTGGCGCTGTCGCTCGGTCTCGGCTGGGCCGCCGGCGCGCTGTTCCGGCGGATCTGAAGCCGGTCCGTCGGCTCCGATTGCACGACCCGCAAGCTAAGCCAGTTGTTAACCAAATTCCCGCTACACGGACCTGTCTGGAGTAGATCAGGGGCGAGTGCGGACATGACCGACATGATGGGCATCAGCCCGATCGCCGAGCCGATCATGACGCCGGGCGAGGGCGCACATATGCGCGCGGAGCGCGTCGCGGCCGCCGAGCGCGCGAACCAGGGCGAGGTGCGCCGGATCGAGATCGGCCATGTCACCGAGATCGCCGGCTCCAGTTCGCAGATCGTGCTCGACCCGGCGGTGCTGCAGACGATCCACGACGATTGGGACCCGTCGATCGCGATGGCGGGCCAGGTCAACAGCTTGATCAAGATCAGGGTCGGTTCGACCTGGCTGCTCGCCAATGTCCGGTCGCTGCGGCTCGACGCCGAGACCGAGACGAAAATCTTCGCCTTCATCGACTTCCTCGGCGAGGGCGACGAGGAAAGACTGACCGGCCGAATCTTCAATTTCCGCCGCGGCGTCACCCGCTATCCGACGCCCGGTGCCAAGGTCTTCGCCGTATCCGCATCGGACATGAAGCAGATGTATGCGGCGGACGATCGCGCCAACATCCAGATCGGCACGGTCTATCCGACGCGCGACGTGCGCGCGTCGCTCTATGTCGATGCGATGCTGGGCAAGCATTTCGCGCTGCTCGGCTCGACCGGCACCGGCAAGTCGACCTCGGCGGCGCTGATCCTGCACCGGATCTGCGAGCTCGCCCCCGAAGGCCATATCGTGATGATCGATCCGCACGGCGAATATTCGGCGGCGTTCAAGAGCAACGGTGCGATCTTCGACGTCGGCAATCTCGCAATGCCCTATTGGCTGATGAACTTCGAGGAACATTGCGAGGTGTTCGTCAACACCACCGGTTCCGAACGCCAGAACGACAGCGACATCCTGGCCAAATGCCTGCTCGCCGCGCGCTCGCGCAGCCGGGTCGCGGCCGAGATCGGCAAGCTGACGGTCGATTCGCCGGTCCCTTATCTGCTCTCCGATCTGACCACGATCATCCAGAACGAGATGGGCAAGATGGACCGCGCGGGCGACACCGCGCCCTATATGCGTCTCAAGACCAAGATCGACGAGATCAAGGCCGATCCACGCTATGGCTTCATGTTCTCAGGGATGCTGGTGGCGGATACGATGTCGGCCTTCATCAGCCGCATCTTCCGTCTGCCCTCGGACGGCAAGCCGATCTCGATCATCGACGTGTCGGGGGTGCCCAGCGACATCACCTCGGTGGTGGTCGCGGTGCTGAGCCGGATGGTCTTCGATTATGCGATCTGGTCGCGCGGCGAGGCGCAGCGGCCGATCCTGCTCGTCTGCGAGGAGGCGCATCGCTATATCCCGTCGGACCGCGTCACCACCGGCGTCGCGGTCCGCAAGATTCTCGAGCGGATCGCCAAGGAAGGCCGAAAATATGGCGTGTCGCTGGGGCTGATCACGCAGCGTCCGTCGGATCTGGCCGAAGGCGTGCTCTCGCAATGCGGCACGATCATCGCGATGCGCCTGAACAACGATCGCGATCAGGCCTATGTGCGCGCAGCAATGCCCGAAGGCGCGCGCGGCTTCCTCGATTCGATCCCGGCGCTGCGCAACCGCGAATGCATCATCTGCGGCGAAGGCGTCGCCATCCCGATCCGCGTCGCGCTCGACAATCTCGAAGAGATCAAGCGGCCGGCATCGAGCGACCCGCTGTTCTCGGAACTGTGGAAGCAGACCGGCGGCGAGGAGGACATCCTCGTCCGCACGATCAAGCGGTGGCGCAGCCAGGGGCGCTGAACGCCCCGTCGGCGCCGCGACTCAGTGACCGCCTCCGTGCGGGTCGCCCTGGCCGCCACCGGCACCGGCACCGCCGCCCATCATCATCTGGCGCTGGAGCGCCGCCATATTATCGAATTGCAGCATGCTGACTTCGAAGATCAGCACCGAATCGGGCGGGATCGGCGAATTGGGCTGGGGCTTGCTGCCATAGCCGAGCGCCGGCGGCAGCCAGATCCGGTACTTCGCACCCTTGGGCATCAGCTTCAGCGCTTCGGAGAAACCGGGGACCATCTGCGCGATCGGCAGCGGCACGCTCGGCTGCTGGTCGAACACGCTGCCGTCGCGCAGCTCGCCCTTGTAACCGACGGTGGCGACGTCCTCATCGGTCGGCGTCGGCCCGCTGCCGGGCGCCAGCACCTGATATTGCAGCCCCGACGCGGTGGTGATCACACCATCCTGCTGCGCGTTCCAGGCGAGGAACTGCGCGGTCGTGCCGTCCTTGTTCGCGGCATGCGCCTTTGTGCCGAACCAGGCGAGCGCAGCCGCGGCGATCACCAGCAGCGCGATGCCGAGCCACAGCTTGGTGAGCGAGCCCTTCGCGATCGGGCGAAGCGGAACGGCGGTTATGGACGACATGGGCAACCTCGCGGCTGGAATGGACCGCGCCGGTCTAGTTGATCAGCGGCGGAAATCAAACCGGATCGCGAGCGGTCCGGCGAGTCGTCTGAGATCGGGAACGGGGCCGCGGCGCGACCCCGCCACGATCATTTGACGCCGTCGCGCTCCGCGCGCTTGCGCTCGAGCTTGCGGGCGCGCCGGATCGCCGCGGCACGCTCGCGCGCGCGCTTTTCCGACGGCTTCTCGTAATGACGGCGCAGCTTCATCTCACGATAGACGCCCTCACGCTGCAGCTTCTTCTTCAGTGCGCGCAGCGCCTGGTCGACATTGTTGTCGCGAACGATGATTTGCATAAACCCGCCAGTCTCCAGTGTCTCGTCGGCGATACGGCGGGCCTCCCGAAAGAGGCACGACGCGATCGCGAAGCATGCAAAATTGTGGCCGCGGAGCAAATGCGCCGCAGCGGAAGCGGGGCCACTACCAGCGAGTCTCTCGTTTTTCAAGGATAAAGGGGTGCGAGCAGCGCGTCACGCCGCCTTCGCGCCGAGCACCTTCTGCCGCCGCCGCTGCACCGACGAGCCGATCCCCAGCGCCTCGCGATATTTCGCCACCGTCCGCCGGGCGATGTCGAAGCCCTTGTCGCGCAGCAGATCGACCAATGTGTCGTCCGACAGGATCTTCGCCGGGTTCTCGGCGAGGATCAGCGCACGGATGTGGCTCTTGACCGCTTCCGCCGACACCGCGTCGCCGCCATCCGAGGCCTGGATCGCACTGGTGAAGAAATATTTGAGTTCGAACATGCCGCGCGCGCAGCTCATATATTTGTTGCTGGTGACTCGGCTGACGGTCGATTCGTGCATGCCGATCGCATCGGCCACCATCCGCAAGGTCAGCGGCCGCAGATGCTCGACGCCCTTCAGGAAAAATGCCTCCTGCTGCTTCACGACTTCGCTCGCGACTTTGATGATCGTGCGCTGGCGCTGGTCGAGCGCCTTGACCAGCCAGTTGGCGCTGGCGAGGCATTCGGCCAGCCACGCCTTCGAGCTCTTGTCGTGCTGCCCGCCCAGCAGCTCGACATAATAGCCGCGGTTGACCAGCACGCGCGGCAAGGTCGCGCTGTTGAGTTCGATCGCCCAGCCGGCGCCGCGCCGCGCCACGAAGATGTCGGGCACCACCGCCTGGACGCGCTCGCCGCCCAGCCGGAGACCGGGCTTGGGATCGTAGCTGCGCAGCTCGCGGATCATGTCCGCCATGTCTTCCTCGTCGACGCCGCACATCCGCCGCAGCTGCGGCAGCCGGCCCTGCGCGAGCAATTCGAGATTGTCGATCAGCCGCGCCATCGCCGGGTCGTAGCGGTCGGCCTCGCGCGCCTGCAGTGCGATGCATTCGGCGAGGTTGCGCGCGCCGACGCCGGTGGGATCGAAGCCATGGATGATTCTCAGCACGTCTTCGAGCGCATGGAGCGGCACCGCCAGCCGCTGCGCGGTGTCGAGCAGCGGCACGGTCAGATAGCCGGCATCGTCGATCTGGTCGATCAGCTGGCGTGCCAGCAGCAGGTCGCGGCCGGAGAGGCAGGCGCCGGCCTGGCCGAGCAGATGATCGTGCAGCGACAGGGCGCCGGCGGCCATCGCATCGAAATCGGGGCCGTCCTCGCCGAAACCGCCGCCGCCGTCCGAATCGATCCCCAGCCCGCCGTCCATGCCGCGGCTGTCGGCGGCGCTGTCGTGGTGGAAGGTCTCGGCATCATAGTCGACGTCGAGCGGGGCATCGGCCGTCGCGTCGCCGCTCTGGATCAGTTGGTCGGTCGACGGCAGTTCAGGCGCCTCGAAGCCGTCGCCGTCGAAATCCTGGGTGAAATCGGGGGCATCCTCACCGCCAGACTGATCGGGGCCGGGCTGATCGGGGCCAGATTGCTCAGGGCCGGCCTCCAGCAGCGGATTCTTCTCGAGCTCCTCGGCGATGAAGCCTTCGATCTCGAGGTTCGACAGCGCGAGCAGGCGAATCGCCTGCTGCAGCTGCGGCGTCATCACCAGCGACTGGCTCTGCCGAAGATCGAGGCGGGGTCCCAGCGCCATGATCGGCTACAGTTCGAAGCCCTCGCCCAGATACAGGCGGCGGACATTGGGATCGGCGACGAGGTCCCTGGGGCTGCCCGCGAACAGGACCCTGCCGTCATAGATGATGCAGGCGCGGTCGACGATGTCGAGCGTCTCGCGGACATTATGGTCGGTGATCAGCACGCCGATATCGCGCTTCTTGAGTTCGCAGATCAGGTCGCGAATGTCGGCGATCGACAGCGGATCGATACCGGCGAACGGCTCGTCGAGCAGCATGATCGACGGGTCGGCGGCCAGCGCGCGCGCGATCTCGCAGCGCCGCCGCTCACCGCCCGACAGCGCCATCGCCGCCGAGTCGCGCAGTTGCGTGAGGCCGAACTCGTCGAGCAGCTTTTCGAGCCGGGCCGCACGCGCGGTCTTGTCGGGCTCGGACAGTTCGAGCACCGCCGAGATGTTCTGCGCGACGCTCAGCCCGCGGAAGATCGACGTCTCCTGCGGCAGATAGCCCAGGCCGAGGATCGCGCGGCGGTACATCGGCAGGCCGGTGATGTCGTCGCCATCGAGCATGATCCGCCCGGCATCGGGTTTCACCAGCCCCATGATCGAATAGAAGCAGGTGGTCTTGCCGGCGCCGTTCGGGCCGAGCAGCCCGACCACCTCACCGCGCGCGACCGACAGCGAGACGTCGGCCAGCACGGTGCGCTTCTCATAGGTCTTGGCGATCGACACGACCGACAGGCCGCGCGAGACCGTCTCCGGCGCGGGCGGTGTCAGGCTCGAATCCAGCGTAGCGACGTCGTTCATTCCTGCACTCTTCATGTGGCCTTGCCGCCCTGTATCGCGTGGGAAGGCGCAGGGAAACGGGTTTGGCAGGATTTATGCATGAACGGGGTAGAGAAGAGATTGCGGCGGGGCAGGTTCGTCGCCGGCCGACGACCGCCCTAATCGCCGCGCGCGACCCAGAAGGCGAGCGCGCCTTCGGCGTCGAGCGGCACGGCATAATGATAGCCCTGGCCATAGTTGCAGCCGAGTGCGGCCAGTGTCTGCGACAGCTCCACCGTTTCCACGCCTTCGGCCGTGGTCTTCATGCCCAGCGCGTCGGCCAGGCTCAGCACCGCGCGGACGATCGCCACCTTGTCGCGATCGGCGAGCATCGTCGTCACGAAACTGCGGTCGATCTTGAGCATGTCGACCGGCAGCCGCTGGAGCAGAGCGAGGTTCGAATAGCCGGTGCCGAAATCGTCCATCGCCAGATGCGCGTCGAGGTCCTTCAGCGACGCCATCACGCGCGCAGCGCGATCGGGATCGTTGACGACGGCGCTTTCGGTCAGTTCCAGCATGAAGCGGTCGCCGGTCAGATTGTGCCGCGCCAACGCATCGGACAACAGCCGCGGCACGTCATCGCGGATGAACTGAATCGCGGAGAGGTTGACGTTCATCGACAGCGGCAGTCGGCGGCCCGCCAGCCTGTCCCATTCGCCCAGCGTCCGCGCCGCGGCGTCGAGCGCCCAGCGGCCAAGCGGCACGATCAGGCCCGATTCCTCGGCGACGGGGATGAAGTCCGATGGCGACACGTCCGTGCCCGATTCGTCGGTCCAGCGCGCCAGCGCCTCATAGCCGGTGACGCGATCGTTGGCGAGATCGATGATCGGCTGGAATGCTAGATGCAGCCTTTCATTCTCGATCGCCCGGCGCAATTCGGTTTCGACGCTGAAGCGATGGCGGGCCTGGGTGAAGGCCTGGTTCTGATAGACTTCGGTGCGGCCGGTGGTTTTGGCGCGCTTCAGCGCGAACTGCGCATGGCGGACGAGATCCTCGTCGTCGCCCTCGCCCTCGCCCTCGGTCGAGATCGCGCAACCGATCGCGCAATCGATGCTGATCTCGAAGTCGGACAGGCGGAACGGCGCGGCCAGTGCGCCTTCGATCCGCTTGGCGACGTGCAGCGCGTCGCCGGGTCCGTCGATCAGCTTGAGCAGGATCGCAAATTCGTCGCCGCCGATCCGCGCGAGCTTGTCATGGCCGCGCAGCGCGGAGACCAGCCGCCGCGCGACGGTGATGATCAGTTCGTCGCCGGCCATCGCCCCCATGCAGACGTTGATCCGGCTGAAGCGGTTGAGATCGACCACCAGCACGGCGACGCCCTCGCCGCTCGATTCGGTCAGCCGCTCGATCTCCTCGGCAAAGCCGGCGCGGTTGAGCAGCCCGGTCAGGCTGTCGCGGGTCATCTCATGATGCAGGCTGGCGGCGGTGTCGACCTCGACGGTGCGGTCGATCAGCGAGAGGATGCAGCAGCGATGGGTCGGCTCGTCGGACAGCACGCGGGCGACGCGGGCGGTATAGTGTCGGCCGCCGACGGTTTCGCTCTCGCGCCAGCCGAACTGCCGGCATTGCTCGTCCGACTCGAGAAAATCGCGCACGCGCCGCCCGAGCATCGCCGGTTCGAGCAGAAGCCCGGCTCGGCTCGCCGTGCGGAACAGCGCATTCGCCGCCACTTCGATCAGTCTGCCACCGCCGGTCAGCGCAGCCAGTGCGGCGGCGATCGGCAGCGCATCGATATAGCTCTGCGTCACCGGATCGTTCGCGCGCGCCGGCGCTCCTCCCGAGTCGTCCGGCTCACGAACGGGGTCCTCGACCAGCGGGGTAAGGGGCTTGCGGGCGACCTGCATCGATCGGGGTGTAAAGCGCGATTGTAAATTCTTGGTTTCGGACGCGCCCGTAGATTCATCCGAATCGATTGTTTCTGGGGAAGCCGGTCGGCGGCATCCGCCCCGCCGCGCCGCGCGTCACGCGCCAGGGAGTCAGATCGGCCTCGGTCCGCGTCCGGCCGGTCTCGCCGCCCATCGTCCAGCTGAGGCCGTCGACGAAGCGGAAGGCGATCGCATCGCTCAAACCGCCATCGCGATAACGCTGCAGCGCCACGCCCTGCCCCTTGGTCATTTCGGGCAGCTCGCCGAGCGGGAACACCACCAGCTTGCGATTGTCGCCGATCGCCGCGACATAATCGGCCTCGGCCGGCACCAGCCTGGCGATCTTGAGCTTCGCGCCGGTCTTGAGGTTGACGACCTGCCGGCCCTTGCGCGTCTCGGCCACGACCTCGCTCATCTTCGCGACGAAGCCGCGCCCGTCGGACGACGCGAGCAGCAGCCGGCCGTCGGCGCGGACCGGCAGCAGGGTGATGATCTCGGCGCCCTGATCGAGATCGACCATCAGCCCGACCGGTTCGCCGAAGCCGCGTCCGCCCGGCAATTTGTCGCCGCCCAGCGTATAGAAGCGGCCATTGTCGAGCAGCAGCAGCAATTTGTCGGTGGTCTGGGCGTGGAAGGCGTGGGCCGGGCCGTCGCCCTCCTTGAACTTCAGCGCCTCGGCGCTCGCCAGTTCGCTGTGACCGCGCATCGCCCGGATCCAGCCGCGCTGCGAGAGGATGACCGTGATCGGCTCGCGCTCGATCATCGCCTCCAGCGGAATCTCGCGCGCCGGGCCGGCTTCCTCGATCGACGTACGGCGCCGGCCGAGCACGGTTTCCGGGCCATATTTGACGAGCAGCCCGGCGAGATCCTTCTTCAGCCGCGTGCGCTGCCGCGCCGGGCTTTCGATCAGCGCGACCAGTCCCTTGCGTTCGTCGGCCAGCTTGTCGCGCTCGCGGCGCAACTCCATCTCCTCGAGCTTGCGCAGCGAGCGCAGCCGCATGTTGAGGATCGCCTCGGCCTGGCGGTCGGTGAGTTCGAACTCCGCCATCAGCACCGGCTTGGGCTCGTCCTCGGCGCGGATGATCGCGATCACCCGGTCGAGGTTGAGATAGGCGATGACATAGCCGTCGAGCAGTTCGATGCGATCGTCGATCTTCGCCAGCCGATGCTGCGAACGCCGCACGAGCACGTCGATCTGATGAACGATCCACGCGGTCAGCACCTGCCGCAGCCCCATCACGCGCGGCGTGCGGGTGGCATCGAGCACGTTGAGGTTCAGCGGCACGCGCACTTCGAGATCGGTCAGCCGGAACAGGCTGTCCATCAGCACGTCCGGGTCGACGGTGCGGCTGCGCGGTTCGATCACGAGCCGGATCGCTTCGTCCGATTCGTCGCGGACGTCCGCCAGGATCGGCAATTTCTTGTCGTTCACCAGCGCGGCGATCTGTTCGATCAGCTTCGACTTCTGCACGCCATAGGGAATCTCGGTGACGACCAGGATCCAGGTGCCGCGCCCCTCGTCCTGCTTCTCCCAGCGCGACCGCACGCGGAAGCCGCCGCGGCCGGTCGCATAAGCCTCGGCGATCGACGCCTTGCTGTCGGCGACCACGCCCCCGGTGGGGAAATCGGGGCCGGTGACATATTCGAGCAGCGCGGCATCGTCGGCCTCGGGCTGGTCGATCAGCAAGGTCGCGGCGCCGACGATCTCGGCGACATTGTGCGGCGGGATGCTGGTCGCCATGCCGACCGCGATGCCGGATGCGCCATTGGCGAGCAGATTGGGGAAGATGCCGGGGAAGATCTCGGGCTCTTCCTCCTCGCCATTGTAGGTCGGGCGGAATTCGACCGTGCCCTCGTCGAGCCCGGCCATCAGATCGGCCGCGGCAATCGTCAGCCGCGCCTCGGTGTAGCGCATCGCCGCGGCGTTATCGCCATCGATATTGCCGAAATTGCCCTGGCCGTCGACCAACGGGTAACGCAGCGCGAAGGTCTGCGCGAGGCGGACCATCGCATCGTAGACCGACTGGTCGCCATGCGGATGATATTTGCCGATCACGTCGCCGACGACGCGCGCGCATTTCTTGTAGCCGCTGGTCGGGTCGAGCCGCAGCAGCCGCATCGCCCACAGCAGCCGGCGATGGACCGGCTTCAGCCCATCGCGCAGATCGGGCAGCGACCGCGCGGTGATCGTCGACATCGCATAGACGAGATAGCGTTCGGACAGCGCGGAATCGAACGGGGCGTCGATGATGGCGTTGAAAGGGTCGGCGGGGTCGGCGGTCATCGTGGGGCCGATAGCAGCCCGGATTCGGGCTGGCGAGGGGCGATGGTCGGTCCGAAGGGATGGCAAGCACCTTGCAGGCCGAGCCTTGACCAGAATCTGGCCCAAAAAGCCTGTGGCGCGTGGTCTTTCAACCTTGCAAATTCCGAGTCTAGGTCGGAATATTCAATGATGATACAACGAGACCTCTTTGCCGTGGTGACCGAGCGCCTCGCGGAAATGCCCGCCGTTGCGTTGATCGGCCCGCGGCAGGTCGGCAAACGCTCTGCTCAATCTCCACCGGTATGACGATGTGTGAGCCATCCGGTGGCGGGCGTGAGTTTCGAATGCCTCGTCATCGAAGCGCTGCTGGCATCGCTTCGTAGTGTGCGGCCACGGTCATGGCGTGCCCGGAACCGCCGTTGCCGGCAGGTCGCCGCGCATCGCCAAAGCGGTCGCTTCCGCGCCTTCCATGACACGCAGGATGTTGCCGCCGGCCAGTTTCGCGATATCGGCGTCGCTCCAGCCGCGCTTGATCAATTCCTCGAGCAAGGCGGGATAGGTGCCGACATCGCCGAGTCCTTCGGGCAGCTGGTTGTCGAGACCGTCGAAATCGGAGCCGATGCCGACATGATCGACGCCGGCCACCTTCGCGATGTGGACGATGTGATCGGCCACATCGGCCAGGGTCACGCGTGGTGCGGGATGCTGCTTGACCCATGCCGCCAGCGCAGCCGCGGCCTTGTCGGGCTGACCGATATAAAGGCCCCCGAATGGCGGTGCGTTGAGGCGGGTCTTTTCGGCGGCATAATCGGCGGCCCAGAGCCGCGACGCTTCCGAGACATAGGATGGCGCATAGTTGACCATGACGACGCCGCCATTGGCGGCGACCAGTTTCAGCACGGCGTCGGAAACGTCGCGCGGATGATCGACGAGCGCGCGGGCGCTGGAGTGCGAGAAGATCACCGGCGCCTTCGACACGCGCAGCGCATCGCGCATCGTCGCTTCGCTGACATGGCTGAGATCGACGAGCATCCCGAGCCGGTTGAGTTCGCGCACGACGGTTTCGCCGAACGGCGTCAGCCCGTCATGCCTGGGATCGTCGGTCGCCGAATCGGCCCAGTCGATCGTGCGCGAATGCGTCAAGGTCAGATAGCCGGCGCCGAGATCGTGATAGGTTCGCAGGATCGAGAGCCTGCCGTCGATCTGGCCGCCGCCCTCGACGCCGATCAGCGAGGCGATGCGGCCGCCGGCGTGGATCCGCCGAACGTCGGCGGCGGTGCGGGCCAGCGCGAAGGTCTGCGGGTAGCGCGCGACGATGGTCTTGACGAGATCGATCTGCTCCAGCGTCTGTTCGACCTGCTCGATGCCAGGCAGACTGGCGGGGACGTAGACCGACCAGAACTGCCCGCCGACCATGCCCTTGCGGAGCCGCGCGATATCGGTGTTGTACGGCACCGGCCGCCTGGCGAGACCATCGCGCAGGTCGATCGTCCAGCGCTTCTCGCCTTCGCGGTCGCGGAGCACCTCCGGCCAGTCGTTATGGCCATCGATCAGCGGCGTCCGCTTGAGGATGCGGGCGACGCGGCTGGCGGCGTCGGTCGATGGCGGCGCGGCGGCGCCGAGCATCACCGCCGCGCACAGCAGCACAACCGCGCCCGGTGCCGTCACGCGCGGTATCTTGCGAAATTGCCCGTGCTCGACTGGTCCCGGATTGGTCATCTGCTGAAGTCCTTGGTGGAAGCTGCGGATCGGTGCCTTTCGGCGATCCCCGGACGAACCCGACACAGGCGCATCCGAGGCCGATCGGTGTAGATCAGGCGGGTCGTGCGAGCGAGTGTGATCGGTAGCGCTGTCGCACCGAAGGCCGTGCATCCGGCAGTCCGAGCCTTGGCGCAGCGCGTTCGCATCCCTATCTGGCGGCCACCACCCGAACCGGAGGCTCCCCCACATGCGCTACAACCAGCTCGGCCGCACAGGCCTGTTCGTGTCCGAACTCTGCCTCGGCACGATGACGTTCGGCCCCAGCGAGGGCAGCTTCTGGTCGAACATCGCCGGCGTCGGGCAGGACGGGGTCAACGCGATCGTCGACATGTCGCTCAAGGCGGGCATCAACTTCATCGACACCGCCAATGTCTACAGTGCCGGCGAGTCCGAGCGGCTGCTGGGCCAGGCGCTGGTCGATCTCGGCGTCAAGCGCAGCGACGTCGTGATCGCGACCAAGGTCTATGGGGCGATGGGCGGCAAGCCCAATGATCGCGGCGCTTCGCGCGGGCACATCATGGATTCGGTCGAAGAGAGCCTCGAGCGGCTGCAGCTCGACCATATCGACCTGTTCCAGATCCACGGCAACGATCCGGTCACGCCGGTCGAAGAGACGTTGCGCGCGCTCGACGATCTCGTCTCGGGCGGGCTGGTCCGTTATGTCGGCGTCTCCAACTGGTCGGCATGGAAGATGGCCAAGGCGCTCGGCGTGTCGGAGCGCCTCGATTATGCCCGCTTCGAGACGGTGCAGGCCTATTATTCGATCGCCGGCCGCGATCTCGAGCGCGAGGTCGCGCCGTTCCTCGCGTCCGAAAAGCTCGGCCTGATGGTGTGGTCGCCGCTCGCCGGCGGGCTGCTCTCGGGCAAATATGACCGCGACGGCGGTGGCGAGGGTGGCCGGCGTACGGCCTTCTCGTTCCCGCCGGTCGATCAGGAGCGCGCCTTTGCCTGCGTCGATGCGATGCGCGCGGTGGCCAATGCGCATGGCGCGACGGTGGCGCAGGTGGCGCTCGCCTATGTGCTCGCCAAGCCGTTCGTGACGACGGTGATCATCGGCGCCAAGCGCATCGACCAGCTCGAGGACAATCTCGGCGCGGTGGCACTGACCTTGAGCGAAGCGGACATGGCCCGGCTCGACGAGGTCAGCGCGCTGCCGCCCGAATATCCCGGCTGGATGATCGAGCGCCAGAACGCCGACCGCGCGCCGCAGCCGTTCGTGGTCGAAGCCTGACGATTCGCCGTCGACCTGCCTATTTCAGCAGCCCGATCTCGCGCAGGCGCTGGTGGAGATAGGCGTCGGCGGTGATCGGCTCGGGATAGCGATCCGGATTCGCGGCGCTGACGCAGCCCGGCAGCGTCTCGATCATGAAGTCGGGCGCCAGATGCAGGAAAAAGGGCATCGAGTAGCGCGCGCTGCCGCGGCGCTCGGGCGGCGGGTTGACCACGCGGTGGGTGGTCGATGGCAGGACATGGTTGGTCAGCCGTTGCAGCATGTCGCCGACATTGACGACCAGCGCGCCCTCGGGCGGCTTGATCGGCAGCCAGCGGCCGTCGCGCTCGAGCAGTTCGAGGCCGGCCTCCTCGGCGCCGAGCAGCAGGGTGATCAGATTGATGTCCTCATGCGCGCCGGCACGGACGCCGGGCGCCTCCGGCGAGACCGGCGGATAATGGAGCAGCCGCATCACGCTGTTGCCATTTTCCACCGCCGGGTCGAACCACTGCGGATCGAGCCCGAGATGGCGGGCGATCGCCGACAGCAGCCGGAGGCCGACACGGTCGAATTCGGCATAGAGTGCAAGAAACGTCTCGCGAAACCCTGCAGGCGTCTCGGGCCAGAGATTGTCGGGCATGGTCGCGCGATAGCGATGGCCCGCCGGCAGTTCGCGGCCGACGTGCCAGAATTCCTTGAGGTCGTTCTCGGTGGCGCCCTTGGCGATCTCGATCCCGAACGGGGTATAGCCGCGCGCGCCGCCCTGTCCCGCGATGTGGAAGGCGCGTTTCACCGTTTCCGGCTGGTCGAAGAAGGCTTTGGTCAGCGCCCAGGCGCGATCGATCAGCGCCTGATCGATGCCATGGTCGGCGACCACGGCGAAGCCGTAGCGCTCGAACGAGGCGCCGAGATCGGCGGCGAAGGCGGCGCTATCACCGGCTTCGTCGGCGAGCGAGAGCGGGGGAACGGCGGAAGCGGGCGTATCGAGCATGGCGGGATTCCTTTGCGACCGATCTAATCGGCCGGGCCGGCGAATATAAGCCGCCGTTCGGCGATTCGTTAACCGCCGCCGCGTTAACGGCGGATCGGGAATGACGAACGGGGGTTCGCAGATGCAATGGCTCAAGCTGGGTATTTATGCCGTCGGCGGACTCGTCGCGCTCGGCATCGGCGCGGTGGGCGGGCAGCCCGAGGTGAGTCGAACGGTCAAGAAGCCGGTTTCGCAGACCTTCGGCGCCTTCGAACGGACCTTCGCGCAGTTCGAGGGCCAGCAGGTCAACGGCGTCTGCCTCGATCGCGCGTGCGAGACGTCGCAGACCGGCGGGTTCCGGCTGACCGCGACCGACGGCAAGGCGCTCGACTTTCGCATGACCGTCGGCGGCCGGGACGCGATCATCATCAAGATGAAGTTCACGCCCACCGCGGACGGCAAGGCAACGCTATTGACCGCCGACGTCGACACCGGCAGCGGCTTCGTGTTCCGCGACGGCAGCCCGGCCAAGTTCATGTCGGCGGCGCTGGGTCCGGTGATCGAAACGATGATCACCGATATCGAGGCGGACCGGCCGATCGGCAGCCTCGAATCGGCGATGCGCGAGGCCGATCCGAACCGCAGCGCCGAGGACATCAGGCGCGACCAGGAAGATGCCACGCGCGAGTCGATGCAGGCAGCGGCGAAGCCGGTCGCTTCGGCGGCGCCGATGATCGATCCCGATGCGATCGCGAAGCAGAATATGGCGCACTGATCGGCGCGTTGCCGGCAGCCATCGCGAGAGCAGGTCCGATCGCCCCCGTCCCGCCGCCGCGGCATTTCGCGAAACCGACAAACGGGCGTATCCTCCCGCTCGGAAGACGCGAGAGGAGCGATGATGATGACAGGCGGCCAAAGGTCCCGCGGTGGCGGCGAGGGCTATGACGAAAGCCAGCGGGCGGAGATATTGATGACGACGCAGGATGCGCCCACCGAGGGGTTGCTGCAGGTCAATCTGATGCCCGACCTCGACGAAGACGATGGTGAGGATGACGACATCGACTCGTTCGGCGCCGAGATGCCCGAAATCCGCCAGGAGCGTTGATCCGGGTCTTGATCGCCTGCCGCGCCCACCGGATAAGCCGGTCGACGGGCGCGCGCGAATCGCGTCCTGGAATCAGGGGGTCGCGATGTTCGCCAAATCGGAAAAACCAGCGAGGGGCGCCGCGCGCCTGAAGGGCGTCTCCGGCCTTTCGATCATTGGTGCGGATGTCGTGATCATAGGCGACCTGGCCGCCGAGGGCGACCTCCATGTCGATGGCGAGGTGAAGGGCGACATTCGCTGCGCCGCGCTGACGCAGGGCGAGAAGGGCCGCATCGCGGGTAACATCTCCGCCGACGATGCCCGGATCGCGGGCCAGGTCGAGGGCACCGTCACCGCCACGTCGCTGGTGATCGAGAAGAGCGCGCGAGTCAGCGGCGACCTCAGCTATGAGACGTTGAGCATCGACGGCGGGGCCAGGGTGGACGGACGCTTCACGCATCAGGTCAGCGCCAACGATGCGCCGCTCAAGCTGATCAGCGTGGTGGAATGAGGACGGAGAACGCGAAAACGCCGCGACCTTCGCAGGTCACGGCGTTCATTGCGGATATTGCCGACTCGGCGGCAACCCCGCTTTAGCGGCAGCGACGCCCGCCGCTGCTGCCACGATCGACTTCACGGCCGAGCAGCGCGCCGGCAACCGCACCACCCAGCGTTCCGACCGCCCGGTCACCGCGGGTGTCGATCGCACGTCCGGCGAGTGCGCCGACCGCACCGCCGACGATCAGGCCGGTCGTGCCGTTGGAGCGGCGGCAATAGGTGCGTCCGTCGCGGCCACGCCATTCCTTGTACTTGTAGCGCCCGTGGTGCTGGCGCGCTTCGGCCTTGTCGGTCGGCACGACCATGGCAACCGGCGCCAGCAGCGACATCGCCCCGAGGGCCATCATGAACTTCTTCATCGCAAATCCCTTTCCTATTTGAATATGAATGCCCAACGCCGCGATATTGACCGAGGTTGCATGAACCTAAAACAACGACGGAAAGCCGGCCGTCCGACCCGTGCGCGAACAGAGATGGCCCGAACTGCCCGAATCGCCACTTATCCCCGACATCCTCGTTATCCACAGGCACGGGCAGCGCTTTTGCGCTTCCGCGACTCGGCGGTTGGTGACAGCATCATGGGTGTGACCGGGAGCGTAGCTTGGCGGAAACGCCGAGGTTTCTCAAACGGTTACACGTCGATACGGAACGAAATTCGGCCTGCCCCCGGGCATCGCGAAGGACGAACCGGTCGGCAAGGGCGCCGGAAGAGGTGCGGAGATGCGAAGGCGCGAGCCCGAGCGGACCGTCACCCCAGGAAGGGCCGGTGAACGAACCCGAACGGTGGCGTCTGCGGACGATACCGATCCGGTTGGAAAGCACCGAAGCCTGAGCGAGAGCGAACCCGTCCTGCACAGGATCGGCGCGTATCGGTGCTCGGCGCAGTGGGGGCCGGTGGCGACACCGGCCCCCATTTCCGTTGCGGTGCGGGGCGGTTGCCCCTCACCAGTCACTTGGGGCCGATCACTTGGGCCGATCACTTGGGCTTGCGATGCTCGCCCTTGACCCAGCGGACGGTGCCCGAACTCGCGCGCATCACCACCGTATGGGTGGTCATCACGCCCTTGCGATGCTTGACGCCTTCGAGCAGCGAGCCGTCGGTCACGCCGGTGGCGGCGAAGATCGCGTCGCCCTTCACCAGCTCGCTGAGGTCATAGATCTTGTCGAGATCCTCGATGCCCCATTTGCGCGCGCGCTTGCGCTCGTCGTCGTTGCGGAAGATCAGCCGGCCCTTGAACTGACCGCCGACGCAGCTCAGCGCAGCGCAGGCGAGGACACCTTCCGGCGCACCCCCCGAACCCATGTAGACGTCGATCGTGGTGTCCGGATCGGTGGTCGCGATCACGCCGGCGACGTCGCCATCGGGGATCAGCATGATGCCGCAGCCGATCTTGCGCAGCTCGGCGATCAGCTTCTCGTGGCGCGGCCGATCGAGCACGCAGGCGATGATCTCGCTGGGTTCGACGCCCTTGGCGGCGGCGATCGCGGTGATATTCTCGGTCGGCGTCTTGTTGAGGTCGATGATGTCCTTGGGATAGCCGGGACCGACCGCGAGCTTTTCCATATAGACGTCGGGCGCGTTGAGCAGATTGCCCTCTTCGGCGATCGCCAGCACCGCCAGCGCGTTGGGACCCGCCTTGGCGGTGATCGTGGTGCCTTCCAGCGGATCGAGCGCGATGTCGATCTTCGGACCCTTGCCCTTCTTCGATCCGACCTTCTCGCCGATATAGAGCATCGGCGCCTCGTCGCGCTCGCCCTCGCCGATCACGACGGTGCCGTCCATCGGCAATTCGTTGAGCGCGGCGCGCATCGCCTCGACGGCGGCGGCATCGGCGGCCTTCTCGTCGCCGCGGCCGATCATCTTCGACGCGGCGATCGCCGCGGCCTCGGTGACGCGCACCATCTCCAGCACGAGCACGCGGTCCAGCACCTGGCTTGCAGTCACCATGATTTATGCGATCCTGTTTCCAGCCCCAAATATGCCGCGGCGATAGGCGACCAATATGGCAATGTCGAGAACCGCGGTGCGCTATTCCGGCGCATATCGAAAGACGGGTTAGGGCAGCCGGGCAAGGCATGGCGCGGATCGTTGCGATTACGCGACGAATGACGGGTCACCGCATCAGGGCCGTACCGCGCGATCACCGTTGGGCGCGTTGCCGCTCATGCGATCCTCGTCGGGGGGGATATGATCATCTTCAATCATCATGATTGAAAGTTGATCGCCAAAGGCAGCTTTGACAATCGCCACATGCCGATTGTTACGATTCGATGCGGCGGGGCCTCGAGGGGGAGGATATCACGGCGTCACGCCCGACCAGCCGCCGCCCATCGCCCGGTACAGCGTCACGCTCGCATTCAGCCGGTCCGACTCGATCTGGATCAGCGACAATTCCGCTGCCAGCAGCCCGCGCTGCGCGTCGAGCTGTTCGAGATAGGGCGAATAGCCGGCCTGATAGCGGTTGGTCGCATGGCGCAGCGTCTGCACCAGCGCGTCGCGCTGGGCACGGACATGCGTCTCCTCGGCGGTCAGCCGGTCGAGCCGGACCAGCGAATCCTCGACCTCCTGGAACGCCGTGAGCGCGGCGGCACGATAGGCGAAGGCGGCCTGATCGCGCGTCGCGGCGGCCGCATCGGCGCCGGCCTCGGCACGGCCGGCGTCGAACAGCGGCGCGAGGACGCTGCCGCCCAGCGAGAAGAGCGAAATCGGATCGCCGAGGCCGGCGACCGCCACCGCGCCGGCCGAACCGGTCAGCTGGAGATTGGGCAGGAACGCCTTGCGTGCGGCGGCGAGATTGCGGTCGGTCGCGGCGAGCTGATACTCGGCCTGGGCGATGTCGGGCCGGCGGCGCAGCAGCGTCGAGGGCAGGCCATCGGGCACCGGTGGCACCGCCAGTTGCGCCAGCGCGACGCCGCGGGCGATGGCGCGCGGATTGTCGCCGACCAGCACGCTCAGCGCATTTTCCTGGGTGACGATCGCGCGCTCGACCTGCGGCACGATCTGCGCGGTCGCCTCATATTCGGCCTGCGCCTGGCTGAGTTCGAGCTGCGAGGTATAACCGGCGTCGGCGCGCGAGCGGGCATAGCGCAGCGCATCGGTGCGTGACTGCAGCGTCTCCTTCGCCACTTTCAGCCGGTCGTCGAGCGCGCGCAGGGTGATGTAGCCGCCCGCCGTCGCCGCCGCGACCGACAGCGCGGTCGCATCGCGCGCCGCTTCGCTGGCCAGATATTGCAGCCGCGCGGCGCCGACGAGGTCGTTCAGCCGGCCGAACAGGTCGACCTGCCACGCCGCCTGCAGCTGCGGCTGGACCGACTCGGTGTCCTTGCCGACGCCGAACGCGGACAGGCTGCGCGCATAAGCGGCGCCGGCAGTCGCGTTGAGCGTCGGCAGCAATTGCGCGCGCGCCTGCCGCTCGGCCGCTTCGGCCGCGCGCACCCGCGCCGCCGCGTTCTCGATATTGGGATTATTGGCCAGCGCCCGTTCGACCAGCGCGGTCATCACCGGGTCGCCATAGCCGCGCCACCAGTCGGCCGCGATCGGCGCCGTTGGGCCGCCGGGCGGCGTCCGCCATTCGCCCGGCGTTGCGACCGCGGCCTGCGGCGGCACCGGCCGGTCCGCGAGCGTGCAGCCGCCGAGCAGCGCGGTCGCCGCGATCAGGCGCAGCATCCTCATTGGCCGCTTTGCCTGCGGGTGTCGATCCTGACCTCGACCGACATGCCCGGGCGCAGCCGCGCGGCGAGCGGCTGGTTCGGATCGACCGCGATCCGCACCGAGATGCGCTGCGCGACCTTGACGAAATTGCCGGTGGTATTGTCAGGCTTGAGCACCGCGAATTCGGAACCGGTGGCGGGCGCCAGGCTCTGGACATGGCCGGTCAGTTTCTCGCCGCCCAGCGCGTCGATCTTGAACACCGCCGGCTGGCCCGGCGCCATCCGCGCGGTCTGCGCTTCCTTGTAATTGGCGGTCACCCAATATTGCCGGGGCACGACGAACATCAATTGCGTGCCCGCGGTCGCATATTGTCCCAGCCGCACGCCGACCTCACCGAGCTGGCCGTCGGACGGCGCGCGGATCACGGTATTGGCGAGGTCGATCTCGGCGAGATGCAGCGCGGCGCGTGCGCCTTCCACCGACGCCGCGAGCCCGCCACGGCCGACGCCGACCGCGACCACGTCCTGCCGGGCGATCTCGCGCGCCGCCTGGGTCTGGCGGACGGCGGCCTGTGCGGCGCGCAGCGCGGCCAGCGTCTGATCGCGTTCGCGCAGCGAGATCGATCCCTCGCCGACCAGTTCGTCGACGCGGCGCATGTCGGCCTGCGCCTTGAGCAGCTGCGCCTGCGCACTGCCGATCGCCGCCTCCTGCGATCCCACCGTCGCCTGGCGCGACCGCATCGTCTGCGACGAATTGGCCAGCGTTGCGATCTGCGCGTCGAGCGCGGCGCGCGCCTGCTCCACTTTCTGGCGGTAGATCCGGTCGTCGATCCGTGCGAGCACGTCGCCCGCGCGCACCTGCTGGAAGTCCTGCACCGGCACGTCGACGACATAGCCGCTGACCTGCGGGCTGATCAAAGTCGTCCGGCCGCGGACATAGGCATTGTCGGTCGACTGCGTCGCGCTGGTGAACGGCGGCAGACCCCAGGCATAAAGGATCACCAGCACCCCGATCAGCGCGATCGCCGCGACGATCAGCGTCGTCCGCAACGCCCGCTTGGGCGGTGCCCAGCCGGTCGGCGCGGGCGGCGCGACCGGCGGAGGTGACGGTGGCGCGGGAGACGGGGCGGGTGACGCCTTTGGCGGCGGCGGCGGCGGCGATGGCTCGTTGGTCTCGCCGTCCGCCGAACCCGCTGGTGCCTGCATCGGGTCCAAAGGTTCGGATCCATCGGGCTGATCGGTCACGCTGAGTCCCTCGTGTCGCGTCTAGCGCACGGTTACAGCCGTCACGATCACACCGCCAGCATGAATGGGAGCAGCCGGACGGGGCAACGCCTCGCCCGGCTGCTCCAATCAGAACGAGGCCGAAACCGAGAACAGGATCGTCCCCTCGGCGATCGACGAGCCATTCTTGGTCGACGAGAAATTGGGCAGCAGATAGGCCGATTCCGCCTTCGAGATGTCGGTGTCGACATAGGCGACGCCCAGCACCACCGGTCCCAGCGCGGCATCGGCGCCGACCAGCCAGTCCCAATATGTGCCGGTCGGCGCGACGCTGGTGCCGTTGGGACCCAGCCCCGGATTGCCGTCCGAATAGCCGATATGCGCCTTCAGCGTGATCGGTGTCTGCGGAATGCCGCCGCTGATGTCGCCCCACAGGTAGAGATTGTCCTGTTTCTGGCCACGGCTCTGCGGCGTGTTCGAGAAGTTGCCGAGCGCCTGCTGCCTGGGCGCATAAGCGACGCCCGCCAGCAGGCTGACCGGCCCGATCGTGCCGCCGAGCTTGACATAGGGTTCGGCAAAGTCGGTCGTGTCGGCGCCGCCCGGATACATGTACCAGGTGAGGCCGACATCCAGCGTGCCTTCGCCCACCGGCAGCTTGTAGCCGGCGATGAGATCGAGTTCGGTGTTCGATCCGCCGAACGTACCCCAGCCGGCCAGGTTCGACGCCCACACCCCGCCATAGAGGCCGCTCTCGTGCGTGACGGTCAGGCCGCCCTGGACCGCCAGTTCCTTGTCGGTCTGCGAGACACCGCGGAAGCGATAGTCGGTGACCAATGCGACGCTGCCCGAAACGGTGACCGGTTTCGAATCTGCTTCCGCTTCCTGGGCAAAAGCGGGTGCCGCGACCAACAGGGCGGCGGCTGCGGCAATATGATAGATCATGGAACATTCCCCTTTGGTGGAAACGTTCCTCCTGCATCCCGAAGGCATGGCCTCGTCCGAGGGGGGGCCGCGCCGTGCCACGTCCTTCGGGATGCTCTCGTCATAGGGTCCGGGCCGGTCCGGATGGTTTCCGGCTCGTATCAAAGCGTTTCTGGCGATCATGCCCCCTTGTCGAATCGCCGCAGCATGCCCGGCGCGCCCGCCAGTTCGATCGACATGCCCTGGCCGCGCTTGCGCTGGAGCCAGTCGGTCAGCATCTCGGCGCAGGTATGGTCCATCGCCGGCACGCGGGCGAAGTCGATCCTGAGCGGCCGGTCGCCGGGCACCGCGTCGAGCGCGCGGTTGAGCTTTGGCAGGCTGAGGAAAGTTGCCGCACCGTCGAGCGACAGCCGGCTCGATTCGTCGCCATGCGCCGCATCGACGCGCAGTTTCAGCCGGCGGACATGCGGGACCAGTTCCAGCAGCGACAGCGCCAGGCCGATCAGCACGCCGGTCAGCAGGTCGGTCGCCACCACCATCACGAAGGTCGCCACCCAGATCAGCACCGGCATTGCGCCATGATTGCTGAACAGATGCCGGACATGGCTGATGCTGACCAGCCGCCAGCCGGTCACCACCAGGATCGCGCCCAGCGCCGCCATCGGAATCGCGCTGAGCAGCCACGGCAGCAAGGCGACGAAGCCGAGAATCCAGGCGCCGTGCAGGATCGTCGACAGCCGCGTGACCGCGCCCGCCTGGACGTTGGCCGAACTGCGCACGATCACGCCGGTCATCGGCAGCGCGCCGGCGAAACCGCACAGCAGATTGCCCACGCCCTGCGCGCGCAATTCCTTGTCGTAATCGGTGCGCGGCCCGTCGTGCATCTTGTCGACCGCGGCGGCCGACAGCAGGGTCTCGGCGCTGGCGATGAAGGCGATCGCGATCGCGGTCACCAGGATGGCGGGGTTGAGGATCGCCGCGAAGAAGCCCGCATCGGGGGTATCGACCGCGGCGACGATCGAGGCGGGCACGTTGACCTTCGCCACGTCGAGCGCGAAGAACAATGTCGCCAGCGTGGCGACGACCACGCCGACCAGCGCCCCCGGCACCAGCCGCAACGTGGCGGGGCGGAATTTCTCCCACGCCAGCATTGCGCCGATCGTCAGCAGGCCGATCAGCAGCGCGAGCTCCGTCGCCGCAATAGTATCGAACGACAGGCCGAGCACCCGGCCGGGCATCGCCGCCAGATTTTCGAGCCCGCTCGACAGCGGCTTCGCGTCGAACAGCACATGGAACTGGCCGATCACGATCAGCGCGCCGATACCGGCCAGCATGCCGTGGACGACCGCCGGCGAAATCGCGCGGAACCAGCCGCCAAGCTTGAAAACACCCGCAACGACCTGGAGCAGGCCGGCGAGCACGAGGATCGGCCCCAGCGCGGACAGGCCCTGATCGCGGACGATCTCGAACACGATGACGGCAAGCCCGGCGGCGGGGCCGCTGACCTGCAGCGGCGATCCGGCCAGCGCGCCGACCACCACGCCGCCGATGATGCCGGTGATGATGCCCTTTTCGGGTGGCACGCCCGAGGCGATGGCGATGCCCATGCACAGGGGCATCGCCACGAGGAACACGACGATCGACGCGGTGAAATCGCGTCCCAAAGTCTTCGCGGCGAACAGATCCGTCAGCGCCGTCATTCCGCCGCCTCCAGGAACGGAATGTCGGCCGCCATCCGCAGCGCGTGCGGCAGCGCAACCGGCAACGGCTGGTTTTCGCTCAGCGCCACGAAGCGGCCCGCCGCGCCGTCGAGCGCCAGCACCTGGCCGGCATGGATGTCGACGAACCAGCCGTGCAGCGCGATCTCGCCGCGGGCGATGCCGGCCGCGACCGACGGATGCGTGCGCAGATGCGCCAGCTGCGACACGACATTCTCGAGCGCGGTCACGCGCACGCGCTCCGCCGCGTCGACATCGGGATAACAGGCCTGCACCACCTGATGCGCCGCTTCCGAATGGCGCAGCCAGGCCGCGACATTGGGCATGCCCGCAAGGCCGGCGACATTGCCCAGCGCCTTCATCGCGCCGCAGTCCGAATGGCCGCAGACGATGATGTCGCGCACGCCCAGCACCATCACCGCATATTCGACGGTGGAGGAGACGCCGCCATTGGCGTTCGAGAAGGGCGGGACGATGTTGCCGGCATTGCGGCAGACGAACAAGTCGCCGGGCTGCGCCTGGACGATCTGTTCGGGCACCACACGCGAATCCGCGCAGGAAATCATCAGCGCCTTGGGACTCTGCCCGTCGCGCGCGAGCCGCCCGTAGAGCGCGCTCTGGCTTTGATACACATGCTTCTCAAAGCTGAATACGCGACCAATCACGTCGTTCATCTGTTGGACTCCCAGCTTGAGGCACCCGGAAGGGGTGCCTTGCCCATCAGAGCTAGGGGTCGGGCTTTGCTGCGGTGCAGCGTCTGCGTAAGGAAGTGTTTCCGGGTGAGGGGGTACCATTCCCTCTCCCGCTTGCGGGAGAGGGACAGGCGAGCGCAGCGAGCCAGGGTGAGGGCCTGAGCGGGTCCGCCCTTCAGGCCCTCACCCTCGCCGCCTTCGGCGTCTTTCCCTCTCCCGCAAGCGGTAGAGGGCAGAGCGATCCACGGACCTCAACGCGTCGGCAGCGCGATCTCCGCACACAGCCCGCCGGCCGGCCGGTTTGACAGCCTCAGCGTGCCGCCCTCCTGCTCGACGACGCGGGCGACGATCGCGAGGCCGAGTCCCAGTCCCTGGGTGTTGCGCGCCCGGGCGTCGTCGAGGCGGGTGAACGGCCGCAGCACCTCCTCCAGCCGGTCTTCGGGGATGCCGGGGCCGTCATCCTCGACCCGGATCGACAGCGTCTCGCCATGCCGCGCCAGCGAGACGGTCACCGCATCGCCATAGCGCAGGCCGTTCTCGACGAGATTGGTCAGCGCGCGCCGGATGCCCATCGGGCGGATCTCGATCCCGGCATGATCGGGGCCGATGTAGCGCGCGTCGCGGCCGGCATCGGCAAAATCGTCGACGATCGTCGCGGCGAGCACGGCGATGTCGGTGCGGACCGGCGCTTCGGGATCCTTCTCGCCGCCCAGGAAGGCGAGCAGCGACGCGACCATCGCTTCCATTTCGGCGACATCGCCGCCCATCGCGTCGCGCGTCGGCACATCGTCGACCGCATCGACGCGCAGCTGGAGCCGCGCCAGCGGGGTGCGGATGTCGTGCCCGACCGCCGCGAGCGCCTCGGTGCGCTCGGAGATCAGCCGGTGGATGCGCAGCTGCATCACGTTGAACGCGCGGATCAGATGGCGCACCTCGACGGTGCCGGCCTCGGGGATCACCGCCTGCTCGCCCAGGCCGATATGCTCGGTCGCGTGCGCCAGCCGGCGCAGCGGACTCAGCGCCTGCCGGACGAGCAGCGCGCCGAGGATCAGCAGCGCGATCGCCGGGATCAAGGCGAGCAGGATGCGCCCGAAGGCGAGGTCCCAGCTATGGACCATCTCATGCGCGGTGAAATGCAGCCAGCTGCCGTCGGGCAGCCGCAGGCCGCCGGTCACGGTCGATTTGCGACCGGGCGAGGCGAGCTTGAGCCTGAGGTCGGACTGCGCCAGTTCGGGCTCCCACGCGACCACCTGGTGGCTCATCGTCCTGAGTTCCGCCGACAGCGGCGGCGGCGGCTGTTTCGACGGCGCCCAGCGAACCTCGTAGCGATCGGTGGTCAGTTCCCGCGCCATCGCAGTCCGCTCGCTCCACTCACGCTCGGCGATCAGCTTGCGGGCGATGACGAGGTGCTCGGCCAGCCTCCGCGCCTCGTCCTCACGCAGCGACAGCCGGTTCGCGCGCTCGTAGAGCAGGGTGCTGGCGCCGAATTCGATGACGACGGTCAGCAGCAGGATGGCGACGATCTGGCCGAGCAGCCCCAGCGGGTGACGGCTGATACCGATCAAGCGCGATCGACCGTCGCGTTGAACATATAGCCGATGCCGCGCACGGTAAGGATCGGCGCCGGCTGGCCGGTATCGGAGAGCTTGCGTCGCAGCCGGCTGACCAGCACGTCGATGCTGCGATCGGACGAATCGCCCAGCCGCGTGCGCGACAATTCGATCAGCCGTTCGCGCGCAATCACCCGCTGCGGCTGGCCGAGGAAGGTCGCGAGCAGATCGAACTCGGCACCGGTCAGCGGCACCACCGCATCGCCGGGCGAGCGCAGCTCGCGGCGCGGATAATTGACCACCCAGCCGTCGAACCGGTCCTCATTGTCGCGCTGGCCGCCCTGCTGGCGCTCGAGCCCGCCGCGGCGCAGCACGGCGCGGACGCGCGCCACCAGTTCGCGCGTGCCGAACGGCTTGGCAAGATAATCGTCCGCGCCCAGTTCGAGACCGATCACGCGATCCGCCTCGCTGCTCCTGGCGCTGATGAAGATGATCGGCACGTCGCTCTTGCGCCGGACTTCGCGGCACAGATCGATGCCGTTGGTGCCGGGCAGCATGATGTCGAGCAGCAGCAGATCGACCGGACCGCCATCGAAGGCGATCCACATTTCCGGGGCCGACGACGCGGTCTGCACGCGATAGCCATTCTCCTGCAGCGCACGCGCGGTCAGCGTGCGGAGCGGCGGGTCGTCTTCGACCAGGACGATGTTGGGTGCGCTCATCGGGCGAACATATTGCAGTGCGGTAGGATGTTCATGGCTGCGAGGTAGGTATGGCCCGGCGGAGGGTCAACCGCAAGCGGCGCCCAGGCGCCCGTTCTCCGGGCGCAGCAACATTTTGTAATTCCGCGGCAATCAGCGGGTCGCGGTCGGGAAACGCTTCCTCACCATCGTGTCGGCCGGCGGCAATGCGCGCTTTCTAATTCTGCCCGAGCCGACCGCTTCGGTCGCTTTCAGGAGAAGAATATGTCTTTACGTCTCGTCCTCACCGCTGGCCTGCTGATGTCTTCGGTTCCGGCGTTCAGCCAGTCGCTGCACGAAACCCACGTCAGGGTGCCGATGCCGGCCGGCAAGACGGTACCGCTGTTCCGTCCGGTCAACAGCGACGATTGCCGCGACGCGAAGCGTCATCACCAGGCCGGCAAGATGCCGCTGACCGTGGTCGCCGAAAGCGACGCCTGCGCCGCGATCGCCGCGAAGCGCGAAGCGCGGACGCTGGCTTCGCGCGACTGAGCTGGCTGCACGGCGCAAAGGAAGCGGCGCGAGGGGAGGGCAATCCCCTGCGCGCCGCAGTTGGGAGGGTGAGACGAACCGCGGCGCTACAGGACGGGTCGCATTGTCCTGTCGTCCCGGGGTTCGACTTCATCCGATAGCGAGTCGCGTGTCGCCGGGAATTGACGCCGGTCAAAACGGCGCTTGCGCCCGCCGCTCATTCGCCCGATCTATCCCCCATGAGCCAGTTCGCCCGATCGGACGTCATCGCCGTGCTGGGACCGACCAATACGGGCAAGACCCACCTCGCGGTCGAGCGGCTGTGCGGTCATTCCAGCGGCATGATCGGCTTTCCGCTCCGCCTGCTGGCGCGCGAGGTCTATGAGCGCGTCGTCGCGATCAAGGGGCCGAAGGAGGTGGCGCTGATCACCGGCGAGGAGAAAATCCTCCCCGACGGCGCGCGCTGGTTGCTGTGCACCGCCGAATCGATGCCGACCGACCGCGACCTCGCCTTCGTCGCGCTCGACGAGGCGCAACTGGGCGCCGATCCCGAACGCGGCCATGTCTTCACCGACCGGCTGCTCCACGCGCGCGGCCGCGAGGAGACGATGATCCTCGGCTCCGAGAGCCTCAAGCCGATGATCCGGTCGCTGATCCCCAAGGCCGAGATCATCGGCCGGCCGCGCTTCTCGACTTTGGCCTATGCCGGCGCGAAGAAACTCAGCCGGCTGCCCAAGCGCTCGGTGGTCGTCGCGTTCAGCGCCGAGGAGGTCTATGCCGTCGCCGAGATGCTGCGGCGGACGCGCGGCGGCGCGGCGGTGGTGATGGGCGCGCTGTCGCCGCGGACGCGCAACGCGCAGGTCGCGATGTACCAGGCCGGCGAGGTCGACTATCTCGTCGCCACCGACGCGATCGGCATGGGGCTCAACATGGACGTCGCCCATGTCGCCTTCGCCTCGCTGCAGAAGTTCGACGGCCGGCGCCGGCGGCGCCTGACCCTGGCCGAAATGGCGCAGATCGCCGGCCGGGCGGGCCGTCACCAGCGCGACGGCACGTTCGGCGAACTCGCGCTCGAGGGCAATGAAGGCCGCCGCTTCGATCCCGAAGAAATCATGGCGATCGAGGAGCATCGCTTCCCGACGCTCGACCATCTGTTCTGGCGCGACGGCGATCCCGACATGCGCAGCGTCGATGCGCTGATCGAGGCGCTGGAGGCGCGGCCGTCCGCGCAGGTGCTGCGCGCCGCGCCGCAGGCGGTCGACCTCGCTGTGCTCAAGCGGCTGGCGGGCGAGCCGTGGGTGCGATCGCGCGCGCGCGGCGAAGGCGCGGTGCGGCGGCTGTGGGCGGCGTGCGGCCTGCCCGATTTCCGCAAGACCGGGGTCGAGCCGCACAGCCGGCTGGTCAGCCGCGTCTATGGCCATTTGAGCGAAGGCGGCGGGCATCTGCCGGCAACCTGGTTCGCCGACGAGATCGCCCGGCTCGACAATGTCCAGGGCGATGTCGAAACGCTGGCCGACCGGATCGCGGCGGCGCGCACCTGGGCCTATATCGCCCACCGCGCCGACTGGCTGGCCGAACCCGGCCGCTGGGCGGAGCGCACCCGGACCCTGGAGGAGAAGCTCAGCGACGCGCTGCACCAGCGGCTGACGCAGCGCTTCGTCGACCGGCGCACCGCGGTGCTGATGCGCGATCTCGGCGCCAAGGGGCATGAGGCGCTGCCGGTGACGATCGAGGCCGATGGCGGCGTGCTGGTCGGCGGCGAGCATATCGGCCATCTCGAAGGCTTCCGTTTCCGCGTCGACCATCAGGCCCGGCATGGCGACATGAAGAGGCTGATGGCGGCGGCCGAGCGGCGGCTGGGCGGCGAATTGTCGCGGCGCGCGGCGGCGCTGGCGGCGGCGCCCGATGCCGAATTCACGCTCGCGACCGACGCCGGCCGGCCGGTCGCCCTGTTCTGGCGCGGCGACATCGTCGCGCGGCTGGAGAAGGGCCGGTCGCTGCTGCAGCCGCATATCCGGCTCTACAAGGCACTCGATCCGCTCCCGGCCGAGGACCGCTCGGCGGTGATCGAGCGGCTGACGGCGTGGATCGCCGGACAGGCGAAGCGCCATCTCGAGCCCGTCACCGCGCTCGCCGCCGCCGCGCGCGACGGGCGTGTCCCGGCGGCGGCGCGCGCGCTCTACGCCTCGCTCGCCGACGCCGGCGGCATCGCCGCGCGCCGCGACCTCGATACGACGGTGGCCGGACTCGACCGGGCGATGCGCCAACATGCGGTCAGGCTCGGCGCCAAGATCGGCACGCTCGACATCTATTGTCCGGCCTTGCTCAAGCCCGAGGCCGCGCGCTGGCGGCTGGCGCTGATCGCCGTCGGCGAGGGCGAGCCGATGCCCGAGCTGCCGCAGCCCGGCGCGGCGGTGATCGCGACGCCGGGCGATCCGGCACGGTTCGAGACGGCGGCGCGCGCCGGCTATCGGCCGCTCGGCGCGCAGATGCTGCGGATCGATCTCGCCGAACGGCTGGCGCGAATCGCGCATGATTCGCGCGGGAGCGGCGAGAATGGCAGCGGCGAGAGCGGCAGCGCTGAGGGCGGCAGGGGCCGCGCGCCGTTCACACCCGATCCGGCGCTGGCGACATCGCTGGGACTGCGGCCGCCGAGCTTCGCGCAGCTGATGCTCGCGCTCGGCTTCCGGCCCGCCGATGCCGCCGACGATGGCCGGACCGGGCCGCGCTGGGTGTGGCGTGGGCCGCAGCGCGAGCGGCGGCGCGAGGCGAAGCGGCCGGGCAATGCCTTCGCCGCTTTGGCCGACTGGCGAGCGGCGGATGGCCGATAGGCTCCATAGCGAAACCCAGCGGCTCGACCTGTTCCTGTGGTTCGCGCGGCTGACGAAGACGCGCGAGGCCGCGAAGGCGATCGCGGCGGAAGGCCAGTTGCGGATCGACGGACGGCGGATCGATCGCGCCCACGCGCCGGTCCGGCCCGGCAATGTCTTGAGCTTCGCGCTGCACGGCCGGGTTCGGGTGATCCGTGTGCGGTCGCTCCCCGCGCGGCGCGGTCCGGCGGCGGAAGCGCAGGCCTGTTACGCCGATCTGTCGCCGCCAGTGATGCGAACGACTTGCAGCAACGGCGAGAATGTTGACGCAGCGGGACGCGAGTCATAGCAGGGCCGCCGAGATCGAGGGAGCGAACCGACCATGACCTACGTCGTCACCGACGCCTGCATCCGCTGCAAATATATGGATTGTGTAGAGGTGTGTCCGGTCGACTGCTTCTACGAGGGCGAGAACATGCTCGTCATCAACCCCAGCGAATGCATCGACTGCGGCGTCTGCGAGCCCGAATGCCCGGCCGAAGCGATCCTGCCCGACACCGAGAACGGCCTCGAAAAGTGGCTGGAGCTCAATACGACCTATTCGGCGCAATGGCCGAACGTCACCCGCAAGGGCGACCAGACCCCCGAGGATGCCGACGAGCACAAGGGCGAAGACGGCAAGTTCGACAAATATTTCTCGGCCGAGCCCGGCACCGGGGATTGATCAAAGACTCCCCTCCCGCTTGCGGGAGGGGAGCAGCGGATAGATGGTGAACGCGCGCGATTAACCTCGTATCCACCTCGACTCGCGCCGGACGAAGGTGGCACGCGAAGCTCCCGATGGGAGTCACGTCATGAAATATCTGCCCGCAATCGCCGTGCTGGCTCTGGTCTCGGCGCCGATCCTCGCGCGAAGCGGCGACGGCCCGTTCACGATCGTCGAGAGCGGCCAGTCCTTCTACCGCCTCGGCGATGCGGTGAAGGCGGTCGGCGACGCCAGGGCGACGATCCGCCTGGCGCCCGGCACGTATCGCGACTGCGCGGTGCAGGAAGCCGGAGACATCACTTATCAGGCCGCGACACCGGGCAAGGCGATCCTCGACGGCACCGCCTGCGAGGGCAAGGGCGCGCTGGTGCTGCGCGGGCGCGGCGCGACGGTGGACGGCATCGTCTTCCAGAACATCCGCGTCGCCGACGAGAACGGCGCCGGCATAAGGCTGGAGCAGGGCAATTTGACCGTGACCAACGCGATGTTCCTGAACTCGCAGCAGGGCATATTGTCGGCCAACGACCCGGCATCGACGATCCGCGTCGACCGCTCGACCTTCTCGGGCCTCGGCTATTGCCCCGATGGCGGCTCGTGCGCGCACAGCCTCTATATCGGCGATTATGGCGCACTGATCGTCACCCGCTCGCGCTTCGAGCGCGGCACCGGCGGCCATTATGTCAAGAGCCGCGCCGCCAGGATCGAGGTCACCGACAACAGCTTCGACGACAGCGCCGGCCGCAAGACCAATTACATGATCGATTTGTCGGCGGGTGCCATCGGCACGATCGCCCGCAACATCTTCGTCCAGGGCAAGGACAAGGAGAATTACAGCGCGTTCGTCGCGGTCGCCGCCGAAGCGCGCGACCATCCGTCGCGCGGGCTGGTGATCGCCGACAACCAGGCCTCGATCGCGCCGGGCGTCGACCGCGAGACGATCTTCGTCGCCGACTGGAGCCACGAGCCGCTGAAGCTGGCTAACAACCGGCTGGGCAGGGGACTGACCGCGTTCGAGACGCGCTGAGGAATTAACGCGGCAGTATCACCACTTTCCGCCGGCATCCTCGATCGCCTTGAGCAGGGCGCGCTTGCTGGCGGTGCGGCGCTTGCCCGAATTGCGGGGCATGTCGATGTCGCCGCCCAGCGCGGCGCGGCGGCGCTGAACGTCGCGCCCGAACTCTTCGAGCGTCATGATTCTGCGTTCAGCCATCGAGCGCTTCGATTCCATAATCGCCTGCGGTTTCGTGCCGGATGCGGGCGTCCATATAAGCGCGATCGGCATCGGAATACAGGCGGTACAGCGTTCGCGCCTGATCGAGCATGTCCGGCGCACTGCCCGATGCATATTGTCCCATCCGGTCGGCGACCATATCCTCGAGCGACACGAATGCGGCGAAGCCGTCGGTGCCGACCCTGACCATGACGATGCGGTCGCGATCGGCCATGCCGTCGAGCAGCGAGGAGGATACGACCTCGAAGCCGAGTTGAAGATCGGGATGGATCCAGCCCCGTGTCGCCTTGCCGGGGCCCGAGGGGCGGACGAAACCATGTTTGCGGAGGATGTCCTCGAACTGGTCCTGCCGTGCCGTAACGATGTCGAAATCGCCCGTGCTGATGGTGCTGCCAGAATAGAATTCCACCGCCGCGCCGCCGACGAGCACGGGCGGCAGGAAGCCCAGCGCCTTCATGTCCTCGCTGGCACGCGCAAACAGGCCGAGCGCGGCGGCGAACGCAGGACGATAGGGCGGTGGCGCGCTCTCATCCTGCATGTTCTCGTCCTTCACGTTGTCGTCCGAGCTTTCATAACGGACTTCAGGCGTGAAAGAAGCGCTGAGCGGAGTAATCGCACCGCCCCTCTACCGCTTGCGGGCGAGGGTATCACGGGACTCACCGCGGGCACGTCCCAGCCGGCCCGGCATCCAGATCGAGGCAGCGCCCGTCGATCTCATCCGCCGGCAGCTTCAGCCCGATCAGCGCGGCGAGCGTCGGCAGGATGTCGACCGTCTCCACCCCCAGCGGCTGTTCGAACCCGGTCATGCCCGGCCGGTAGAACAGGATCGGCACGCGGCGGTCGTAATTCCAGGGCGAGCCGTGGGTTGCGACATAGCCCTTGGTGGCATCGGCGATCGGCGTGACATAGGGTTTGAGCAGCACGATCAGGTCGCCCGAGCGCGCCGGATCGAACGAGGCGCGGGCGCGCTCGGCGAGCGACCATTCCTCGACCGGCGGACGCGGGCTGGGCATGCGCGCGAGTTCGTCGGCGGTCAGTGCCGCCGCCACTTGGGCGTGCGCGAGCAGCTTTGCGCGCGCCAGCGCCAGGGCGCGGGGGCGGAGGTCGGCCGGCAGGTCGCGCGCGAGATACCAGTCGCCGAACGGCCCGGTCGCATAGAATATGGGTACGTCCGCCGCGAGGCCGAGTTGGGCGGCGACGGCCTTGCCGATCTCCTTCGCATTCAGCTTCGGGTCGACGCGCTGGGCGCTCTCGAACGCGCGGGCGGCGTTGCGCTCGGGCAGATCATGGCCGCCATGGTCGGCGGTCAGCACCACCGCATAAGGCGCGCCGCTGGCGTCGAGCGCGGTCAGGATGCGGCCGACGGTCGCGTCGAGCGCCATCAGCTGCGAACACATTTCGCCGCCCTCGACGCCGAACGCGTGGCCGACATAGTCGGTGGCCGAGAGGCCGATCGCGAGCACGTCGGTCGCGTCGCCCTGCCCCAGCTTCATGTCCCTGAGCAGACCGATCGCGATGTCGGCGGTGGCGGCGTCGAAATCGGCCGCGGCGCGAAAACCCCGGAAATCCTCCGCCTTGCGATCCGCCGGCACGCCGACCGCCTTGTCCGGACCGATCGGCACCGCGACCGAGCGGCCACGGCATTCGTCTGGCAGCAAAGCCTTGGGCGGCTTCGCGATCAGCCCGGCGACGCGGGCATTGACGCTGGTCACGATCGCCGGCGGCGATCCGGTGCGATCGGCGAGCGTGACGAACGCCTTGCCGCCCCAATACCATATCTGGTCGGTGGCGTGGCCGCCCATCATGATCGCGGCGCGATCCTTGCCTGCGACCGATACGACCCGCGATCCCGGTGTCGCGATTTTCAGCCGGTCGCCCAAGGTCTGCGCCTTGAGCAGCCCGGGCGAGACCACGTAATTGTCGGAACTCGAACCCGGCGCGGTCGGGTCTTCCGAGCAATAGACGATCTTGTCCTTGCGGGCGAGGCTCTGGTCGATCCAGTCATTGGCGATGATGCCGGTGCGCGCGGGGTGCAGGCCCGTCAGGATCGTCGAATGGCCGGGACAGGTCTCGGTCGCGGCATGGCTCTGATAGCCCGACGGGAAGACCGCGCCCTCGGTCAGCCTTTTCATGCCGAATCGGAACAGCTGGCGATATTCGGCGAACAGATTGGCGGAGAACTGGTCGACCGAGATCGCGACGATCAGCCTGGGCGGCGCGGCCGGTCCCGGCCGGGCGGGGGACTTCGCCTGCGCCGGCGTGGCGGCGAGGACGGCGCAGAGCGCGGTAACGAGACGGACGGTAACGAGACTGGCGGTCTTCACGAACAACTCCTTGGCGAAGGATGCCGGGCAGCGCTATTGGCTACACCGATGGCGGCACGGCAAGATTTTTCGATGGCGATGAACGGTTTCCGCTTGATGACGGTTTTGTGCGCGCTGCTGGCCGGACTGCTGACCGGCACCGGCGTGCATGCGCAGCCGGTCGCACCGGCGGGCGAGACCAATATCCAGGCCAGGCTGATCGCCGAATCGGATCGCCCGGCGCCGGGCGACAGCGTGACGCTGGCGTTCGAGATGAAACCGCGTGCCGGCTGGCACGGCTATTGGGCCAATCCCGGCGATGCCGGCGTCACGACGCAACTCGCCTGGACGCTGCCCGAGGGCTTTACAGCATCGGCATTGCGCTATCCGGTACCGCAGCGGCTGATCATCGCCGGGCTGATGAACTATGTCTATGAAGGCGACTATGCCCAGTTCGTGACCTTGACCGTGCCCGAGGGCATCGCCCCCGGCACCGCGATCCCGGTGCGCGTCAAGGCCGACTGGCTCGCCTGCACCGACGAGATCTGCGTGCCCGAGCACGCCGAGCTGGCGACCGACCTCGTCGTCGGCGACGGCGTGGTCGATGCCGGCAAGCGCGCGCGGTTCGACGCGTGGCGGACGGCGCTGCCACGGCCGCTGGGTGGCGAGGCGGTGTTCGCGGTCGCCAATGGGCGGACGCGGCTGGCGATCCCGATCCCGGCCTCCGCGCAGGTCGGCCAGGCCTATTTCTTCCCGCTCACCAAAGGCGTGATCGATTATGCCGCGCCGCAGACGGTCAAGCGGCAGGGCGACACTTTGTTCGTCGAGACCGTCGCGGCACGCGATGCGCCGGGGATGCAGGGCATCGAAGGCGTGCTGGCGATCGGCGGCCAGCGCGGACTCGAGGTGGTGGCGCGCGCCGGCATCGTCGATCCGGCCGCCTTCGCGTCGGCGACCCTGCTCGGCGATGGCGTGCAGGCCGACGCGGGCGGTGGCCTGGCGGTGATCCTGCTCGCGCTGGGCGGGGCGCTGCTCGGCGGCCTGCTACTCAATGTGATGCCCTGCGTGTTCCCGATCATCAGCCTCAAGGCGCTGAGCCTCGTGCGTGCCGGCGGCGACGAGCGCACCGCGCGGCGCGAGGCGCTGGCCTATACCGTCGGCGTGGTGCTCACCTGCCTCGCGCTCGGCGGCCTGCTGCTGGCGTTGCGCGCGGGCGGTGCGGCGGTCGGCTGGGCGTTTCAGCTGCAGGATCCGCGCATCATCCTCGTCCTGCTGGTGCTGGTGATCGTGATCGCGCTCAACCTGGCCGGGCTGTTCGAATTCGCCAGCATCGCCGGCGGCGACAGGCTGGTGAAGCAGGGCGGCCTCGCCGGATCGTTCTGGACCGGCGCGCTCGCCGCCTTCGTCGCGACGCCGTGCACCGGGCCGTTCATGGGCGCGGCGCTGGGCGCGGCGCTGGTGCTGCCATGGGCGGCGGCGCTGGGGATCTTCGCCGGACTGGGATTGGGACTCGCTCTGCCCTTCCTGTTGCTCGCCTGGGTGCCGCCGCTGCGGCGGCTGATGCCGAAGCCCGGCCCGTGGATGGGGCGCCTGCGCCGCATCCTCGCGATCCCGATGTTCCTGACCGCGCTCGCGCTCGCCTGGGTGCTCGGGCAGCAGGCGGGAGTCGACGGCATCGCGCTGGGGCTGACCGCGGCGCTCGCGGTCGGCCTGGCTTTGTGGTGGGCCGGACGGCGGCAATGGACCGGCGGCGGGCGCGGCTGGCTGCCGATGGTGCCGGCGGTGGCGCTCGCGCTGGCCGCCCTGGTGCTGCTGCCCTACGTCGCCAATCCGTCGCCGGCCGAAGCCGGCGTGACCGGTTCGCTGGGCGCCGAACGCTTCAGCGAGCGCCGGCTGGCGGCACTGCAGGCCGATGGGCGGGCGGTGTTCGTCTATTTCACCGCCGACTGGTGCGTGACGTGCAAGGTCAACGAAAAGGCCGTGCTCGAACGCAAGGCGGTGGCCGACGCCTTTGCCGCCAGGAAGATCGCGGTGCTGGTCGGCGACTGGACCAATGGCGACGCATCGATCAGCCGCTTCCTCGAACGCCACGGCCGCAGCGGCGTGCCGCTCTATCTGTTTTACCGCCCGGGCGACGAGCCGCAGGCGCTGCCGCAACTGCTGACCGTGGACCAGGTACTGAAGGTGGTTTCCTGATCCTGGGGAGGAACTGGAATCACCAAACCCTCTACCGCTTGCGGGAGAGGGAAAGACGCCGAAGGCGTCGAGGGTGAGGGCCTGAAGGGCGAGACCCGCACAGGCCCTCACCCTGACTCGCTGCGCGAGTCTGTCCCTCTCCCGCAAGCGGTAGAGGGGTTTTGAGCGGAAGATTTATTTCTCCGGCTTCGCCACCACCGGCACGTCGCGCGGATATTGGCGGTAGCCGCCCACCCAGGTCTCGCGCACCTTCATTGCCCGCAACTGGCCGACACTGGCGAGCAGCGGATCGGCGTCGAGCAGGATGAAGTCGGCGCGCATGCCGGGCAGCAGGCTGCCCACGCGATCCTCGGCGAACCCCGCGAAGGCGCCGCCGATCGTGAAGGCGGCCAGCGCCTGTTCGCGGGTCAGCCGCTCCTGCGGCTGCCAGCCGCCGGCCGGTTCGCCTTTGGCGTCCTCGCGCGTGATCGCGGCGGCGAGGCCGACGAAGACGTTGGGCGATTCCACCGGCGCGTCGGAGCCGAAGGCGAGCTTCGCGCCGGCGCTCAGCATCGATTTCCACGCATAGGCGCCCGCCAGCCGGTCGGGACCGAGCCGCGCCTCCGCCATCAGCCGGTCGCTGGTCTGGTGAACCGGCTGCATCGAGGCGATGATGCCGTTGCGGCCGAAGCGGGGGATGTCGGCCGGATCGACGATCTGGGCATGTTCGATCCGCCAGCGGCGGTCGCCACGGAAGTCGTCGCCGAGCTCCTCGATCGCCGCCAGCATCTGGGCATTGGCCTGGTCGCCGATCGCGTGCGCGGCGACCTGGAAATTGTCCATCGCCGCGCGGCTGATCAAATTGCGCAGCTTGGTATCGTCGATGAAATTGAGTCCGCGCTGCCCGGGCGCGTCGGCATAAGGCTGTTTGAGCCAGGCGCCGCGCGATCCCAGTGCGCCGTCGAGGTAGAGCTTGACGCCCACCATCCGCAATTTGTCGTAATAGAGCCACGGCGTCGGACCGGAGCCGCCGATCTGCTGCATCGGCTCGATGCCGGCGGCGTAGGAGAGGATGCGGAGGCGGAGCTGGCTGATGTCGCCGGCGCGGCGATAGGTCATCCAGTCGTCGAGGCTCGTGCCCATGTCGGCGACGGTGGTGATGCCGTCGGCGAGCAGGATCTCCTGGGCCTTGTAGAACGCATTGTCGCGGTCGCGCGGCAGTGGCATCGGCACCGCCTTCTGGACGAGATCGGCGGCGGCATCGACGAACACGCCGCTCGGCTGCGCGCCGTCCATCTCGATCCGCCCGCCCGGTGGCGACACGGATTTGGCGGTGATGCCGGCGGCCCGCATCGCCGCGCTGTTGGCCCAGCCGGCATGGCCGTCGACGCGGTCGAGCCAGACCGGCTTGTCGGCGACGACGAGGTCGAGATCGGCCGCGGTCGGGAAGCGGCCGAGTCCCCATGCCTCCTGGTTCCAGCCGCCGCCGAGGATCCATGGCCGGCTGGGATTGGCGGCGACATAGGCGGCGATCTTCGCCTGCGCCTCGGCCAGCGATTTCGTGTCGGACAGGTCGAGCAGCAGCGCCTGGAAGCCGATGCCCATCACATGGACATGCGAATCGATCAGCCCCGGCAGCATCGTCAGCCCGGCGGCGTCGCGCTTCCATTCGAGCTTCTTCGGCCGTTTGTCGCCGCGCTGGAGCAGCGCCACGACCTTGCCCGCGCGATCGATGACGATGCCGGTGAAGCGCACGACCTTGCCGGTCTTGTCGAGCGTGATGCCGTTGACGTTCTCGACCATGCCGTCGGCGAAGGCGGGGGTGGGGAGAAGGGCGAGAAGGGCGGCGACCAGCGTTCTGACGATTTGCAACCTCATTTCGGCAGCCGCTTCACCAGCGCGCTGGTGTCGAGCCGGCCATGGCCCATCGCCTGGACCTCGGCATAGAATTGATCGACCAGCGCGCAGACCGGCAGGCTGGCGCCGTTGGTGCGCGCCTCCTCCAGCGCCAGGCCGAGATCCTTGCGCATCCAGTCGATCGCGAAGCCGAAGTCGAAACTGTCGTCGGCCATCGTCTTCCAGCGGTTGAGCATCTGCCAGCTCGACGCCGCGCCGCCCGACACCGCCTCGAACACCTTGTCGAGCTCGAGATTGGCGTGCTGGGCGAAGCGCAGGGCTTCGGACAGGCCCTGCACCGCGCCGGAGATCGCGATCTGGTTGACCATCTTGGTGGTCTGCCCGGCGCCCGGCCGCCCGACATGGACGATGCGTCCGGCATAGGCCTGCAGATAGGGTTCGGCGGCCGCGAACGCCTTGGGCAGCGCGCCGCACATGATCGAGAGCGTGCCGTTGACCGCGCCCGCCTGGCCGCCCGACACCGGCGCGTCGACGCTGTGCAGCCCGAGATCGCGCGCCTCGACCGCGAGCTGGCGGGCGATCCGCGCCGAGACCGTCGTGTGATCGATGAACACCGCGCCCTGTTTCATCACCCGGAACGTGCCCTGCTGGCCCAGGGTCACCGCCGCGAGATCGTCGTCATTGCCGACGCAGGCGATCACCGCGTCCTGCTCGCGCGCCGCCTCCTGCGGCGTCGCCGCCATGCGCCCGCCATGAGCCTCGACCCACGCCGCCGCCTTCGCGGTCGTGCGATTGTAGACGGTCACCTCGTGACCCGCCTTCGCCAGATGCCCCGCCATGGGCGCGCCCATCACGCCCAGCCCGATGAATGCCACTTTTGCCATGGGACGCCTGCATAAGGCGTGTTTCGCTCCACCGCCAGATGGGCTAGGGGCCTTCGCCTCATGGCCAGCATTGCAAATCTCGAACCCGCCACCACGGCGCTTCCCGTCACCCTTGCCGACGTGCGCGCGGCGCATGCCCGGATCGCGCCGTCGATCGTGCGGACGCCGACGCTCTACAGCCAGACGCTGTCGAAGATGAGCGGCGCCAATGTGTGGCTGAAGTTCGAGAATCTCCAGTTCACCGCCGCCTACAAGGAACGCGGCGCGCTCAACACCTTGCTGCTGATGAGCGATGAGGCGCGGCGCAAGGGCGTGATCGCGGCGTCGGCCGGCAATCACGCCCAGGGCCTCGCCTATCACGCCACCCGGCTCGGCATCCCCTCGACGATCGTGATGCCGCGCAGCACGCCGACGGTGAAGGTCACGCAGACCGAGGGCCATGGCGCGACCGTGATCCTCGAGGGCGAGACCTTCGATGCGGCTTATGCCCATGCCCGCGAGCTCGAAGCGGCGCGCGGCCTCACCTTCGTCCATCCGTTCGACGAACCCGATGTGATCGCGGGCCAGGGTACCGTCGCGCTCGAGATGCTCGAGGACGCGCCGGCGATCGACACGCTGGCGATCCCGATCGGCGGCGGCGGGCTGCTATCGGGCTGCGGCGTCGCCGCGCGCGGGCTCAAGCCCGACATCCGGCTGATCGGCATCCAGGCCGAGCTCTATCCGTCGATGTATGCCACCTTGCGCGGCATCGACATGCCGTGCGGGGGCGACACGCTGGCCGAGGGCATCGCGGTCAAGCATCCCGGCATGCTGACGCGGCGGATGGTCGCGGCTTTGGTCGACGACATCGTGCTGGTCAGCGAGCGCGGGCTCGAGGAATCGGTCAGCCTGCTGCTGCAGATCGAGAAGACCGTGGTCGAGGGCGCCGGCGCCGCCGGCCTCGCCGCTTTGCTCGAACATCCCGACCTGTTCCGCGGCCGCAACGTCGGCATCGTGCTGTGCGGCGGCAATATCGACACGCGACTGCTCGCCAACGTGCTGCTGCGCGATCTCGCCCGCTCGGGCCGGCTGGCGCGGCTGCGCGTGCGGCTGCAGGACCGGCCGGGCGCGCTGTTCAACGTCGCGCGCATCTTCGACGAGCAGCAGGTCAACATCATCGAGATCTACCACCAGCGCGTGTTCACGACCCTGCCCGCCAAGGGGCTGATCACCGACATCGAATGCGAGACGCGCGACGCGGCGCATCTCGACCGGCTGATGGTGGCGCTGCGCGACGGCGGCTATGAGGTCAACATGGTGGAGCTGGCCTGAGCGGCACACTGCGGCCTTGACCGACTCGCAAGCGATGTACCATCTTTGTTCCTGTCATCAGGAACCAGACCGCGCGCCGCGCGGCCGATCGAGGTCATCATGCAGCCCCTTGCGGACATGCGCCCATCCGCCATTCGTCGTCACGCCATCCGTCGTCACAATCGTCACCGCGCACCCGCGGTGACGCGATGACGTGGCGCGCTATGCACATGGCACCCGGGTCGCGACCAATTTGTTCGAGGCGGCGGCCTGGCACAAGGCGATCAGGGTCGCCTGCAGCGCCTGTCCGCATAACGTCACCTTCAACCCGCACGGGCTGTGGTGGTACTTCCAGCGCAAGTGCTTCGACGACGATCTGCGGGCCGCGCGGCAGCGTTTCTGGTGCCGCGAGTGTGGGCGCAGGATCGGCCGGCGCATCCGGCCGCGGCCGCTGGAACTGGTCGAGGAGAGCGACGCCGACATCCGCCTGCCGATGCCCGACGAACGCGAATGGAAACGCGCGATCAACCGTTTCCGGAACTGAGCGAGACCGTTCCGGAATTGACAGCGCCGTCCCGGCGGCGCGACGCTGGCCGGCATGTGCAATCTCTACAACCTCAAGGTCGACAGACTCGATTTCGATGCGTTCGCGCGCGCCGCCGCCGACCCGGCCGATCGCATGGCGGTGGAAAAGGATTATGCCGCGCCGGGCAAGCCCGGCCACGTCATCCGCGAGGTCGACGGGCAGCGCGTGCTGAGCAGCATGATCTGGGGCTTTCCCGGCGACAAGCGTCCGCGCAAGACCGCGGCGAAGCCGGGCCAGTCGCCATGGATCTGGGACAAATATTACACCAACGCCCGCAACCTCCGGCTCGGCCTGTGGAAGCCGTGGGTGTCGTCGCCCGCGCACCGCTGCCTCGTGCCCTTCACCAGCTTCGCCGAACCCAAGGACCGCGCGCTGCGCACCGCGCCGGGCGACCTCAACTGGTGGTTTTCCGTGCCCGACCAGCCGATCGCCTGTTTCGCCGGGATCTGGAAACACGACCCCGATCACGGCCCGGTCTATGCCTTTCTCACCTGCGACCCCAACCCGCTGGTGGCGCCGCTCCACCCCAAGGCGATGCCGGTGATCCTGCTGGCCGAGGACCATGACCGCTGGCTGCGCGGCAGCGCTGACGAGGCGCTGGCGATGCAGGCGCCGTTTCCGTCGCAGCTGATGGGGGTGGTGTGAGGAGCAACGTCTAAACTTCACATGCGGTTCAGACGCCATGCTTCAACTGGCGTCACGGGGGAGCGCATGGAGAGAGACAAGACATGGCTCGCGACATTTTCGGCACCAATTTTTCGGAAACCATCAACGGCACCAGCGGCGCCGACAACATCTATGGATATGACGGCGACGACGACATTTTCGGCCGGGGCGGTGACGACCTGATCGACGGCGGCCGCGGCGACGATTTCCTGTACGGCGGCAGCGGCAACGACATCCTGATCGGCGGCACCGGCTTCAACGATCTGTGGGGCGATTCGGGCTATGACCTGTTCACCGTCAGCGTCCGCGACACGTCGGGATTCTCCGACGACCTGGTCCGCGACTTCACCTTCGATGTCGACCAGGTCGACCTGACCGCCTGGGGCGTCAGCGATTTCAGCCAGGTCGAGGCCTTGCTGTACGCCGACTCCTATGGCGATGCGGCGATCAATGCTTATTATGCCGGTCTCGATCATGTCCTGACGCTCGACTACACCGCGCCGGGCGGCCTGATCGCCAGCGACTTCGTCTATGCCGATCCGGCCGCGCTGGTGAAGACCGGCACCGGCCTCGACGACGTGCTGTTCGGTTCGCGCTTCAATGACACGCTGCGCGGCGGCGTCGGCGCGGACAGCGTGCTGGGCGGGCTCGGCAACGACACGCTGACCGGCGACACCGGCGACGACCTGCTGGTCGGCGGCGCGGGTGTCGACCGGCTGACCGGCGGCGCGGGCAATGACTGGCTGGAGGGCGACGACGGCGCCGACACGATCACCGGCAGCGCGGGACGCGACACGATGGAGGGCGGCGCGGGCGCCGATCGCTTCACCTTCGACGATCCCGACTTCGGCGGCAAGACGGCGACGACGGCGGACCTGATCCTCGACTTCAGCCATGCCGAAGGCGACAAGATCAACCTCGCCGCGGTCGACGCGAAGACCGGCGGCACCGACGATGCCTTCAGCTTCATCGGCACCGCGGCGTTTTCGGGCGTCTCGGGCCAGCTCCACTACCAGTTTTCGGGCGGCGACACGCTGGTCTCGGGCGATCTGAACGGGGATCGGGCGGCCGATTTCATGATCGTGCTCGACGGGCAGCAGGCGCTGGTGACGACCGACTTCATTTTGTGACGCGGTTGCCGATCGGCTGACCTTGTGGAGGACGCGGACGTTACGGCGGTCGCGTCCCCTCCCCAAACCTATTCGAAGGCCGCTGCCTGCGTGCCGTTCCATCGTTCCGCGCATTAGGGCGCGGAACGATGGAACGGCGCTCGCAATGCAGTTTTGCCGCGTCAGAACAAAAAACGAACAAACGATGCGTGAAATCCTTCCATTGTAGGATTTGTCCTATTATGTCTCGCCTTCCGGCCGAGTCGCCGGCAGGCGGGAGGGTGGGACAATCGCGTATTTCGGCATCATTCCACGGCCTGGCGGTCAAGCCGGCGCTGTCCGCCGCGCGGTAGGCGCGCGATGAGGATGCGCGATCTCGCCGACGAGATGCGCGCGGCTGCGCGCCGATTGCGGCAGCCGCAGATCGACCGTCTGTTCGCGCTCGGCGTGACGGGCGCCACGCTCGCGCGGATATGGTTCGACGTGCCGCCGATCGGCATCGCACCCGCCCGCGGCGAAAGCGACGGCCTCTATTCTCCGGACCAGGGTCCGCTCCACGTGATCCAGCCGCTCCATTCGGGCGGCGTCCTGGTCGACCTCGTCGCCTGGCGCTCCGACGCACCGACGCGCACCTGGCTCCGCACCGGCGCGGGCTGGGCGCTCGGCGAGCATGAACTGTGCGACTTCAGCGCCTGCACCGGCGCACCTTTGCTCCACGCCAGCCCGCTCGACTGGCTGCGCGCCGGCGGACGCGGCGCGGTGATTCTCGACTGGACCGCACCCGAGATCGCCCGCCTGCGCAACCATGGCCGCATCCGCTGCCGATCGCGCGCGCTCGCCGCGATGCTGCGCGACGCGATCGCGGCGACGGTCCGCATGCCCGACATCATCGAAGAGGAGAATGACGATGCCACGCAGCTTTCATGACGAGACGGTCCGCAGCGGGCAGGGCTGGACCCCGCTTGGCGCCGGCGGCGACGATCTCGTGGCGATCAGCCTGGGCGATTTCCTGCGCCGCGATTTTCCGCCGCCCGAAATGATGCTGGCGCCCTGGCTCCCGGCCAAGGGACTCGCGATGGTGTTCGCCCCGCGCGGGGTGGGCAAGACCCATTTCGCGCTGGGCGTGGCCTTTGCGGTGGCGACCGGCGGCAGCTTCCTGCGCTGGCAGGCGCCGCGGCCACGGCGGGTGCTGCTGATCGACGGCGAGATGCCGGCCTCTGCGATCCAGGCGCGGCTCGCCGCGATCGCCGCCAGTGCGGATCGCGAGCCGCCGTCGGAAGACCAGATCAAGCTGCTCGCAGCCGATCTCTGCCCCTATGGCATCCCCGACATCTCGACGATCGAGGGCCAGCGCAGGCTCCAGCCGCTGATCGACGACGCCGATCTGGTCGTGTTCGACAATTATTCGACGTTGGCGCGATCGGGCAACGAGAATGAGGCGGAGAGCTGGTCGCCGATGCAGCACTGGCTGCTCGGGCTGCGCCGCGCGGGCAAGAGTTCGCTCGGCATCCACCATGCCGGCAAGGGCGGCGAACAGCGCGGCACCTCGCGGCGCGAGGATGTGATGGACACCGTCATCAAGCTCAGCCGGCCCGACGATTACACCGAATCGGAGGGCGCGCGCTTCGTCGTGTCGTTCACCAAGAGCCGCGGCTTCGTGGGACCGGAGGCCGATCCGTTCGTCGCCGAGCTCGACGGCGGCACCTGGACGACGCGCGAGCTCGACGACGATCGCATCGCCGAGGCGGGCGCGCATGCCGCCACCGGCATGAGCCAGCGCCGGATCGCCGAGACGATGGGCATCGGCCTGGGGTCGGTCAACCGGCTGCTCAAGCGCCACCGCGATGGCGCGCGCGGCTGATGTCGATCCGGCAGGCCGCGCGCGACCGGCTGGCGCGCGGTGCCGCGTTGCGTTCCACTGTTCCCGTACCTTGCGCCCGGAACGGTGGAACGGACCTGCCGCCCCCGATCGCGCAAGGCCTGGCACGCCTCGCCCGCACCAGCGCGCCGCGCGGGGTCGACCGGGCCGTGTGGCGGCAGATCCGGGCGGATGCGCAGCGGATCGGCGACGGGGGCTGGGCGACGGAGGCGCTGGCGCTCGGCTGGTCGGTGGAGGATGTGTTCGGCGTGTCGGCGGACGGCGCGATCGAGGGACTGGCGGTATGGCTCGACGGCCGGCGGCTGGTGCTGATCGACGCGGCGAGTGCGATCGCGGCGGGCGCGGGCGGGCGGCGGTTCGTGTTTACGCGGCGGGGCGGGGTGGTGCTGCGGCTGTTGTGGGCGGTGTGAGGGGGGGGGTGGTGAGTCGTTCGAGCGCGTCTATTGTGAAGGATATCGTACACCTGCGGTGCCCGATATTCTTCACAGTTGCTGACGTAGGCCGGTTCGTCCCGATGGCCATCTAGCGGACGTAACCGCAGTGCGTTATCAGACACCCGGAGGGCCGATCAGTGGCGCTGTTGTACTTTTTCATTTTTGTCGCTGGGGGGGTGGCGCTCGATTGGGCCTTGTATTCGCGGATAGTGACGGCACTTGGCAGGCCCGGCTTCTATGGTGATGGGGATGGCTACACAAAATTCCTGTTCCCCCGCATTGTTTTTACCTTGGCTGCAATAATCATTCTTTTTTTCGTCATAAGCGGTGTTGGCACGAACGTCGCACTATTGCTGGGCGGAGCGGGAGGTTTCCTGATTTCTCCTTGCTACGCCGCTTATCGTTACTTGGCGGGTCACTAAGATTGTCTTTCCGGCCGGAACGAGCAAGCAACAGTTTCTGCCGTTCACGAATGAAGGATGAGCGCTACCACCAAACCAGCGACGGCCGCCAAAACGAGTGAGAGCCGCCAACCGAAGCGTCTTGTGCCAAGCAGTAGCTTTTCGGGCTTGACCGCAGCCGGATCGACCCCTGCTTCTGCCGAAATGGCTTCTGCGAATTTGGACCAAGTTCCGGCAGCTTGGGTCTGTTCGGTGGGCAAAGCGCGCTGGAGGGCCGCGAACACATTGCCGGCCGTCACCCAGTTGGGAGCATCCGAGTAGTCAAGTTGCACCTCGAAACAGCGTTCAACATCGTGGATCGCTGCGATTTCGTCTCCATCACCCCACAATCGAAGGCTGTTCGGAGGCAGGTTCTCAGAAGCCATCAACCACCGTGCCCTTGGTGATGCCCTTGGCGGTTCGGGTAAGGCGGCAATGGCCCGCATGGACGGTCATGCCGTCACGGCCCGCATCCAGACCAGCCTCTATCCTCTGATAATGACTCACAGAGATGCCGCATCGTCCGGCGATCTCTTCGTCGATAGTCGGATTGTTCAAGCATGCGCTCAGCGGGAGCGTGAGGCTGACAACAAGCGCTCTCCGTTTCATCATCGCCATATGGTGCATCGAAAGCCCGAGTCTGTCCAACGGCAGCTAACCACCAACTGCGGTCATTTCGGCTATCATTGACGACGACGCCCTTCCGGCTCAAGCGAAGCGATGGCCAAAGCCGATCGCCTCGAACGCCTCGATGCCCGCCGCGCGGAGCTCGAAGCCGCATATCTGGAGGCGCTGGTTGCGGCACTCCGGCAGACGGCGGGCGGCGCCTGGGGTCTCTTCGATCATCAACAGGATCGCAAGGCGCGCGCCAGGATCGCGCCCGTCATCGAGAATCTGAGCGAAATTGCCTTGGCGATCGATGGTCTTCGCGCGCAGTTGATCATGGAGCCATTCGATCTGCACCGGGAATTCATGGCGTCGCGTGGGCCGGTATCGTCGAGCGCGGTGGGCGAGCCCAAGCAGGCGCAGGCATGGCTCGACAAGCTCGGCATTTCGGCTGCGGCGAAGCTCGGCTGACCAGCGTTACGCGCCGAGGCAGCCGATCAACTCCAGCGACGAAGAGAATTCCTTGGCGGCTTGCCGCGGCCAGGTCAGCGGGCTGTTCCACTGTTCCCGTGCCTGAGGCGCGGAACAGCGGAACAGTGAAGACACCACACTGCGACAATCGCCCCTTCGGAGATCGCCTTGCCGCCGCCACGGCGCCGGCTTATATTTGCGGCATGGCAAAGCTCGCACGCAATGGTTCGTCAGGACGCTTCACGATCGCCTCCGAAGGCGATGGAAAGCGCGCGACCATCCGCGACAGCCAGAGTGGGATCATACTGCCCCTCAAGGGCTATGGTGCGCTCAAGGGCGAATATGCGGTGAAGAGCGGCATCGATTTGTCGAAGCCCATCGCGGCGCAGGCCGGGAAGGCCTCGGGCGCTGACCCCGCCGCACCGATCGCAAATGGCGCTGCCAAACGGCATTGATGCCGGGCCTGCTGCTCGACACCAATGCGATGGTCTGGTTTCTCGCTGAAGCGCCGCTCGAGGATGCGGCATTGTTCGCGATCGCCCGGGCGCAGGCGGACCGCACCTTGTTCGTGTCGCCGATCTCCGCGTGGGAAGCCGCCCTTGCGATCCGCAAGACCAATCCCGATCGCCGGCCGAACCTGAATGGCCAGGATGCCGCGCGCTGGTTTGTGCGTGGCCGCCGCAGCATCGGCGCCCGCCTCGTCACGATCGGGCATGCGATCGCGCTCGAAGCCGCGCGCGTGCCCGAAATCTATGGCAGCGGCGATCCGGGCGATTGCTTTCTGATCGCAACGACGCGCGTGAAGACGCTGACGATCGTCACACGCGATGGTCCGATGGCGGCACTGGCGGCGGCGCGGCCGGACTATCTCGATCTGATTCCCTGCTGACTGCCGCTCATTGTCCATCAGCAACGCCGCGATGTGCGCTTCCTGCCGGAGGCGGCTGAGGCTCAGTCCAGGAGGCTGTTGGCGTCACAGGATTCGGGTGCCGGTTCAGCGGTCATGATGGCATGAAGGGCGTCATCGCCGAGTTCGGCGGGCGAGAGCGCGATATGATCGAGGCGCGCAAGGCGCTGATATTCGACGGCCGACATCATGACGACCCGCGCGGCACCATTGCGCTCGACGGCGATCGGATCGATCATCGCTTCGTCATAGTAGAAGCCGAAACGCTTCGAGAGCTGGCTGGAGGTCCCTGTCTCGAGCGGCAGGTCCATGGCTGGTCCTTTCACGGCACGGTCAGCGATCGAACGCGCGCCTTGCGGAATTTACGGAGAAGCAGAGCAAGTCGTCAACAGCTTGGCAGGAGGTGTGTTACATCGCAGGCGGAGGATGATTATGGCCCCCTGAAACCCTCGTTCCACGGTTCCATGCCCAAGGCACGGGAACAGCGGAACGGCCCGGACTCCACCTGGCGATTGCCGAGGCGGATCACGCGCAGCGCAGCAAGGAACAGTCCCGATGAGCGAAAGCGTCACCCACGTCACCACGGGCAGCATCTTCGATGACGCCGCCCCGAACTTCCCGCCCGGGCACCGCATCAAGGCTGAGCTGGTGGACGAGATCGGCCGCCGCATGGCCGCCGACAAGCTGACTCAAGCCGCAGCGGCGGCACGCATGGGCATCGCGCAGCCCGATCTGTCCAACATCCTGCGCGGCAAGTTTCGCGGCTGCTCCGTCGATCGGCTTGCCGCCATGCTCGGCAAGCTCGGCTATGGCGTCGACATCGTGCTGCGCCCGACCGGCATGGACGAAGCCCTTCGTACCGTTCACGTCAGCCCCTGAAGATTTGGCGCCGGCAGAGGAAGGCGCGTCTTCAATTCGGCGCGGTTCAGTGGGTGGACGTGAAGGACTATGATCTTTGAAAGATGCTGCGACAGCCCCGTGCATTCGATGCCTCTGAAGGCAAAAATAGTGGATGAGCTGTGACAATAAAATTACCGAAAATCGTTGCTACACCTCTCACCGAAACCCCATTTTGTTTTCCCAAAGGAGACGTCCCAGAAAATGCGGCGCCGATCAGAAAGTTGAGCGTGCGCTAACGTAAATGGAAGGTAATCATCTCCAAGGTAATTGGCAATTAAAAGCGCATCTTCTACAATCCTTGCTATATATGATCGAGATGGAGCGATTCTATGTGTTGAAAAAAGACACGTATTATTTGATTCAAGTAAAAGACTGCGAGCAAATTCAATACAATTTACTCCATCACCGAGATTAAATAACTCAGCAATACTTTTGAGGCGCTGGTTAATGCGATCATCGTGTGTACAGTTGGTTATGGGCCCCCCTCTTACATCGCGAGCACGGACGCTCCCACCCCCTGAAGGTTCGCACCGATCTCCCGACCAAGACCACTCCGGTATAACGAGATCACGCTGTAAGTCGCTTGTATCGAATCCACAGCCCAGCGCTTCTGCTTCCCACGATAAATCCTGTTTTATAGAAATGTTTAGAGATAATATATTCGACAGTCGATTGGTAGGCTCCATAACTATTACAGATCTACCCAAATCGATAAAATCATTTATAGCTTGTAGAGAAGACTTGTATTCATATGTTATCCCCCCCCTCGGATATATTTTTTTCTCTGTTCCTCCATCCGATCTAACCAAGACATCGTCGCGTTTTATCTCTTTCGTAAATCTGCCGACTAAGTCCTTTATATGCTCAGAATCATATTTTGGATCTATAAAGCACGCGTTTAGCGTCTGGAGGCCAAGACTCCTAAGTAAACATAACGTCCACCACTTCGGATATAATCTAATATTTATTTCTCGGAGCAATTCAGCGCTGCTAAGTTTGCTAAGAATCATCGTGCACCGCCTGAGTTTCTGAGAGCATATTTAAATAATACTGATGTTTCAACCATATTATGTTGATGCATGTGCAGTCTCCAGTCAAATTTAGTCTCATCGCCTTCGGCTTTCGAGACGGCACGCCTTATGCATTGCCTAGGGAAGCGCGACGCGCCAACCCAAATAGTCCATTTTCCAGGACTGTCTGATAGCGATAGGTACGAGTGTCCCTCGAATCGCGAAAGCTCTTGAATGCTCCCAAGCCCCAAGCCAGGCCCCCCGGTCGCTTGGTACGTGGAGAGAACATCGAGAAACGAGGTCGTCGGTATGACATGAAAATGTGCGTGGTCGCAGCAAGCGGCCGTAGGTTCTTCGGGAGCCCCTGTCCCATGTTCGGCAAGAATCGTTGGACCAAAAATCTCATTGCTTACCGAGCGGATGTGCTCCAAGAACGCTTCGGTTTCGGTCAGTTCCTTTGGGGTCTGACATGCGAAGCTCGTATAGTGCCGCTTCGGTACAATCAGGCTGTAGCCGCGAACAAAACAACCCAGCGTCGGCAAGGCGATCAAGTCCCCTGTTTCCGAAAAATGCAGACCTTGGCCTTGACGTGCCAACTCAACTTCTACACAAAAACTGCATGGGTTGATTGAGGGTACTAACGACACTCCCATCTCGGCACTCCATGGAGAGAGGTGTATGGCGACGGCAGGCGGCCCGGCAAACCCAGGAGGCGACCCCCCACCCTTTGAAGTAGAAGCTTATAAGCAGATATGCGAAGATTTTCGACAACTCAACCAGGTGTTTTGGCAGGCACCGGTTATAATAATCTCGATTACCGGAGGTATCGGTTTCGCCGTAGCGTCAGTCGATAGTTTCGTGCTCCGCGCCGTTCTCCTGTTTTTTGCTGGCTTGTGCAACGCAGCATGGGCGGCTGTCATATGGCGCTTACGAAACGGGGTTATGAAGCGCCTACTGCTGCGGAAGGAGTTTCTGGAGCGGCTATATCTCCCACCAACTGGATCGGACAGGTCACGGGAAAGGGTGATGACCATATTTGTTGCTTTGCTCGCGATGGTATCTGCCGGATGCTTTCTCGCTATTCCATTTCAGCAAAGATTATTTAATAAGGCGCCTAGTGAAAATAAAGAGGGGAAAGAGATAATTATTCAGATAGGCGGCGGTAGTGAGCGAGATAACTTAGAATTTCGGAGCAAATCAAAGGCAATTGAGCTGGACCCAAAGTTATCTTATAAAATATATATTGCACCATACGCCGAAGAGGCGGCGGCCGTTCGCCAAGATGACAGAAAAGCAAATCTTCGAATCCAATCCGCGAAATGAGGCGGCCGCACCGCATGATATCGGGTCAGCCCTTCTCCCCAACTATCGCGTTCCACCGTTCCGTCCCCAAGGCCCGGGAACAGCGGAACGCCGGCCACCGCCACCCTACCCCTCATCCCCCATCCGCAACGCCGCGATGAACGCCTCCTGCGGGATGCTGACGCTGCCATATTCGCGCATCCGCTTCTTGCCCTCCTTCTGCTTGTCGAGCAGCTTCTTCTTGCGGCTGATGTCGCCGCCATAGCATTTCGCGGTCACGTCCTTGCGCATCGCCGCGATCGTCTCGCGCGCGATCACCTTGCCGCCGATCGCGGCCTGGATCGGGATCTTGAACAGATGGCGCGGGATCAGATCCTTCAGCCGCTCGCACATGCCGCGGCCGCGCGATTCGGCGGTGCCGCGGTGGACGATCATGCTCAGCGCGTCGACCGGCTCGGCGTTGACGAGGATGCTCATCTTGACGAGGTCGCCGGGGCGATAGCCGATCTGGTGATAGTCGAAACTGGCATAGCCGCGGCTGATGCTCTTGAGCCGGTCGTAGAAGTCGAACACCACCTCGTTGAGCGGCAGATCATAGGTGATCTGCGCGCGGCCGCCGACATAGGTGAGGTTCTTCTGGATGCCGCGGCGGTCCTGGCAGAGCTTGAGGATGCTGCCGAGATATTCGTCGGGCACATAGATCGTCGCCTCGATCCACGGCTCCTCGATCTCGTCGATCCGGTTGGGATCGGGCATGTCGGCCGGGTTGTGGAGCTCGATCTCGCCCTGGCCGTGCGCCAGCATGATCCGGTAGACCACGCTGGGCGCGGTCGTGATCAGATCGAGGTCGTACTCGCGGGTCAGCCGCTCCTGGATGATCTCGAGGTGGAGCAGTCCCAGGAAACCGCAGCGGAAGCCGAAGCCCAGAGCCGCGCTGGTCTCCATCTCGAAGCTGAACGACGCGTCGTTGAGCCGCAGCCGCGAGATGCTCTCGCGCAATTTCTCGAAATCGGCGGCGTCGACCGGGAACAGCCCGCAGAACACCACCGGCTGGACCTGCTTGAAGCCGGGCAGCGCCTCGGCCGCGGGGCGCTTGGCGTCGGTGATGGTGTCGCCGACCGCGGTCTGCGCCACTTCCTTGATCTGCGCGGTGATGAAGCCGATCTCGCCGGGGCCGAGATCGGGCAATTGCTCGATCTTGGGGCGGAAGCAGCCGACGCGGTCGACCAGATGGACGGTGCCGGCGTTCATGAACTTGATCTGCTGGCCGCGGCGGATGCTGCCGTCGATCACGCGCACGAGGATGACGACGCCGAGATAGGGATCGTACCAGCTGTCGACCAGCATCGCCTTCAGCGGCGCCTCGGGGTCGCCGGTCGGGTGCGGGATCTTGGCGACGATCTGGTCGAGGATCTCGGCGATGCCGATGCCCGATTTGGCGCTGGCGAGCACCGCGTCGCTGGCGTCGAGCCCGATGATGTCCTCGATCTCGTGGCGCACCTTCTCGGGCTCGGCGGCGGGCAGGTCGATCTTGTTGATGACGGGAATGATCTCATGGTCATGCTCGATCGACTGATAGACATTGGCGAGCGTCTGCGCCTCGACGCCCTGCGCGGCGTCGACCACCAGCAGCGCGCCCTCGCAGGCGGCCAGACTCCGGCTGACCTCATAGGCGAAGTCGACATGGCCGGGCGTGTCCATCAGGTTGAGGACGTGACCTTTCCAGTCGAGGCGCACGGTCTGCGCCTTGATCGTGATGCCGCGCTCCTTCTCGATATCCATATTGTCGAGCACCTGCGCGGACATCTCGCGTTCGGTGAGGCCGCCGGTCAGCTGGATCAGCCGGTCGGCGAGCGTCGATTTGCCATGGTCGATATGCGCGATGATCGAAAAATTGCGGATCTTGTCGATTGGGGTCATGCGCGTAGCGCCTAGCGCAGCAAATCGGCCGGTGCTAGAGCATCGGTGACGGTCGGGTTGCGATGTTCATGCCGATTCCGAAACCCAAAGGGTTCGGGCCGTTTCCAGGGATTAGAGTATGTCGAAGTTTGCAATGCTCGTCAGCACGGCCGTGGCCGTGTGCGCTTTATCGTCCGGCGCGCAGGCGAAGGAACCCAAGCTGGCCAAGGCGTCCAATGGCCAGAAACTTCAGGAGGCGACGGCCGCCGACGTGCCGCGCTGCCCGACCAAGCATGGGACGATCTCGATCGACAATGGCGACGATCCCTATGGCTGGACCCAGCACAGTCTGGCGCCGCCGGCGAAGCTGCTGCGCGTGCTCGTCCAGCGTTCGGGCTGTTTCAACATCGTCGATCGCGGCACCGGCCTCAATGCCGCCGCGCGTGAGCGCGACATCGGCTCGGGGCTGGGCCTGCAGCGCCAGTCGAACGTCGGCCAGGGCCAGATCAAGGCGGCCGATTATGTGCTGGTCGCCGAGATCCAGGGCGCCAACAGCAATGTCAGCGGCGGTGGCGCGGCGGGCGCCGCCGGCGCGGTGCTGGGCGGACCGATCGGCGGCCTGCTCGGCGGGATCCGCTCGCGCAAGCTGGAAGCCAATACCGTGCTGTCGCTGACCAACGTCCGCACGACCGAGACGATCGCGGTCGAGGACGGCTATGCCGCGAAGAAGGATACCAGCTTCGCAGTCGGCGGCGTGTTCGGCGGCGGTGGCGTGGGCGTCGGCGGCATCGGCGGCGGCTATGAGAATACCGATATCGGCCGGATCGTCACTCTGGCGTTCATCCAGGCCTATTCGAAGATGGTGACCAGCCTCGGCTACATCAATCCGGGAGACGCCGGCACGGCGCAGGCCGCGCCGAAGAAGACCTTCACCACGCAAGGGGCGGTCGCGATGCGCAGCACGGCGAGCGCGAAGGGCAGCGTCATCCGCACCTTGCCGCCGGGCGCGATCCTGTATCCGACCGGCCAGCAGAACGGGCTGTGGTGGGAAGTCGCCGACGAGAACGACAATGTCGGCTGGGTGCTGAACACCAGGCTCGCACCGTCGCAATGAGCTGACGTCCCAAAGGGCTCAACCCCTCTACCGCTTGCGGGAGAGGGACAGACTTGCAAAGCAAGTCAGGGTGAGGGCCCGTGCGGATCACGCCCTTCAGGCCCTCACCCTCGCCGCCTTCGGCGGTGAGCAGGTCGGGATTGCCCCCGGCAATCCCTAGCCATGCCGGGGGCATGGCTACCTGCTCACTCCCTCTCCCGCAAGCGGTAGAGGGCAGCAGCAAACCGTTCACCCGATTGCCCTGCTTCCCGCCGAAGCCACCCTTCCCACCGGCCCCGCGCGTCGCTAGCGTCGCGCCCGGGGGCGAGGAGAGACTATCCATGCGGCATGTTGCGGTGATCGGTTCCGGCCCGGCGGGTTATTATACCGCCGAGGCGCTGGTGAAGATTTTCGGTGGCGACGTCCATGTCGACATCGTCGACCGGCTGCCGGTACCGTTCGGACTGATCCGCAGCGGCGTGGCGCCCGATCATCAGTCGATCAAGGCAGTGTCGAAGCGCTATGAGGCGGTGGCGCTGGGCGATGCCGTGAGCTTCGTCGGCAATGTCGGCGTCGGCCGCGACGTCACGATCGACGAACTGCGCGGACTTTACGACGCGGTCGTGCTGGCGACCGGCGCCCCCGCCGACCGGCCGCTCGGCGTGCCCGGCGACGATCTGCCCGGCGTGATCGGTTCGGCCGCGTTCGTCGGCTGGTATAACGGCCATCCCGAATTCGCCGGTCTCGCCCCGCCGCTGGACGTGACCGGCGTCGTCATCGTCGGCAACGGCAATGTCGCGCTCGACGTGGCGCGCATCCTCGCCAAGGCGCCCGCCGAGTTCGTCGGCTCCGACATCGTCGGCCACGCGTTCGAGGCGCTGGGCAATTCGGCGGTGCGCGACATCCACCTGCTCGGCCGGCGCGGCCCGCACCAGATCGCGATGACGCCCAAGGAACTGGGCGAACTCGGCCAGCTCGAGCGCGCCGTGCCTTTGGTCGATTCCGCCGACCTGCCCGATCTCGGCGCCGATGCGCTGCTCGAGCCGGGCGTGCGCAAATCGGTCAATCATCTGCGCAGCTTCGCCACGATCGACGCGGCGGCGCGCGCGAACAAGCCGGTGACGATCGACTTCGATTTCTTCGCGGCGCCGGTCGCGGTGGAAGGCGATGGCCGCGTCGAGCGCGTGATCGTCGAGAAGACAAAGCTCGACGACCAGTTGCGCTCGGTCGGCACCGGCGAGACCTACACGATCGACTGCGGGCTGGTGATCAGCTGCATCGGCTATCGCACGCCGCCGATCGAGGGCGTGCCCTATGAGCATGGCCGCGGCCGCTTCGCCAATGACGAGGGGCGCATCCTGCCCGGCCTCTATTGCGTCGGCTGGGCGCGGCGCGGGCCGACCGGGACGATCGGCACCAACCGGCCCGACGGCTATATGATCGCCGAACATATCCAGGCCGATGTCCCCACGGCGTCGGGCAAGAGCGGCCGGGCGGGACTCGACGCGCTGCTGGCGTCGCGCGGCGTCGACATCGTCACCTTCCGCGACTGGCGCAAGATCGAGGCGGCCGAGATCGCCCGCGCGCGCGACGGCAATCCGCGCGAGAAATTCACCGACATCGCCGAGATGCTGGACGCGCTCGAACGCTGAGCCGGACCGATTTCAGCCGCCCCGGATCGCGGTTCGGATCGGGGCTCGATTGCGTGCTTGCGCCGCGCCGGGGTGCCATCTATAGGCACCCGCCTGCCTCCGGGGTGGCCTAGCCACTATCGGATCGGTCGGGGAGTAGCTCAGCCTGGTAGAGCACTGTCTTCGGGAGGCAGGGGCCGGAGGTTCGAATCCTCTCTCCCCGACCAACATTTTTCTCGCTAAATCAATCGACTAGGGAAATCACCGGGCGCGCGCCGCGCCCGGGTTTCCGGTGCGTCGCCTGATCCTGGCAATTTTGCCGGGCGCGATCAGAATCTGTGCCGCACGCTGAGCATCATCTGCCCGTCCCGCCCGTGCGGCCGGTCGCCGAGCAGGTCGACGTCCGTGGCGGCGATGTGCTGAAGGCGGGCGTCGAAGCCCAAAGTCGTGCCGCGGCCATCGGCGGTGTCGGGCGCCCAGCTGCGGATATCGCCGGCCAGGCGCAGGCCCGATGCGGCGAGCGGCGCGCCCGCGGCAAGTTCGGTCAGGCGATCGAAGCCCCGCCGCCTGCCGGTTTCGGCGCTGCTGAACAGGCCCAGCGACAGGCGCGCACCGTCGCCGTCGGTCCATTCGAATCCGGCGAACATCGTCCGCGATCCGAGCGACTTGCCGCGCGACAGCAGACCCCACGGATGCCTTTTCTCGACCACCATCGTGCCGACGACACCAATGCTGCCGAGCGCTGCGATATCATGATCATAGCGGCCCGACAGGCTCCACGCGGCGATGCGGTCGTCCGGCACCACCGAAAACATGTCCATCGCGCGCCGCGATCGGGTGCGCGATCCCGCAAGCTCGAAGCGCTGATCGCCGCCTTCGAATGCGCGCGTCCAATCGCGGTGTCGCATCCGGGAGCGGCGGACGAGGTCGATCGGCATTGTCGCCGGCTGCCGGCGCGCCGCGATGGGTGGATCCGCACAGGCCGTCTGCGGTATCGCTGCCAGCAAGGGCGTCGCAAGTAAAATATGCCGCAACGCAAGAACATCGCATGCCCCGCGCATGATCCTATCCCCCCGATGGAAAGACATTCTCGTCTCGTTCGCCTCTGGGACGCCGCGGATTCCGCAATGTCGCACGCAGCCGGAAAAAACGATTTGGCCGGTACGACATTCGACCACGCACGGCGTCTTCGGCAGGTAAGGTCGAGCCTGGGAGCTGCGGGTGCGCGCACGACATATCGGGATCATGGCGATGTTCGGCATGCTGGCTTCGTCACCGCTGCCGCGCCCGGCGAATGGCGAACGCCCGGTCGCCGCACCCGGCCCACCGGAGACCCTTTCCGTCATGACCTATAATGTCAAAGGTCTCCCCTGGCCGATCGCATGGGGCCGGGGCGCGGCACTGGAGTCGATCGGTGCGCGGCTCGGCGCGCTCAGGGCGCAGGGGCGCCAGCCGCACATCGTCGCGCTGCAGGAGGCCTTCACCGACGACGCCAAGGCCGTCGGCCATGCGGCCGGCTACGCCTATGTCGCCAACGGTCCCGGCACCGAAGCGCGCGACGATCCGCCGATGAATGCCGCCGACCGTAATTTCGCGGCGGCGGCACGCTGGTCGAAAGGCGAAACCCAGGGCAAGCTGGTCGACAGCGGCCTGCAGATCCTGTCGGACTATCCGATCGTCCGCGTTCGCCGCCAGGCGTTTCCGGCCTTCGCCTGCGCCGGCTATGATTGCCTCGCCAACAAGGGTGTCCTGCTGGTCTCGATCGCGGTGCCGGGCACGCGGGTCCCCGTCGACATTCTCGATACCCACCTCAATTCGCGATACGCATCCGGAGTCTCCGACGCGCGATCGCTTTATGCCTATCGCCGGCAGGTCGCGTTCGTCGGCCGCTTCATCGCCGCCCATCACGACCCCGCCTCCCCTTTGATCATGGCGGGCGACTATAATATGGGGCCGCGGCCGGCGCGGCGCGGCGTGCTGCTCGGCCAGGTCCGCGACTGGAGTCGCGACCGCGGCCAGCAACGCGTTCGCGACGGCCTCAGCCATTGCATGGCCGACCCGGGCGACGCGATCGCCCGCTCGTCCGACGCGCGCTGGATCCTGAAGCGCGCGCGCGACTGGCAATTCATGATCGACGGCGCGCATGTCGCGCTCGACGCGATGCGGGCGACGGTGCCGTTCGGGCACGACGCCGATGGCGCCATGCTGTCCGATCATATCGGCTTCGCGGTCGATTATCGTCTTCGCCGGTCCTGACCGTTCGGCGCCGGCAAGATCGCAGGTGAGACTTCGGGGCCCCACGCCGTCACAGCAGGTGGCGACAATCATCCAGACAGATGCGAAACGGCCGGGCATGTTGCCTCGCGGTGACGCGCCGCGCTGCAACGTCCTCGTCACCGGCGGCGCCGGCTATATCGGCAGCCACGCCGTGCTCGCGCTGGCGGATGCCGGCTGGACCGTCACCGTCGTCGACAATCTGGTCACCGGACTTCGCCGCGCGATCGATCGCCGCGCGCATTTCGTCGAGGCCGACGTCGCCGACCGCGATACGGTCGGACGGGTGATCGCGGAGCGTGGGATCGGCGCGATCCTCCACTTCGCCGGATCGGTGCTGGTGCCCGAATCGGTGATCGCGCCGCTCGCCTATTTCCGCAACAATACCGCCGCCACCCAGAGCCTGCTCGAAGCCGCCGTCGCCGGCGGCGTCCGGCATTTCATCTTCTCCTCGACCGCGGCGGTCTATGGCATCCCCGATCGCCTGCCGGTGGCCGAGGACGCGCCGTTGCGCCCGATCAATCCCTACGGCCTGTCCAAACTGATGACCGAGGGCGTGCTCGCCTGCGTCGCTGCCGCGCACCCGATCAACTATGGCGCATTGCGCTATTTCAACGTCGCCGGCGCCGATCCGCACGGCCGCGCCGGCCAGTCGGGCATCGGCGCCAGCCATCTGATCAAGATCGCCGCCGAAGCCGCCTGTGGCAGACGCGGCCATGTGTCGATCTTCGGATCCGATTATGCCACCGCCGACGGCACCGGCGTCCGCGACTATATCCACGTCTCCGATCTCGCCGACGCCCATGTCCACGCGCTCGAAGCGCTGATCGCGTGCCCGCATGAGAATCTGACGCTCAACTGCGGCTATGGCCGCGGCCATTCGGTGCTGGAGGTGCTCGACGCCGTCGATCGCGCGACCGGCGGCGCGCTCGACCGCCGACGCGAAACACGGCGCCGCGGAGACCCCGACGCGCTGGTCGCCGACAATCGCGCCATCCTGCAGCGGCTGCCGTGGCGCCCGCGCTTCGACGATCTCGACCGGATCGTCGCCGATGCACTGGCCTGGGAACGCACGCTCCGGGACCACTGCCGTGATCGCCATCCCGGACGGACCCTGCAGTCCGTGGGCACCGGGTACGACTTCGCCGCGGCCGCATCGTCATAGCCCGTGGCAACCGCGATCAGAGTCATCCGCGAGGATTTCGACCAATACCATCGACCCGCCGGCGTTGCCGAGATCGTGCCGATCGTGCCGGCACGCATGCCCGTCGGCAGCGCCGGTTCCCGATCGCGCGCGGCACGGCCGATCCGCTCGCACCTTCGCCCGTCGATCGTCGATCGTTACGTTGCCGCCGCCGTGGTGCCGCCGTTCGCCGCGGTCGTTGCGATCATGGTCATGCTGCTCACGCTGGAGAATGTGCCGCGACTGATGGCGAGGATGGTCGATGTCGACCGCCCGCTGGGCGTGCTCGGCAGCTATATGATCGCGCTGCTGCCCGAATATGTCGGGATCGGCCTGCTCGTCGCGCTCTATGTCGCAATCGCGCTGGCGCTGCGGACCATGAAGCTGCGCGGCGAACTCGACATGTTTTCGGGGGCGGGCCTGTCGAATCCGGCGATCCTCAGAACGCCGATCGTGATCGCCTGCATCACCGCCGTGCTGGTGCTCGCGGTGCGTTGCTATGCCGAGCCGTGGGGCGAGCGACGGATCGATGCGCTGAGCGAAGCGATCCGCAATGGCGACCATGGCCTGCGGATCGTGGCCGGCACGATCATACGACTGGGCAAGGGCGACGCGATCTCGGTCGACCGGATCGATCCGGCGCCAAGCAGTTTTTCCGGCGTGTTTGTCCAGGCCGGCACGACGACGTTCACCGCCGCCCACGCGATTGCCCGTTTCGGTCCGGATCACCGCCTGCAGCTCGTGCTGAAGCAGGGCAAATTCGCGCGCTGGAGCAAGGGCGTTCGTTCGGGTTCCGGCCGGTTCGCGACGCTGAAGCTGGCGCTGCCGCTCGACGTTAAAGCCGCACCGCCGATGACGCCGCGCGAATCGCTCGATCGCCTGCCGGCCGATGCGTTGCTGGCGATGATTCGCGGCGGCCGGCATGCGCCGTCGCCCGACCGCGCCGCCGCGGCGCTCGGCGCGCGCATTGCCGCGGCTGCATTCTGCCTGATCATCCCGTTCCTCGCCTTCGCACTGGCGATTCCGCCCAATCGCTCGCGCTCGGCGCTGGGTCTCGGCCTCGGCATCGTCCTGATCGTGACGTTCATCAGGATGAGCGCATCGATCGAGGATGGCGACCCCGCGGCCGCGGTCGCGCTCGACGCGGTGTTGCTCGCGGGCTGGGGCGTTGCCGCCTGGCTGATGATGCGTGTGACCAGGATCCGCGGGACGGGCACGATCGAAGCGGCGCTGACACGTGCGGCATCGGGGCCGATCGCGGTCGCCAGGCGGCTGTTCGCATGAAGCCGGAGCAACCGACTGCGCCACGCGTGATCCCGGCGCTGCCGGCGGTGCGGCATATCGCGGTGATCCTGCATGATTTCTCGACCGGTGGCAGCGAGCGGATCGCGATCCGGCTGGCCAATCGCTGGGCCGCCTGCGGTCGCCGGGTGACGATCCTGTCGGGTGTCGCGGCGGGGCCGGCGCGGGCGCTGGTGGCGGCGAACGTCACCGTGCGCATTGCGTCGCCGGAGCTGTCGCGCGGCCCGGTTTCACGCTTCATACTCGGAGGCACTTTCGCCCGCATGCTGGCGTCGGACATGCCGGACCTGATCTTCTCGCCCGGCAATTTCCATTTGCCGGTGATCGGCGCGCTCGCACGCAGGCTCGGGCTTCGCCGGCCGGCGATCGTCTGCAAGATCAGCAATCCGCTGCGCCAGCCCGGCCGCGGCGGCGCCAGTCAGTGGCTGTTCGACCGCCTGGTGCGTCGAACGACGCATGAAGTGGATGCGTTCGTCGCGATGTCGGTGGCCTTGCGCGACGAGGCCGCCGCCGTGCTGCGCCGCCCCGGCATCGTCCTGATCCATGAGCCGATCCTCGACGGACCCGCGGCGCAGGACCTCCGGTTCAGCCATTCCCGCCGCCAGCCGCCGTTGATCGTCTGTGCCGGCCGGCTCGAGCCGCAGAAGCATTTCACGCTGGCGATCCGGGCGTTCGCGCGGCTCGATCCCGCCTGGCACGCGCGGCTGCTGATCCTCGGCGAGGGCTATGAACGTGCCGAGCTCGAGGCGGAGGCGAAGTGGCTCGCGGTCGCGGATCGGGTGGCGTTCGGTGGCCATGTCGCCGATATCCGCCCGGCGCTGGCCAGCGCACGGCTGTTCCTGATGAGCTCGCGCTACGAGGGTTATCCAGCCGTGCTGATCGAGGCATTGGCGGCCGGCCTGCCGATCGTCACCACCGATTGCACGCCGGCGCTGGGCGAAATCATGGTCCACCCGTCGTTCGGCCGCGTGACGCCGCCGGACGCCGACGCCCTCGCCCGGGCGATCGAAATGGTCCTCGACGGCGCGCTGCCCGACGCGCAGTCGACGACCGACCTGCTCGCCCGCCACCGGATCGCCGAAGCCGCCGATCATTATCTCGCCCTGTTCGACGATGTCGTGGCAGCGTTTCCAGCGCGCGATCACCGCGTCCCGATATGCTGAAGGTTCAGTCGGCAGTCATTCTGGCGAGGATCGACTGCCCGTTCCGGCGGAACGACGCCATGCCGAAGCGATCGAGGACGCGCGTCCGCGCACGGCCGCCGATCTCGCCGAACCGTTCGGGCGTGGTCAGCAGCCCCGCGAGGACTTCGGCGAGCGCGTCGGGATCGCCCGGCGGCACGAGAGCGCCGGTCTCCCCCGATTCAATGCTGTAGGGCAGTTCGCCGACCGCCGAGGCGATGACGCCGAGTCCGGCCTGCATCGCCTCGTGCGCGGCGATGCACAGACCTTCCCTGCGCGAGGGCTGGAGATAGAAGTGGAGTCCGGCCAGGAAGTCGCGCGGGCGATCGACGAAGCCGGCGAAGTCGATCGTATCGACGCCGGCCGCTTTCGCCTGCGCTTCGAGCGCGTCGCGCTGCGCGCCTTCGCCGCCGACCGCGATTTCGAACGGTGCGGCGGGGTTGAAGCCCTGCGCCTGGAGACGGGCGAGCGCCGCGATCAGGACGTCATAGCCCTTGGCGGGATGGAGCCGGCCGAGGCTGCCGAGCCGGACGACTTCGCCCGGCCGCCACGCGCGTGCGCGCGGCGCATCGGCATCGGCGGCGAAGATCGGCCACGTCGTCAGGCGATCGGGCGGGATGCCCAGCCGCTCCGCACTGAGCCGCGTCACCGAATGCGAATCGCCGATCCACAGGCTCGACCATGACATCGTCGCGCGCAGCAGCGCGAGATTGGCGGGCTTGAGCCAGGCATTATGCTGCCAGCTCACCACCGGCAGCCCGAGGCGCTTGCCGAGCAGCTGGCCGAGCAGGGTCGCGCGCGTCAGCGAGGTCCAGATATGCGTCGGCTGCCACGCCCCGACTTTCGCGTCGAGCCAGCGAAATGCGGCGATATGATCGGTCTCGCCGCCCTCGCGCACGGCGACGGTCAGACCCGCATCGGTCATCGCCGCCAGCGCGCGGCCGTTTCGCCGCAGCAATGCGAAAATCCGCACGTCGGCGCCGGCGTCTCGCAGCACCCGCGTGATCGCCGGCACCGGCAGCGCCGCGCCGCCGCCTTCGACCGAATTGATGAGATAGGCGATCCGCGGCGTCATCGCGGCAGCTCCGTCGCATCCCGACCGGCGGAAGCCGACGCCCCGCTCGCTCGCCAGACCAGGCCTGCCAGCAGTGCCGACGTCGACAGCGCCTGGATCAAGGCCTGGACGCCGGCGCCGATCAGCCCGAACTGCAGCATCAGGATCGGCAGCAGCGGCAGGAGGCCGAGACTGCTCGCCACATTGGCGCCGACCGACCATGAAGGCCGGCCGAGCGCGACCAGCGCGGCGCTGACCGGTGGCGCGATCAGCAGCACCACCCTGCCCGCCGCCAGCCAGATCAACAGATTCGCGGCACCGGCAAAGGCGTTGCCGCCCATCAGGACGACCAGCGGTCGTGCGAAGATCAGCAGCAGCAGGATCACCGGCACGGCGGTGGCAAAAGCGATGCCGATGCACCCGATCAGCGCGCGGCGGATCGCGGTGCCTTGGCCGTGGCTGGCGGCCAGCCGGGCGAATTCGGCATAGGCGGCCTGGCCCAGGATCTGCGCGGGCTGCTGGATGATCACCGTCGCCCGCTGGGCCACGGCATAGAGTCCCGCCGCCGCGGGCCCGAGCACCCAGCCGACCGCGAGCGGCGCGATGCGTGCGGCAAGCTCGCCGAACGTGATGTCGGCATTGGCCGCGAGCATGAAGCGCCAGATGCCGGGATTTTCCCGCGCCGCGCCGCGCGGGCTGCCGAGCAGGGCGTGATCGGCGAGGTGCCGGCGTGCCAGCCAGGCGCCGATCAGCCACAGCGACAGGCATTCGGCCAGCGCCGATATCAGCCAGGCGATCAGGTAGCCGGTCAGGCCCGCGCCCATTTGCCATGCGATCAGCGCGCCGCCGAGGCGCACGGCCGGCGCGACGAGATTATGCGCGCCCAGCAGATCGAAGCGGCGGATCAGTTGCAGATAGCCCGCCGGTGTCGCGCGCGTCGCGGCCAGCACCGCCAGGCTGTAGGGTACCGCAAAGGCCAAAGCCTCGTGCGACCAGCCCAGTCGCGGCCCCAGCAGCGGCGCCAGCACCGCGACCGCCAGCACCGCGACCAGGCCGCCGGCCAATTCGATCGTCCCGGCGAATCGCAGCAGCCTCACCAGCCGGCCATGATCGCCCTGGCCCAGCGCCTGCGCGCCATAGCGAACGACGGCATGCCAGCCGGGAAAGCCGATGATGCCGCCGACGGTCAGCGCGAAGCCGTGGACGAGGATCAGCACGCCATAATCGACCGGGCCGAGCGCGCGCGTCGCGATTGCCATATAAGCGAGACTGATCAGCCCCGCGGACGCCTTGCCACCGATCAGGAGGCCGAGATTCCCGTAGATTCGCCGGACGATGCCGGTTTTGGCCGTCGCAGACTCAGCAATAGGCAAGCTTGTCTTCCGGTGGCGTTTGCTTGATCCGGTACCCGATCAGACCCGCGACCGCGCGGGCCGCCCGCACCGAAGACGGTTCATGCGTCAGATCGAAGCTGTGATCGAACATCAGGCGCTGGATCGGCCGATGGATCTCGGCATGACGCGCGCGCGCGTCCGCCATGGCCTCGCCGAACCGCGCGATGTCGTCGACGACGGGGCCGGCGCGCCAGTGCGCATAGTTGGGATCGCTGGCATGATCGACGCCATGGCTGTTGAGGAACAGGCAGGGGCGCGGCCGCAGCAGGAATTCATAGACCTGGCTGCTGACGTCGCCGAGATAGACGTCGGCGCGGTTGGTATAGGCCATCGTCGTCGAAGCACGGCTGCCGAGATCGATATGGATGTTGGGCGCGCGCAGATAGCGTTCGTCGATCCGGCCGGGGCGATCGATCCGCAGCCGGTCGATCGACAGCACGAACGGCCGCTCGAACAGCATCACATGCGGCGCGAAAATCAGATGATGATCGTCATGCTCGACGAACCAGTCGAGCACCTGCCGGCCCCAGCGATACCAGGACGACAGATGCGGCGAGACATGCGGATTGTAGAGTATGATCGGCCGCCCGTCGTCGCACAGCGGATGGGTGGGGCCGGCCTGACCGGCAAGATCGAATTTGGGATAGCCGACGATCGAAATCCGCTCGGGATCGAGTCCGGTCTCGTCGACCAGCCGATCGCGGATCTTCGTGCCCGAGACCAGCACATGATCGAACAGCGCGCTCGCCTTGTCGAACCCGATCGCGCGGTCGCCGGCGCCATGGCGGGTGTGGACCAGCTTGAGATGATCGAGGCCATAGCGCGTCTTGAGGATCAGCGACGTCTTCTCCGCCACCACCAGCACGTCAAGCGAGCGGAAGAAATCGAGATTGTCGCGGTAGATCAGCAATTTCGTTGCCGGCACTATGCTTTCGAGCGTCCGCGCGACGATGCGCGTGCCGGCCTTGCGCAACGCCAGCTCGACCAGTTGGATGGCATGACCGATCTCGCCGCCGCCCAGCCGGATGACTTCGGCGGTCAGCCTCTTGTTGGTCGTCGCAACGACGATCTCCGCCGGAACGTCGCAGTGCAACAGCGCCAGCGCGATCGGAAGGCTGTGGGCGACCTGATGGACCTGGTCGTGATTGAAGAGGAATCCGATCCGCATGACCGCCAGACGCCGCGGTTCGGACAGAGTCGTACGCGTAATCAAAATTTCTGCCGGATCGCATCAGGCCGCGCATGCGAGGGCGCGACCGGAGCTGTCCGCTTGGCGGCGTGAATACAGGCGCACACCGCATCCCGGTCATTGGCCGAACCGTCGACGAATTGCGCGCCCGCCGAATCTGCACACAAGCTCTCTCGCCCGACACTCGTCATGCGACCGCCCGCGCAGGCTCGCGCAACGCCGCATAATGCGCGAACAAGTCGTCGAAATGGTCGCGCATCGTTCGCGGCTGACCGGCGACGCTGTCGTGCGTCCGGCTGCCGGCACGCGCGTCGATGAAGTCGGCGATCGCGCGTGACGCCGCCGCCGCCGACCCCGAGGCAAAGCGGAATCCGTTGCGGGTGAGCGCCTGATCGGATGCCCCGCCGTCACGCGGCACGATCAGCGTCAGGCCCGACGCCGACGCTTCGGCGGCGACCATGCAGAACGTCTCGGCTTCGCAGCCGTGGATCAGCGCGTCGGCGCTCGCCATCGTCCGCGCCAGGTCCCGCCGGTCGCCGATCGGCGCGAGCAGGCGGATATGCGGGTTGTCGCCGATCTGGCGGACGATCCGCGCGCGTTCGCGGCCGTCGCCGACGAGGATGAGGCCGACCGGATCGCGGAATTGCGCCGCCACCACCGCCTCCACCACCATCGGCCAGCGTTTCTCGGGCCCGTGGCGGCCGACGCCGAGCAGCAGGCAGCCGCTGTCGTCGAGACCGCAGAGATCGAGCAGCCGGCGGCGCAACGCCGGGTCGCGATGCGCCGGCGAGAACAGGCCGGGTTCGACGCCCATCGGGATCGTCGCGACGCCGCGCAGCCCGCCGGCCTCGAGCCGGCCGGACAGGCTGTGGCTGGCGCTGATCACGCTTTCGAACTGCGCGTCGAGCCGGCGCAGATGGCGCCAATACCAGTCGAAGCCGCGATCGATCGTCGGCCGGTCCGCCAGCATCTCGAACCAGCGATAGGCATAGGCCGCCAGCGGATCGGCGTGCATCACCAGCGCCCGCACCGCCCGCCCCTGCCACGCCGCGACCATCGAGGCGCTGCGCCACGGCGAGGAGACCTCGACCACGTCGGGCCGCTCGGCGTCGAGCAAAGCGTGCAGCGCCGGACCGTCGCCGAAATAATGATAATTGCCGTCGAGCGGGAATTTCGGCGACTCCAGCCAGACGATCCGCGCGCGCGGCCCGCGCGCCTCGACATGCGACCGCGGTCCCGGGGCGATCACCACGATCTCATGGCCGGCGCGCGGCCCCTCGGCGAGCTTGCGATCGATATAGGTGCGCACACCGCCGCCCTTGGGGGCATAGAAGGCGCAGACGTCGACGATCTTCATGTCAAGATGTCCCGATCGGCCCGAACGAGAACAGGCCGCGACGATAGTTGAGCCGGATCGACAGCCGGGTGATGCCGCTGCCGGCCGTGACCCGCACGGCGCGGGCGGCCGGCTTGCCGAGACCGAGCTTCGGATTGTTGGCGAAGCCGATGCCGTCCACCGACAGGCCGAATTTGCGGTTGCGATCGCGGTCGTGCAGCAGCGAGAGCGTGTAGCTGCCCGGCGCCGGCGCGCGGATGCACAACATGGCCGGACCCGATTGCGGCACCGGCATCACGGCGCGCCGGAACGGCTTGCCGGCATTGATCAGGACATTGTCGTCGGCGAGGAAATCATCGTCGCCCGGCGGATAGAGTTCGAGTCGCAAATTGCCCTGCCGGTCCTTCAACCCGACCGCCGTCACCACGAAGGCCGGACCCGGCTCATCGGCCCGACAGCGCCCTTCGGCGACGCCCAGGCTGGGATCCGATCGCACCTGCGCGCCCGCAACCGCCGGCAGCAGCAGGCCGACCCACAAGCCAAGCTTCATGCGCGGCGGCTCCAGCCGGCAAGTTCGCCGGCGGCGAGGATCATGCCCAGCACCAGATGGGTCGCGAGGATGATGCCCGCCATCAACGCCATCAAGGCGACCAGCTGATGGTCCTGGCCGACGATGAACACCGCGATTCCGGCGAAGACGACGTCCTTGTTGGGCACGAACGGCAGCCGCGACAGCAGCAGCCGCAGCGTCGACAGCAGTAGCCAGAGCGAGAGCGGCACGGCCGGCAGCGCGATGTGCCACATCCACGCCGCGAGTCCGGTGGTGGCCGCGATTCGTGCCAGATGGGTGAGGACGACGAAGCGCAATTCGGGCCGTGGCAGGCTGAACAGCCGGCGGCGAAACAGCATCGCCGCCAGCGAGGTCGCCAGCACCGCCGCGATCGAGAGGGCCAGCGACCTGTCGTCGAGGCCCAGATGCAGCGATGCGAACAGGGGCCAGGCGATGGCGAGCATCCCCAGCGTGACGCCGTTGCCGACCATCGCCGACAGGATGGCGACGTCCTTGACCGCCCCGAACGGCGCACCGACCATGTTCGATCGCTTGCGCGCCCAGCTGTAGAAATAGAGTTCGCCGACATAACCGAGCAGCAGTTCGTTGCCGATCAGCTTGCGCACCAGCGCGAAGAAGCCCGCGGCCGGGATCGACCATAATCGCCGGAAGATGATCCAGTCGGCAAACGGCGCCGCTGCGTAATAGCCGGCGAAAATCAGCCAGAAGCCGATCGAGGTCGGCAGCAGCGCGCGGATGCTCGCAAGATCGAAGGTCGCCAATTGACCGGCCACCACTGCGAGAATGGCCAGCGAGATCAGCGGCGCGGCGATCCGGGCGAGCCGCGAGGCCCTGACCTCGAGCAGCGCCGGATCGGGCGGCGGCACGATCTCGTTCCAGTCCGGCGCCTTCCAGTCCAGCACGCATGGGGCGTCGTCGATTGTCTGGTTGATCCGATACACGCGTCACATCCGTCGCCGTTGCTGACCCGCTCTGGGACGCCGCCATGTGCAAAAGATCGCATGGGGCTGAAGCACAACGTCGTCGGGGTGCGGCTCAGGCCAGCAGGTCGCGATAGCTGCCTATCGTCCGGTTGCGGGTGAAGCGGGTCACGGTGGCGTCGATGCTGTCGAGCAGGCGCGGCACGCCGGTGTCGCCGGGATGGACCGCGATCCTCACCACCGGCAGTGCCCCCAGCGCCGCGCGGGCGAGCGCCGCGAACGCGAGCGAACTGGCGATGCGGCCGCGGGAGCGGCTGGCCCAGGTGATGACCGGACCGCGCGCGACGATGCGGCCGTCGGCCGGGCGCCACACCCGCAGATGATCCTCGGCCAGCGCGAAGCCCTCGTCGGCGAGCGCCGCCCGGGCGCCCGCGCCATAGAGCCACGCCGGCGCGATGAAACCGGCCACCGGCCGGCCGATCGCATCCTCGACGATCGCGCGTCCGGCCTGCATGCGGCGCTGCGCCTCGGCCCGGTCGAGTCCCAGAAACTCGCCCTCGCCGGCGGTCATGTGGCGGGCGCGGATCTGCGCCAGCCGGCCCGCATGCGCCGTGTCGTCGCGATGCCGCCAGCCGTGCAGGAACATCTCGACGCCCGCGTCGGACCAGTCGCGCAACCGGCGCCGATAGGCCGGCGACCGGCTGAGCGGCGCCTCGTCCCAATGATCTGGCACCACCAGCATCGCGAAGCGCGGACCGCCGAGCAACCGCGTCAGCCGATCGGCCAACAGGTCGACCTCGCGCTCGAACTTCGGCCCGACATCGTGAATCGACGCCAGCAGCAGGCGGCTAGAAATCGGCATCGATGCCGATCCGGATGCTGCGCGGCCGCAGCGGCGTGACCTGGTTGCGATCGGCGATGCCGAACGGATTGCCGAAGGCGAAGCGGTTGCCGCGGACGTTGCGGAGATTGCTGATATCCAGCGACAGGCCGAGCCTGCCGAAATCCAGCCTACCGCCGAGGCTGGCTTCGACATAGCGTCCCTGGATGACGTCGAGCGGGGGGCCGATGCCGAGCTGCGATCTGCCGACATGGCGCAGGCTGGCATCGACGGTCAGCGCGACCGCGGACGACAGCGCGGTGCGCCAGCTCATCGCCGCGCGTCCACCCGACTCGGCGACATTGGGTAGGTCGCGCTCGTCGGCGGCAGCGAAGGCCGGTGCGGGATCCTTGAGGTTCGATCGGTTGAAGAAGGCCGCCAGCTCGAACTGGAGGGCGGCGAGCGGCGTCCATGTCGCCTGCAGATCGAGCGCGACGATCCGGCCATCGCCGATGTTGACGGTGAACGGCAGCCCGGTTGCGTCGACGAGATCGGCCTGGATATCCGTCCAGCGCGACCACGACATCGTCGCGCTCGCGGTGAAACGGTCGCGACCCGGCCGGCCCAGCCGGAAGCCGCCCTCGACCATCGCCAGCGTGTCGCTCTCGAACCGCTGCACGCTCTGCGGGCCCGATGCCTGCCCGATCGCCAGGCCGCCCGCGCGCGCGGCTTCCTGATAGTGGGCGAACAGCAGCAGCCGGTCGCGCGGTCGCCACGCCAGCGCGAGCGAAGGCGACGCCCGCGTCCTGGTGCGCCTGGGTTCCATATCCTCGGAAAAGGGATCGTCGAGCGCCTGCCCGACCGCGCTCGAATATGTCATGCGCCCGCCGACTATGCCTGCCAGCCGGGTCGTCACCGGGATCGTATATTGTCCGAACAGCGCGGCTTCGGTGACGTCGTTGCGGACGCCGGTGATCGTCGCCGGCGCGGCGGGATCGCCGAGGCGACGGCGCTGACGCTCGATATCGTGGACGATGCTGATCCCGGCCACCCAATCGTCGGTGCCGTGACGCCGGCCCGACAGCCGGGTCTCGTGCGAGATCAGCGAGATGCCGATGGTCTCGTCGAACAGCCGCGCGGGCGAGCCGGCTGCTTCAGGCGTGGCATCATAGTGCGTGTCGATATCGTGCCGCACGATCGCGGTCGACGACACCAGTTCCAGATCGCCCCAGCTCCTGGCGATCCGTACATTCGCAAGCCGATAATCATTGTCGAACGGCTGGGCGATGCGCGATCTGCGCGTCAGATCGGGTGCACCGCGCAGCGTATATTGGCCGTCGCGGCTGGCGATGTTCTGGAGCACGCCGCCGAGATCGAACGTCCAGTCATTGCCGGGCGTGTAGCGCAGGCCCAGCCGCCCGCCATAGCTGAGGCTGCGGTTGATGTTGTGAAGCCCGCGCGAAGGATCGTCGATATAGCCGGCATCGACGGTGCGATAGCCGACCGCCCGCAGCGCCAGCCGGTCGCCGGCGATCGGCAGATTGACCATCGCGGCGGCATCGGTGCTGGTGCCGCCGTCCTGCGTCGTGCCGATCCCGGCCGAGGCGGAGGCGGCGAAGCCGGTCGGATCGGGCATGTTGGGCACCAGCCGGATGATCCCGCCGAGCGCGCCGGTGCCGTAGAGCGTGCCCTGCGGCCCGGCCAGCACCTCGACGCGCCGGATATCGTAGAGATTGAGATCGGGATCGGGCGCATTGTAGGTCAGTCTCGCATCGCCGAGATACTGACCGACGGTGGCCTGCGTCGGGCCGTTGAAGCTGCTGTCGGCGACGCCGCGGATGAACAATTTGTCGCGGCCGGGGCCGAGGCTGGTCGACGCCAGCATCGGCAGCCGCGCGACGATCGCCGCCGTACCGCGCGAGGCCGAGCGCGCGTTGCGGTCCGGATCGAGATCGACGAGGTCGACCGCGCCGGCATAACGATCGAGCGTCGTGCCCTGCTTGCTGGCCGTGACGACGATGTCGCCGAGTTCGACCGGTGGCGCCGGCGGCTGGGCAGTCGTTCGCGCCACGGGCGGTCGTGACGGTCGCGGCGGCGGTGCGGGGCTGGACGCGGCGACGATCCGTACCGTGCGCGGATTGACGAAGACGAAGGTGGCGCCCGAGTCCCGCAGCAGGCGGCGCAGCGCCTCACGCGCCTCGAACCGGCCGTTGATGCCCGCCGTGCGAAGCTGGCCGAGGCGCGGATCGGCGAACCCGATCGTCAGCCCCGACTGCGCGCCGAACAGCGCGATGGCATCGCTCAGCCGGCCCGCGGGAATCGCGAAGCTGCGGGACTCGGCCGCTTGCACCGGGGTGGCTGCGACAACGGCCCCGGCGACTGCGATCAGAACATCACGGCGCCGCACGTCTGCGCGCGGCCAGCGTCCAGCCCTTGTCGCCGCGCGTGGCGCTGACATCGAGCAATTGCGACAGATCGGCGAACAGCCGGTCGCGGTTCGGATCGATCCGGATCGTGCCGGTGAAACGGCGATCGGCGAGCGCCGGATCGAGCGCGATCGCCGCGCCGGTGGCCCGTGCGAGGTCGATAGCGACCAGCGACAGCGGCGCGGCGGCGTAGCTCAGCCGTCCGTCGCGCCATGCGCCGACCGACGCCGGATCGACGGCTGAGCGCAGGATCGCGCCGTTGCCACCGGGATCGCTGAGCGCCTGGCCGGCGCGCAGCGTCACCGCCGCGCCATCCGGATCGTAGATCACCGAGCCTTCGGCGACGGCGACGCGCAGGCCCTGGAGGTCGCGGGTGACGTTGAACACCGTCCCGACGTCCTGGATGCGCTGGGCGCCGACCTGGACGACGAACGGCGCATCGGGATCATGCGTGATCGTGAACGCGGCCTCGCCCTGCTCCAGCTTCGCGTAGCGCGGATTCCTGCGATCGAGCACGAGGCGGCTGTCGCCGTTGAGCGCGATCCGGTCGCCCGATTGCAGCGTAATCGTCCGGGTCTCGCCGGCGTCGGTTGCGACCCGCCAGGGGTCGCTGCGTTCCAGCATTCCGGGGCCGAACCCGATGGCGAGCGCCAGCGCCGCCGCTGCCGCGACTCCGCCGCCCAGCCACCAGCGCCGCGATGTCACGGGGGAGTCATCATTGGCAGCTATCGGGGCTGCGGGGATGGCTTCGAGGATCGCCGCACCCGCGACCGCGTCAGCCGCCTCGATCTCGTCATAGGCCTGCGCATGCGCGGGATCCGCGCCGAGCCAGGCGACGAACGACTCCCAGTCGTCCGCCGTCGCGTCCGCGATCAGGACGTGCCAGCGGATCGCTTCCGCGCGCAGAGCGTCGCGCCGCTCAGCCGTCATGGTCATCGTCCATGCCCCTGTGACGCCTTCCAGCGCCGAATGTCGCATCCCCGGAATCGTCGTCGTCGAGTCCGGCCTTTGCCTCCGCGACGACATGATAGGCGCGATAGATGTGCTTCTCCACCGCGCTCTTGCTCAATCCCAGGTCGCCGGCGATCGCTTTCTGGGTCTGTCCGTCGATCCTGAAGCGCTGAAAAATATCGCGCGTCCGCTCGGGCAGCGCTTTCAGCGCGGCCGTCACGATCGCTAGCCGTTCGCGGCCGATCAGGACATCCTCGGCCGACGGGCGATCGTCGCTCTCGGACATCACGCCGGTGCCGCCGGACGACCAGTCCTCCTCGCGCCGAATCCGGCGCGCGGTGGAGCGGCGGCGATCGAGCAACAGATTGTGCGTCATCCGGTAGAGATAGGCGCGCGGCTCGCCAATCGGCCCCTCCGGCAGCGTGCCGAGCTTGATGAACATGTCCTGCATCAGGTCTTCGGCATCATCCTGCGACAGTCCGCGCACGAGCAGATAGCGCGTCAGCGCCGGCCGCATGACGAGGAATATCTGCTTCAGACCGCTTTCGGACATGCGTTCTCGAACTGCTCCAAATCGGATGCCGCGCGGCTTGATGCACGCCGATGACAGTGTCGTGACCGCACGAAACCCACATGGCGGATGCGACAGTCCAACGACGCCGGCGTCCTTTGGCACAGGAAGACGCGATCGGCTACCGTCGGCCCGGGCGGACTCGCCAGCGGCCGGACAATGATCGATAACGGATTCCAGGCGCACCGACTGGCGTAATGGGGGGAGCGGCTTTGAAATCCGGAAATGGACCTGACCGAAACGATGGCAATCGCAAACGACCGACGCGCGGTTGGTGAGATCGGACCAGGCGGTGACGGGCGTTTGGGCAAAAGGAGCAAAAGTACGGGCGAGGGTTCGAGAATATCCTGTTCCCCGGCGAAAGCCGGGACCCAGGAATCACAGGCTCGGAGTCCGCGACTCCTGGGCCTCGGCTTTCGCCGGGGAACGACCACTTTCTCTGCCCGGACTTTTGCTTCTATTACGTGTTTGGAAGGCAAGCATCTGAATTGCAAGGCTTTGCTGGCGACGCTGCTGCTGACGGCGGGATGCGCCGCCTACCAGCCGGCCCCCTTGCCCGCGGCGGACACGGTACTGACCGCCCCCGACCTCGCCGCGCTCGCGCGCGATGCGTCGACGATCGACCGGCCGTTCCTGACGCCGCAGCCGATCGACCTCGGCCAGAAGCTGACGCCGAACGCGCTGGCGGTGATCGCGGTGCTGGAGAATCCCGACCTCAAGGCGATGCGCGCAAAGGCGGGGGTCGGCGACGCACAGGCGTTCGCGGCGCGGCTGCTGCCCGACCCGTCCGCCCAGATCGGCTTCGACAAGATCCTGTCCGGGCCGGATACGCTCAACGGCCTCGCCGGACAGCTCGGTTTCGATCTCTCGGCTTTGCGCACGCGCAACGCGACCGCGCGGGGCGCCGAGGCGACCCGGCGTCAGATCCGGCTCGACCTCGCCTGGGCGGAATGGCAGACCGCCGGCGCGGCGCGCCTGCAGGGCGTCCGCATTCTCGCACTTGCGCAGCAGTTCGCGCTAGCGAAGGCCAGCGCCGCCTCCGCCGGCGATCTGCTGCTGCGGTCGCAGCGCGCGGCCGGGCGTGGCGACATTGCCGGATCGGACACCGATACGCGCCGCCTCGCCATGCTCGACGCGGGCGACCGGCTGCGGACCACCGAGCGCGATCTAATTACGGCGAAGCTGGAACTCAACCGGCTGCTCGGGCTTCCGCCGACGGTCGTGCTGTCGCTGGCGCCACCACCCGAGCCTCCGGTTCCGCCGTCCGCCGAAACGCTGGTCGCCGAGGCGCTCGACCGGCGGCTCGACCTGCAGGCGCTGCGCGCCGGCTACGACTCCGCCGAAGCCGATGTCCGCAAGGCGATCCTCGACCAGTTCCCGAATCTGTCGCTGACCCTGGCCGGCGCCCGCGACACGGCCGGCAACTGGACGGCGGGGCCGCAGCTCGGTTTCACTCTGCCGCTATGGAACCGTAACCGCGGCGGCATCGCCGTGGCGGAAGCGGGCAGGGCACAGCTCCGCGCCGAATATGATGCGCGCCTGTTCCAGACCCGTGCCGACATTTTCGCGGCTATCAAAGGACTGGCGACGATCCGGCGGCAGCAAGCCGACCTCCGCGCGGCGATGCCCGCGCTCGAGCGCTTCGCCGCCGGCACCGCGCGGGCGGCGGCGCGCGGCGACATCGCGCAAGCCACCGCGGACACGGCCGGACAGACGCTGCGCGACCGGCAGACCGCGCTCTCCGCGCTCGATCAGCAGGCCGGGGAATTGACGATTTCGCTGGAGCTTCTGGCGGGCGGCCCCAGCGAAGGATGGACCCGATGATCAGATCATGGCCGCTGGCGGCGCTGATGCTGGCGCTGCTGACAGGATGTGGCGGGAGTCCGACGGAGACGGCACCCGATCCGGTCGCGGCGGTGCGGACCGCGCTCGCGACCACCGGCACGTCGACCGACAGCCAGACCATCTATGGCGTCGTCGAGGCCGGCCCCGGTGCCGCCATGTCGCTCGCCGCGCAGAGCGAGGCCATCGTCGTCAGCATCGCCGCGCCGACTGGCACCGCGGTGCGTGCCGGCCAGGTCATCGCGATCCTGCGGCCGACCCCGGCGACGCGGCTGGAACTGGCAAAAGCGGCGGGCGATGCCACAGCCGCCAGCGCGGCGCTGGCGCGCGCGATCCGGCTGCGGGGCGACGGCCTGGCGAGCGATGCGGACGTCGAGACGGCGCGGGCGGCGGCGACGAGCGCCGGCGCGACCCGCGCCAGCCTCGCCAGCCGGACCGCGCAACTCGTGCTGCACGCGCCCGCCGCCGGCACCGTCCAGAACCTGACCGCCAGGCCCGGCGACGTGCTCGCCGCGGGCAGCCAGGTCGCGACGATCGCAGGTTCGGGCGACCTGCGCGCGCGCTTCGGCGTCGACCCGACGGTTGCGCAACGTCTCCACGCCGGACAGACGATCCGGATCGCCGCCACCAGCGCCGCCGGCGCGCCGATCGATGCCCCGATCGTCGGCGTCGATCCGCAGGCCGATGCGACGACGCGCATCGCCTCGGTCTTCGCCAGGGTGCCGCCGGGCGCTGGGCTGGGCGTGGGCGAAGCCGTCCAGGCGAATGTCGCGGTCGGTTCATCGGTGACCGGTGTATCGATCCCTTATGCCGCGCTGCTCGACGATGGCGGCAAGCCCTATGTCTTCACCGTCGACAAGGGCGTCGCGCACCGGATCGACGTCATACCCGGCAGCGCGTCGGGCGACCGGATCGCGATCCTGAACGGCCTGTCGGCCGGCGCCCGCGTCGTCACCGAGGGCGGGACCGCGCTCGAAGACGGCATGAAGGTCCGGGAGCCGGCAGCCCGATGACGGCGCCGATGGATCGCCATCGCCGTTCGATCTGGCTGAGCGTGATCCTGATCACGCTCGCCGGACTCGTCGCGGGCCTGCGCCTGCCGGTCACCCTGTTCCCGCACATCGATTATCCGCGTGTCGTCGTCGCGATCGATGCCGGCGAGCGTGATGCCGCGCAGATGGCGGCGGACATTACCCGGCCCGGCGAGATCGCGTTGCGCGGCGTGCCCGGCGTCACCCGGATCCGCTCGACAACCAGTCGCGGCTCGGCCGAGATCGCGCTCAGCTTCGACTGGGGACAGGAAATGGTCGCGGCGACGCTGGCGACGCAAAGCGCGCTCGCGACGATCCTGCCCGATCTGCCGGCCGGCACGCGGTTCGACGTGCGGCGATCGGACCCGACGATCTTTCCGGTGCTCGGCCTGTCGCTGACCTCGGCCAGCCGCGACGGCGTGGCGCTCCAGCAGATCGCCCAGCTCCAGCTCCGGCCGCTGCTGTCGACCGTAGCCGGCGTCGCCGGCGTCGACGTGCTCGGCGGCGGCATGCCCGAGATCGCGATCGAGGTCGATCCCGCGCGGATGCAGGCGCTGGGGCTGACGATCGGCGACGTCGCGACGGCGCTGGCGTCCGCCAACAGCGTCGCGGCGGTCGGCAGGATCGAGGACCGCCACCGGCTGTATCTGACCCTGGTCGAGGATCGCATCGCGGGCGAAGCCGGTCTCGCCGCCGTGCCGGTCAAGGCCGGTGCCACGGCGGGCGCGGGCATCGTCACGCTCGGCCAGATCGCGACGATCCGCCGCGCGCCGGCGCCGGCATGGACGCGCGTCACCGCCAACGGCACCAACGCGGTGCTGGTCAACATCCGCCAGACGCCGACTGCCGACGCGGTGGCGCTGGTCCAGGCGGTCGATGCGCGCCTGAAGAGCGCCGGCCTGCCCGCCGACGTGAAGATCAGCCCGTTCTACGATCAGTCGGAACTGGTGACGGGCGCGGCGAACGCGGTGCGCGATGCGATCCTGCTCGGCGCCTTCCTCGCCGGACTCGTGCTGTTCCTGTTCCTGCGCAGCTGGCGGCTGATGGTGATCACGGCCGCACTGCTGCCCGCGACGCTCGCGGCGACCTGCCTGGCGCTGCTGGCGCTCGGTATGAGCTTCAACATGATGACCCTGGGCGGCATGGCGGCCGCGGTCGGCCTCGTCGTCGACGACGCCGTGGTCATGCTCGAGCATCTGATGCGGCGCATGCAGGAAGCGGAGCCGGGCGCCCAGCCATCGCTGCTCGATGCCGCCGCCGAAATGGCGCGTCCGCTGTTCGGATCGACGGCGGCGACGATCATCGTCTTCCTGCCGCTGGCGTTCATCACCGGCGTCACCGGCGGCTTCTTCAAGGCGCTGGCGGTGACGATGACCGCGGCCTTGTTCGTCTCCCTGCTCTATGCCCGCTACGTCCTGCCGCTGGTCGCCGCACGCTGGCTGACGTCGCACGACGTGGCGGCTGCCGCGAAAGCCGACGCTTTCATGGACCGGATCGGCCGCGTCTACGATCGCGGCACCGGCCGGGCGCTGGCGCGGCCCGGACCGTTCGTCGCGATCGGCGCGGCGGTGCTGATCGCGATCGGCGTCTTGTCCTGGACGCATGTCGAGTCGGGCTTCATGCCGAAGATGGACGAGGGCGGGTTCATCCTCGACTACAAGGCCAAATCGGGTGCCGCGCTCAGCGATACCGACCGTCTGCTCCGTCAGGTCGAGACGATCATCCGCGAGACCCCCGAGGTGGTGTCCTACTCGCGGCGGACCGGCGTCCAGCTCGGCGGCGGCCTGACCGAGGCCGACGAGGGCGACTTCTTCGTGCGGTTGAAAAGCGGCAGCCGGCGGCCGATCGAAGCGGTGATGACCGAAATCCGGCTGAAGATCGCCGCGCAGGTGCCCGGCCTCGAGGTCGAACTGCTCCAGCTGATGGAGGATCTGATCGGCGACCTGACGGCGGTGCCGCAGCCGATCGAGGTCAAATTGTTCGGCGACGATCCCGTCGCACTGGCCGATGCCGCCGGCAAGGTCGCCGAAGGCATCGGTGCGATTCCGGGCGTCGTCGAGGTTCAGGACGGACTGCGCGTCGCCGGCGACGCCGTCATCATCAAGGTCGATCGCCCCGCCGCGGCGCTGGCCGGACTCGATCCCGACCAGGTCGCGAAGCAGATCGAGGCGCAGATCGGCGGCACCGTCGCCACCAGCCTGCTCGCCGGCGAAACGCTGATCGACGTGCGTGTGCGCGCGCCGCTCGCGTTGCGCGATCGCACCGATGCGCTCGGCAGCCTGTCGCTGCGCGCGGCCGACGGGCGGACGGTGGCGTTGCGCCAGGTCGCGCGTGTGTCGATCGCCGCCGGCCAGCGCCAGATCACCCGCGAGGATCTCGCGCCCTTCATTCCGGTGACCGCGCGCCTCGAAGGCCTCGATCTCGGATCGGGGATCAGGGCGGTCCAGGCCAAAGTCGCCGAATTGAAGCTGCCCGCCGGCATCCGCGTCGATTATGGCGGGCTCTATGCGCAGCAGAAGCGGTCGTTCACCGATCTGATGATGGTGTTCGTGGCGGCGCTGTTGCTGTCGGCGCTGCTGCTGACGTTCCTGTTCGAGCGCTGGGCGTTCACGATCGCCGTGATCGTCACCGTGCTGCTGTCGGGCTGCGCCGTGCTGGCCGGACTCTGGCTCACCGGCACCGAACTCGACATCTCGGCGCTGATGGGCGCGACGATGGTCGTCGGCATGCTGACCGAACTCGCGATCTTCTACCTCGCCGAACTGGTGCCCGACGCGCCGGTCACCGGCGGCGCGCTGATCGCGGCCGGACGGGCACGACTGCGGCCGATCCTGATGTCGGCGCTGATCGCGATCCTCACCTTGCTGCCGCTTGCGCTCGGGCTGAGCCGCGGGTCGGGCCTTCAGAAGCCGCTCGCGACCGCAATCATCTTCGGTCTCGCGATCGGCGCGCCGCTGATCCTGACGATGCTGCCGGGACTGGTGCTGCTGCTGGGGCGGGTGCGGCGTTCGCGGCGTCATGACGGTGATCGAAATCCGGGTCGATCAGGACGCTGAGACACACCTCGGTCAGCTCTTCGGGCTGACATCCCGCCTCGAACGGCAGGGGAGAGCGGAGAGGGGCGATCGGACCGCGATGGTCGATCGCTAGCCCCGCCCTCGAAAGCGGATCGTGGCGCCGCAGAAGCGGATCATCCGCCGCATAGCCATGATCGCCCTCACCACGGCGCCTTCTTCTCGCACTCCGGATCGAACCGGCCCTTGTCCGCCATCGCGTGGAAATCGCTCCAGCATTCGGCGAGCAGGACCGGCGGCACGTCGCCGAGCTTGACCACGGCGCCGTCGTAACGCCCGTCGCCGATGCGGCGGAAGCGCAATGCCTTCAGTGCGACCGGGTTGTTCTCGTCGACCGCGTGGCTGCCCGAATGTTCGATCACCGCGACCATCCCGATGCCCGGGAAGCCCTTTTCATATTCGTTGCAGCCGCCGCCGTCCGAAATGATCCGCTCATAGCCCAGCTTGGTGGCGACGCCCCGCAGCGCCAGGCTCTCGCCGACCCAGCCCTTGCGGTCGTCGATTTCGGTCCGGTCGCGGTCGGCATCGGGCAATATCATCCTCGTGCGGCCGAACTGCGGCAGCAGCGGCTTGACCTCATAGTCGCGCAGATGCGCCAGCCATGCCGCGCCCGCTTCGTCGCCGGCCACGGCGCCATGCGCGAGCCGGACGGCATGGAAGGCGGCGATATCCACCCTGTCGTCGGCGGCGTTGGTGAAATCGCCCTCCGGCGTCGGGCGGAACAGGCCGAGCGACATGCCTTCGGCGTCGAGTCCTTCCCACACCAGCCGCTCGATCATCCGGCGCATGACCGGATGGTCGTGGAAGCAGGCGATCCAGTCCGCCGCCGGCCATGTCCGCCCCGCGCACATCGCCTCGTGCAGCCGCCCGCTTTGCATCTCGACGATCTGCTTGAGCTCCTTCTTCGCATTGGCGAGCGCCTTCTTCGACTCCTTCGTGGTCTCGTCGTCGCCGGCCGGCAGGCCGGCGACGGTCTTGCTCTGCGGGCTGGTCAGCGCGATCGTCAGCGCGGAAACCAGCCGGGCGGAATAAGGCCTGGCGTCCTCGCCGCACGGCAGCGCCAGCACGCCGTCATCGTCGAAACCGGCGGTCGGGATGGTGCGGTCGGCGAGTTCGTCGATGCTCCAGCCGCGATCCTCGGCGAAGCGCGTCACGAGTTCGCCGGCATGTTTCTGCACGCTCTTCTGCTTGAGCCGCACCGAGGCCGCGATCACCACCTGCAGCGCGGTCGGCGTGGCGTTGCCCGCCAGCATGTCGAGCAGCGCGGCCGCCTGGCTCGATCGCCGGCCGTGGGTCTTCAGATACCAGCGCACGCGCTGCGCCGCCCACACCGGTTCGGCGCGGCAGGCGAGCGCGAGCAGACCCTTGGCATCGGTCGCCGAGTTCGGCATTTCGGCGAGCTTCTCGCGCTTCAGATCCGCGAACGCGCGGTCATAGGTGCCGGCGGCGCCATACCAGTGCTGATATTGCCTGTGGCGGGCATCGACATTCGCGACCGCAAAAGCATTGGCCTCGTCGAGCGAAGGCTGCTGCGTATCCCAGGCGATCCACGATTCGAGCAGCCAGGCCGAGATCGCGCGCGCATCGCCGGCGTCGAGCTGGTCGAGATAGATGCCGAAGCGGCCGGTCGCGGCCGGATCCTTGAGCCGGGTGGCGAGCGCGATCCACCATGCCAGCAGGGTGCGCGGTGCCGGACTGCCATCGTTGAAACGGATCGCCGGCATGGCCTCGAGCGAAAGCCAGTCGGGCGGCGCGGCCTTGCCCGCCTTCATCCCCGCCTCGGCCTCGGCGATCAGCGCCTTCTGCCCCAGGATCGCGGAGAGGTCGGCGCCCAGGCGATGCAGCGCCGAGATCAGGGCGGTGCGCACCGGATCGGACTTTTCCCTGGCCAGCCGTTTGAGCAGCGCCGGCGCGGCACCCGCCGCGCGGAGATCGGCCAGCCAGGTCGCCGCTTCGATCCGCACCGCCTGGCGCGCATCGTCGAGCAGCGCGCGCAGGCGATCGTCGAGTCCGGTCGCGCCCTTCAGCAGCGCGCGTGCTTCCAGGCGCAGCGGCTTCGCCGCGGCGACGGCGGTTTCGAGCATGAACGGATAATAGCGTGCCGGCAGCGCGGGCAGCAGGCGCAGGACGAGAATCGCCTTGTCCGCATTCAGCGGACAGCGATCGGCTGGTGCCAGGCCCAGCGCCTCGTCGAACACCTGGAGGTTCGAGGCGAGATAGGGCCAGACCAGTGCAGGCGGCAGCGCCTCGAGCATGTTGCGCCAGCCGCCATTGCGTTCGAACTGCAGCACCCGGCGCAAACCGTCGCCGCGCGCGAACGGAAACGACCGGTCAGTGCCGAAATGCGATGTCCGCCCGATCGTCTGCTCGATCGCCTCGACGACGCGAAGGTCGCCTTGCGGACTCTCGATATAGGCGCGTAGCCGATTGCGGACATGATCCTGCGAGCCACGATAGAAAGGACCCAGCGCCTGATCGACGCCCGCGCCGCGCTTGACCGCGACATCGAGCGCGAACATGTCGGGCAGCCGATCGATCGCAGCCTTCAACCAGTCGCGGCCCGGTTTGTGCCGCTCCAGCGAATAAGCCAGAAAATGGCTGACCCCCTCGGGAAACGCAGTTCCCGCCGTCATCAGGTCGAACAGCGCGTCGCGCTCGGCGGCCGTCACCGGCTCGACCTGGCGACGGTCGCGCTCGGCGACATTGCCGGTCGCCCGCGCCGCCGCCCGCCGCTCGTCCTCGAACGCGATCACGGCCAGATAGTCGGCGCGGAAATCGGCGATGACGGCCGGCGCGGGTTCGATCGTGATGTCGGGCATCGGCGGGATGGCGATCCGCTGTCCATCGACGGCGATATAATGATCCGCGGACTCGTCGGCGACCACTGGCGCCTCTGCCACTTCCAGCGCAGCCTCGATCCGCGCGCGCACCTTCGCGGTCTTTTCGACGCCGAGCCGGTCGCGCAGCACGTCCTGCAACGCGGGCGATCCGTTGCGTGCGGCGACCTCGACCAAGGCGAGCCGGATGTCGGCGCCACCGGCAGCGAGCGCCGACCGGACGATCGGCGCGAGCGAGTCCGAAGCGAGCGCGGCGAGGATCGAGATTGCCGCGTCGCGCTCTTTCGCGCCGGCGCCGGCGGACAGATAGTCCAGCCAGACGGGCTCGAATTCGGGCCTGTCGACAAAGCCGTTGCGGCTGGCGACCGCGATCGCCGCGATCCGGCCCTCGCTCGCCAGCCGGGGCATGACCGTGGCGAGCAATTGCGGGTTGGCGGCGAACAGCGCCTCGATCTCGGGCCGGTTGCGGAAATAGCTCGCCGCCATCGCCGTGCCCGCCTGTTCGAGCGCGAGATCGAAGACGTCGGCGAGCGACCCGCCGAGCGCCTCGACCACCTCGACCATGCGCAGCGGCGGGATCAGGATCGACCAGTCGGGCGTATATTGGCCGTGCGGCGGCATCGAAAGATGATGGATGCCGCTCTCGATCTCGCTCGCCAGCACGCGCGCGAGCGGGGCGACCTGGTCGGAGCCGCGCAGCCCGCCGCCGAATTCGGCGCGCAGCACGGCGACGACCTCGATGCAGCGCCGGAGCGTCGCGATCTCGGGCAGCTCGCCGCGGGCGAACAGCGCGCGCCGCTCGGTCTCCGCTTCCCTGAAAGCCTTGAGGAACGGGAAGAACGGCGCCTTGAAGCGATTGGGCGACGAGATCACGGCATGGACGCGATCGACGATGTGGGCGTGCGCGCCCGACCGGACATAAGCGAGCGCCGTCGTGCCCAGCCCGTGTTCGAGCATGTCGAGCAAAGTCAGTTCGCGTTCGATCGCCGCCTCGAACGGCGTCGGCACCGCGCGTGGCGCCCTGTCACCGCCGGCCGAACCGATCATGCGCCTCAGAAGTGAACCCAAAGCCAATGCCGCCCCCTCGCTTTCCGCCGGATGACGGACAGTTAGCGCGGGTCGGTTAAGATCGGGTTGGTTCTGGGCACCCGCTTGTCCCTTCAGGTGCGATTTTGGTCTGCGCTTCGCAGCGTCCGATTCCAGGCGTCGCCCTGGTGCGATTTGCGATTGTTCGCCCCGCTCATAGCAACGCTTCGATTCCCTTCCGGCGAATGACGTTCAACAAGGCGAGGGCTGGACCCTTCGCCTCTTTCGTGCCGCGCTCGAGCTGTGAAACATAGCCCACGGTCAGATTGAGATATCGTGCAAGGGCCGCCTGGCTCAGATGCGCCTCCTCGCGCACAGTGCGGATTTCCTCGCCGCTGATCGGCGCAGCCGTGGGCAGAACATCCGGCCCCAGATGACGAACAGTGATCTTGCGAAAGGTCGCCTCGTCCATGATCCCGAGACGCCGTTGCGCCCCGGCCATCTCCAAAAGCTCCTGATCCATCCTGTCAAGCTTCGTCGTCACGGTCGATCTCCTGTAGCTCTCCGTCGGCAATGGCCTGTCCGATCGTCTCCGCCGCGGCGGCAAGCCAGTTCGCCCCGATCATGCGAAAGGTCTCCAGCTGATCGGGTCCGATATTGTCGAGATCGTTCTTTGCGAACCCATAGAGAAAGACGGCCCGGTCCTCTGCCCGATAGGCGACGATAACGCGATAGCCGCCCGAGCGGCCCTGCCCGGGCCGCGCTAGCCGCTGTTTGATCAGTCCGCCGCCCAGATCTGCGTCGATGATTCCGCGTTCGGCTCGCTCGATCGCCGCGTTCAGGGTTGCATCCGCAATTCGCTCGCGGCGTGTGAACCGCACGACCCCCTTGACTTTGAAAACCCGCAAAGCACCGCCTCTTGCATGCTAAAAACTATAGCACAAGGCCCGGTATTTGCAAGCTCGGCGTGCATGACAAGCAGGCGAATGCCGCCGGTGGAACCTCAGGGCACCGGAATCTGGCGCGGAATCGGATAATCCTCGGCCGCCTTGGGCGTCGTGCGGTCGTCGATCCGCCACAGGCTGCTGCTGCCCGAGCGCCACAATTCGGTCATGCCCGCCATCAGCCTTGGATCGTAGCGCGGCGGCACGACCATCCAGACATAGTCGAAGCGTTCGCGCGGCAGGTGCGCGAGCGAGCGGTTGAGCGGCCACCACACCTGGCCGCGGCATTTGCGCCACGTCACGATCTGCGACGGATCGCGTGCATAATGCCAGCCGGTCGGGAAATGGGTGCGCAGCAATTGCGCGCCGGCGGCGACCCACTGGTCGTTGGCGAAGGCCTCGCGCCGCACCAGCGCCAGGCCGGGCATATGTTCGAAACGGTGCATCAGCCACGGTTCGTTGCAGCCCTTGCCGACATAGGACATCAGGCGCGCGCCGCGCGGCACCTTGTCGAGTGCGGCGAGCTCGCGGTCATAGGCCCGGTCGAACAGCCAGAAGCTCGCGGTGTTGCCGCCGATACGCACGAGGAAGAAGCCCAGCGCGACCAGCGCGATCGCGCGGCGGAACATCAAGGGCGCCTCGGGCCGCGGCCGGATCGCGATCAGCGCGACCGCGACCATATAGGGCGCCAGCCGCATGTCGGCATAGGCCGATCCGAACACGATCCGCGGCAGGAGCAGGAAGACGGCGAGCAGGAACACGGCCGAAGCCGCCAGATTGCGCGAAAAGGTCAGCCTCTTGTCGCGCAGCGCGTCCAGCATGACGATGAACAGCACCGCCAGCGAGATGCCGTCGAACGGCTGCCAGCGATCGCGCAGCACCATCCCGAACCACGAGATCTTGGCCTGCCAGTTGAACCAGTCGGCATTTTCGCCGCCGCCGTCGCTGCGCCACAGCAGCACCAGCGCCACCGGCGGGGACAGCGGCAGGCAGTGGATGCCCGCCAGCACCCATGCCTTGAAGAAGTTTTCGCCGCGATCCATGTGCCGGATCAGCTCGGCCGAGAATGCGAGCACGCCCAGCGTACCCCAGCCGAAGGCATGGGTGATCCACAATATGCCGGAGATCGGCACGAACAAGATGGCGCGCAGCTTCAGATGGCCGGTGCGCGCGAGGCGGAGCCACAGGCCGAAGGCGAGGAACGCCATGCCCATCGACAGCGAGAAATTGACGAAGCCGAAGATGAAGGGGAAGCAATAGGCAAGCGGCAGCGCGAACATCGTCGTCGGCGGAATCCGGCCATGAACCTCGCGGGCGACCCACAAATAGCCGGCGACCGTCATCGGCGGGATCGCGGTGACGATCAGCTTGACCGCCAGTTCCAGCCCGAAGATGTGCGACAGCGGCTCGATCAGCAGGTCGACGCCGAGATTGCCGATCAGCGCCCATTCGAAACTATACCATTGATACAGATAGGGCGAGGTCGCGAGATCGAGCTGGACGCGATAGCGCCCCATATGGCCGGGCAGGTCCACCATCGGCGGAATGTCGGGCCAGAGCAGCGGAATCATCGAAATCAGCGCGAGCGCCACCATGGTGGTCCGCCGTTCCCACCAGGGGGTATTGCTGTCCTCGCGGCGCATGGCTGTCCTCTAACGAGCCGAGGGCCGGGGCGGAAGGGCCGGTTCGACGACGCGATCGACCGGCCGATCGCCGTGACATGCGGGTCCGCGCGCCCGTTGCAGGCACTTTATCCGCCATCCATGTGCCGCCCGTCGCGCGCTCAAATCCGTCCCCCTCTCGCCTCAATGCGTCAAAAAAAGTGCCGCGTCATCCTTCGCGTGGGGGCCCGCGGAAGGTGCGCAGGAACAGCAATGTGGCGACCACCAGCAGCCCCGCCGGCCCGAACCGCAGCGCTGGAAAGAAGGGGATGAAGATGAAGCGGTTGACCTGCTGTTCGGGATCGGCCGTCGACGGCGACAGCAGATGCTGGGCGATCAGGATGATGCCGGCCAGCGCGTAGAACAGGGGCGGCCCCAGGTCGTAATTGAGGACCAGCAGCCATTCGCCCGCCAGCGCCGCCGAGGCGGCGAGGACCACGCCGCGCGCCGCCTGGACATGCCAATGCCGCTGGCGGCCGAGCCACAGCATCGCGCGTCCGTGCAGCGTCACCCCCGCCCAGCACAAGGCCGCCATCGGCAGCGCGATTTGCAGCCAGCGCATCCATGGCATGTCGCCGGCCGCCCACCACAAGCCGCCGATCGCCAGCAGCGGCCAGAAGCCGCGGCGCAGCAGATCGAGAAAGCTCTCGTCGGGGCGGCTGTCATAAGGCCGGCGCCCGAAGGTGAAGATCAGCGCGATGCCGGCGATCGCGGTCACGAGCAGCAGCAGCGCGAGCGAAGCCGGCACCAGCGCCGCCACCGCCGGCAGGACGAACAGCAGGCCGAGCGCGATCGCTTCGGTCCGCCCCAGAACCGGACCGGGGACTCGGGCGGCTTCGAACGCCCGCATCCGCCGCCGGTGGACGATGCTGATCGCCGCCAGGAACGCCGCGACCAGCGGATAGAGCCAGAGCAGATTGCGGTCGATCGCCAGTCCTTCGTCGATCGTCCATTGCGCGGCATCGGGCACCGTCTTCGCGATCGCGATCGACAGCAGGGGAGCGGCGATCAGCAGCCGGATGATCAGCGCATTGGTCTGGTCGGACAACGTGCCGCGACGCTCATGGTCGGCGATCGTGTCGGCGTTGAGATCGTTTTCGAGCGAAGGGAAGGTGGTGCGGATCTCGTGCAGCAGCCGGCGGATATTGCCGCGCTGCAGCCGGTCGGCCAGGCGAGGACCCGAAGCCGGCGGTGCGCTCAGGATCGCCCATGCCCGCCGGCGGCTCCGGTCCTTCCGGATCACCGTATCGCGATGATGGACGGCACGCGCCCGCGCCACGACCTGCCCGATCGGCACATTCTGGCGCCAGGCGCCGGCTTCGCGATTCCAGCCGAAATATTTCGCGACCGGCAGCAGGATCGGATCGGATCGCGGCGTCGATTCGATCAGCGCATAGCATAGCCAGCGTTCGATCTCGTCGGCCTGGTCGATCGACACGCGCGCGATGCCGGCAAGGATCTGCGCCGACGCGGCGTTCAGCCGTGCCGTTTCGCCCGCGTCGAGCGGCCCGTCGCCGCCGAACAGGATCGCCTGGAGTTCGGCGACCGGTTCCGCCAGCGGATCGCGTTCCGGTTCCGGCCGTTCGGACTCGTCGGCGACATCGGGCGCGTCGTGCCAGACGGCGTCGTCGAGATCCTCGTACTGGACGTCGTCGTCCTCGTCCTCGTCCTCCACCGCATGCGCGGCGAGCGCCAGCGCCTGCTCATAGGCGTGGCGCAGGTCGAGAAAGGCCTGGGGGTCGGCTTCGGGATCGATGCTCTTGAGCCGGGCGGCATAGGCGCCGCGGATCGCGCGCGTGTCGCCGGTGCGATCGATGCCCAGCCGTGCCCAGGCCCAGTGGCCGCGGCTCACAGGTAGCGCTCGCCCTCGATCTCGTCGAGGACGCCCTCGAGATTGACCCGGGCCTGCTCGATCGCGTGCGGCTCCTGCTCGTCGAGCACCGCGAGGAAATGGGCGATGATCTTGCCGATATAGTCGCGGCGATCGCCGAGCAGCGATTCATAGCAGCGGCCGGCGCGCGCGAGCGCGGCGGCGTTGCGATCGTCCTCGCGCGGATGGACCTTGAGCGCGGCCAGCGCCTTGCGCCGGGACTCCATGTCGCGGTCGGTCGCCGCATCCTCCTCGTCGCAGATCACCAGCTGGCGCGTCACGCCGGTCTGCGGCACTGTCACGTCGACCTCGAGCAGGCCCGACGCGTCATAGCTGAAACGGCATTCGATGCCGACCGATCCGGCCGGCCCGCGCGGCACCGGCACGTTGACCTTGCCGAGATGGACGTTGGCGGTCACATCGCGCGCCTCGCCCTGGTAGATGTTGAACAGCACCTCGCGCTGATTGTCCTGCATCGTCGAGAAGGTGTTGACGCGGCTGGCGGGCAGCACGGTGTTGCGCTCGATGATCGGCGCGAAGATGCCCGAGCGGATATTGCCCTTGAAGTCGCGCTCGGCGGTGTCGACGCCCAAGGTGAACGGGCAGACGTCGGTGAGGCGGATCTCCTTCAGCGCCGCGTCGCGCGACTTGAGGCCGGCCTGCACCGCAGCGCCCAGCGCGATCGCGTGGTCGGGGTGGAGCGCGGTGTTGGGGAAGCGGCCGAACATGCGCGTGACGGCGCGGCGGATCACCGGCATCCGCGTCGCGCCGCCGACCATGATCACCTCGCTGAGGCCGTCGACCTTGATGTTGCTGTCGCGCAGCGAGCGCAGCACCGGATCGCGCAGCCGCGCGATCAACGGTTCGCAGCGTTCCTCGAACTGGTCGGCGGTGATCTCCGCCTCGTAACGCTCGCCCTTCCAGACCAGGGTATAGGTCGTGCTCTCATGGTCGGTCAGCGCGCGGCGCGCGCGCTCGGCGGCGGCGCGCATCACCTCGACCAGCGCCGGATCCTGCATGTCGCCGAGCTTGCTCGCGGGATCGATCCGCTCGCGCGCGATCTGCATCACCGCCGCGTTGAAATCCTCGCCGCCCAGCCGGTTGTCGCCGGCCGATGCGCGCACCTCGATGATGCCGTCGAAGATCTCGACGATCGAGACGTCGAACGTGCCGCCGCCGAGATCGAAGACCAGGAACGGCGCATTCTCGTCGCGCTCGTGGATGCCATAAGCGAGCGCGGCGGCGGTCGGCTCGTTGATCAGCCGCTCGACCGTCAGCCCCGCCATCTGCCCGGCGCGGCGCGTCGCCTTGCGCTGGCGGTCGTTGAAATAGGCCGGCACGGTGATCACCGCCTGGTCGATCGTCTCGCCGGTGAATGCCTCGGCATCGGCCTTGATGCTGCGCAGCACCAGCGCCGACAATTCCTCGGGCGAGAAGTCCTTGCGCCCGATCCGCACCGGCTGGTGCGTGCCCATCAGCCGCTTGAACACGGTGCCGGTCAGCTTGGGATGCGTCGGCTGCCGCTCGCGGGCGGCGAAGCCGGTCAGGATCGCGCCATCGTCGGAGAGGCCCACCGCCGACGGCGTCAGATAATCGCCCAGGCTGTTGGGGATCAGAGTCGACTGCCCGTCGCGCCAGATCGCCGCCGCGCTGTTGGTCGTTCCCAGATCGACGCCGATGATCATGCCAGGCCCTCAGTCATGAGGGCTTCATAAGGCGAAAATTTGGCGAGGGAAGCCGGAAGCCGGAAGCCGGAAATCGGAGAGCGGAGGTCGGAGATCAGACAGGTCTCTGATTTCTGGATTCTGATCTCTGATCTCCGATCTCCGCTAAAGCACCCATGTCCCGGTCAGTGCCGTCACATTCCCGGTAAACAGCACCGAGAAGTCGGCCACGCTGTCGCCATTGGTGTCGCCCAGCAAGGTCGTGGTGTTGGTGCCGCCGTCGAACGCCAATGTGAACTGCCCGGCGACGTTGG